>JAAUYM010028303.1_pt1 | contig 14950 bp, 22 predicted proteins | sample 7278001 | NCBI WGS metagenome assembly JAAUYM01 (sample SAMN14350224, study PRJNA611818) | marine sediment metagenome | isolation source: surface marine sediment (1.8m) | place: French Polynesia: Moorea | collected 2018-08
AAAAAAATCTTTCATGGCCTATGCGTGTCCTGCAATAAATGTCCTAAATCCTAGGACGGCGAAATCGTTACTTGCATTCCTTATTAAGTCATTTCTATTTATTTTTTTTTAAATAGCTTCTTGCACAAAAGTTTAAACATTTTTTTGAGGGGGGGGCATAAGTTAACGGAACACGAAAAAAAATATAAAAACCACAACTTATACTAAACTGTAGTACGTAACTAGTGTGTAGTACACGAATGGAAGACACATGGTATATATAAACAAAAAAAAAATACCAATGTGAACCAAGACTGATGCCGAACCAAGTCTCACTCCAGAACCATGCGGCTGTCGTTGCCGTCGCCACCGCCGTCGCCGTCACCGTCGCCACCGTCACCGCCGCCGCCATTGCCGCCACCCTTGGTGCTGGCCTTGGTCTTCTTCAGCTCCGTGTAAAGTCTGGCCACCACGAACTGGGTGTAGAGCAAGACGACCACCATGGCGTACGACACGACTGGAAAATACGCAGTCCATCAATCACAGCCACCATATCATGTGTGTGTTACATTGTACTACTACACACAGGTCCACCACGTCCTCACCCAGGAAGAAGGCGAAGAGGACGATGAATCCGCCCCGGGGCAGTGAGTGGAAGCCGCTGACCAGCATGACAGCGGTCAGCACGAGCGCCACGGCGTGGAGAACCGCCACCAGCGGGTTGAGGACCAGGTGAGTCAGCAGGAGATTCCTACCGTGAGTCTTGGAGCCTTGGGGAGGGGAGGGGAGGGGAGGGGAGGGGATGAGCGGGGGAATATGATATTCATAGATGAATTCTGCAAAGAGTTTTTCCTGTCACCAATGATGAGGAAGATGTTGGCGATGAAGCCGATGAACCCTCCGCAGGCTAGGAAGATGAGGGAGGCGGTCTTGGCGTCGTGGACGACGCTATATCCTCCTCTCAGCCCCATCACGGACAGGATGCTGGCGATGCACTCGACGATCATGGCGACGAGGCCGACGACGCCCAGGATGAAGGCGGCGCGGTCCAGGGACGAGGAGGACGTGGGAGCCGGGGGCGGCGCCATGACTCCTTTCTGTTCGCGATGTCAGTGTTGCCACGGGACCGGATAAAAATTTCGCCAAGGAAAGAAAAATCGCCAAACTCGCCAGCTAGCAGAATTTGCTAAATTTTTAAAAGGTACGGTTAGGTTAGGTCAGGTTAGATTAGAAAAAAATTAGAAAAAGAGTTATCGCTATCTGGCAAACCTTCCTCTCCCCAATCGCGCGCCTCCCTTCCTACTCGCCTGGCTTCCTCCTCCCTTCCTTGCCGCCCTCAGTACCCAATACAGCAACATTACCACGTCATCTATATTGAAGGACGCACGGTAAAAAAAAAAGTTCCCAAAAATGCCAAAGGTCTTTTGAAAGCTCCGCGAGGTATTTTTTTCTGCCGTAATAAATGCCAGTTGGCAACGCCGATGATGTGTTTTGCGTTGTGTTTCTGCGCATCTTCTTGATTATTAATCTCTTTTCTTGTGCTACTGGTTGATACCAAGGATAGGGTAAAGGAAAATGGTAACTGCGCGGTTTAGTTCGGATTAGAGGGTTACGGGGGAGGGATCCTGATGTTGCTGCTAGTTATTCTAAGAACACAAAAAAACTCAGCCCCCCAAAAATAAATAATATTATTTATTAAATTGTATTAGATGGTCCAAAAAGATGGGAGAATTAAATGCAACACACTTTTTTCCACCTTCCCACCACTCCATGGTGGGAATGGGCTAGGGATCCTCCGGGATAAAAAAAAATGGAGAGTAAGTCCAGAGGCCGGTCCTTTAAAAATTAAGTTCTTGTTAAAGTTAAGCACCCAATTTTAGTACTTTAATCTGACTCATTTGAGATTTTTCCAACTTCAATGAACTTGTTATATTGGGGCAGCCTTAGTAGGTAGTATGGTAGCTTTTTGGGAGACATTCTCTCGTATACGTATGATGCGTATTATGTTTATTTTTACATGTAGTATTTTTTAAAATAGTCATTTTCTTCACGGTCCAGTCTTGCTGTCGTTCCCCTGTTGCTGGTGCTGGTGCCACCTCGCCAGCGCCACCCTGAACCTCTCCTGCCACTTCTTGAGCGTCATTCCTCCCGCGGTCAGCGCAGCGTCCGCGGCCACCGTCTCCTGTGCGGGCTGATTCCTCCTGACCAAGGACAATAGACAAAAAAAAATTCTAGGAGAAAAAGTTTAAGGCCGCTTGGTCAAACGGTAAAACGGGAGAAAATGGGAAAATGGACCATTTCCCGACCTGTCCCGATTATCCGAGTTTGGTTGTTGTACTTGCCATAACTGAATAACTGAATTTTTTTTTTTGAGAAGCTGCATGCCACTCAGTACCTGTACAAACCCACAAATCTAGCACATCTGCTTGGAAAACTGTGCAGAACCACTCACCACGTCTGTATGGCCCTCTCCGCGCTGTCCCTTCTCCTCGCCCCCTCCTCCTCCAGCCGCCTCGACTCCTCCCGAAGCAGCGGGAGCAGCGCCGACGTCTGTCGCTCGTCGTGTCGGTCCAGTTGGCAGAGCAAGTCTGGGATGGAAAACAAACGTGTTTGTGCGTAGTTGCTAAAGAAGGACCAAACTGAAGAAACTTGGCACCGGTTGTAGTGAAACAAATTTTGGATCTTTGGAGATTACATACTGTACACTTGAAACATGTTTTCAATTGCTAAGCAGCGTGTCATGACAACACAGACATTTTTTTAAATGTTAATCAAAACATGAAATTTAAGGTATGCTTCTTGTGAGCAGGGATGATGAAAAAGAATGTCTGGATTTCTCCATTGCTCTCACCTTCCGCTCTGAGCAGGTCCCTCTTCATCCTCCCGGACACCTTGTCCCCCGCTGCCCACCTCGCCCACCAGGAGGACTCCGCCGACTCCTCCGCCGCCGACGCCGCCAGCGTCAGCAAGGACAGGGACCTCGCCTCTCGCGGTAGCGACAGATTCGACAGCAGCTGCGGGAAGACCAGCTGCTGCAGCTGCTGTCGCTGTCCTCCGTGAGACGGTTCGTCCGGGTGGAGGAGGAGAAGGCGGTGTATGGTCAGGGAGGTGGTATGGTGGGGAACGACATTGCTGGATACCAACCAAAAAATAGGGGAAGACAAGGGATTAAAAAAGAGTCTTAGGGTCTCACTGTATTATCCTGACCCCTCACCCGTCGGCACCTCTGACCAAGGTGGTCATGAACTCCCGAAATCCTCCTCCTCCCACCGACAGCATCGCCCTCAGCTGCGACGCCGGCTTCCCCTGGAGACTCCGTCTCTCCTTCTCCTCCTCTCCATCCGGACCCACCATGTCCATGAGCGCCCTCCTGGCCGTCCTTAGGTCCTCCTCCAGGATCCTCCTGGTCTCCCGGCGGAGGAGCGGGAATTCTCCCGAGTCCACCCGGTGGTGGTCACGGATCTCGGAGATCAGGGCCTCCAGCGTCGACACGGAGTTGGACTAGGAAGTGAATGGAAAAAATTGCGCTGTTACCATTGCCTTCCGTAGTAGGAACAAATCCAAGCGACAAAATAAAAAAAGAGGTACGAGTAGATTAGGAAGAAGTTACAAATTTGCTCATCATGACAGTCTTTTCTAGCATGGAAGTACGTAGAAATTTCTTTTCTTACTTTACTGGAGTTTAGAACAAATCTACTGTACTTTTAAACATTTTACCACTCTTTCCGCCGCCGCCACTGCCGCCCTCTCCAGCTCCTTCCTGACGGACTCGGTTCCCTCGTCCTTTGCTCTCTCCCTCGCCGACCGCTCCGCCGACCGCCGCTTCAGCTGCGCAACGGCGGCTTCCCCGCGGGCGGCGCACGACTCCAGCAGAGCCAGGCGCAGCGCCAGGGTCCGGACGTAGTCGTCCGGCACCAGCTCGGCCAGCTTCCTCTCCAGCTCCTGCCTCTTGTCCTCTAGCTGCTCCTCCTCCTGCGCCGCCGCCTCCGCCGCCGCCTCCGCCTCTTCCGCCGCCGCCAGGTGCCTCCGGGCGAGGTCCACCAGCAGGCGATCCGTCGACCCGGACGGGAGGGAGCCGGACGGGTTCCACTGGGCGCGGAGGACGCCGGAGGACTCCAAGGACAACCTGGACGGGCGTCATTAAAACAAGAACAGTATCTCTTGAAACAAACTTGCGGCAAGACAATAACTGAGAGGAAATGGAGAGAGTTAAACTTCTTTACCTCAACAACGACTCTCACCATTCAATGACCATACAGACCACATAAAAAAAAACTCAGAAAATCTTTTTTTGGCCTCTTCAGCATGACCCTAAACTCGCACCTGGCCTTCTCCGCCTCCTCTCTGACGTCCAAGCGGTCCCTCTCCTCTCTCGCTGTCCTGACGGCCGCGTCAGCCGCCGACTCCAGCGCCTTTGCCAGGTCCGGCGCGCTCGCCCCCCCGGTCAACTGGCGCATGCGCGAAAGCAGCTCCGCCTTGGCCTCCTCCTCCTCGCCGAGGTCGCCGCCGTCGTCGCCTGAGACGGCGCGAAGGAGCAGCTCCTTTGCCCGCTTCGTGCACTCGAACACCGCATGCTGCCATCATGTGTGCGTGTGTGTGTGTGTGTTGGAGAGAAATGGTCTTTGACTTGACTTCTAATTTAGTCAACCTTATATTTAGTAAAGGACCTCGATTTCATAATTAACTTCAGCTTAGTAAAAAAAAAAAACTCGACTTGCTAAAGGAAAACCTCCATTTTGTACGTAAATAAAAAACCACCTTCGATTTAGTAAAGAACCTACCAGTACAGTACCCAACTAAGCAACGTTTGGTTTACTAAACGCTTTTAGTAAACCAATGGAGGAATGACCCACCTCGGCCGCCGTTCGTACTTCCATGTCGTTTTCCCTCCCTCCTCCTCCCCCCGAGTAGAACTTCTCTTCATTGCGCGAATCTCTGAACAGCTCCGGCGCGATCTCGTTGGACACGGAATGCCTGAACGGACAACTTATTAGTGTTACTGATTACGAGACAAAAAAAAATCATGGTGACGATGACGATCCCGCAATCTTTTGATGGCAGTTCATCATTTACTTGAACGCGTCGACCGCTGCGGTGTCCTCCCTGCACTTCCTGCCGAAGGCCCCGAGCAGCATCGAGACCTGCCTCGACTCTGCCAGCCGCGAGTCCGCCCTGAGGAGCTCCCGACCCACTTCCTGGCACTCCCTCCTGGCCTGCGCGGCGGCCGCCCTCGCCGCCGCCTCCGCCTGCCGGCACCTGGACAGGGCTTCCTCGGAGCGGCGGATCTCGGAGGTGAGGTCGCGGCGCTCCGCGTCCTCCTCGCTCTCCTCTTGCGGACGCGACTGAAACAAGAACAGACAGATTCCGTTCAAAGACCTGCGGCGAGACAATGACATAGGAGGACATACTGTATAGGATTACAGCAGTCGCAAGAGGCAAGACCAACATGTCACGCACGCCACCCACAGACTACTGTATACCACTCCTCTCCCACCTGCTGTTCTACCCTCTTCCTGTGTCTGTCCACTGCCAGGTTGGCCCTTATGGACCTGAGGTTCTCCCTGGACCTGACGTGGCGGACCAGGTGGGCCCACCGGGAGGACATCGGGCCCGCGCACAGCCTAAGAAGAGGTCAGAGGCAAACGTGAGTTGAAAACACACATGCCACAACTTTGTCTCTCTCTCTCTCTCACTTTTGGAAGACATCCTCCCCTCCCTTCTTGGGCACGAACCCGAACTCCTCCTTGGCCCACGCGGCCAAAGAAGAAGCCGTCGATGAGGAAGACATAGGAGGTGATGGAGCCGGACAACACGAAGGATGAATCCACCAAGCCGCCGACGACGATGTTTGTGTTTTGCCGCCTGATTTGGTCTTGAAGATCAACGCAGATCTCTGTCGACTCTGCGCTCCTAGCGACATCTGTCGGAAAAGGATTCTTAGCTTTAGAAATGATTCATGTCAAGGTAGGTATGTAACCGCACAGTAAATTTTTTATACAATTTATTTACTACTTTTAAGCATTTTTATGCTCGGCTTTAGACCATTTTTTTCTTCTTATTTAGATGTCGCTTTGTAAAAGAACTTTTGTTTTCAGCCTCGCCGTGACTCGGAATCGTAAACACGGCATTCGATGAAAGTGGCAGCGCTCGGCGAGTGACTAGGCAGTTTGCAAATACCGGAGGGGCTCGTTAGAGAGAAAAGTCGCTGGTCGGGCGACATGACAGAAATATTTTGAAGAAAGACGGCAGTAATATTTGACACGAAATAGTAGTTTGCGCTTGTTATTGCGACTCGAAAGTAAATTGAACTGGAGAATAAACTTTTTTAGATATAAAACTTGCCCATAAGCTGCATCGAACTGTGTGCGAGTTGCCATTTGAAAAGGTGGGTGGGTGCAATTAGCAGAAAAGATTGAGGCAACAAGTATCCAAATACAAGCTCCACGAGCCGGCCAAGGAAGAATTGACCAACCTCCTTGAGCGGCTTCTTCCTCGAAGACCTCCTCTTCTCCCTCCACGTCAACATGGCAAGTAGGTACGACCGCGCCATCACGGTCTTCTCCCCGGACGGACACCTCTTTCAGGTAGGAGAGAAAAAGAGAAAAACTTGGAGGGAGAGAGAGAGAGAGAGGCCGTTTGCTGATGCTCCCTACCAATGTTGTACAGGTCGAATACGCCCAGGAGGCAGTGAAGAAGGGCTCCACGGCCGTCGGGGTGAGGGGCAAGCAGGTGGTGGTGCTCGGGGTGGAGAAGAAGGCCGTGGCCAAGCTGCAGGAGGAGCGCACGGTGCAGAAGATATGCCTGCTGGACGACCACGTCCTCATGGCCTTCGCCGGGTTGACGGCGGACGCCAGGATACTCATCAACAAGGCCAGGGTGGAGTGCCAGTCGCACAAGCTGACGGTGGAGGACCCCGTCACCCTAGAATACATCACCAGATACGTCGCAGGTTGGGTCAGCATAGAAATTCCGACTTGGAAATGGCACTTTTTGAAAGTTGGCCACTTTGGCTAAGGGAAGAGTCCCATTAGAAACATTTGGACCTCCACATGTATCCCTGGCCTCTTCAGCTAACATAAATTTATCTGACTTCATATAGGAATGTTAGTTTATAAGTTGGGTATGGTTGAAAGACATACGTATCTGTGACCCTTTGCATCAGCTGGTCTTTTCCTCCCGCAGGCATCAAGCAGAAGTACACCCAGTCTGCCGGCCGCCGCCCCTTCGGCGTCTCCTGCCTGGTGACCGGCTTCGACGACGACGGCACCCCGCACCTCTACCAGACGGACCCGGCCGGAATCTACTCGGAGTGGAAGGCCAACGCCATCGGTAGGAGCGCCAAGACCGTCAGGGAGTTCCTGGAGAAGAACTACAAGGTCGTGCACACGTTTTTTTAATTAAAAAAAACCGTCGATGCTTTTTTTTTCCTTCAAAATTGTCTGTCCTCTTTAACAGTCTGACGCGGCTGCCAGCGACGAGAAGTCCACGGTGAAGCTGGCCATCATGGCGCTGCTGGAGGTGGTGCAGCAGGGCGGGAAGAACCTGGAGGTGGCCGTGCTGCGGGAGGGAGAGAAGATGCGGATGCTGCCGGTCAGCGAGATCGAGCAGTACGTGGCGGAGATCGAGAAGGAGAAGGAGGCGGAGGCGGCCAAGCAGAAGAAGGAGAGGGGCGGGGCAGCCGCAAAGGACGAGAGCTGAACGGGGGGATTATGGGCTTTTTTTTTAAGGGGACAGGCAGAAAATCCCAGTGCGGCCTGTCAGAAGTTTCAGGGTTGGATGGAGAAATACATACGTTTTTTGTTTAACCTTTTACTGTTGTGCACTTGTCTATGAACCTTATTACTTTTTAAAAAATAGTCCTTAAATGCATTTTCGTAAATAAGTTTCAAAGCCCGCAAGACCTAAGTACAGCCGTTTATAGCCAAAAATGGCTATAGCAACGCCCACCTGGCAACCCTGACCAGTTGTCTTTCCCGCGCACGTTTGCACGAGTGTAGTGAACCCACTGTGGGTGACCCCTTCCATCTACACTCGGGTGACCCCAAGATCTAGCTAACTCGAATATCCTAGTTTTAATATATAAAGAAGGCTAAACTGTGCCAGTGAATCTGCAAACTGGGAAAACGATCGCTAGTTAAACTACATAAACTGGCTTTTGAGTTTAAAAAGATTTTATCCGCATTTATTCGAGAAAAAAACCAACCAAATCTTTCCTCCCGCCTTTAGTTCTGACTTCTGAGCAACAGCTGCGCGCGCTCTGGACAGGAATGCCAGTTTGGCTTTTTTAACCAGATTTCATAAAGTTGGCTTTTTAAAATGTTTGGCTTAAAGGTCATTAACTAAAATGAAAAAAAAAAGCAAAGCCAAATGCTATTTGGCTTTTTTACATTGCATTGTTTGTTGCATTCTTTTTGGAGTCTGGCTTTTTTATTTTTCCGAACTGGCAATGGCAACACTAGTACCAGGCATTGTGCGTGCGCGATTGTGACGTCGAATGTTCCTAGGACGAGCGAGGCCAGGAACGGGGAGGCCAGCCTCGAAAAGAGAAAGAGAAAGCTCTCTCTTTCTCTCCAGTGTGGGAGGAGGCTACAGAAAAGACAAGTCTGAACAGGCCAGGAAGGGGCATCAGGTGGAGGAGCGCAAGGGCGAATCGTAGCACGCTGGATGGAAGCACAAAGGACTTAAAAAAGAGCAACCAGCAGGGGAACGTTCATCACTCGAGTTTGAAGCATGGTCCCCGCAAGAACTCTGGCCAGATCCATCGCAGCTCTGGCCAGGAGAACAGAAGCGGCTGTGGCCCCCTCCTCTTCCTCCATCCCGCAAGTCCAGGCCATGTCCAAGTCTGCGTCGTCCTATGTCGACGCCAACGGAGGCAGCAAGCCCTACACTATCGTGGTGGAGGGCAACATCGGCTCAGGGAAGACCACCTTCCTGGAGAAGTTCCGCGACCGCTCCTCGTACGTGGAGATCTTCTCTGAGCCGGTGGACAAGTGGAGGGACGTGCACGGGCACAACCTGCTGGACATGCTGTACAGTGACCCCGCCCGGTGGAGCCTCCTCTTCCAGACGTACGTGCAGCTGACCATGCTGCAGCAGCACTCCAGGGCCACCGACAAGCCGGTCAAGCTCATGGAGAGATCTCTGTTAAGGAAAAACTCGAAGAAGAAAAATGGCCAGCCATTTCCTCATGAAAAACATAATCTACAATATGTAGTACACTAAAACCGTGCTGCATAATTCTTGACTACAAATCATTAAGTTAATTGTGACAAAAAATGGATATAAAAGATGAGGAAATGGCTGTTTGGTGACAAACACGGTTATTTCCCCCTCCCCAGTGCCCGCTACTGCTTCATCGAGAACCTGTACGCCCAGGGCAAGATGGCAGACTGCGAGTATGCAGTCATTTCAGAGTGGTTCAACTATCTCATCACCTGTCCGAACCTGGTAGCAACTTTTTTTGTGTGTGTGACTGATCCCATTTCGGCGATTTCACCACCTTTTATTTACTCTCTCTCTCTGGCTTAGGACTTCCACACCGACCTGATCGTGTACCTGCGCACGAAGCCCGAGGTGGCCTACGAGCGCATCCAGCAGCGGTCGAGGCACGAGGAGAACAAGATTCCCTTCCAGTACATCAAGGACCTCCACGAGCTGCACGAGGACTGGCTTGTCGGGAAGACAAAGTTCCAGGTAGGTGTGGGATTGTGCCCCCCCCCCCTGTCGGTGAACCTTTCGATGGGGATCTCCTTTCCTTCCTTCCAGCCGCTGCCAGCACCTGTCATGGTCATAGACGCCAACGAGGACTTGTCTAAGCTGACGCCGGAGTATCTCAGGAGGAAGGAGCGGATACTGAAGATGGCCAGGGAGAGCGCATCTGGATGACTTATCCCCATTCTCTCTGTCTGCATTTTTTTTTGCGTGTGATGAACATCCTGCTGCATTTGTCAACAATCGCGCGTTTCATATCGATTGACAACTGTGATAAAGAAAATTGCAAGGGTACAAGATGTACGAATTAAACGTCCCAGTACTTGAGCGGTGAGGATACTTCTCTACAGTTTTTAACGGTAGGTGTGACTGCTGCACCTGCAATGCTGTCTGTTGCAAATTGCTATGCAATAGAGAAAATTGACGGCGATTGAGTCTATTTTCAGGGAGGCAGAGCAGAGCTGGGCCCCCAAGCATGCATTTTATGAACCCGAATGGCGGTAAAGCCGCTGAAAATATTTCTTTGTCTACTTTTTACCATTGTACACTTGACTAAACAAAAATGGTTGTTCTTCACTCGGCTTTTATTCACATTTTGGTATAGATTCCCATGTGCGTCGTGGTACAAGGTAGGTAGGAGGTCAATCAAATACGTCGGTGGCGGCGGCAGCAGGCTCTTCCCTCATCGCCCGTTCAACTTATCCTCCTCTTCCCGCTGTACCTCAGCCAGCTTGTCCCTGACCAGCTGTCCCAGCTTCTCCCTTGGCACCTCCTCCTCCTGCCTGGTGTCCACCCTGCGCAGCTTGACCACCCCTTTCTGCAGCTCCGACTCTCCCACAATCACGGCCAGTGGGATGCCGCTCTCCTCGCAGTGCTGCAGCTGGGAGAGCATCTTGGGATTCTTCTTGTAAGGCTGCTCCGCCTGGAATAAAACAAACTTTCAAACACTGCTTCGAACTTGACGTGTCGGGTATTGCACACGTGCCTTGATGTTCTTATCCCACAGCTCCCTGCAGATCTTGAGCCTTTCCTCGTGCAAGTTCTTCTGTGCGGTGGCGACGTAAACCTCCGTCGAAGTCGTGCGGATGGACCTTGCCCTGCAATCATAGTAAAATGTGAAAATTGTGGGAAACTGAAAACAACAAATTATCTCTTTTTTTCAGCACTCACTTCGACATCTTGGCCTCCATGATGGAGAAGAGCCTCTCAATGCCAATGGAGACGCCGACGCAAGGGACATCCCTCTTCTTAGGGTCAAACATGCCGACCAGCTTGTCGTACCGACCCCCGCCAGCCACGCTGCCCACCTGGATGAGCTCCCCCTTGGAGTCCTTGCTCTCTCCCAACAGGACGGCCTCATAGATAAGCCCAGTGTAGTAGTCGAGGCCGCGGGCCAGGCTCAGGTCGAAGGAGACCACGCCCGAGCAGCCCAAGAGCTCACAGTATCTCAGAAGGGTCCTCATCCCCTCCAGCCCTGCCATCGCGTTCTTGCTCTTGCTCTAAAAGCATTTTAAAACCCCAGAATGTTAGCCATTGATAAGGAAGAGAAAAAAAACCTCTCACCAGTTCTCCCTTGGAGAGCTCCTCCACCAGCTCCGCTCCGCCGCTTATCCGCACAAACTGCCCGATCTTGTCGGCCGCCGCCGGGTCCAGCTTCTTTTCCTCCACCATCTCATGACGGACCTCCTCCCACGGCGACTGTTTGTGCAATAAATTCGCGTAGTGAGTTTCATTTGTGGAGAAGGGGCAAGATTTTTTTTTCTCTCACCTTGTCCAGCTTGTCGACCGAGGAGCAGATTGTCCTGAACATGTTGGCTGCCACCCCGCACACCTCGAAGATGCCGTCCAAGATCTGGCGGTGGTTCACCTTGATTACGAACCTGGAAGAGGAGAAAAATTCGTTTGTACATCGTAGTCTCAATATGCTCCTTGTGTCCAAATACTACAGCTGACACTCACTTCCCGACGTCGAGAGAGGAGAGTATCTGCTGCACGATCTTCACGCACTCCGCGTCAGGAATCATTAGGTCGTACTGTCCGGCAATGTCGAAGTCCTGAAGTGGAGAGAGTTCAACATATTAACCTGCTCACACACAGGCAGAACGCACTGTACTTACACATTGGTAGAACTCCCTGTACCGTCCCCTCCCCATGGACGGGTTGTCCCTGCGGTACACCTTCCCGATGTGGTAGCGCTTGATGTTGGAGATCTTGCTCATGGCCAAGTACCTGATAAATATGCAAACAATACGCATATAGTGCATCCGAAATACCACGTTTTCCCATATTATTGGTACCTGGCGAAGGGCACGGTGAGGTCGTATCTGAGCGAGAGGATCTCCCCTCCCTGATCCTTGAGGTCGTAAATCAACTTGGAGTCCTCTCCGTACTTTCCGGTCAGCACGTCCTTTCAATTAAGCAAGAGACCAGTTGTGGACCAATCTGTGGGAGAACGTGAAGGTGTTTCTTCTTCTGCCCTCACCCTGAGTTCGAAGACCGGAGTGTCGATCGTCTCCGCCCCGTGCAGCTTGAACACCTTGACCACCTTGTCCAGGACGCTTTCGCGGACCGCCATCTGGGAATCGGTGCTCGTGTGAGAAACGTCCGGGCGAATGCTTGACATTTTGGCATCTTTTTTTTTTTTTTTGGTCACACTCACCTGGTCAGGCTGATAATCCCTGGTCCCCTTGGGAGTCTTGAGGATAAGCTTTCCCTGCTTCCCATCTTCCCCCAACTCGCTCTTCAGGCTCAACAGCTTCTGTACCTCTTCAGCAATCTGTCAAGAGTGAGATGGGTGCATGGGCATTATTAACCACTGTCACTTGTCAAAAGTGGGATGAGTGTTTTACACACAAAAAAAAGTCATGAACCAGGTGTGCCAGGAACGCATGCAAACATATCAAAGCATTAGTGAAGCAGACGCATACTACACTAGTGCTTAGAGGTCTACGTACTAAAGAGATTTAGCAGCTACAGAAGGAAGTGCGGGGCCCAACTTGCTTACATATGTCTCTCTCCGAAAGTCCCTCTCCCTCTCTCCCTCTCCTTTCTCTCTCCTCCCAAGTTTTCCAGTTTCTTTACCTCTTCCTGACTCCGGACGGCGAGGCTCCTGCACAGGCCCCTCCTGGCCCTCCAGTAGGCACGCGGCATCGGGCCCCGCAGGGGCAGCAGGAGTCTGGCCGCCACGGTGGCGGACATTTGACGACAGCTCACACCTCTCTCACTCTATTCAAAACTGAAATGACGAGGAAGGTACTACGTACAGAGGAGAGGGAGAGAGTCGGGACCTTCATCAGAGACGAGATTTTTTTTTTGCTAGGGCGCGCATGCTGATTTGGGAATTCGGGTGCGGTCCAAACAACGGAAGGGGAAGAAACCGGGGACCGGTGTGTGTGTGTGTGTGTGTACTGCACTGCGACACACAGTCCTCCTCACCCTGCTGTCAACGTCCATGGCCCCCTTCTCTATCTCCTCCCTCTCCCCCTCCCCAAGGCTGCCGACGTGCCTCAGCCATCTCCGCAGGCAGGGCAGGAGGTCGGCGCTGGCCAACTCCTCTTCCTCCTCCTCCTCCTTGAGGGCGACGAGGCGGTCGCGCAGCCTGAGGTCCCACTCGGTGGGCGCGTGGCCGACGCAGTAGGAGTTGTCCCGGAAGTGCTCCTCCAGTGCCAACGCCTCCTCGTCCGTGGGGCGAGGGGAGTTGGGAAAGAGGGGGAAGGAGGAGGAGGAGGAGACAAGGCCGTTCTTGGACATTGCCTAGTGGGAGGATGACTATATGTAATGAATAACTTGGTGGTGCGACCCACCGGCACCATCCACCACCACCCTTCTCCCGCCATGTCATCAGCTACAGCTACCTCTCTTCCTCCCTTCTTCCACCCACCTGTCTCCATTACAATTACACAACATCTGATGCAATCCTATAGTATGGTGCAAAGTGGTCAACTCAAACCTCCACCATTACCAAGATCTCCATCGCAGAGAATTTTTCCCTTCCCACAGCCTCCAAAAAGCTCACTGAACGTGTCACCTCTCTCCCTCCCTCCCTGACGCTCGCAACTTGATCTCACCTGAGCTGCCTCCGCCTTCTGCTCCTTCAGCTTCCTGACCTTGTCGCCCTGCTCCTTGATCCTGGCCTGCAAGGCCTCCCTGCTCTTGCCTTCGTCTCCCATCGTTTAGGAGTGCTCTCTCTCTATCAGGGTGGGTTCAAGTGGGGTGTGGGGTCCTACTTGGTCCTCTTCGGCCCAACAACAAGCTGGTCAGATCACGTTGATCCTCTCAGTCTCAGTGTCAGTCTCAATGGTTGTCTGTCGCCCTTTCCTTCGATGCGCCTTTCCTGCACTGCGCGCAGAGCATGCAAAGACAGCGTTGCCAGATGGCGAGGCTGGATCATAGAGAAATAATAAAATATGTAAAGATGGTAAGATTAAATTTTGATTGAGAAAGGCAGTTATATTTTAAGAATGAACATACACTAATGTGCTCAATATGGACGTCAAAAGGGAGATCTGGTGTCTCTGCTCTGCCGCGTCCTCACATCAGCTGCTGTTTCCTCTGCTTCCCTTCTCTTTATGCTTCCTTCCTTCCATCCTTCCACGCTGTAAAAAGTTTGCTTGCTGTGTCACAAAACTCCTCCTCCGAAAGTACTCCTCCTCTGATGTTGATAGGCCGGTTTTACACTTGGGCCAAGCCGTTCCGTAGGGGAAAGAGACGCTTCCAGGTCACAAGAACTGTGTAAACTACTTGGACTATAGGTGCAATGCTGAGAGTAGCAAAAACTATGGTATGCTAAGCGTTTCCAGATCTAAGCGAAAAGAAACTGGTTTTTTGTAAACATTTTTTTTCCTCAACTCAAACAAGAAATAATCAATTTGGTTTATTTGGGGGGACCATCTGGCAACATTGCTAAATACATTAGTATTAATAACTAGCTGAATAATCTAACAAGTTGAAATGTTCGGATATCAGAGAGCATGACAGCACCAGGTATACACAGTGTAGTGATAGTTTATAATTTTTAAAAGTCACAATTAAAGCTACAAAAACATCAAAGCTACATATGTTAAATTTTGGAACAATCAGCTTCAGTGACAATTTCCTGCCTTTTCCAATGGTGTTGCTATTTCCGACATTTAATATCTCTACGTATATAAATTTGTCACAGCTGTATGTCTGTCTGTCTGTTTTATATGTGTATGTATAAGTAGGTATATCTATCTATATATATATAGGCGAATGTCTGTCTCTCTGTCTCTCTCTCTCT
>JAAUYM010045216.1_pt1 | contig 14948 bp, 21 predicted proteins | sample 7278001 | NCBI WGS metagenome assembly JAAUYM01 (sample SAMN14350224, study PRJNA611818) | marine sediment metagenome | isolation source: surface marine sediment (1.8m) | place: French Polynesia: Moorea | collected 2018-08
ACCATCTTTTCTACGTCCTCTCCACTCCCCCACCCCCCAAAAAATACCACTGAAGTCATCTCTGGAATTGATGAATGCCTCGAATTCCAATCGCGAATTCTGATCCAGACGCTGCTAGCACAACTTTTGCCACTAATCTATGTCCTCTCCCCAACAAACCAAGAATTTACTTTTAGTTTTAATGGTGTAAAAAAAAAGCAATCTTTACACTTTTTCTGAGACAGAAGATTCTTCTTCCTTTCTTTTTCTCGTCATCATTCTTCTTATCTAAAGTGCCGCTAGAAAAAGAAAAACGAAGAGGAGAAAAGAGAAGATGCCAGTTTGGCTTGTTTTTAGCTAAATCTTAAAAAAAAACCCGGGGAAAAGACCCAAAAAAATTCAAGAGAAATTAAAATCAAAATTAAAATTAGGTTAATAAAAGTAGATCTTTGAACAATTTTTTTTACATTGCTGTATTCACTGTTAGGCTTTTTATGGATCCTTGTTTGACTTTTTTTTTACTTAGCGAGCATGGCTGGAGAAAACTGGGCTCTTTTTTGAGCCACCCGCTCTGCCTCCTCTTTCCTTTCCTCCCCTCCCCTCCCCTTCAATTGGGCTAGTTCGTGTCTTTTTCTTCCTCCTCTGACAGCCAAGAAGAGAGAAGGGGGAGGAGAGCTTCACAGTTTGAGCGCCGCCACCTGACTGACATGTTTTCAGTCAAAGCCAACAACAACCTCGTCTCAGAAAAAGAAGAAGAGGAAAAAAGACACCGTTACGTGAGCAACTGTAAAAATTTGGAGGATGAGACACTCAAGACAAACATGTTGAAAAGAGGACAGCAGAAATATTTTTGGGAAATCGCAGGCGTCGCCACCATAACAAAAAATACTTTAAATGTGGGAAAAATCGTCGTGCAGACATGGGACTTGAGTGAAAAGTGCAAGGAAAAGCTTCAGATCCTTTTAAAATTAGGATTGCCTGGAATGCCAAAGATGCAATGCGAGAAATCCTCTTCTACCACGTAGGAAAAGGAAGAGGAGGAAAAAGGGAAGAGGAGAGGAATTCCCTCTCTAAAAGAGGGAATTTTCTTTCCCCCTCCACCCCACATTTTACGACCAAAAAAAAAAGCATTCCGCACATTGAAAGTCTGGTCATTTCGTCGGGGGAAAAAATGGTGCCCAACAACTTCGCAAATAAAAGATGGGTGGGGCACCACGGAATTGAAGAAAAAAAATGGGGCTGCTGTGGTGGGAGATTCGGGGAATGCGGGGTGAGTGAGGATGTTGGAAAAGGTGGAAATGCACCGGATTTCTTGTTGTCCCTTAAGGAAAAATCGTGGGAAGAATGGGGAAACTCTTTAAAAAAAAACTGGGTTGTAAAATTTTTTCTTCTTTCCATTCTCTTTTATTTGGTGGGGAGGGGGAGACATGCCGTACGTGCTTTCAGTTCTCTCTTGCATTTATTGGCAGGTTCGCCTTGCCTATTTCTTGGGGAGAGGGGGGAAAAGACCTTCGATTGTGCAAAGAGGGGCCTTGATGTCCTTTTTTAAAAAAAAATAATAAAATCATTTCAACAAAACGTATGCAAGGCCAAACATTGTTCTCTTGAATAAAGAGACACACATCTCAGCTTCCCACATTTCTTTTATTTTTTTTTCTCCGTGTGTGGAAGCTCTATTTGCGTAGCTTGTTTGATGCTGCTGAAGTATTATCATGGCCAACAAAGAGACACAGGAAGTTTGCAGTCTCCTCTTTTTAGTGCTGTGCAAATCTTCCACACAAAAAAACATATAGTGGAAGCTCCAGGCAGAGACACACATGCAAAAAAAATCATTGAAAGAGCTTCATAATCTTCTCTTGTCTGAACTTCCAGATAAGGAGATAGGTTTCATATTTATTCTCCCTTTCCAAAGTGCCTACCCAACCAACAACGCACTCTTAATAAACTTCCGACTAAGCAGAAAGTTTGCTAATAAGCCCCGACTGAGCATACAAATCGGCGCCAAGCGTGCATAAACGTGTATGCACTGTGTACATGTTCTGACTGAGCTTCCATTTTGCATACCACAGTTGGTGGTTGGGTACTACTACCCACTTTGTCTTAGGTATAATCGGATATGAGTGTGGGAAGCGTAGTGGTAAGTACCCAACCAGACAGCCGTCACGCTAGATTTGTAACGTTTTTGACCTACTTGAGCTAACGGAACCTAAGCTTCTATGCCTGTTTTGACTGCCATACGTGCAAACTTTGTTAACTTAGGCACAGTTGAACAACGGTGTATTATTAATTATGTTTGAAATATCTCTGTTATGTACTTACGATGCAAAGGGTATGTCTGATCGGGTAGTAGAAAAGCTTTTCTTGCCCTTGCATCCCATGAAGAAAAAAAGTTATAACATACGAACATGTGTGTACCGTACATGCTAGAATGCACTTCTTCCTCCTCTCTCTGTTAGCGAAGAGAAAAACATATGCAAAAAAACCACTCCTGAGGAGGGGAGGGGACCCCTCCCTGTCTTAATTTCGACCCCCCCCCCTACCCGGCCTATTTTTTTTTTCGGCCCCACCCCTCATTTTTTTCAAGTCTTAACGCTGACGTCTATTTTTGCTCCTCCTCCTCCTCTACCACCACTTACTAACACTCTTAGTAAGAAGGACAAAAAATATTGGCTTCACCATTCTACGAAAATGAAGATTGCAAAAAAAAAAAGTCGTTGCGTAATTTTCTTTCACTTTAATGACGGATGTTCGGAGAAAATTGCGACTGTTGAAGCTTATTTTTCTTTCCCTCCCTCTCTCCTCCACTCGCATCTTTCCTTCTTCCTCCACTGACCCCCCAAGGCTATTTTTTTTCTGTCCACATCTGGAGGGGGAAAAAACACACAGGAGGAGAAAGAGTGCAAGGGCACAGAAATTAAGGATCATTAACTCTCATTTCCTCATTGCGGAGCAGAAAACGTACTTTTTCGTGTATAACAGAAAAAACTTGAAAAAGTTTTTTTAACCTCTCTTACCTTCAGATTCTGCTGAGTTGTTGCTGCTGCTGCTTCTTCTCACTTGGATATTATTTTCTCTCTCTTTTTTTGCGAAAATGGGTGTCTTCCCAGAAAACTTTTCTTTGTTTTTTTGCGCAAAAAATAAAGAAAAGATTAAAGGGTGTCTGTCTGTGTGTGGAAGGGAGGGACGTGAGGAGGTCCCTACCACAAAAAAAGCCGTTCCGTCGACCTCTTCCTTCCTTTTTTGTCTCTCGCCTAATTTGACGGTAAAATTAGGGAAAGCGGAGGAGGAGGAGAAAAGAATTTTTTTTTCTGCCACAAACAACGCCCAATTTCGCACACACACAAAAAAAAGACGTTTGTTGTACTATACTATCCTCGCAGGGCACCTTTGCAAAAGAAGAAAAATATTTTTGTATTTGATTACAAAATCCGTTACTTTTGTCCAGGTTTTCTCTCTTGTGTGATTCTCTTTTTTTTGGGGGGTGGTGATGGTGCTGGTGGTGCACAGCAGGAGGATGTAAGAGGTGGATGTTCAGCAATTTCTTCCTCTTCTGTCGTCACTTTTTGGCTTCTTTTGATTGCTTCACAAAAGAATTTTTCCTCCTTTTTTTTACTCTCCTCGGTTTCCCATTTTTCCCCCTTCTCTCTCTCTCTCCTTTCCTCGTCTGGCTGATAAAACTTCTCTCTTATCTCCACGCAAGGTTTTATGTTTCAAAAAAGGGTATCTTCTTCTTCTTCTTCTTCCTCCTTTCTCTTTTTTGAGATATGCTTTTCTTTCTCAAACTTTGTTTGACTGGACGTTGAAGCAGGTCTGTTAATCAGCCCTCACTGCGATAAAAAGAATCTCAATCATAAAACCATCTCTTTTTTGGGAAATCGTAGAACGTTCTCTTCCTTCGTCTTCAGAGTAGAAATTTATGCAGCGTTTATCTGGAAGAAGCCATCTTCCTCCTTCCTCCTCCTCCTCCTCCTCCTGGTGCTCTTCATCACTTCTTGCCTCATTCCACGAAAGAGAAGACTCCACACAGGTGCCAGTACTACACGCACGTTGAAATTCCCAAAAATCTCGGAATAAAAGTGATAAAAAAGGAGCGTCTCTCTCTCTCTCTCTCGAGCGCGCACTGAGTCACTTTTCCAGAAAACTGAGCCACAAAAAATCTTTTTGTAGATTCGATATTTTTTTTTTGCAACACCACTTATAAAGATGATGCATTTACCCCCCCTAAAAAAGTTGTAGTTGTTCACTACAGAAGTAGTACACGTTTCACACACGCACACACATGACGAAAGACGATGCCTCTCGCGACTGGAGGAGGAGGAGGAGGAAGAGGAGGAGGAGGAGGAAAGATCCTCACTCCTCCTCCTCCTCCTTGCAGCGCCCGCGCTTAAGCGCTTGCTGCGTCATCTTTGCAGTGTGTGCCGAAAAAAAAAGCAATAGGAGGATAATAGTCAACTTTTGCTAGTTGCACTACTACTTGAATAAATACCCGCACAAAAGCTATTTTTTTCCATTTTTTTTGGCGGCACATACGTTTTCCTCCGCGTCCACATATCTATCCTGTCTCTCTCTTCTCTTTCCACGCGCACCGCACTCACTCCTTTTGGCTGCCCAGACAGAGCCAGCGGCAGGCTAGAAAGAAGAGGTTGAGACTGCCTCCTTCTTTGAAGTCATGTGGATCCCCCCTTCCCCCCACTTTAGTGGGTCTTTGGAGGGGGGGGGGGAAGAAGAGGGTTCCTCGAAAAGCTCAGTCTGCTGCTGCTGCTCCTTTCGCGTTTCTTGATGCGCGCGCCACTCAGTGGGGGTGAGAAGAACTAACGTGCGGACTACTACATAGGATCAGGTTTGGTTGGGTACGTGGATCACTGAATGAGTTGATCAGGTCCGCTTAATCAGGTCCCAAGATGTTCCAATTATTTGTAGTCAACTTTCCGTTCAGTAAAGTAAGATGTTCAAACCTTTACAAGATTGAAAGTATCGCAACAATATCGAGTTACTATTATCATGTCGGTGGCGGAGTCGATGGCGGAGTCGGTGGCGGAGTCGGCGGCGACGTCGGCTGCCGCGGCGTTGGCTTCGGCGTCGGCGTCGGTGTCGGCGTCGGCGTCGGCGTCGGCCGCCGCGGCGTCTGTCCGCTGGAGACGAGGACAAACTGCTGGTCGTGGACGTCTTTCAGGAACAGTCGTCTGTAACATTAAAAAAAAGAGCAAGAATGTAGGAATACTCATAATAGTGATACTTGGAATCAAGACATTTTGAACCTGACGTTCCCCCAAGACTTGGAGAGGTAGTCCGCGTAGGCGTCCCTGTACTGCTGGCTGCGCAGGGCGTACAGGAAGAAGTTGAAGGAGTACTGGATCCAGTAGACGCAATAGAAGAGGAGGCTGAGCGCGGTGTTGTCGCCCTCCGGGTCCGCGTAGGTCATGATGGTGATCGGGGCGACGAAGACGGTGTAGCAGAGGGAGACCAGGACCATCAGCCAGGTCGTCTTCAGCTCAACGCTCTGGACCTGCCTCCTGAACTGGGTGGTCACCCTGTGGGAGGGGAAATGACGCAAGAAAGTCAGCAATGCTTCTAGTACTGTAAAACTCCGCTATGTCCGCTATTGCAATCTTTACGATTTGACTGATACAGTTAGTTGTATAGTTTCTTCTCCATTAGCATATCAGAGCTCTGCTGTACTTGTTTCTTGTCTGGCGTATGTAGATGAAGATGGTGAGGTAGCACGCAATGATGATGGCGAAGGGGAGGGCGAAGGCGGCGGCGTAGAAGACCTCGTACAGCTTGGCTGGATCCCCAGGCATCTTGACGTAGTCGCACTTCCCGCTCCGGCAGTCGTACACGTAGTCTCCCAGGCCCTGAAATCCATGGAAGAGGTTCTAGAGCAGAGGTTCTCAACCCTTTTCTTTTTTTTTTTAAGGACCGTATTTCTCTTTGAGACCCCAAAAACATCCCGCAACCAGAAACCCACTCTGACCCTCTTGACCCTAACGCCCCACCCACCCATGCAAAGGTTGGAGAGTTGAGGCCGACTGCATAGGCCCAGATGAGGACGATGATGGCGTATCCGCAGGGTCCTGAAAGCAGTCTGTCGGCCTTCTGTCTCCAGATGACCTTGGCACAGCGACTGACGGCGATGAAGGCCAGCGACATCCAGTCTGCATAGGCGTTGATGTGGCGGAAGACCGTGAAGGCGTAGCACATTCCTTGGCCAAAGGGCCAGTCCTGCAGCAGGTAGTTCACGGCATACAGGGGCAGGTTGAAGACGCAGTAGAGCAGGTCCGACAGGGCCAGGTTCAGGACGAACAGGGTGGTGCAAGATGTCGTTCGAAATCCAAACCTGCGCATGCAAGGAAGCCATGAGCATCAATAAGAGGCGGAAATTGTCTGACTTGTTAATCAAAGTACAGCAAAACTCTTGAAATTTTAGCCTTGTTTTTATGGATACCCACCCTCTAAAATGGAAAATCTTAACACATCCCTCCTCCCTACCGGTTGAGCCCTTGCCCCCGCACCGATGCTCACCTCCTACTTTTCATGGCGGCAGGTATGGCCAGGAGGGTGAGGAGGTTGCCCGAGAATCCTGCGACGGCGTTGACGGCGCACCAGGCGCCGGCGGCGACGCTGACGCCCCAGCCCAGCGGGTAGCAGCTGCACCGCGCGGCGACCACCTCCTCCTGGTCCAGGTAGTCGTCCCAGTTCTTCTCCCTGCAGACGTCGGACAGGATGAGGATGAGGGTGACGTTGGACGGGCAGCGGGTCGGCCCGACGGGACAGTCGGACAGCATGCCCATTGTCGAGTAGCAAAAGAGGGGGGTGGAGGGGAGAAAAAAAAATGACAGTCAGCTTTTTGTCTTAATGGAAAAAATACTTCCAACTGCCTAGGAGACCTCACTAAAAATGATAAAGAAGATTCTGTGTTAGCAAAGAGGAAGTTGAGTCACGAAGGTCATATTTTCAGGGCTTGAAACAAATGAGGAAAAAAAATAAATGGCGTCTTTATTTTTGCTTTTTTTTAACTGCTCACAAAATTCTGATAAGTTTTGCCTAATTTCAGAAAATATGCAACCATGCATGCATGCAAACACACAAATGCTCAGCCTAACTCGTCGTAGCCCAAGGTTTTTCACCATATTTTTTTTCACTTGTGATGAAGGTGAAAAACCTTGGATTATAATGAACAAAACAACATAAAGTTTTTCCTTTTATCTTTACTATAGCTTAGTCCACATTTCTTGCGTATGTGTGTAGTACAGTTATTATGGCATGCTATTAAAAGGTGGTCTAAAAATTATTACACAAAAAAATCCACCATGGCACTTTTCAAACGGTCTCAGAAGTCGTAAAAGTCTTTTAGTTGGAAGCCAAGCATCATTTGCACCAACTTTCCAGCTCTCAATATTTTTTCAGCATATTTTTTTTCTACACAATGCTTCTATTGAGCTATAGAAGGGTCCTTGACCCACTCTAACTAGCATCCCCCCCTTTCCCTCCTCCTCTGCTCTGCTTCGCGGACTATAAGGGCGCGGGTCGGGCTCGGCCCGTCAAATATCGGGCCGGGCCGGGACCAAGCCCGGGCCAGCACGGCCAGATTTTTTAAGGCCCATGACTAATCCTTGGCGGATTGACGTCGTGTTACTAATTAGTAATTACTATAATAATTTTGAAAAAAGTTAAAAAAAAATTGGCACAATACGAGAAGTTCCTTTCTTTCTTTGATTTTTCCCCCACTTCCTTCTTTGTCAAACTTAATGTGTTTATAGTTTATAGCAGAATTTTTGGCAAGTACGTAATTCCAGCCCGGCCCGCCACGGGCTCAAAAACTTCGGCCCGTGCCTACCCCTACCATGGGGCGTGTCAAGTCCACTGCGCAGTCGCAGACCGACAACAGCTGTGACTGCTGTGCCTGTGACTCGCAGTCACAACAACACAACACAACACATAATTGTGCACAAGTTGACTAATGGATACACTTCAAGACAAACAAGAAACCGATGCATTCCTGCTTGATGGCTCCGTCGCGGAGGACACTCCTCCTGTTGCTGTGCGCCTCCGCGCTGACGACGGCGGCCATCGCGGCGGCCGTGGTCATCAGGAACAACAGGGAGAAGGGGAGGAGGAGGAGGAGGGAGGCCGTGCTGGATCGACTTTGTCGCCGGAGGCTGGCAACACTGACCCAGTACGGGAGGGAGGCCGGGCCGGGCAGGGTTGACCTGGTGCAAGACGTGGACGCGTGGAACAGATGTCAAGGTTTCGTTCAGCAGTTCTTCAACTACTACAGTTCAATCTTGATTTTTTTTGCGATTGTGATACAATTGCAACTGTATCAGCTTAAAAATCAGATTTTTTTTGACAGTTTAAGTATTTTGCCAGAAACTGGAAGACATACATTTAATTTTCGTTGGCCTAATATTTTTCCTAATATTTTGAATATATTCTGCGTTCTTCTAAGAAAAAGCTTGAGATTTCACTGTGCTTCACCTACAGCCCCCCTTGAGAAGGTCCTCCTCCACGTCGACGCCACCTCGTCCTTCCCTCCCGTCCTGGGCTTCGACTGCGAGTGGGTGACCCCCAGATCCGGCCCGACCCGACCGGTGGCCATGGTGCAGCTGGCGACGCGGACCGGATGGTCAGGAGCCGCAGATTCCGTAGAAGACGCATAAATATGGAATATTTGCAATTTAGTAAGTTATGTTTGGCACGCAAAATTTTGTATCGCATCAATAATTAATAAAATAGCAATAAAATTACGATTCTGGCATACTTTTGCGGGCAAAACTTGGCACGCATTTCAGGCTGCAGAGTTGGGCACTACTGGTCAGGATCCAAAAGACTTATTTCCAATTTTTCCTTTACATGCAAAGGTGTATCCTGGTTCGGACTTGCAAGTTGTCGGCGGACGAGGGCGGCGGTCAGTTGTTGCCGCCCTCCCTCAGCGCCATCCTCTCCGACGCCAGGATCCTCAAGCTTGGAGTAGGCATACAGGTAATCGAAATAAGAATACTAGGTGCGGGGCATTTTAACCTGCATTTTGAGCAGTGTTGCCAAATGGAATCGCTTGATACCAATCTAGTTAGCACTTTCAATGAATTGAGTTTGATCCAATCAAAAAATGGTTCTTTTCCAAAGAAAATTCAGCAAAAATTTTGTGCCCAAAGGTCTGCAGAATGCTTACATGCAATAATAATGCGATGAAAATTGTTTTTTTTTTTTTCTTGTTATGCGGCTCTTTGCGATTCTTAATTGATAACTGCAATTTTGCTTGAAAGAGTTTTTGTGGCTCCTTCTGATTCTGTCAGGACGACTCGGCCAAGTGCCTGTCCGACCTGGGCGTCCCCGTCGCCGGCGCCGTCGACCTGAGGCACCTGCTCAAACACGTCGGGAAGAAGGTCAGGAAGACCGGGCTGGCGGGGCTCTCCAAGGCCTTCCTGGGGGTGGACCTGGACAAGGACTGGAAGTGAGAAGCGGGAGTGGGAAGAGAGTAGGGCTTGCCCTCCTGATATCACCGGATATCCGGTTTGTTATAGCTCAAAGTTTGGTTAAAAAAACTATGCAAACAATATCCGGTTACTCGTTAAAAACCACGATTGGAAACCTTTTTTTCTGGCCATATGTCCTAGGAAATATATGAGTCGTGTGTTGTTGCAGGATCCGCGCGGGCAACTGGGAGGCGGACGAGCTGAGCGTCCGCCAGTTGGAGTACGCGGCCAACGACGCCCTGGCCGCCGTCAACGTCGGCCTCGCCATGGCCGCAGAGATCGCAGGACACAACATCAGGTTGCCGGATGATGATGACGATGAAGAGGAAGAAGAAGTGGTTGCACGTGAGGACGATTTATGTGCCTGGCGCAGAGGTTCTCAATCAGAGAGACTTCCACGCCCACTTTTGGGTTACGACTCATTGGTTGAGAAGCCCTGGGCTTCGGTTGCTATAAATTTCGTTCCTCCTCCATGCAGTGAGTGAGCTGACCAAGATCTTGTACGACATCTGCTCTCCGTTTGCCGACGTCCCGTTCAAGGGGAAGGCGCCCAAGAACCAGAAGGGAGAGGACGAGGTGCAACATCAGGGTTCTTCAGTTAGGCCTAAAAAGGTACAGTATTAGGTATATTAGAAGTTTTTTTAACTAGTGATTCCCTGTACAATGGATATACTTTCTGCAACATAATTCCATCCTGCCTACTACAGCTGCTTCCTGCCCCTCTTGCAGGCTGCCCCACTGTCTACCCGCAAGCAGAAGGCGAAGTCGCTGTCGGTGCGGCAGTCCCCGCTGTACCACAACGCCAAGCTGGAGGCTCCGGACGGACAGGCGCTCTGCGTCTGCGACCAGAACAAGGCGGAGTGGTGAGCTGCACGATTTCCCGACGGGGACAAATGGGTGGAACAATTGTTTGCATTCGCCGTAAGGACCGAGTAAGGTTCAGTTTGAGGCGGGTGCCCATAAATGACAAAATTTTCCTCAACAATGCAACTTGCATTCTACATGTCGGCTTTTGCTACAGGTAAAGACGCCATTGACATTAAGGTACTTCTGAAACGTGTCTTTTCTCTTTAAGGAACATTTCTGTAGGCTACCAAACATCAACGATATTTTTCAATGCAAAAAAAAAATGTAGCTTCACCTCAGGATAAATTTCTTAATCCTGAAGAGTCCCGTCGGGTTTCGTGGGTTGCTAAATCGTCCTGGGCAGTACCTACATTTTACTTTTTTTCTTTAAAAAAAAGGTACGTCGCGAAAGGCCTTGGAGACAAGGTGTGCGACGACCCGTTCACGGTGCGACTGAGGTTCGAGCCCGCGGGGAGGCCGGAGGTGGGTGACGTTTGCAGAGAATACAACTGTATTTCGTTGGTAAAAACAGAACTGTACCATGCAAGGGCTGCACACACCTCAAACTTCCACCTCAGCAGCAGTTTACTATGGCCGAACACGCCCCAAAATTGCACTTTAGCTTTTAATTGGAGGCGGGTACCCCCCCCAAAAAAACCTGGTCCAACTTTGTCTCAAGAACTGCAATCCGTTCAGGGATTGGCCGGCGAGTACTACCTGAAGGTGAAGAGCAACCAGTGCGTGGTGTGCGGCCGCGAGGAGTCCTACCTGCGCAAGTACGTCGTCCCGCACGAGTACCGCAAGCACTTCCCGGAGGTCATGCGCGACCACTCCTCGCACGACGTCCTTCTCATGTGCCACCACTGCCACGTCCAATCCAACCTCATGGACCTCAACTTGAGGCAGTGTTGCCAGATTTTCTGACGAGCTTAAAAAAGATACTAACAGCAAACAAATTTCGTGAAAAAAATGATAGCAAATCACCTTTTCTTGCACGCTTGAATAAATGTTATTGGTGAATTGCACCATTTTGGCATCGAACGACGGTATCTGGCAACACTTGCCGCCCTCAAGGCGTGCCCTGGCCACGGAGTGCAACGCCCCGATCGGCGCCGACGAGGACGTCAAGGTGAGGGAGGACCAGCAGCTCAAGCGGGTTCGTTCGGCGGCCCGTGCGCTCCTCAGGGATCGCGAAGCCGCCGATGGCAACCCTAGCAAGAAGGTCCCTCCGGCCAGAGCGGCGGAGTTGAGGCAGGTCCTGGGGGACTTCTACGAGCTGGAACCAGGTCAGGAGGAGATCGCCATCGACGTGCTGGAGAGGGCGGCAAGTCTGGATCCTGTGTAAGACTGCCCGAAAGGATTGCCTCTGTTTGTGAGGATAAGATAGATCTGGAGCGATGCAGACCGGCATGCTCCGTAGCCAAGAAGCCTGGAATATTTAGTTTTAATTTGGCATGCAACTCTTTCTGAAACTGTTTGGCACTCTTTTTCTCAGGAGAGCCTCATTTATTGTTTAGGAGTGCAAAATTTTTGTACTAAATAGTGGGTACGTAACTTAGAAAGTTAAGAATCTGTCACATTTTGCTAGAATTTGGCATATGAGTTGGCAGAGCGTTGATTGAGCGTCTCCCCGGCAGTCTCCTGAACCGCAACTACTGCCCGCACGGGAAGAAGGTGGTCGGCCGCTACAGCGAGGGCGCAGGCGTCCTGGCCCTGGAGAAGCGGTGGAGGAAGCACTTCCTGGACACCATGAAGCCCAGGTTCCTGCCTCCCCTATGGTAAATTTCGTTCGTTTGCATCCACTGGATAAGGGCCGGCCTTAAGCAGCACGTCACCAGCAGTAGGGGAACAAATAATGCTTACAGGTTCCAAGACTAGTTTAAATATTTAAATAACAGTCACATCTTGAAATGCTTCCTCGATTGAAAACGAACTTGTCATTAGACTTTCATGCCAAAACATGAAAGTTATGGAGCATATGTATTTTTTTAAAATACGTTTCTGAAGATGTTTCTAAATGCTGAAATGTCCCGTCGGGTTGTGAACCGACAGGTCGGTGGACCACCAGCAGGAGCGGTTGGCGTACAAGGCGGCCACCGACCGCCTCGGGGAGGAAGACCATCGGATCGCCAACGGGATGCAAGCTGGACGAGGACAAGGAGGAAGATCGGGAGGAGGAGGAGGAGGAGGAGGAGGAGGAGGAGGAGGAGGAGGAGGAGGAGGAGGAGGAGGAGGAGGAGGAGGACAAGAGAGACAGTGATAGTTTCGACGTCTGTGATTTTTTTTTTTGCTACCAAAATAGTGTGATATTATTCGATTATATACCGGTAGGTATTGAATATTCAATATATTAGCATGCAAACACTACTGAACACACGTTTGTACATAAAAAACAACAACAAATAATGCCATTGAGTACAACACACGCAACTGCTGCGATGATTCAGAGATTCCTCCTCCTCGCTCTTATCTCGCCACGACCTTTTAACGGGGTGTTTCAGTTCCGCAGTTCAGAGAGCTTTACTGTTATCAGAGTTCCGTACCTCACATTCTGCCACCCCCATGATGTATTTTTGTTCTTCTCCACCCTGTCGTAGGTGCGATCGATTAATTGGGTGGGGGGAAGCAAGATAGAGGCAAGGAGACCCCCGTCTCTCTCTCTCGCGTCAAAGCTGTCATCCTCGGCAGCCTCGTCTTGTTCAAACACAGGCACGGAAGGGAGGGAGGGGGACAGATAAAAACATTAGTAATAGAGAGGGGGAATTGTTACTTCTTTATTACAAGTACATACACATCTTTGAGCGAGTCGGGAGGTCATGAAGAAGGTGGTGTTCACGGGCGACGCCGGGGTGGGCAAGACCTGCCTGCTGTCCGCGATCTGCGGCGGCGGAAGCTTCGACCCGGAGCACCGTCCCACCGTCATGGAGGACCGCGACGTCGCCTTCGAGACCAGGGACAGGAGGAGCGGCAGGGGCGGCCCAGGCGGGACGAAGGTGGAGGTGCGCGTCAGGCTGAGCGACACCTCCGGCGACGAGGCCTACGACCGGTTGCGCCCGCTCTCCTACCTGGACGCCGACCTGGCGGTGCTCTGCTTCTCCCTGTCCTCCCCGCCCTCCCTCCGCAGCGCCACGGACCGGTGGCGGTCGGAGCTCAGGCACTTCCTCCCGGCCGCGCCGGTCGTCGTCGTCGGAACCAAGGCGGACGAGAGGGAGAAGCTGCGGGCGGCGGCGGAGGAAGGGGCGGGGGCGGGGCCGGGGGAGGGGGCGGGGGCGGTTACGGGGGCGGGGGCGGAAGAGCTGGGGCGGAGGAGGAGATCAAGAGGTCATTGTCAATTGACTAATTTTTGAGTTTTGATTATTTTCCCCAAATCTTTCTCTTTTCATCAGAAAGCGATTCTTTGGACTCTTCCGGAGAGACTCTGTCGTCGTCTGCTGCGGCCTCCGGTGCGGAAATCCCGGGGGAGCCGGTGGACGTCGGAGGAGAAGGAGGAGAGGTCGAAGAAGACGACCAAATAAACTTCTCCAGGAAGGGGTAAGGGAGCCGCAAACTTTTTCTCCAAGCTTGCTGACAGCAACGCCATCATAATCATAATTATCGTCATTGTCATTATTATTGTCATTATTAGAAACAGCAGCAGCAGCAACAGCATCGTTGCCATTATTAGCATTACCCGTCACCATTATCGTTATCATCAACAGAAGCAGCAGCAGCAGCAACGACAGCAGCAACTTTGTCAGCATCAACAACAATGTTGCCCTCTTCCTTCCCTTCCAGGTACGTCTCTACCGAGCGCGGCCGCCTCCTCTGCTGGCACCTAGGGGCGGAGTGCTACCTGGAGACGTCCTCCAAGACGTCCTCAGGGGTGCAGGAGCTGAGGGAGGCCATCTTTGACGCGCTGATGGGATCCAAGGAGGGGACCAGGAAGAGGTGGAGGAGGGCCGCGAAGATGGTCAGGATGTGAAGGAAGGACATCTACTACTACTACAATCTGGGAAATCAAGATCTTTTTTGCTTGTTCGTTTTCTCGATCCTGTATTTTCTTACTGACACAAAGTAAGCAGGAAAAAAAAAACTTTTTAAATACGACACTGCCAAATGTTGGAGAGGGGCGGAGAAAAAAATATATGTACTGTACGTAGCAACGGGAAGAAGGGGACAAACGGGACAAATCTAACAATGGAAATTATCACAGCAATGCGCAAGCCAAAACAATTCTCGATCAGGAAAAAAAAAATATTGTGGGACTAGCAGGAAGCAAAAATAATTTCTCTTGTACAATGTACTACCATCTGGTACTGTACTATATAGTCAGGTTGGATTGAAGCGCGGGGGGAACGAAACGACGTTGCACTAAACACTGAGTGACACTTCAAGCTTTTTTTTGCTTGTTTCTTTTTCTTCTTCTTCTTCTTCTTCAGGAGCAAATTCTTGATGACAATTTTTTGGCTTTTTTGTTGTTGTAGTTGTAGCACAGGGGTTCTTAACCGCGACCCATTTTAAGACTCCTACGTGTCGGGGAGGAGACACGTTGTTTCAAAGTCGTTCTACTTTGGGTCGTCGCTTCTGGGTCGCGGGGGGCGGGGGGGGGGGGGGGGGGGGGGGGGGGGGGGGGGGGGGGGGGGGGGGGGGGGGGGGGGGGGGGGGGGG
>JAAUYM010028527.1_pt1 | contig 14944 bp, 14 predicted proteins | sample 7278001 | NCBI WGS metagenome assembly JAAUYM01 (sample SAMN14350224, study PRJNA611818) | marine sediment metagenome | isolation source: surface marine sediment (1.8m) | place: French Polynesia: Moorea | collected 2018-08
CTCACAAATTATTAGGGTTTCCAGGTAAAAAGCCCAACAGCAAATTAGCCACAATTAGTTCCAAGAATAGCCACAGACCCTAAAAACATTGAAGCAGTACGTAGAATATTAATGCAGATTAACTAACTTCATAGCCCACAATATCCAAATGTAATCAAGCCATTTCAGACAAAATGGCTATAAAATATACCCCATATGTCGTGAGAGCTTTTTCTTCAAAATTGTCAGTCTTTTTTCTGTAATTACCACGACTCAAACATTTTCTTGGTCATTCTTGGCTGCAATAAAAATATTTTAAAAAAATAAGAGAAAGAGAGAAAAGAAAATCTTGGCAAATTGGCTAAGACCGTGACGATGAAAAAGATGCAGGAACGAAGAAAGGAAGGAAGAAGGGGGCAAGATGACAAAAGGAAGAAGACCTTGGCACTGCGCAGCAGTTGCATCCAAAGACTGGGTGGTGCTGCGAACAAATTTTTTTTTTTTTGCGAATTTATTTCGCAAAATTGCAGTTGGGCAAAATCGTCAAAAATATTCAAGTCGCTATTTTCCTGCCTTCTTCACCTATGATGGAATAATGACGATAACTCGGATTTTTTTTTCGTGTGGTGCATTTTTTTTTGGGGGGGGGGGGTCGGGAGATGTGTCGCAATTCTTCATAAGGGGCTCATTACAAGAGGAAGTTCACGAAAGAAAGGAAGGAAGGAATGAAGGCGCTGAAAAGAACTTTTTTTTCAGCCTTTCTCTCCATCCTCAATTGATGCATGATCTCACACGAGAGATTCCCTGCTTTTTTTAAAATCTCCCTCCCTGCGTCAGGTCGACATCACGCTGACCCTGCCTGACGACCTGAGCACGACCGACCTGCGTTGGATGTCCGTCTGGTGCCGCGCCTTCAAGGTCAACTTCGGAGACGTCTTCTTCCCGCAGGACCTGAAGCTGCCGGGCGAGGCAGAGGGCGAGGCAGAGGGCGAGGCAGAGGGAGAGGCAGAGGGCGAGGCAGAGGCCGAGCTGCCCCCGCCCCTCCTGCCGCCGGACAGCAACGCCCACGACGGCGGCGACCACCGCCACGGGGACGCCGACGCAGAGGCCGAGGCCGAGGCCGAGGGGCAGGCGGAGAGCGAGGCAGAGTCGGAGGCCGAGGGGGAGGCGGAGTCCGCGGCCGCGGCCGCGGCCGCCTCCACGATGCTGCTCCCGCTCCTCCTGCTGGCGGCGCTGGCGTGGTAGTCCAGAGAGAGAGAGAGATAGAGATGAGTCAGATGTGTGTGCCATCTTGAGTACGTGAGTGTGAGTGTGAGCGTGAGTGAGGACTTTGAGTTTTGAGGGGTCGATCCATTAAATTATGCGACGCTTAATTGGTCTATAGGCAGGTCGTGACTGTGTTGTAATAGTAGTGCTACGAGTACCAACGTGCCTAAATGTTTGTAAAAGGAAAGAAGAAATTAAAAAAAAGCACGAGATGTTCAATTCCCTACATAATAGGTACACCTATAATAAGATACTATATTTCAATGTTGAAATATGTTGACGGTGGCAGGGACAATCTTATTATATTGGAATTTCAGTCCATTCTGCCTACAGCAACAAAAGTGCAACGACCACAGAGAGCACGGTCCAGAGGAGACGTGCTGACGTGGACTCCGCGCCGTCGTCGCCGCCGCCGCCGCCGGGGGGAGGAACTGTCGTGTTGGAGGTGCTGTTGGAGATCAACGTGGTGGTGGTGGTTGTCGTGGTGGTGGTTGTAGTGGAGGCGACGACGCCGGTCTCGTCCTCCAACCACCCGAGCACGGCCTCGAAGTTCTCCTCCATCCAGTTGAGGTTGACCCCCATGCGGTCGATGCCCTGCTCGATGGTGGTGACGGCCGCCCCCAGGTCGGCCACGTGCTCGTCCAGGAAGGCCTGCATCTCGTCGATGTCCTCCTGGGTGTTTCCCGTCTCCAGGAAGCCCTGCACGATCTCCTGCACCTGCTCCGGGAACCAGGTGCCGTAGAAGGCCTTGATGTCGTCGTACCTGGCCTGCAGCCAGTCGAACTGGGCGCGCCGCCCCACGTTGGTATCCCCCACCCCACGGTACACGTAGATGGCGTCCTGGCTGCGGATGGGCGAGTCTGACTCGATTGTCAGGTCCAGCAGCACGTTCAGGTTGGCCACGTCCGTCGACTCGGCCAGCCCGTAGAGCACCTTCTGCACGTCCTGGGCCACCGTGAAGTCCGGCAGGTGGTCGAGGAGGAAATCGAACTCGTCCTGCCCACCCTCCCTGATCGCCACCCGGTAAGTGACCAACTTCAGGTCCGGGTCGATCGGGTTCTCCGCCACCGGGTCAGGAACCTCCATCCACTCCTGGAAGTTGGCCCTTGCTGTGTCTATGCAGTCCTGGGAGGGAGGATATACGTACAGTATATGTAGAAACAAGCGAAAAATGTCTGAACATGTAGAGATAATTTTCCAAAATTAACATTCCACACACCTGTAACTGGTGCCTGCATGCGACGTTGATGACTGAGGCCCTCCTGAGGACGTCGAGGTATCCCTCGTCGTCCGGGATGTCGAAGCCCAGCTCGTCGTAATTGGGCCCGACCAGGCGCCTCATGTAGGCGTCCAGTACGACGATGTCCGGGGTGTCCCTGAACATGGTGTTGACGTAGTAGAGCGCCCTGAGTCCGGCCTCTAGCGGGATGTAGTCCCTTTCGATCTCCAGCGCCCTGGACAGGTTGAGCGCCGCCGGGTAGCCGAGCTGTCCGGCCCGGGCCAGGTTGATTGAGTCGTCGTAGACCTGCGCCCGGTTGAGCCTCCCCACCTGCTCGCGGTCCGAGAGCAGCACCTCCGCGAGGTCCCTCCAGTTGTCGGCGTCGTAGTTCACCCGGAAGTAGCCAGTCTCCTGCACGTTCAGCACGTAGGGCCTCTCGGCCACCTCCAGGTCGGCACTCTGCTCCGTCTGCAGGATCCACACCTCCGGCAGGGTGTCGTCGAAGCTGCCGCCCGGGTAGGCGACGGAGACCGGGATGGTCCACCTGTCGCTTGCGGCGTCGGCGGACGGGTTGAGGTAGAACCTCTTCTGCGACAGCGTCAGCGCTCTGCCCGCCGCCACCTCCACCGTGACCACTGGGTAGCCGCCCTGCACCGTCCAGGCCTCCATGATGCCCCCCACGGTCAGGCCCTCTTGCAGCACGCCGTCCTCCTGGGCTGCTTCGTTCAGGGAGTCCCACAGGTCATTGCGGTTGGCGTTGGCGTACTGGTACTCCACCAGGTAGGAGTTTAGGCCCTTGCGGAAGGTGTCTAGCGTCAGGAAGTGCTCGATCATTCTAAACGGAGGAGGTCAGTGATCAGTGACTGAAAAAAAAAACTCGTTTGTTCTCTTTACCTGATGAGGCAGCACCCCTTCCCGTAGGAGATCCTCCCGAAAACGAGGTCGTAGTCTGGATTGGTGACCTCCGAGCTGATGGCCACCGTGGTCTCGTAGGCATCGATCTCGAACACGTTCTGCAGGTCGATCAGCACCACACGGTCCTCGCTCTCCAACGTGGGGTCGTAGAAGTTGGAGCCCTTGTACTCCACGTAGGTCGCGAATCCTGATTTCATAAACAGAGGTTCTCAACTTTTTTTTTTTAGGACAAAACCCTCTTTTCGGTCGCAGCCTATGCGTTGGGAATTTTTTGTTTAAAAAATGATGACTGGTTGACTGTGAGTCCCAAACATTTGCTGTCACTGTAACTAACTCACCCTCGTTGAGCCAGAGATCCGTCCACCACTCGAGGGTGACGAGGTTCCCGAACCACATGTGTGCCAGCTCGTGGGCGATGACCTCAATAACCCTGTCCCTGTCAGCCCTGGAGGCCACGGACTCGTCGTAGAGCAGCGCCGTCTCCCGGTAGGTGATCAGCCCCCAGTTCTCCATGGCCCCGGCCTCGAAGTCCGGGATGGCCACCATGTCCGTCTTGGGCAGTGGGTAGGGAATTTCGAAAAAGTCCTCCATGTACTCCAGGATCTTGGGGCCGGCGTCAGCAGCCTGAATTTAATATTTTTTTTTAGTACTGTACTATGTTACTACTATTGTTGACTTCCAAATGGTATACAGTGCTCCACGCTTAATAGTGCCACGATTAATAGTGCAACTCGCTTAATTGTGCAATATTTTTGAGTCCCATTTGGAGATTTTACTTCATAAATCTCATCGCTTTATTGTGCACCTCGCTTTATTGTGCAATTTTACCCTGGCCCACCATTGCACTATTAACCGTGGACTACTGTAGTACGTACCACATACTAGTACAGCGGAGGTGGATTAGATCGATCATCAGAGCAATCTTTACTACGAACTACAGTATAGCAGTGTGGTATAGGTATACCCAACGGGACTTTTAAACTTACAAGCGTAACAGATTTACGAATGAAATTGTGACATTTATGTGGTATTCTAATGACATCTTCAATTACATGTTTAAAGCTGAATTTGTTACGCTCGTCCCGTCGGGTATCGGAGTTCCACTGTATGTTGTCACTCTCCATAATAACTTTACCAGATCTCCCTGTCCGGCCTTGGTCTTCATGTGCCAGATGTTGAAGTCCGCGTTGTCCACCCCCTCCGTGTACCCGAAGTCCGCCACCATGAAAGCCACCAGGTAGGTGGGCATCCTGACGCTCTCGGCGTAGGTGGTCATGTTCCACCCTTCCATCTCCCCGTCCATGGGCTCGGTAGACTCCGCGTTCATGTTGGACCGGGCCACCATGGTCTGCTGGTGGGCCAGCCGGACCCTGAAGTCGGCCTTCAGGTCCGGCTCGTCCAGGCAGGGGAAGGAGCGCCTGGCGTCCGTGGCCTGGAACTGCGTGATGCCCAGGTAGGCCGTCTCCCCGTCCGCGTCCTCGTAGCTGCTCCGGTAGAAGCCGGCCAGCTTGTCGTTCAGCACGGCCGTGAAGGTCATGGACACGACGTACTGATAGACGAAGACGTTCTGGACGAGGTTCGTCTCCAGGTGGATCACGTAGAACTCCCTTTCCAGGTCGTATTCGTGCCCGACAACGGTCAGCGAGTTGTTCTGTCGCACGGGGAAGGAGGTAGTGAAGAAAATTATTGCCACAATTTAGATTGTAATTAACTATGTACCATATAGTGGTTTTTTTTTTCTTACAGTACTCCAGCCTAGTTTGATATTTTTGGCTTAAAAGGCAACCATTTAAAGCGAATCATATCGTACGAGAATGTTAGTGATTTCCACGCTGTCCTCGTCGATGGCGATCTCCTTGACGTGCATGTAGACCTTGTTGTGGTGCGCGGCGGCATCGCCCACCGACTCGTTGAAGTCCAGGTGGATTTCGAGGGCGCCGAGGGTGGTGAAGTTGTCCTCCAGGATGAAGGGCACCAGCTCCACGTCGTAGACGACGGGCATCAGGTGCCTGGGCAGCCGGATGTCTCCGAGGAAGCCGTCCGTCATCAGCTGGAAGGTGCCCCTGTGGAACGGCACCCCGTCCTCCCCGCCCTCGTCGTTGACCACGCAGGCCCACTCGCCCACGTCGGAGGCGGAGAAGGACTCGATGTTCAGCCCGCACGAGTGCGAGTCCCCGAAGGCGGTGTATCCGGCGACGGCGACGGGGGACGCCGCCTGGGTGACCTCCCCGGAGGTGGAGTTGCTCACCAAGTTTCGCCCGTCGGCCGTTTCCCACTGGCACGTCCCGGAGGGGATTCCCGCCGGCGACGACGCCGAGGACAAGGAGCAGGAGAGCGAGGCCGGCTGGCCCAGCTCGGAGAGGCGTGGACGGTCGATGACGAACGGGTAGTCCTGGGGGTGGGGAGAAAGAGCGGGTTGAACCGTCAAAATCTGGAGTTCTAGTTACTACTAGAGAACAGAGGGACGCACCAGTTCCTGAGCCGACGCTGGCAACAACATCGGCAACAACGCCGGGAGCAGCCACAGCGACAACAACTTCATTTTCGGGCCCGGAAAAGGTTGCGACTGCATAAGAAATTGTCCCCTGCGAATTAGTTGCATGAGCATATCTGGAAAAAGTTTGACGGCGGCGGCGGCGGCCGCGGCAATAAATTCGTCGTCTTTCACACCATCTTGCGACATCGATCACAAAGGTAACAAGAACATGATTTTTATCCTCCCCCCTTGGCGCCATTGTCTGACATTTGTTTCATGTTTGACCGCGTAAAGGAGGGACTGACAATAAAGGCATAAATGAGTTTTACGATCGTCCATTAAAGGATTAGCGAAAAAGTTTATAAATTCTTTTAATGGAGAAGTAATGAGTCAAGTTCGCAAAGCATGAGATGGTGCAGTGCAAGAGAGAAACCTCAAAACGTCAAAATAAATGTACTAGACTTATTTTGTACTTTTATTTCTTACATTATTAGTAGTACAATAATGTTCGGGGCAGAACTAAAAAAAAAAAAAAAAAGAGAGAATTCATTCATTGCTATACGGTACTATACGTTACGTAGGGACAAACGGTGAACTAATATGTCAATCACAGAGTTCCGTATCCAACCGCTCCACTTTCTGCATCAGCATCCTGCCTGCGGCGTTGCTGACCCCCTCGAGCGAGAAGGGCGCCGGGCGCACCGCCCGCTCCTCTGCGTCGTACACCAGCGGCGGCGCGGCGGCGGCGGCGAAGACGACGGCCAGGCGGTGGTCGCCCAGACTGGCCGCGCGGGCGCCAGACGGGGAGGGCACGGCGGCGCCCCCCTCGGAGGGGACCCGCACGGGGCGGACGGAGGTCACGCCCGGGTCCAGAAAGTCGCGCATGGCCGACTCGCTCGAGGTGGGCACCACCAGAGAGTAGCCGGAGACCTCCTCCCCGCTCCTCACCGGGGAGGACAGGTTGGCGGCCAGGAAGAAGGCGTGGGTGTCCCCGGCGTCGTCGACGGCGTGCGCGCAGACCGGTGTCGGGCCGAGGGAGAGGTCGGCGGCGAAGAAGGACCTCGGGGGCGCCGTCTCCCCGGCGGCGCCCTCCCAGTCCACGAAGCCCCGGACGGTCTGCTCGCCCAGCAGCTGGTCCGTGTCGCTAGACAGGTAGACGGTCACCGTCCGCTCGCCGTCGCCGTCGCCGCCGCCGGGACCGGGGAACCTCAGCAGGCACCCGCGACCCAGCATCCAGGTCAGCGGGGCGTACACGTTGGAGAAGGGTGCCTCCAGGAAGTTGCCCCCGCCCGTCTGGTCCTCGAAGATGCTGTTCGTCCTCTGCTCCTGTCCGGGCGAGGCCGGGTCTGGGACGGTGCCTCCGATGACCACCCACTCGCTGTCGCCCGGGGAGACGTGGCTGGCCCCGTTGGCCACCGGCAGACCGTCGCTCGGCAGGTCCGCGAAGGCCCCGGTGGTGAAGTTGGCCCTGCGGCACCTGCTGTGGATGACGGCGAGGCCGCCGCCGACGTCCTGGACGCCCCCGCAGAGGTGCAGCGACTTCTGCTGGCCGCTGCCGACCAGCCCTGCGTGGGCGCTGCCCGGGCTGGTTCCGGCCCCCTCCAGCAGCTTGGTGCAGGCCAGCTCGCCGCTGTCCAGGTCGAACAGCTCCACCTGCACGTTGGGCGAGCCCAGCGTCGACTGCAGGTGCGAGACCAGGTACAGGTAGCCGCTGGGGTTCTGCAAAGCAGTAAATAATGTCGTGACATTCAATCTTAGGCACAGTTAAAACTCCAAACGTTACCCCCAAATGTTTCGTTGGGTATGACATTTGTCCTACACACTACTACCTGCCGATCCTGAGTATCGCCTGGGTTTTGTGGTGCGGGCCCGCACCACTTCCTGACCACCGGCCGCTTCTTCCGCACCGGGTTGATCCTAGACTTGGCGCACACCTCCTTGGGGATATCCATGCAGTGCTTTACAGGCTCCAAGATGGGAACCACCTTGCAAAAAAAGAGGAAGCATATACTGTATACAATACATATTTTTTTGTAAAACCACTATGTTAGTAACAGAGGACTCTGCTCTTGAATCATTTAGTATTTTCTTACCTTTGACACTTCTTTGCACAGCTTTCTAGGAACCATTGTGCACGTCTCCTCAGGCACTTCTTGGATAATCTATTGGATGGATAAGCAACATTTTTTTTGGAGGTTGGCAGATATAAGTTACATGACTCGCGCCTTACGGTCTTGACTTCGCTCCTGCATCTCCTCTCCCCCTTGACGATGGGGCAGACCTCCGGCCCGCACACCTCGGCCGCCTCCTTGCGGCACTCCGTCTTGGGCGTCACCTTGGTGCTGGTCTGCGTCTCCAGGGTGCACTCGCGCCGCGGCACCTGGTCGCACCACTCCTGCCCGAACTTGTCCTCCGCGCACTGCTCCTCCAGGACCGTCTCGCAGTTGGGCACGTCCTCTTCCACCTCGTGTTCCTCGTGGATCGTCTCGCAAACTACACAGAGGAGTACAATGTCGACAGAGTGTTGAGCATACATAGTATAAAAGGAGCATACATAGTATAAAAAGGAGAGTTTGGGAGCATTTCAACTTATAAAACTTAAAATTGGTAGGGGCGGCCGTTTGGGTGGCCAGTGGCCCCAAAAGTTCCCGACGTGATCGATTACGATGCTGAGGTTTGGCTCCACTCCCAATTCTTTCAGGACGATGCTCAATACGAGGATAGCAATTGGGACGTTAAAAACTTGCACGAGCCATGGAAGGGCCATCTCCGAACGAGAGAAAAGAAGAAAAAAAAAGAAAGAAAGAGCTGCTGGCGCCTGAAACAACAAAAAGCACAGGGTTGTTGCCAGGCTTTTTGGAGTCACAAAGCAAAATACATTTTTGAAAATTTAAAAATGGCCAATTTGGCCATAATATGGCCTGTGGTGTCGAACTCCCAGGATCACCACTGCGATCCCATTAGCGCTGATCACAAGGGTTGCACGAATAACACATTCAAAAAGGCGAAATTCGGCTTTTATGTATCACTATCTCGTTGAACGAGACTGTACTGACTATAAGTAAAATGTCTCATTGAATGAGGAATGATTGAAATTAAAATTTGAAAATAAACCACAATAAGGTTGAAATGCTCCCAGACTCTCCTTTTTTATAAGCTACTCATAGTATCATCCACCACCTGATCTTTTTTTTTTCGTACTCACTTGTCTCGTACTCGTTGGAGCACACGACGTCCCCCTCCGCGTCGCAGTCCCTGTTCAGCTCCTCGTTGCAGATCTCCACCTTCTGGTCCTTGGGCACCTTGAAGTACTCGATCTCGCACTCCTTCTTGAAGCTCTCGTCGCACTTTTGGACCTGCAGGAGGAGAAAGAACGGAGTGACACATCAAGAGTCATGACGCCGCAAGGCTACACGTTTCCCACACCATGTGCCTGGTAGGTACATGTTTCATCTCCCTTTCTTTCTCTTCGCCCTCCCCCACCTTCGAGTTCTTGAAGGAGGTGGTGTAGGACTCGAAGCAGGATTTCTGGAAGACGTGCTCGCACCTCATCTCGGTGTCGAACTCGATCTCCTCCACCATCATCACCTATTAGTAAAAAAAAATAATAATGAAAAGAACAATTCTTACAAGCACTCAATTTCCCAAAATACTGATGTGCGAATAAAACTTGCTTTCTTCATGCAGATCTGTCCGTCCTCCGTCTCCTCCACGTCATTGTCGTCGTCGTCTGCGGAGCCGTCCAACCTGGGAAGGACCTGGATCTCCTTCTCCTCCTCCTGCTTATTCTCCTGGAGAAGCGTCTCGTCCGCCTTCGAGGACAGTCCCTCCTGCACCAGGAGCCTCAGCGCCTCCCTCTGCTCCTGCAACACACGGATGCAATGCAATCCCGGAGACAACACATGAGAGATCAATTCCCTCACCTCATTGAGCATCGACCTCCCGCTGAACTTGAGCGAGGAGCGCCCCTCGCCGGCTCCGAAGAGCGACGAACTGACGGTGGCGATCTCAGAAAGAGAGAGAGAGAGAGAGATGCCCTTGATCGTAAGCGGCACATGTCTCCTAGTATGGTATCGGTCTTACCAAGAGCAAGAGAGCCTTGCCCTCCATGCTTCCCACAAGATGCCTCCTCCGCCTCCACCAGAGAGGAGCGACTTCCAAATCCTGAGAAGTGCACCGCTGGAGGTCCACAGTGGAACTGCGTGGTGGTGGTAAAAAGGAATTAAACGCGGATGGATGAGCGAGCTTCCAAAATTTCCCTTTCTAGTACACTATAAGGTTTCTTTCTCCTTTCTTTTCCCCCCGTCATCATGGATGGGAGGATCTCGATTTCAGGCATCAGGCACCGCCGTGGTGCATGAGGAAAGGAGGAGATAACGAGTTGGAAGCATTGGCCCACTTCTCCTCCTCCCTCCTCCCGCCCATTTTCTCCTGTCAGATGGACTCATCGTCTCTCTCCATCCGACCGTGCGACCCCTCCAGCTCATGCCAGTGTGCAGATCGTTCACCAGGCCAAAGAAAGAAAGAAAGAAAAAAAGATTTTTGCGCGTGCATGCGGCAGATTTAACCATTCTGGACTTCGTGGCATGAAGAAGATGAGCAGGAAGAGGTAGGAAGATACAAATCCCAGGTCAGGTGAGAATGATCAAATTTCTCGCTAGTAGTATGTACATGTACTGGTAGGGTAAGGTTCTGAACATATTTTTTTCCACACATTAAAGCTGATATTCTATGATCGCCACAAACAGCAAGTTTATGATCATCACAACAAATTTTGCTTGTGACACGTCGTATGTCATGCCTTAGTTATCATCCTTCTTAAGAAACATTTTTTGACATAGCCTTCCTTGAGTACAATGCACTTTTCACACTTCTTCCTTCACTTTCTGAAGACATGCTCCAGTCCATTCTTTGAGAGTTGTACGTAGAAACCCCTGTACAGTTGTAAACAACTTTTAATCTGTTTCAGTAACTCTTTTCTTTAGCTATGGAAACCGGAAAACATTATAGGGTGCCATATCTGGGCTGTATGATGGGTGAGGAAGACAAACAAAATATTTTTTGGCTAAAAAAAACCTCCATTGTAATTTACTGCTGCCTGATCAATCTTCGAAAACTTGATAGGGGTTTAAAAAGTAGCTCTAGAAAAATTGCTCAATTCTGCCACAACTATGCATTTTCCAAAGATGTCTTTTAAAAAAGAATTATATATCAAGGACACCTTAGCAACATATGGAAAGGACAGTTTTTACCAACGTGCCATCTCTGAGAAATTGTATCAGTCCACTTCTTGCTGAACCCCCCTCATACATTTACTGAGTTATCTCGAGAGGTGGCTTAGCGGTACTGAACTGTATTTTGAAGAAATTTGGTTTTTTTAAAATATGATTAATAATTATACTACTACGTACTATAATTAGAAACCGCTTAAATACCGCCCAATACCGGCCGTAGAAACGCTACGGTTATATACAGGTACAGTAGATAAAACAGTACCTCATGTAGTGGTATTTCCACCGCAGCCATTCAGGTTCCATTAGAAAACAATATTTAAATGGCTGCCGTTGAGATACCATAATAAAGGTATCGGGTATTAAAGTAGGGCACCGAAAAACACACCTAAGGGTTTTACGTAAGTGGTATAATTAAAAATTTTGATTAAAAAATCAACACGCTCGCGCAAGTCGAGATGCATAAAAAAAACATAAAATCACCGCTGTCACTACAAATCTTTATAAAATTACTTAGCTACAGGCGCGCACTTAAGAACCATATAACGTTGGCAACCGCGGCCGCCAAGTGCGGCGTCGCCAACTTGACTGAGCCGGCGCCGTTCAGCCTGACGGTGCTGTGATCGTCCACGAAGGGGTAGAAGAAGTCGTAGGGAAGCTTAGCCTCGATGACCGGGAACTCTGCCAGCTCCTGCAGGGCCGGCCTTGTCACGTCCACAAAGGACAACGACGACGCCACCTCCACCTGCAGCTCGCGGTCCGGGTCGCCGCAGGCCGAGCCCAGGCAGCTGAACCCGACGTCCCTGGGCGAGCCGAACCTCACCCGCACCCCGACCACTTTGGCCTGCGGGTTGGCCGCCGCGCCCACCATGGCGTACACCACCTCGGTGTGGGCAGACAGCACCATGTCCCTGCACACGCCCGGAGAGGAGGAGGGGTAGGAAGGCGACCCGACTTCGTCGCCGTTTCCACCGTCACCGCCGACGCCGACACCGTCAGACAACGGCGGGTTTTCCACCAGTACGGGCACCCACTCCGCGGTGGGGTCGTCGGGGTCGGCGCTGCCGAACGCGCCCACCCGGAGGCGTCCGAGCTCCTTCAGCGACGCGGTGCCCAGCAGGAGGCTGAGGGAACCTTTCCTCAGGGAGTCGCAGGCGGCCGAGAGGGTCGACCGGGAGAGCGGGAAGGTGCAGCCCACGCGCAGGTTCTGCCCGAAGTTGACGGGAATCCTGCAATATAGAGATGGATGGTGGCCCCAACTTTACAACAAACTGTCAGTAACCTATATCTACTACCAACAAAGATTTCACGACTGATGTTGCTACAGTATGTGCTACCTCCCGCCCTTCCCGGTGAGGCAGCTTCCCGTGGAAGGCAGTGGCATCAGGGAGAGTCCCTTCCAGCTGTCCTGGTCGACTGTGACTTTGGAATCTGCGTCTTTGGCGCTGGCGCCGTCCCCGTCGGCGCCGGGTTTGGCGTCGGCGTCGGTGGCAAGCCTTCCGACCACCAGCGGGCTTCCCTTGAGGTATCCCGGATTTCCGCTCCTCCTCCTCCTCGGCATCGGCGCATCCTCCTCCGACGCGTTGGCGGCGGTCCAGAAGTGCGAGTAGCTGAACGTCTGCACCAGCGGGCCGGCGGCCCCCGTCTCCAGGTCTTCCAGAAACAGCCTGGCCACCACCCGGTCGATGCCCTCCGTGCCGTTGTGGCGGACCTCCAGGTGGAGCTCCCTCAGCACGTTTTTGCAGTCCAGCGTCGGCCGCGGGAGCAGGTCCTCCTTTCGCCCTCGACCTCGCCCGCCGGACTGCTGCTGGACGCAGGTGGTGGCGCCGTTGCCGTCGCCGTCTCGCTGGCACAGCTGCACCTCTACCTCTACAAAGACCCCGGAGTCGCCCTTCCTTCGCTCGGCACCGGTGGAGTTGAAGGCCCTGCGGGGCGACCTGGCCACCAGGTAGCCCCTGACGAAGGTAGCGGCGTCCAAGGCGTCCAGCCACCGGCAGTCTGGCACCGTCTCTATGTGGACGCGACACTCCGTCCGGCGGTCCTCCATGTACCTGATCGGGTTCGGCACTCCGCACCGGGACCCGCTCCCGACTCCGCCGCCACCTCCAAGGGGGCTCGGCACCGTCAGGAGACCGAACTGCTCGCCGTCGAGCACGTACACGACGATGGGGTCGCCCGCCCGGTAGGTGTCGTTGGCCGGCCTGGCCTGCCTGACGGCGCCGTCGTCGTGGCCGCCCCACAGGAAGCGGCGGTGGCGAGACTCCATCGCGCGGAACTCGGTGGCGTTCTCCAGGGGCGCCCGGTCCAGGTAGGTGGCGGCCTCCGGCAGGTTGTCCCGCCTGATGCAGAGAAGCCCGTCCGACGTCGTCTCGACCACCGCCCTGGTGTTGTTGGCGAAGATGAAGTCGGTGGAGAAGCAGTAGCGGGAGTGGTGGTGGCGGCGGCCGGCGGCAGCGGCGGCAGCGGCGTCCTCGCACCTCCCGAAGGCGGCGGCGTCCGACTCGCTGCAGTCCTCGTCGCAGCAGCAGTCGACGTCGCACCCCTTGGGCGTCAGGTCGCACCCGCAGAACGACTGCCCATCCTTGTCCTCCTTTTTCTTCGTCTTGGTCTTCTTCTTTCTGGCAGGCTTTTTGGTGGTGGCGGCTGTTGAGCTCGAGGTGGTTGGACTGGTGGTCGGCGAAGAGGAGCTGCTAGGAGGCGTCGCGTCGGTGGTGTTCGTACTTGAAGGCTCCGTCTGGTTGGACATTGATTGCGTCGCCTCCTCCACCTCCTCTTCCACTTGTCCTTGCAACTCGTCTTCTTCAACCTCCTCGTCCTCCTCTAGTTCGTCTTCTTCTGCACGAACAAAAGGTGCCACCAGCAGAGTTCCGATCAAAGCCGCTAAGACAAGCCTCCGCAGGGATCGACTCTGGCACGGCTTAATCATCATGTCTCTTGAAAAAGATTACTGCAATAGTACACTGCAAGAATTTATCTTGTACGTATTATTGTTGCTTTTTGTTTTTGTGAGAAAGGCATGGCAGGTACGAACGCACATTTCCCCTCCCCCCCCCCCCTGCTACTACTCCCGACTCGTCCCCAACCACCCCGGCATCTCCCCCCCCCCCCCAATGCTTCCTGGCTTTCCTCCCGCTCCTCCCCTCCTGCTATACCTACGTACGTATTCATGTCCTTTATATGCTACTCTTTTTTCTTACCACTATCGGAGACGCAAGTTTGTTAGGTGAAGTTTTAAAGAATGACACGACAAATATCTAAACAATTTTAATCTTTCAAAAAGTATAATTACATTAACTTCAATTGTCAATGTAACTACTACACATACTGTAACTCCAAGAACACGACTAACATAAGCAGAAGCATTCCCGTGTATTACGTACGTGGTTATTGCAAGCAGCACAAAATTTTCTCCCCCCACTCTGTAGAAATGGACGTCCACTATACTAACTTAACCAAATAAGGTAATATTTAACTACAAGATAGCAAAGGCTACGTAAAGAATAACATGACACATATATCTAAACGAACTTAATTTTTCAAAATGTATAATTACGAGTACATTAAGCTCAATTGTTAATGTGTACCTACTAGGTACATACTGTAACTCCACAAAATAAAAGGACTCCATTAAATTCGTTTAGATATTTGTGGTGTCATTCTTTGCTATCTTGTAAATATTACGCTACAATTTGTAACTTAGTAGTGTACATTACTCTGTGCTGTGTAATTTAGAAACATACCAAGGAGCTTAATACAGTGAACCACGGATATAAGAGCAGCATTTTGGTTTTAATTTTCTGCTCTTATATCCGTCTTGCTCTTATAACCGTCGGTACTATTGAGACTAATGCAAGCCCC
>JAAUYM010129350.1_pt1 | contig 14901 bp, 23 predicted proteins | sample 7278001 | NCBI WGS metagenome assembly JAAUYM01 (sample SAMN14350224, study PRJNA611818) | marine sediment metagenome | isolation source: surface marine sediment (1.8m) | place: French Polynesia: Moorea | collected 2018-08
ATGAAAGAAAAGTTGACCCAATCATACTTGCTGCTTAACATAAAACAAGATTTTTTTCATGATGCAATGAGGAATTGTCAAATTTCCATAATTGACTAAACTCCCCAAGTAAAAAAGATGCCTAAGTTGAAGCTTGACTGTGCCACATAGGAGGCAAGCAGTTTGATCCTGAGAGAGAGAGTTGAAGCAATGTGCCCAACCACCAACAGTGGTGTATGCAAAACGGAAGCTCAGTTGGAATATGTACACATCAAATATGCGTCTTTGCGCATTTGGTGCCACTCAGTTGGTGCTTATCAACAAAAACAATCTGCAACGAGAGCTCCATCGGAAGCTTATCAAGAGTGTGTTGTTGGTTGGGTACGTTCCACTATATACTATGTAGTCTGCGGTGCCAGCACGCATTTTCTTTTGTTTTTTTCTATTACTATAATTTTTCGACAAAATCGTGATGCCTCCCCCCATCTTTTTCTACATCTGTTTATTTTGTTTTTCTATTACTATATTTTTTTCGACCAAGTCGCGACGCCCCCCATCTTTTTTCTACATCTGCTTTTTTTTTCTACCTCCAGCGACCCGATCCGCGCTGCCGAGATGGCCTTCGAGCGGGCGGCGGAGGCGGCGGCCAGGGCCGCCCTGCAGGGGGAGGAGGAGGAGGAGGAGGAGGAGGAGAAGCCCATCCTGCCCTACTCGTCTTTCTTCATCCTGTCTTCCACCAACCCGTGAGTTGTACTCTTTGTAGCGGGTGCGTGGCAAGTCAGGGTTGCCACGCCGCGCCTCGGAGTGGTGGTGGCGGCGGCGGCGGCGGCGGCAAGGGACCAAGTTTGCCTGCGCAAAGTGTGGCGTGGCAACCCCTTCCTCGAAATGATCTTCCCTCTGGAATCGGCAGATTTTGGCCATTCCTTTTGGAAGGGGAGGGGTGTTCCTTTCTTCTTGGCGAAAATTTCGACCCCTTGTGGCAACTCTGCCTGAATGAAAGTCCTTTCCCCCCCCCCCCTCTCTCTCTCTCTCCCCACCCCTCTGAACAGGCTCCGCCGCGCCGTCCACTGGGTGGTGACCAAGAAGGTGTTCGACATGTTCATCATGTTCGTCATCGTGCTGAGCTCCATCGCCCTCTCCATGGAGGACCCGGTGGACGGCGACTCCGTCATCAACCAGATCCTGGAGAAGGCCGACTACGGATTCACAGCCATCTTCACGCTGGAGTGCACGCTCAAGGTGCGTGCGGTGGCGCGCCCAACCAATTGGTCCGCCCCCTCCCCCCCCGGCCCCTATAATTTGCCACGAGTGGCGTAGCCCGTTGGTGTGGCTCTAGCGGTGCAAGTTCTGGTTGGGCGCTGCCAAAATTGACCCCCCCCCCCACTAATCACTAATTTGCCACGAGTGGCGTAGCCCGCTGGTGTGGCATCTAGCGACATTGGTTGGGCAGTCAAGTCTCCAGGTGGTGGTGGGAGGGATGATGCTAATCACTGATCTGTGTGTTTCCCCCCCCCCCCACCCACCCACCCACCTGGACAGATCATTGACCTGGGCATGGTGCTCCACCCGGGGGCCTACCTCAGGGACTTTTGGAACTTCATGGACATCACCGTCGTCACCTGCGCTCTCATCTCCTTCTACCACACGCTGGCGTGAGTGGCAGGGGTTGCCAGATAGTTAATTATGACGTGGCCACCTTTTTTTTGTGTGTGTGCCTTCTAAAATGAAGAAAAAAAAATCATAGTGTTTGTGCCTCTCGCTCTATATATATTTTGGAGTTGATTAGGCCAGGTCTACTGTACTGGGTGTCCCAGTCATTGTGTGTTTTTCTTCTCCTTCTAGGGGCACGCCGACCGGTCAGAAGCTGAAGTCCCTGAAGCTGCTCCGGGTGCTGCGCCCGCTCAAGACAATCAACCGGGTGCCCAAGCTCAAGGCTGTCTTCGACTGCGTCGTCATCTCACTCAAGAACGTCTTCAACATCCTCATCGTCTACGTCCTGTTCCAAGTGAGACGAAGCCTTCTCGCCAAGGAGGCAGAGTTGCCAGGGGCGGCCTCCTCGACCCCTTACAGGGGAAATGTCGAGCGGGCAGGGTTGCCACGAGAAAAGTCTGCAGCTTCCTTTCTGCAGATGTGCCAAAGAGTTGCACATCAGTCCGTCCTCATTCAACAGGCAGAGTTGCCAGAATTTTGACCTTCTCCGCCTCTCTCTCTCTCCTCCCCACACAGTTCATCTTCGCGGTGGTGGGCGTCCAGCTGTTCAACGGCAAGTTCAACCACTGCACCGACGTCAGCAAGCACTCGGAGAAGGATTGCCAGTGAGCGGGAGAGAGAGACCCGACCAACAGCACACAACACACAGCGCGTAGAAATGCTTGACGTGCATATAGTACCATTTTCGCCATTTTTGTGGCCTGCCATGCGGAGCGGGCCACGTGTGCCAACAGTGTGGCAGCCATGTCCTGCAAACGTGGTGCAAGTTCGGCCTTGTGTGCAGCGTGTGCTTTGTTGGTCGGGTTATAATGATGAGAAATCTTCCCTGGCACCCACCTGGGAATTCTCAACTCTTTGGTTGGGTACTAGTAGTAGTAGTAGTGACTACAGTCCAACCTGCTGAAAAAAAAAGTTTTCACACCAGATGAAAAGTTTTTAGTATTAAACCTTCCATTTCAAATTGCGTGCCACCCGCTGTTGTTGGTTGGGCACACACACACACACACACCTGTCCTCCTTACTCCCCCCCCCCCCCCGTCCCCAGGGGCGAGTTCTTCGAGTTCGGTTCCGACGACCAGCCCCCGCTGGTGCTGGCCAGGGAGTGGGAGAGGCGGCCCTTCCACTACGACAACTGCTTCATGGCCATGCTCACCCTCTTCGCCGTGCAGACCTCGGAGGGATGGGTCGCGTGAGTACTGCATGCACTGCAGTGGCACACAGATGGCTTGTTGAAAAAAAAGTCGCAAAAAAGTCGCAATAACATCTTGACAAGTCGCAAGAAATGTCTTGATTAGTCGCGAAAAAAGTAGCAGGGAATGTCTTGACAAGTCGCAAAAAAAAGTCGCAAAAAGTATCCTGATAAGTCGCGAACGTTGTTTTTTCTTCTTCTGGGAGGGAAGGGGGCGGGGAGCGTCTTCCTTTCCTCATGGCTGGCTGCTCTCCTTCCCCCACCCACCCTCCCTCCCCTCCCCCGACCTTGGCGCTTGCCTGGCAACTCTGACCGCGCCTCTCCCTCCGTTGCCTTGCAGCATCCTGCAGGACTCCATGTCCTCCACGTACGACAACGAAGGCCCGAAGCCCTGGTTCCGCACCGAGATGTCCATCTTCTACATCGTCTTCTTCGTCGTCTTCCCCTTCTTCTTCGTCAACATCTTCGTGGCCCTCATCATCATCACCTTCAACGAGCTCGGGGAGGCGGAGCTGCAGGACGACATGGACAAGAACCAGGTAGGACCGAAAGAGAAGAAGGGGGGGGGGGCCTACCCGACCAACGCGCAGCCCACAGAAATTTTGATGTGCCACATATAGACCGCACATTGTTAAGATAGATTATGCATGGTATAGAACATGTTGTTGTTGTTGTTGCTGTTGTTGTTGTTGTTGTTTCTGTTGTTGTTGTTGCTGTTGTTATTGTTGTTGTTGTTGTTGTTGTAGGGGCGTGCAGGACAGTAGCATTAATGGCCAAGCCCACCACGGCCGGTCTGCATCTGGCACCTTTATGGCTTCACCCACGTAATTGTTACCTCACCTTTGCCACGCTACCGGCAGGTTTTGCCACTTTAATCCCCCTGAGGACTGATTGAGAGTCTTGCTTGGATCGATTATCAGCTCTCCCAGCATGACCCTTGCCGATCAATCCCACAGCTCGGGGTGGGGAACTCCAATTTCCAAAGGAGCGTGGACTTTGTCCCTTTCTTCCTGCAGGCTCTGGACAAAGCTGAGGAAATTGGCATCCCAACCAATACTGGTATCGTTAGGGGCACGGTCTCGGTGGCGACAATAGTGGTAGTTAGCGCAGGGGTCGACATTTGAGTCGCAATAAGGTTTTTATATCACTTATACAGCGTTAGAACGCCAGCGCAGGGGTTAGACTAGTGGGAAAAAAGCCTTATGGCAACTCATCACTAATTCACGATAGCGATATTGGTTGGGATAGAACATGTTATGTGTGGTCCAGCAGTCCGGCACGTCGGGAGCACGGGCAGTCACCACGTGACACGTCACCAGACGTTCGGGAAATTGTCCTGGCACCGCGCGGAATAACGTCATAATAAAGTGTCACAAGATGTCCGGTTCTATGTGCTGTGAGTTGGTCGGGTACCATACCTACATACATACATAGTACAGTAAATATTTCTTCACAAGCAAGATATGTCAGGTAGTGTATGCATCCTAAAAAGTGTTTTGCAATCCCCTCCCCTTGCAGAAGTCGTGCATCGTGTTCGCCATCGAGGCCAAGCCGCTGGCCCTCTACGTGCCGGAGGAAAAGTCGGGGATCAGGTATACAGCAGACTCTCTCCATATATGCACACAGTAGGGGATCAGGTGCTGTACTACAGCAGACTCTCCATATATGCACACAGTAGGGGAACAGGTGCTGCACAGCAGACTCTCCAAACTTGTGTGCACATTAAAATGTCCATGTATGTAGGTACCTACATAGTACCACATTATGGCAGAATCTTCATGTGGTGAACAAATTATGTGCTGAACATAGGCTGAACATACGAGAGGCACATGGGTAGACTGAGCATAGTTGACAATTTGACATGCCACATGCTAGAGTGAACATGTAGTAGAAAAGTCTGATGTGCCACATAGGCAGAACATAGTAGAAAGTTGATGCGCCACATAGACTGAACATAGTAGAAAGTTGATGTAGCACATGGACTAAACATAGAACAAAGTTTGATGTACCACATAGGCTGGTTATGGTACAAAGCTTAATGTGCCACACAGACTGAACATAGTACAAAATTTGATGTGCCACATAGATGGAACATAGTAAGTTTGATGTGCCACATAGGCTGATTATAGTAGAATGTTTGATGTGCCTCATAGACCAAACATTGGCTTGGTTCAAAAATGCCTCTGTTTATTATTGCCACCCTCATCACCAGGTACCACTGCTGGAGAGTGGTGACGTCCCAGCCCTTCGAGAACTTCATCCTCCTCCTCATCGTGCTCAACACCATCCTGCTCATGCTCAACGTGAGAGAGAGAGGGGGGGGGACATTCATCATTCTGATTCCCTTAAAAAAAAAGTAACATCTTTTTTCAATGTTAACATTTCAGTACCACGGAATCTCTCCCGAGATCCAGGACATCCGCTCCAACTTCAACCTCCTGTTCACCCTCCTCTTCACCATCGAGTGCATCTTCAAGCTCGTCTCGTTCGGGCCCAGGGTCAGTCTCATTTCACATGACTTTCCAGTCAGAGACAATTACTGCACATACTTAAGAATTGAACTCGGGTCACATCTCCAAAAAAAAAATCCCATCTGTTTCTAGCTTTTTTTTTTTGTCAACATGTCCTCCCTCCACTTTGATGCACTTGTTGCATCTCTCCAACCACTTCCCAAATATGGCAGAGAAACCATTTTTTTTTTCCTGGGTCCTCTCAAAGACCCTTCCTCCACTGTGGTCAAGTTCTTGATCTAGGCAATAGCTTTTTTTTATTTCATCTTGGGGAGAGAGAAAGTCACATGGGGCCAGATCTGTAGAATACAGGGTGGGGGGACATTATACATATGTCTTATGCAAATAAGGATGTTTTTTATTTAATAAGCATTACTCAGGAATTAATCAAAGCAGCCCTGTGACCCGAGTTTAGTTCCTAAGTGTAATAATAATATGGCATCTTTTTTAAATCTTGACACTTTTTGGCTGTACTTATTAACCACAAATAATGCTTTATATCAATCACTCTTTTTCCCCTATTTTTGGTCACATGTGCTACTACTGCATACAGGGTGTCCCAATAAAAAAACTGACAGCAAACCAATTCCCTGCTTGAACTCTCTTTTCTTTCTGGGACATTCTGTGTTTTAATTTTTTTTTCTTGCTTTTTTTCCCTTACTCTTGAACTTGTACATATGCAAAGAGTTCATCACGAGTTGCAAGAGCTTCTCTTTCTTGCACATTTGCATGTTGGCAGGAAAATATTTTTTTAATGTGGAGATCTATCCACCTTTGCGACTTTATCTTTAAAAAAAATGCGCCAAAACAACCAATCTTCTGCGTATTCTCTCACAGGGATGGGATGTCTCTGAGACCAGCACTGCAGCCAGCCCAAAACCCACCGGCACACACACAAAAAAAAACCTGATTTTTTTTTGGGCACCCCTTCCCTACACACACAAAAGAAAAAAAAAGTCGAAGTCTTGCAGGTACAGGGAAAGAAAAATATGTTGTACTTCTAGCCAGCTGTGGTGTCCAATAGAGAGAGAGAGAGAGAGATCATCCCCCTGCAAAAGAAATCTACCAAAGAAATCCTCACTCACCCAATTTTCCCAAATACTTCACAGGGAAGGAAAAAAATACCTTTAGATGAGTAGGGCTTTCTGCCAGCAAATGGCCAAATAAAGTTTTAAGCCAGCTAAAGTTGGCTAAAATTTGGAAATGGTGGTGGAAAATGTAAGAAAAGAGGTGCTTTCAAAACTCTTGTTGATTTTTGTGCAATTTACTAGTTGTGCCAGGCTTTATATTAAGATGCACATTTGGGTGCTGTTTCTACACTGTTTTGTTATGTTTCAAGAAGATTTGCTGGCAAAAAGCTTGACACCCAGCAGGTGCTTATCTAATTAACCTGCAAACACCCCTACTAAGGAGAGTAGTCCAAGTCAATGTCTTAATTAATACTACATAGAATAGAGACACAGAACCTCCCTTTTTGCCATGTAGAATTATTTTTCTGCCATAGAAAAAAGCATAGAAGAAAAAAAAGTCTTGTCTATTAGTAGAATTAATGCATGCATGATAATTTTTTTTGTCTATGTGTTGAATATCTGTGAGAAACTGTATCCTTCTGTGTGTGTGATGTCAGCATTTCTTGGTACTAATGTTTCTCTTAATGAGCCAAGACCTTCCCCGCCTCCTAGCCCGACCAACACACACACACACACACAGTGCACAAGACTGAACATGTGGTGACTTGTATGCAGGCCATGGTCTGCGCAGCGGCAGAGACGGGAGTTGAACGTCTGGCGACGCAGCATGGTCCGGCTGCCGTGCTGGGCCATGTGCTGGACCACTGGACTCTGCACGCGCTGCGCACAATGTTGCGTAGACCTTGCACAACATGTCCTGCCACGTTTGGTCTAGCGTGTAGTTCATCAACATCAACGTTTCTATGCACTGTGTGTTGGTCGGGTAGGAGAGTCGTGCTAGGATGTGTCTACGGACTTGTTGCAGTCCATGTTCCCCCATCCCCTCATTTAACCTTGTGTTGTTGGTACTTGTTTGTCACATGTGTTGTCCATACACATTTCACACAGAAATGTATGTGGGAAATAGATGTGAGCCACTCAGTTTCACACATCTCTTTTTTTTTTAAAAAAAATTTTGATGCTGTTGTTGCAGAACTACTTTGCCGACTCTTGGAACACGTTCGACTTCATCACCGTGGTGGGCTCCATCGTGGACGCCACCAAGGTCTACTCGGTGGGCTTCCTCAAGCTCTTCAGGGCCGCCAGGCTGATCAAGCTGCTCAGGAGGAGCGTCTCCGTCCGCATCCTGCTCTACACCTTTGTGCAGTCGTTCAAGGTCAGGAAGGGGGCGTGGGGGCAGGAATGCCAGTTTGTGTTTTTTTTTGTTAAGCCTAATGTTAAATATTTGGTTTTTTTAAAGCCAATGTTTGGCTAAGAACTTCATTTATTTTTACCAGTAATAGATAAAAGCCAACCAAGTAGGGCCTTTCTTCCCACATTATCTTATATACAGTTTGGCATATTTTGTTTCTTAATTTACAGATTTTTCTGCCTGTTAGTTGTATTCCCCCCCCCCTTCTTTGGCTCCCCAAAACCACGTCCTTCCCCCCCCCCCCCCCAGGCTACCTACCTACCCTACCAATCTACCTACAACCAACAACTCACTCTTCATAAACTTCCTCCTGAGCTCCGGATGCAGAAATTTTGTTGCCAAGCACCGACTGAGCATGCGAGTCGGCGCCAAAGCATGCGAAAACATGCGTGCAACGTGTACGTGTTCCAACTGGGCTTCCACCTTGCATGCCACTGTTGGTGGTTGGGTACATGTTCAACTCTCTCCCTCTTTCTCTCCAGGCCCTCCCCTACGTGTGCATGCTGATGGGGATGCTGTTCTTCATCTACGCCATCGTGGGGATGCAGCTGTTCGGCACCATGGCGCTCAACCCGGAGTCAACCATCGAGAGCCACAACAACTTCAGGCAGGAACACAAATCAGATTTGAAAAAAAAAACCAACAACTCTTATTCCTTTGATGAAAAATGCAAGCATTCAAGGTCAGGGTTGCCACTTTGGCTTTTCTGGCTTTAAAAGATGATTTTTAGACACATTTTGTGACCAAGAAGTCATTATAATAATGCCCATGAAGATGAAAAAAAGGCCTCTAAAATGAGGGATTTGACTGCTTTGAGACACATTTTTGCTATTTTATTTTACTATGGCCTTCTTCTAGTACCACTGCTTTGACCTCTTTCTTTTGTTCACTCTTCCTTGCTGACCTGGCAACCCTCGACTCCTTTTTTTTCAAAAAAAAAAAAAAAAAAAAAGGCACGGGGGCCCGTCCCTGTTGCTGCTGTTCCGGTGCGCCACCGGGGAGGCCTGGCCGGAGATCATGCTGGACGCAAAGGTCAGGTTCACACAAAAGAAGTTTGTTTACCACCCCGACGGGACTTTTAAACTTACGAGCGTAGCAAGTTCACGAATAACATTGTGGCGTTTTATGTGGTATCATAGTGACGTGTTCCGTTACATGCTTAAAGCTGATTTTTTAATTTTTTTTTTCAACTTGACCCGACGGGGCTTTTCAGCTTACGAGCCTTGACAAATTCAGCTTTAGGCATGTAACGGAGCACGTCACTATTGTACCACATAAAATCTCACAATTTCATTCGTGAATTTGTTACGCTCGTAAGTCTAAAAGTTCCGTCGGGTCAGGTTGATAATAATAATGATGACACATAATAATAAAAAAAACCCTGACTGACCCAGTCCGGGAAGCCGTGCGACCCGATCGCCCAGTCCAGCCAGATCGACATCAGGAACTGCGGCTCCGACCTGACCTACGTCTACTTCGTCACCTTCATCTTCCTCTGCTCCTTCATCATGCTCAACCTGTTCGTGGCCGTCATCATGGACAACTTCGACTACCTCACCAGGGACTCCTCCATCCTGGGCTCGCACCACCTGGGCGAGTTCGTCACCGTCTGGTCCGTCTACGACCCGAGCGGAACGTGAGAGAGAGAGAGACACACACAAAAAAAAAGTCGCAAAGAAAAAGTCGCAAAGAGAGAAAAGTTGCAAAAAGTATGCAATGTTTTTTTTTCTTCAACTCTTGATGTTTCATGCACATGACAGAAGACAATGTCGACACCCCCTCCCCCTTTTTTTCTTCTTGTTTTCAAAAATCGCAAAAAACAGAGCTTCCAGTTTTGCGAATTAATTTCCTGTTATCATTTCCCCCTGCCGGTTCTCAGCGGCAAGATCCCGTACACGGACGTGTTCAAGATGCTCCAGGACATGGACCCGCCGCTGGGCTTCGGCAAGAGGTGCCCGGAGAGGATGGCCTACAAGAAGCTCATCAGGATGAACATGCCCATGGACCCGGAGGGGAAGGTGAGGGGGGGCGGGAGCTGGCTGATCTTGATGGCGGTGGGAAATGACACATGTTAGTATGTGTAGTAGGTCATGTGGGTACCACCCTACACTTCAGAAAGAGTCAGGGTTGCCAACTGTCTTTCATGGTGGAAAATTGCAAGCACTTTGACATCTTGCCTACTGGAAAAGTTGGCAACTCTGGAAAGAGCAAAAAGAAGAAAAAAAAGAAGCATTCTGTTGTTATAGTAAAGCTAAAAAAAAAAGCTTGCAAATGCTGAGCAACAACTTGGCAACTCTGACCCTATGCCACTGCATCGGAAGTCTACTGTGCCACTATTCTACTAGTATTGTAATACACACAAAGTGTGGGGGGTTGCCACAAACCGTGGCCAGGGTTTTCAGGAGTCCAACTTTGATCTTGAAGGATTCTTTTTATAATTTTTTTTTATTCTTCAGCACCGACGACCAACACTTATATTTTTTTTCTCAGCTCAGCGTAGTATGCAACATGTATACAGATGCAGGGTTGCCAGGTCGGCAAAGTAGAAAGAAAAGGCCAAACAGTGGACCAATAAAGCCAAACATCAAATAGGACAATTAAAAAACAGTAAAGATTGAAGCAAACTTTGACCAATTTTTTTTTTTTTTTTGAAAAGTAAGAAAAAAGCTGATCTGGCATTCCTGGTGACAGCACATCATGATGTATGAAACTGTGCAATAATACTATAGTGCGGGGAGGGAAGGGCACCGACAAGAAAAAAAAAGCACCTCAGAGATCCCGCGTGGAGAACATCGGACAAAGCAGGGTTGCCAGGTGCTTGGTGAGGGGCTGGAAACAGCCCAGTAACATTACTAGACCAAGTTCCCCCCCCCAACTTTGAAAAGAACGGGTATTTTGGGTGCTTCTTTAAGGACCCAAATGCCTGCGGCAAACAATTCACACCACCACCTGGCAACACTGGGACACAGTGGTACTATTTCGCATACGTTATATATATATATATACAGTATATATGACGAAAGAAAAAAAAATTCTCTTCTCTTTCTCCCCCTCTCCCGACGAAAATTTTAGGACGCCTATAAGGTGAAAAAAAAATCATTGAAAAAAAAAGTTTTTTTTTCCAACTGTTTTTGGTGACTTCTTCTTAGTCGGGTCTTCTTCATGCTCCTTTGTTTCCAATAATTCACTGGCAGTGCCTTTTTTTTACATATTAAAGTTGACAGGACGGTCCTCTAATTGTACATGTTTAACCAAGCTGTTTCTATCTCCAACTTTGTCAGAAAAAAAAAATTGCTGGCTTTCATCATCATCATCATCAACATACATATTTTTTTGAAGAAAAAAAATCAATGTACATGCAAGCTCTGACACTTTTTGGCAAACACGCTGTACCTTAAACAGATATGTATGCTACATGTATAGTACCATATACTTTTACACTTTGTGATCTTGTGGTATGTACATGTACTCAGGATGGGTGGCTGGCTGTTGCAGCTTGCTCAGAGATGCTAGTATTACATATTTTTTTATACTTAAGAAGGGAGGGGGGGGGGTAAATAAGCTTTTTTTATCCCTGGCTGCTGAGACAGTCTCTGGGATAATGAAAAAAAAACAAAACAATGTGGTGTTATTTGTACATCTTTACAATGAGAGTTTGTTGTACATATGGGAGGGAGGGTGTGGGGAAGATGTGGGGTGTATCTACTATTTTTTTCTTCTTCCAGTTTCAGCTTACAGTAGTACCAGTGCAGTTTCCATCTATCATTCATGCATATGATTAGTACATACAGTATGTACTAGTGCAAGGGCCACATGTGCACTTAAGAATGATTAAACATGGGTCACATCTCACAAAAATGAAGCTTAGAGCAATGTCTTGTTTCTTGCATTTTTTTTAGCACATCCTCCCTCCACTTTGAGGCACTTGTGGCATCTTTCCAACCACTTCCCAGACACATGCAAGAGACATTTTTCCCCCAAATTTCTCTCAAAGACTCTTCAAGTTCTTGCTGAGTGGATAAAAAACTTAATCTTGGCAATTGTTTTTTTTTTTCTTTTTCACCTCCATAGAGAGATGAAATAGCCACATGGGGCCAGATCTGGAGAACAGGCAAACTTTAGTTATTATTTTTCAAACACCAGTCAGAAGTCACTCATTCTGGCCCTGGGACCCATGTTTAATTGATAAGTAATTATGGCCCTTGAACATAATTAAAAAAAGTGTGAACAAAGAATATGTGTATGTACACTGTTTATGTAAGTAACTACACACACTACACACACCATTCTTCTCTTTCTTCCACAGAGAGGTCATTTTTTGTAAAAAAAAATAATGTTGTCGTATTTAATCAATTTATTTTTCTTGCGTGCGTTGTCCGTCAGTTCCACGTTTGCACACCAACAAAAAGTTCATGTCAGGGTTTTAATCTCTCCTTTTTTTTGGAGAAAAAAAGATGTTGGAAGTTTGTAAGAAAGCTCCAAGTTTTTTTTTCATATACTATCTTTCTCAAATTGGTAGTACTAGCAACTACCCAGTTCAGTCTATGCTTGGTTATGGCAAGATCAGTTGTGGGGGCAAAATTAATCTTGCAAGCTCTATGACCTGACACCTCTTGTGCTGTCCACATTACTGACACATCCCGACCAACACACACACACAGAGCGCATAGGACCGAACATATTGTGACGCTTTCCTAGGACATGTTCCGCACGGCGCCAGAACAGTTTCCGAAACATCTGGTGACTCGCCATGCGCCGGTTGCCACGCTGGCCATGCGCTCGACTGCTGGACTTTTACACAGCGTGTCCTATGACATGCGCAAACGCGTCCTAGTATGTTCGGTCTACGTGGCACGTCACGACATCTATGTGCTACTATGTGTTGGTCCGGAGGCCCTCCTGTGAACCCATAGGTTGAGAGAGCCACTGGAGCAGGACAACTTTTTTCTTGCCACAACCCAGTACCATATAGCAGGACTGCAACTAAAAAAAAAGCAGCATGAAAGGTCAAAGAACACAGGGTGTCCCTATGGCCAAAGCAAGCAACTTTATGTGTGGATGTCCAAAGATTAAAAAAAAACAAGAACCCCCCCCCCTTTTTTCTCCTACAGGTCACCCTGTGGAAAGACGCCCTTTAAAAAAAATCAACCACACACACACAGGCCATCTCAGTTCCCATCTCTAAAACTTTATGGCTTGAAAAAGACAAATTTTCCAGTTCTGAAAAAAAGTGACACGTTTGCTGAACCGCCACACACAGGTCCACTTCACCACCACCCTGTTTGCGCTCATCCGGGACAACCTGCAGATCAACGTTAGGGAGAGCTCAGAGATGGACCAGGTAAGGTTGCCCAGAAAGATGGTTTTTTTTTTGCTCAGTGTCATTTTTTTTGTCTTTGTCCAATAATAGAACCTCCCTGACAGGATTACTTTGTAGTACATCATTGGATCCTGTGGGCATTCCAAATTATTATCAGTGGCAAGTCTCAGTTGTTGGGTTTTTCTGGGTGTGTAATGGCGTCTCAAAGCTGCATAGTGCAAATCTTTTTGGTGGAGACCCTGACAGCATATATTCTCAAGGGCTGCAAGCATATCTGCGCTCATTCAGTGACGGCTCTTGTTATGAGCATCACTGGTTTGATCTGACAGACTGCGGGATTCTACCTTCCCCCAGGGTTGCGAGCCCCAACCATCTTTGTGACAGTATCCTGGGACCGAGTGAGTCACCCCTCCCCGCCAGGGAGGTCGCAAGGAGCAAGCTTGCTAGAGCTTAACTCGTTTGCATTTTGGCAGCCCTGTCACCTCTTTCAGATCTGGATACTTCGCCTAGCACAACACCGACTGGTTAGCACCCTTCAGAGCAGCCCCACAAGAGAGAAGGAAAGGGATGGAAAAAAATTATCATTTCCTTCATTCCGTCCCCTGGCGGTCACCCATCCAAGCACTTAACCAGTCCCAGCGTTACTTAACTTCAGTGATCTCGCGGGAACTGGTGTGTCAACGTGGCTACGGCATTGCGCCTGCTGCAAGCACATCACACCTGATATTTCAAGGTGTATTCCACAATTTCCAACAGTCTCTTGAGAATCTCACACAGCATTAATATAGCACACCCACACGCACACCCTTTTGGGATTGGCAGGAGAACTAGTTCGGTGAGATCCTTTATAAAAAAAAGGAGGATCCCGTCGGGTCACACCATGAATTCTTTCAGCATTGCACTGTACTACCCGACCAACACACAGCGCGAAGCTTTGATGCGCCACGCAGACCCGAACATGGTGCGACATTTTATGCACGGTACGGAACGTATCCCGTGCGGGCGCAGCAGTCCAGCACGTCGGGAGCACGGCGGGTCGCCGCGTGGTGCGTCGACGGACGTTTCGGAAACTGTTCTCGTGCCCGCGCGGAACACGTTCCTTCGTAAATGTCGCAGTTGTGACCGGGTCCTACTGCGCTGTGGGTTGGTCGGGGCGCTCGCTGCTGCCCATGCTAACAAGCCCCGGCCCGGGCTGCTTGCCTCGGGGAATATAATTGACGTGCCAATTTATTGCTCACCATAAATTCCCGCACGGCGGACCCAAAAAAAAAAAAAACTGCATGTTTGTTTCGGGCTCTTATAGGAAGAGGTTTGGGGTGGTGGGCTGTTTTTTTTTTTTTTTTTTTTTTTCTTTACTTCTCTCTCTCTCTCTTTCGAAATCAAACTTTTCTGTCCACGAACCCCCGACCAGACAGCCGTCACGGCAAATTTGTCTCCCGTTCTGACCCACGCTTTAGGTCCCCTGCTATAGCCATTTATGTGACTGCCGCACATGCCAAGTTTAAAAAAAAAAAAAAAGAAAAGAAAAATGGCGAGGTTGGTGCCTTTTGAAATGTGTCAGATCCGTGCCCGACGAGATGAGGGAAGTGTCTGGTCGGGACTTGGGAGTGAAAAATCGCAATTTCCTGTCACTTTCTTTCTTCGCGATTGACTTAATGGATGATTCCCTCCCCCCCTCCCCCCCTTCCTCCTCCTCCTCCTCCTCCTCCTCCTCCTCCTCCTCCTCCTGCACCCCTGATCAAGGTCGCTTCAGTTCGCTTTTGCAGAAGAGTTTGGGGAAGGCAAAATCAGGTTTTACTTCTGATTTCAAG
>JAAUYM010025694.1_pt1 | contig 14877 bp, 17 predicted proteins | sample 7278001 | NCBI WGS metagenome assembly JAAUYM01 (sample SAMN14350224, study PRJNA611818) | marine sediment metagenome | isolation source: surface marine sediment (1.8m) | place: French Polynesia: Moorea | collected 2018-08
TGTGTACAATGTGCATGCAACAAAAAGGGCCGGCCCGACATTCAGGCTTCTTCGAAATTAAACGCTTAACGTCCCAACTGCTTGAAAAGTCCCTTCCTAGGCCCACGGGACATTTGTTGACCCATGGTCTTTTTGCCAGATGCCACCACGCGACTCGGGAGGCATCTCGGGCTAGTGGATATCTATGGCTTGGCAATGGCAACGGGGCGGCTAAGCTGGGCTGGGCCAGGCCTGGCCGGGCTGGGCCTGGCCTGGGCTGCCACTCTACCAGACCAGACCAGACCAGACTTTATTGACAAGGACAACATTCGAGTCATGAATGACGACACGACGCCGGAGGAGACGGGGAGTGAGTGTGAGTGACTGGGAAGTCGTCGTCTCATCAATCATCCATCCTCGTTTTGCCATTCCCCCGTCCCCTCCTCCGCCGTCGCCATGTTCCGCTCGTCGACGGCCAACTTCGACCGCCTCCTGGAGAAGGCCACCTCCCAGCTGCTGCTGGAGCCGGACTGGTCGGCCACCCTGGCCATCACGGACCTGATCCGCGGCGGGGAGGTGCCCCCCAAGTACGCCGTCTCCGCCATCAAGAAGAGGTTCTACAGCGAGAACCCGCACGTGGCCCTGTACGCCCTGGAGGTGATGGAGTCCTGCGTCAAGAACTGCGGCTCCCTGGTGCACGAGGAGGTGGCCACCAGGGGCTTCATGGAGGAGCTCCGGGAGCTGGTCAAGCGCTCCTCGGACGACAAGATCAAGAAGAAGGTGCTGGAGATGATCCAGAACTGGGGGATGGCCTTCAGGAGCTCGCAGAAGTACCGGATCGTCACGGACACGCTCAACCTGATGAAGGCGGAGGGCTGGGAGTTCCCGCCCATCCGCGAGGCGGAGGCCATGTTCGAGGCCGACGTGGCCCCGGAGTGGAAGGAGGGCGAGGTCTGCCACCGCTGCAGGGCGCCCTTCGGCCTGATGACCAGGCAGCACCACTGCCGGGCCTGCGGGCAGGTCTTCTGCGCCCGGTGCTCCTCCCGCTCCTGCCTCCTGCCCAAGTTCGGCATCGAGAAGGAGGTGCGCGTCTGCGACTCCTGCTACGAGGAGTACGGGCCCAAGGACGGACAGAACGCCGCAGCCTCCTCCGCCTCCTCCTCGCACAGCAACTCCCCGGCCAAGGCCAGGGCCGGCAGCAGGGGGCAGCAGCACGGCGGCAGCGGGGGCGGGGGCGGGGGCAAGGCCGCCGACAGCGAACTTCCCGCTGAGTACCTGGCCTCGTCCCTAGCACAGCAGGTACAGGATAAACCCTAATGCAGAATTAGTACGGCATACTTTTTTTTCCATCTAACCGAGATTTCCTAGTAATTCTTCCCGGTTAACCGAGTTCGACTGTAGTAGCTTCTTAAGGGGTAAAAATAACTGAAGATATTCCTATATCTAAGTTAAGAAAGTTTTCGGGATATCGTACTGAAGAACACTATATATAAAAGTACTTCTGAACACTTTGCACACTTGCAATTGGTCAACTCTGTATCTCCTCTCCTCCTCCAATAATTGTCTTTGTTCAAAGAAAGGATGCTGCTGCTCTTAGCGATAAAAGGACAAAGAGAATCTCCCTTAGTCCACAGATCAACCACCAGCTCTCAGACGAATAATATTATAATTACTTTCCGGCAACTAGCTCAATGTTTGGTAGCGTTCTTTTTGGAGAAACGTGACAATTTATTTCCGTGGAGGAAAGAAGGAACAAGTTTTCTGTGCTATTTTCACCCGACCAATGAGGAAGAGGAACTGGCAGCAGCAGCAGCTTTTTTTTTTTTTTCGTTTCCTTTCCTCCTCCTCTTTTTTGTAGTACGCTGGGCTGGGCTTGGGGCCAGGTGATTTCTGCTGCTGTCGAGCATAGCAGAATAGTTGGTTACCTTGAACACAGTTTCAACACCGTGATACTGACTCACAACATACAATGGTATATATATACGTATTATATAATTACAGTAGTACTAAGGCTACAAAGTTCAGACTTAATTTCTCCTGAACGTCTGCCCGCAGTCCCAGGCGCCCCCAGCGAGGTCGGGCAAAACCGAGGAGGAGATAAAGGAGGAGGAGGAGCTCCAACTTGCGCTGGCGCTGTCCCAGTCGGAGGCGGAGGAGCAGGAGAAGGCCAAGAAGAGGATGGCCAGCCACTACGCGGCCATGCAGCATCAGCACCAGGGGGAGATGAAGAAGGAGGAGAAGGTAAAGAAATCTTTTTTTTAAGACGCGATTTGGAACGTAACATTTGGCAAAGAAAATGTTTTATTGGGAGATTAAAATTCAAGTCCTGAGTTTTTCGTACAAGTCAGATTTAGGAGAGCATTACTGGTTTCTTTCCTGTCCAGGTGGTCAAGGAGGACGACCTGAATCCGGAGCTTATGCGCTACCTCAATCGCGACTACTGGGAGAAGAAGGAGAGGGAGAAGGAGACCAACAAGGACAAGCCTATCACCGCCGCCGGCGCCTCCTTGGCGGCCAACACTGGCAAGGAGCAGTTCCAGTCCTCCGCCGGGTCGGTCACCCCCGCCGCCGCCTCGGTCGGCGCGGTCGGGGGCAACAAGGACGACGACGACCTGGACGAGTTTGTGATGACGCTCAAGACCCAGGTGGAGATCTTCGTCAACCGGATGAAGTCCAACTCAAGCCGCGGGCGCAGCATTGCCAACGACTCCTCCGTGCAGACGCTCTTCATGAACACCATGGCCATGCACTCACAGCTACTGAAGCACATCCAGGCGCAGGAGGACAAGCGGGTCCATTACGAGGGGCTGCAGGACAAGATCACTCAGGTAACGTCAGGCCAGTGTTGCCAACTGGTGTATTTTATACGCAAAAATTGCCAATCTGCCATATTTTAAAAGCGCTTGTTCCTAGCTTGTACTGTACAGACTCATCTTTGTTTGTCATCTGGTAGAGATTTGGAAATAGATACTAAACTGGCCTGGTTTTTTTTCTTCCAAAGTTAGCACATTGCCTTTCCATATAAAAGTTGCAAACGACTTTCGTCTCCTTAAATATATTTTTTCAAAAATTTTCCTTCCTTGTTAGGTGAAGGACGCGAGGGCTGCGCTGGAGGCGTTGCGGGAGGAGGAGCGTGAGCGTCGCCGTCGTGAGGCCGAGGAGGCCGAGAGGCTGCGCCAGCTGCAGATGCAGGAAAAGCTGGAGGTCATGCGGAAAAAGAAGCAGGAGTACCTGCAGTACCAGAGGCAGCTGGCGCTGCAAAGGATGCAGGAGCAGGAGAGGGAGATGATGCTGAGACAGGAGCAGGCCAAGCAGCAGCAGCAGCAGTACATAATGGCCATGCAGCAGAACCCGCAGATGGCCGCGGCTGCTGCACCTGGCGCTTACCCTTCCGCCTACCCGATTCCGCAGCAGCAGCCCGGAGGGGTGCCGTACATGACGGCACCCCCGGCCGGGGCACCGGTCACCGTCGCGGCGCCTGAAATGCCGCCAGGAGGAGGTGGGTACGCCACTCAGCCTCCGGCACCGGGGCCACCGGGCGTCCAGCCCGGCGGCGGACCTTACCCGGATCCGAACACCGCCGCCTACTCGCAGGTGATGTACCAACCCCAGCCCCAGCAGCAGACCATGAACAGATCTGACCAGACGCAGCCGCCGCCGCCGCCGCCGCCTCCGCAACAACAGCAACAGCCGCCGCCGCAACCGATGGCCCAGCCGCAGCAACAACAACCTCCTCCTCCTCCCATTACCCAAGCCCAGTCTATGGCTCCTCCTCCTCAGACGAGCGAGGCCGGCGTTGCGCAGCCGCCGCCGCAACAGCCGCCGCAGGGGCCATACGACATGCACGGGATGAGCGCGGCGCTTCCTCAGCAGCAGCAGCATCCGTACCCAGGACAGCAACAGCCGCCTCCGCCGCCCCAGCAGCAGCAGCAACAACAACAGCCTCTCTCTGTCCAGGAGTCTGAAGGGGAGCTCATCACCTTCGAATAAAGCAAGCATTTTTGCCACCAGAAGAGTCACTGTTTATAAATAACTACATATTGGTAATTTTTGTTTTCGAAAACACTTGATTTACCACATGGTCATCGCAGAAGCAAAAATATTTTTTTTCGTTAGAGATGCTAATAAAAAAAAATCTGTCTAGATGGAACTCTGTTCCACCCCCTTTTTTATTCGAATTATTTCCTCTGCATTTTCCACATCTGAGAGGACGACGAAGAAAGGACCAATTTTTCTAATGGAGGGGAAAAAAATCTCTCCTCTGAAAATGGTCCCTCCCAAATCCCTAAATCTGTTTGAGTCTTTTCTTGGTTGGTGTGTGCGCGACAGATTCCCATATACGAGTAAAAACGACTTTTTTTACTTTTGAGTGGTTACTGTTATTTTGTTTTCTCGAAAAGATATCACCAAAAATCGCCTTTCATCTTTCCCTTCCCTGTTTGCAGAGGAGAAAGCCGTTAATCCCTGGCATCTCTGGTCAAGAGAAAAGAGGGAGAAATGGAGTGAGGGTATTTCTGCAGGGTCCCATCCATTATTCATTAGCTTTATTTTGCACACAAAGAAAGGGAGAAGAATGAGATATCCCCAAGTGAATAAAACGGAGAGGTGTCGAGGTTGATGGATGGGGTTGGCACATCAGGACAGGGTTTCCACACTTGTTCTCTTGCTGGATCCCCTTTTTAGGTGTGTGATTTTCCGTTTCCAACAAATGTAACAAGTTTTACAAACATTAGTTTGACATAATCTGGGTAAGGTGCATGACATCTCTAAAAAAAAGTTTGTGTGTTTACCTATTATTGGCATTATTTACCGCTACAGTAGAGCAATCTTTACTCAAGAAGTTATTGTATAGTACTCTATCTCATTCATTTTTTTAAAATCCAAAATATGGGTAAGAGCATTCAGAATGTCCCTGATCACTGTTCCTTATCGCCCTTTTCTTTTATTTTCACCATTTTTACGTCCCGTGAGAAGGTCTGACTGTATGAGCAAGTGTTGATTGAGAGAGAGGAGGAGGAAGGGGAAGGGGAGGAGTAACATAATTTTCCACTTTCGCCCGCGCTCCAATAAACCATTTATAACCTGGGGGTGGGTGGGGGAATGGGGAAAGAGGGATGAAGGAGAGAATCTATTTCTGGTTGAGTGACTTCGGATGAAGAGAGGAAAGGAGGAGGAAAGAGGGGGAGGGGGAGATTTCCCTCCTTCTTTCTCTCCTCTCTCTCTCTCTCTCTTCCACCTCCCCCTCTCTAGCACGCACCAGTATATATCGACCGATTTGCAGTTATTTTTTTTTACCCGTGGTACACGCCCCACCACCCCCTGCCACGCCCTGCCACGCCACGCCAACCAGGACAATTTTGCAAGGTTTGTTGTCCCCCCAAAAAACACCCATGTGTACCTATTTATGTTTGAAATCGTTGTCAACCGCACTCGTTGTCTTCGTTCCAGCGACATAATTCTTTAAAAAAAACTTTTTTTTCTCTCTCTCTCTCCTTCTAACGGATGAGAGAGACGCGATTTTCCACGGGTGTCGGAGCCAAACCGCGAAAATCCATTAAGGAAGGATTTTTTTATTTTCGAAAATGCGTGTTGCGCGAGATGTTGTTGGTGGTGGTGAGGAGGAGGGAGGAGCAAAAGTTGAAAATTTTTCCCCCCGATGCTTTCACGTCTCAGCGGTGAATCACGGGGTTGTTGGTCTTGTTGGAAGAGGGAGGGGGAGGAGGGCGAGGAGAAAGCTTGGAAGATTCGAACACATACATTTTTTGAAACGTAGTTTCAGGAAATGGCTTGCTACTAATAATTAGAAAATAATCTATTCGTGTCCTAAGTGAGTTTTTGTTGAAAGCAGAGACACGCGCACCTGAGATGGATGGATAAAGTCGGACGGCGAAAATGAGCTTCCATTCATCTCGTCTCGTCTTGGCTGGCGCACATCCCATGTGGGACCTCCTCCTCCTCCTCCTCCTCCTCCTCCTCCTCCTCCTCCTCTGGGTGGAAGCAGAATAAAGAAAGATATGACACAACTCCCAGAAAGAGAGAGAGAAATACCTATTCCCAACGGGAGCATCACTCTCCTCACTCCCTCCTCCTTTCTGATTTGCATTAACGCCTGCACCCCATTCATATCTCTCAGCAGCAGCGTGTTACTACCATGCTACTAAACTGGAGAAATTGAAATTTACGCACGTTCATTTCCCAAACTGTCATTTTCTCATTTTCTAAAACCAATTTTCGTCTTTTCGTAGTGGACGAGCAGACTAATGATGTTGACCAGAAAGATTTTCTCTTTATCACGTGTTGTAGTGCATCAATGTTTGTCCAAAGGATTTCTTTTAATGTTGTAAAAGAAGAAAAAAATCCGAGAAAGTCGACGACACAAAGTTGGCACTTAAAATTTCAATGTTTTATTATATTTTTCTTAGTTTCCCGTTCCTTCCTGACTTCTGTGTGAACTTCCCCCTCCCCCCAAAAATAGCAATTCTCTCGTTGCTTCGTGCGCAGGAAGTCGAAGCAATAACACGGCAGAGAGAGAGAGAGAGAAGAGGATGTTTTCCCTCTTCAAGTGGATGAGGAGGATGCTTCAGATGCTGATGCAGAGAGACTTGCTGATGTCGGAAAGGCGAGGAGAAAGTAGTAGGCTGTAGTGCTAGAAAAAAAGTTACTCATTCATATTAAGAAAAAAAAACATGGTTTAATTGCTTTCCCACATTACTAGTAGTAGTAAGACTTTTACTGGCAGGGACCATCTGAAAAAAAAAGAGGACGAGGAGAGGAATGTTTGCTCAAGGATTTATCCCGAAACGGGATGGAGAAAAAGAAGAGAGGGAAGTAAGTCCCCATTCCCCCCCCTCCCCTCTTCCCTACGCCGCCGCCGCCATCACACGCGCTATTTCACATTGCACGACACCGACTTTCCCCCGAATGCTACGCCAATGATGGGGGAGGGGGGGGGGAGGTGTGAGAAATGGGGCACCTTCCGGCCATCTCAGAGGGTGGCTAATGGAACAGAAATCACGTGTACAGAAGAAGATGAACAACGCCAAGAACTTGCAATCTTTTTCACTCTTAGTTTTAAGGTATGTGTTCAAGAATGCATGGATAGATGGTGCGGGAATGCTTTTCCTGAAACACTATGAGTGTACCATAAGATGCCAGAGGCCTGTGTTCACTGGCTCCAGTTCCAACTGGAAAGGTAGCAGTGTGTGCAGTTTTGAGAGGGCAAAAGAGAGAGAGAGAGAGAGACAGAGAGAGAAAGAAAAGAAGATATGTGGGAAAATGGAGTCTTCTTTCTTTCTTTCCAACTCTCCCTCTCCCTCATCCCACCCCTTGCCCTTCGTCTTGTTATATAATTGGGCCAGTTTCCGCTGATTACTCACCACATCGATGCCAGAGAAGAAGAAAAAAAAAATCAATTGTGGACAGCAATCAAGCAAGAATTATTTTCGAAAACGCAGTGGGGAAAATTTGTTTGTTTTTTTTTCAGTGCGTGGCACTTCTTTTCGCATATTTTCACGTCGTCTATGTTGTCTGTCCCTCCCTCTCTCTCTGTTTCGTTAATCCTCTCTTCTCTCCACCCGCACACATATGGGAGGGATGGGATGGGGGGGAGGAAGAGAGGAAAGTGCTATCTCGGTCTGACCACCAGAAAGAGTCGCCGCTTTATGGTCGGTGGTTTTTGACTGACCAGCAACCATTCTGGCAAACCGAGCGGAGTCGTTTTCGATCACGCTAATTAATGATACTAATTCCGTTTGAGCCTGGCTTTAACGCCACACAGGAAAAAGGTGCAGTAGTATAAAAAGATAAGTGATTTCCTCTTTCGCATATTTTTCATCAAGTGTTGTGTTTTTTTTTGTTTATTGAGCGGCTACAAATAGCTGGCAGATGTTCACTGATTTGGGGTCTGGTCAGATCGGCAGACTTTGAATTTAAAACAGTGGTGATAGCAGCAAGAAAAATAGGAAATACTGTTGTTGGATATCTTCCCCATTCCCCCCCCCAAAAAAATAAGTACGTAACGTTAGATTCTACTTTGTGCAATTCCATCCTGGATGTGGGAAACTGCGCGCGCGCTCACAAGGAAGAGGAAGAGAAGGAAGAGAGAAAGACAAGGAGGAAAGAGAGAGAAAGAGATTCTTCCTCCTGCATCTCCTCCTCCTCTCCAGTCTTGCCGAAAGCGCCGCCGCCAAAGGAGACGAATGGAGATGGAATCACAGTGAACATTTTTGGAAGAGATCAGCAGTTGGTGTCAGACTTCACTTTTTTTAATTACTGGATCCTGACAGGTAAGCTCGTGTGCATAACCGTGTGTAAAGTGTAAAAACACACACACACACCCTCTAAAATGTTTTTTTTTGTTAAGAAAGGTCTTGAATTTGTACAGACTATTCTTAATTTTTGTGTTTGGTGTATTTTTAATCCACCATAAATGTCTCCACCAAAGCTGTGTTCCTGCCCCCTCTGATAAAAGCGGCAAATGCGGCGGCGGGTGCGGCGGATGCGGCGGATGCGGCGGATGCGGCGGCCGCGGCGGCGGCTGAGATTCTTAAAAAACACAAAAAAGCGCTGCATCCTGGCCTATGCAGTGACAGCATCAAGCAAGCAAGGCGGTGTCAGACAGGCTTCCAATAAAGCGACGACATTTCTTTCCCGCGAAATTGCGCGCAGCAATTTCAATTAAAAAGTTCCATCCCGTCTTGAGATTATGCAAATGAGGTGTGGAAAGAAGAAGGAGGGGAAGGAATTTATAATTGCAATCAGTCACGTGGCAGCAGGAGTTTCAGACGGGGTGTGTGGGGATTGATGATGATGAGAGAGTTGGGAAAATAATAATGGAGCACGTTGCAATTTTACCTCTCTCCAAAAAAGATATTCAGTTTTTACTCCTCCTCCACCTTTTCTTTCTCCACCTTTTCAGTTGATAAGATATGGGAAGGGGGAGAAGGGGGGGGGGAAGAAAGTCTAAAGTGGAAAATGGTCGTTGAAACAGTCTTGGCCTGCGTGGAACTTGCTGCTATTCTTTTTTTTCTTGCCTTTGTTTTCCAGCTTGCCTGGTGACGATGAACTCCGCAGTCTACCAGCAACACCAACGTTCTCCACCTCCTCCTCCTCCTCCAAGCTACCAACACCAATTCCACCACCAGTTTCAGCACCACTCTTACCAGCAGCACCACCAGCAGCAGCAGCAGCACTATCGCTACTACCACCATTACCACCCGTACCACTACCAGCACCACCATCAAGAGCACCAGAGAGGCCAGCAGGTCTGGCCACAAGAGCAACACCAGCAACAGCACTACCCTCACCAGCTCTATCACCATGAGCAGCGTCAGTACCAGCACCAGCACCACTCCGTGCACCACCAGATTCCACACCAGACCTCGCCGCAAACCCACCAGACCGATCCTCAACCCCCTCCACCTCCTCCACCTCCACAGGAGAACTTCCATTCCCCATCTCTTGGCTTTCCATCTCCGCCGCTGAGCAGCAACGGCAGCAACAGCAGTAACAACGACGGCAGCAACAGCAACAACAGCAGCGATGATCACAACATCTTCCCGCTGACCCCTGCCTCCTCCTCCGTCTCGCAGTCAGATGAAGAGGAGACCAACTCTAACCCTTTGCCTTGCAAAGCCGCCATCGCCAAGTCGGTCTGGAAGAGGAGGAGAAAGATTTGGAAGAAGAGTGGAGGAGGATGCTACGGATGGAAGAAGTTGGATGAGGAATTGGGTGAGGCCGCGCAGGAGATGGGGGCTGCGCTGGGAGCATCCTACGGGGAAGCTTCCAAAGAGGTGGGGGCTTTCAGAGAAAATTCTATAGAGGTAATGACTTACAAAGGGACTTACAAAGAGGTGAGGACTTCAAAAGACACTTCCAATGGTGCGAAAACGGCCAAAGGGACTTCCACTAAGGAGGAAAGTTTTAAAGAGTTAAAGCCATCCAACGAAGAGAGTACTTTCAAAGAGGTGAGAACTGCCAAAGAAGAGAGAACTTCCAAAGAGGTGAAGACTTCCAAAAGGTTGATGGTGAGGCTGGAGCTGCCTCCCTCACCAGAAGAGAAAAAAGAGAAAGAGGAGAAAGAGAAAGAGGAGAAGGAGGAGGAGATGACGTTGGAGGCGTTCACAACCAAGATGGGCTACATGCTGAGGAGGAATTTGACGGAGGAGATGACGATCAGGGTGAGAGTGGAGTTGACGGCGACGGACAAGAAGAAGAAGAAGGATACGTTAAATGCCAGGATCGTCCCAGGCTGGTACACGTTCCGCTGCTCCCACTGCCTGTTCTCCCTCCCGCTGAAGGAGGCCAACTTGGAGGACATCATGGACCACGAGTGCGTCAAGTACGACAGCAACAACCTCCTCCTGCTCATGAGGGGGAGAAAGAGAATGTTCTGGCAGCGGGCGAGGATCGTGGTGGAGGGCGCCGCGGTCTCGGTGTCCTCTTCCCTGGCGTGCGCGGCGTGCGACTTCGAGGCCGGGTCGAATGAGCAGGCGTGGGGGCACCTGCGGAGCAGGCACAGCAACCTGCTGGAAGGACACCTGGCAATGGAGAAGGAGGAGGAGGAGGACGTGATAAGAAAACACCTGGCAAGGGAGCGAGAGAAGGAGAGTGCCAGTTGCGGGCACCAAGATGAATCTGATGATGCTCGCGAGAGAGAGAGGACGAAGAGGAAGAGGATGAGGGTGGAGCACCGGCGGCAGGTCGAAGGAATACTCAGGAAACTGGTAATAAACCCGAAATTAAAATTTACGGCGTGTTTCAGCATCAGGCTTGATTTTTTTTCTTCTCTGTGTTGTTTTTCAGATTTCCCGGCTGCCGCCGCCGCCGCCACTTCTAGTGAGCGCTAAGCAAGGCAAGTCTGCTCTCGGAAAAGAACAAGAAAGAGTGCAACAGAAACAGAAACAGCAGCAGCAACAACGGCAACAGCAGCAACAACAGCAACAGCAGCAGCGGCAACAGCAGCAACAGCAGCCTCCATCGTCTTCCCACAACAAGCAAGTGGCGGTGGTGACGCCTGAGCCCCGGAACAGCAGCAGCAACAGCAGCAGCAGCAACGATGGCTGCAGCAAGGCCAACAAGCTTCCATGCGGAAGAGTGGCTGTTGACTTTGATAATAAGGAAAAAGTTGTGGATTAAAACTAAGACAGTGTCAGTCAGTCACCTGGCAGGGGGTGGCAGTGAGAGTCACAGTAGTTGCACACGTGGGAAAGGGGGGGGCAAAGAAGTGTATGTCCCTCCAAGAATTTTTGCTACTTAAAGTACCCAACCAATATTGCTAGAGTGCAAATAGTGACGGATAGTCCTAACACCTGCGTTCATTCAGTGACGGCTCTTGTTATGAGCATCACTCGTTTTATCTGACCAACTGGGGATTTTACTTCCCAGGGTCGCCAGCCCCAACCATCTTTGTGACAGTATCTTGGGACCTCCCTGCCAGGAGGTCGCAAGGAGCAAGCATGCTAGAGCTTAACTCATTTGCATTTCAGCAGCCCTGTCACCTCTTTCAGATCTGGATACTCCACCTAGGACAACACCAACCGGTTAGCAGTCTTCAGAGCAACCCCACAAGAGAGAAGGGAAGGAATGGAAAAATTTTTATTCCTTTCCTTCTGTCCCATGGCGGTCACCCATCCAAGCACTAACCAGTCCCAACGTTGTTTAACTTCAGCGATCTCACAGGAACTGGTGTGTCAACGAGTCTACGGCGTTGCGCCTCAACTTACGTGTATAGTGCCAGTAAGTTATCATGCAAATGCTTGAAAATTGGACAGTTTTGAATCTCAACCTTTTATCAACTCAAAACTTTAAAGACTGTCCAATTACAACTATTCCCTCACCTGTCAATCTTCTGTGCCACGATGCTGCCACCCCACGACTTCAGTCCTGCCTTCTTCAAGGCCTTGGTGCCGCTGATCTCTTCTACCCCACAGGCGACCTCAATCTGACGTGGACATGGACATGTGTCAGTGGGAGTCACATTACTTCATAGCATTGCATGAGAACAAGAGCAAGCGCCTGCCTGTTTGGTAATCTTCCTTAGCTCAGCAACTGACTTGTTCATCCTCTCCTCTCCAAACTCCTCGACTGCCTTCTGAAATACACTCTGGAAGTGGTTGTAAACCGTGACGTCAAGCTTCTGGACTCGCCCTAGGTGCTTCCTCTGCCTCTCTGTCAGCTCTGTCTGGAAAAGTGCAAGCGGCATTGGCTATTTGGCTCTATTGACCTTCTGAGGAGCGCATCAAGGTTAAAGTGAAAAATAGGCATTAATTAAACTATCTCATACTATCTCATGTCCTGTCTGCTAGTATGCCCAACAGCCATTTGTAGAAAGTGACATTAGAGGACACAATAGTGTAGTTGTACGTACCTTCCTGTCTTCACTCCTGGCGTTCTTCTTGAAGACGGCCACCCGGTACAGAGGGAGGCAGAGTCTGTGCGCCAGCAGCACAAGCGACTCCTCCATCCTCTCTGCCAGCATCACTAGCAAGAAGTCCCTCTCCAGCATGCGGATGGTAAGATTGGCAGCCTCGGGTGGATCCATCTTGTCGATTCTCACTTCGGCCGCCAGGTCGAATGACTGCTGGTTTGCGCCGTATCCTTCTCCTGACCGCGCCTGCCAAGTCTGCTTCCTCTGCAGCCTGGCTAAGAAGACTGTTTTGTGCTATTCGCAAACATTCACCCTTCACCATTATCCTTGCCACTTCTTCTTACTTGTAGAGGAACTTTCCAAACTCTCCCCAGTTCTTTGAGAGCTTGTAGTATTTGTACATGCTCTCCATCACGTTGACGGGATCGCGCAAGATGGTGATGAACACTGTGTCTTCTCCCAAAAGTTTCCTGTTGTTCTTATTAGAATGTACAAAATCTCATCCTTGCACGTTTGGCTTTTTTTTTCCAAAACTCACCTAATCTCCTCAACGCTGAGCCTGGTGTGCTCAACGAACATGTCGTATTTCGCGTCCCTGACCAAGTCCCAGTGGAACTCTGGGTAGAAGTAGTCCTGCGAGGCGCTGAACTGTTCGTCAGGGCTGTAAAAGGCATGCGTGGTTTGCACGTCGGGGAGGACCACGGTCAAGTCTTCCTCCAGGGCATACCGCAGCAAGACATTCATAATGGCACTTTAGGGGGAAAAAAAAGTGTGAACGTTAGTGCAGCACGTTTTCTTCAATAAATGAACTTAATAGTAGTAGTACAACCTAGAAGCCGTCTTGTGTGTCTTGGCCAAGGCGATCTTCCTCTTGGAGGTGCACCCCCGCGGGTTCAGGCTCGGGTCCAAGGTCAGGTTCAGCTCCTGGTACGAGTACCTTGCGATCCTGTGCGCAGGAGCCAAGTGACTGTCTGTCCGCCACTGTTCTTTTTCCCTGCTGCTATATACTGTACAACATACTCACTGTGCCTGGCTGCCTTGGAGCAGTGGCCGGTTCTGGTACCTCGAAGACAAGACGATGAAGAGCCACGTGCAGGCCAGGCTCGCCACCAGTGTCAGTCGAAAGACGGGGAACAGATTAAGCTTACTTGCGGGCACGGGTTGCTGCATCCCTGGTCAGGATTTCTCTTCGCCTCTGATCGTGTAAGGCTTACCATGCAGGTTGTGGTAGTTAGTTGTAGTACTAGTACTGTAGTAGCATTTGTCTTCCTGGAGCTTCAACCTCTCTGATGTCACAAAGTGTGTGACAGCTGCTCTGCCTGTCGCTGTTGTTGCCGCATCTGTTGATGGGGGTCTTGTACCCATCTTGCACCGGTTATGGCTTAGCTTACCTGGAGAACATGACGACGTGCCCTTTTCTAGCAACCTGTTCCAAAAGTTTGGAGCATTCACAGAAGCGCAAGAAGACGAGCAAGAAGAACAAGAACCTTAAGCCGCGATGCTCGCGCTTAAAGCATATTTTCCGCTACGTAGTGAAACTTTCCGCAGGTCAAAATTTTGCTCTGACAGTGTCGATTCGACGATGACGTGATAACAACTTTTTTGTTCCCCCTATCTTTATTCCCTGACATCAGATTTTTTGACGTTTCCATTGTCATAGTCACCACACCAAAGAGAGAGAGAGAGAGAGAGAGACAGGGTTGTGCTACTACTACGCACATCGGAGATAAGCTGTTGGTAATCCCCTCCTCCTCTCCATTCAAAAATGTCCCCCTCCCTCTTCCCCCAATATCTTAACTTCTTTTTTCCTACTAGGAAAAGGAAGAAGTCTTCTTAACTTTCTCCGAAAATCCTCTGGAAGAACGATTTTTCTGACAGTTTGCACAATTGGAGCTTCGGGTAAAAGGCTCCTTGATGCTGATCTAGCAGATTTTTTTCTCTCGGTGCAGAAGGTGACAAGATGGAGAGATTATTTTTTCGTCGACTTAATGAACTTCATAATCTGCTCTGCTATTGTTTGGACAAAAATGTCGCCTTCCCCCTCCCTCACCACCACCAAAAAAAAAAAAAAATATGAAGTGAAAAGATTGCAGCAGCAAATCAACCGAAATTGTGTCCACTTTTTTCTTTCTTTGGTGGCGCAAAAATCAATAAGTCTCCTTTTTTTTTCTCCCCGTCCACAATTCCTTTTCTTTTCCCACATTTCCGCCCCTGATGCTGGATGGAAAAAAAAAGGGGGAGGAGGGGAGGCGAAAATTCCGCCCAATTTGCCACTTACTGGGGCGGAAGAGAGGAAAGGAGAAAAGGAGAAAGAAAGAGTTGGAGGAAGAGTACCAAAAACTACTTTCGGGTTTTTTTTTCTTCTCCCCCCCCCCCCGCCCTCCCCCTCTCTCCTCTCCTCGTGGTCTAATGATGCCGTCTGCGCAAATGTTCTTGTTGTTGCTTTTGTCTAAAGTTGCCTGGTACTCGTACTGTGCCAGCACGGAGGACGATAAGTATGAAATAGCCTGTGTTGGAACACAATTTCTCAA
>JAAUYM010156304.1_pt1 | contig 14875 bp, 7 predicted proteins | sample 7278001 | NCBI WGS metagenome assembly JAAUYM01 (sample SAMN14350224, study PRJNA611818) | marine sediment metagenome | isolation source: surface marine sediment (1.8m) | place: French Polynesia: Moorea | collected 2018-08
CGGGGTGGTGCACCACGTGGTGGGCGGCGCCGGGGTGGTGCATCTGCTCCCCGACCCCGTACTGCTGCTGTTAGCCAATGTCTGTCTAACTGCGCTGGCGTCGGGGGGGGGTGGGGGCAAGCAGGTCGCAATTCGGACAAGACCTGGGGAGCTTGCGGATGGCGAAGAAGGGCGAGGAACTTCGGGGGAAAGTTGGGAGCCGCTTGCAACAACAGCAAAGTGTCCGGCGTTAAGGTTGCCAGGTAGCGAAAGTTCAGAAATTGCCATAAGGCAAAAAAAGCGTTTAGCATCCAAGATTGCTCGAGAGGCAAAGGTGACTAAAGAGTAACTATTTGAGTACAATTTTAGTGACGCGTTCGGTCAACCGTTGCGTCTTTTATCGTCGACTGACTTTATGGCGCCATCACCTCGAACTGGCTTTTGCAAACGTAAGTTGGCAGCGCTGTCGCCTTCCTCTGTTATGCTTTTCTTTTTCCTTTTTGGCGTGGTGTCTCTCTCTCTCTCTCCTCCCCCTCTCCTCTTTGGTCGTCGTCGTCCGCCCTGTCCGCCTGCCCTTCCGGCGTCTCCGCTCCGCAGCCGGCGTCGCCCTGAAAAATGACGCGCTCCCCATCCCCCTGAGCCCGCGCCGCCATTGGCCCCAGTTTGGCCTCCTCGCCGCGCCATTGGCCGCCGCCTCGCCGGGGAGCGGTCCTTATGGGGAGACGACCCCCGCCTGTTCAACTGGCGGAGATCGACCGCGGGGTCGATTGCGGGCTGCCCCCCATAGACAATCGCCCCTTTCCGCTGCCCGTCCCCGCCCCTGCATCCATCCGAAACTGGGAGTGGATCGACACACTTTCCGCTAGCGGAGGATTTGAACGAGTGGCGGCAAAAGGGGGATAATTGAAGGCAGATCGAATGGAGACACTTGATGGATCCCGCTACAATATTATCTAAAGGCATTATTACGCTCTTCGTTGGCCAGTAATTAACGAGTTGCACTTTTGCCTGTCCGCTGTTCTTCTTCTTCGTTGCGTTTCTGCACGCTTTTCTTTGCGTCGTCGTAAGTGAGCTCCGAAGTGGGCAGGTGCAACCGCCTGGCCATGAGGGTCCGGACGTTCTCGGCGTACTTCTTGGGATTATCGACTTCCGTCTCCGTTGGGACGTAATCCGGGAGGAATTCTATCTGAAAGAAAGTGAGAGGGAGAGAGACGCACTGAAGCTGGAGTCGGCATTTTGAGAGAGGCTCCCCCCCCCTCCCCCTCACCTCGACCCTGATGTACAGCTGGCACAGCGTGAGCCACAGGCAGGTCTTGGGGTCGTGTGGCATCCTCCACGCCCACCGTATCACGTCCGGGTGGTTGTCTATCCTCAGCAGGACCGGCGTCACCGGCTGCCCCGTGCTGAAGGCCCCGAACTTGAAGCGCAGGAGCGCCCTCCCGTTGGTGGTGGTGCCCTCCGGGTAGAAGAAGATCCTCCTCCAGCCCGTCTTGCCGCCGACGTTCTTGGCGCGCCGGCAGATGGTGTCCACCACGCGCCTCCGCTTGTCCTTGTTGTCCCTGTCGACGAAGGGGATCTGCCAGAAGGTGGCCACCTTCCCGAGCACCGGGGCCGTCCTGATGGACGAGTTGGAGAGCGGGGTGGAGTGCATGACCGCCGCGGCCAGGGTGTCGAAAAGGGTGGAGTGCGGCGCGCAGACGATGATTGGCGCCTTCCCTCTCTTCCTCTGGGTGGCGGCGGAGGGGAAGGAGGGCGCAGAAAAAAAGTAATTTTTAAAAATGTTTATGCGCGGCAAATCGACCTGTGCCAAAAATCCAGGAGGAGAGGAATTTAAAATGAAAATACCTGAGCACGTTGCCCCTTCATGCGAATCCAGACGACTCCACCGAAGAAAAACATGGTCCTCGCCAGGTAGAAGCAGGTGTCCTGTAGACAACGTCGCCAGCCCGTGAGAGGCCTGCTCTGGATCTCCTTGTCTCCCACGCCGCACATCCCGACGCTAGCCAAGATCCACATGGCCAGCAGCGTGAGGAGACCGAGCAGCATCTTCAGCGGAGCCAGGGTGACGCTCATGAGGACGACCTTCAGCTTCTGGAAGAATCCCAGGTGAAAAGTGTGCGTGAACGGGTCTATGGTGCTCAGTCTTCCAGTCCTGGCGTCATCCTTGGCGGGATCCGGCATACATGCGACGTTTCGCAGCATCAAGGTCATCGGAGGCCTTACGAAGCACTGGACTTCCCATAACGCTCATAATGTTTGATTGTGTAGGACGTACGTACAGGTGAACGAGTTGCTAAAATTAAAATTGTTACCGTTGCGATGAGTTGGTGCCATCACTACTATCCGGGTTTTTTAAATTTATCCCGGAGGGTATCTGTCTCTTTTCCACGCACGGAGATTTGGGAGGAGTTGGTTTTTCTCCCTCCAAAGCCCCGTAGAGGTCACAAGCAGGAACTTGGCAACAGTACAGCAGAAGTTGCTTGCTTGAGATTTGGGTTGGGAAAATTAAAAATGAATCTTTCAGTTCTTACCAATAAATGCACCAGAACTGTTCATAATGGCAATTTTTCTTTCCTCACGTCTTTTCTATTAGGAGTGCAGATATCTCCATAAATGCGTTCACATTTACTGCGTTTTAGCTTTACAACCACATAAAAAAAATGAAACTTCCAAATTCCGCAGAGAAACTAGTACAATTTGTTGGCAAGTGATGAGCTACAAACTTTGGTTGGCATTAAGGTTGTCGGATTTGAGAACAGCAGTAATCTCTTTCTGGATCCCTTTGCCGTCGTTGTAGAGTAATTCGAATTCCTTCTGTAGAACCTGGAGGGAAGGGTTGCTCGCCACCACCTCTGGTATTGGCGTGAGTGCCTGAAATGGACAGCGGACACGTTGTATGCATGCCCAACCAATATCGCTAGTGTGCATTTAGTGATCGGTTGCCAGAGCAGGTGCTAAAATAGTGAGAAAACAACCCAATGCCTAATGCAACTATTTCAACCCCATCACTGATTACCATACCACTGTAGTGGCATAGCTGCTGGTACCACTATTGGTTAGGCGTACGCCATAACTGAAAACAAGAGAAGAAAAAAAACCACCCCAAGAAAATGCGATACCTGCAGCACCCGAGATACGCTCTCGTGGTGTATCTCGTCCATGCGTTTGATTTCTGCCTCGGCGTCCTGGTAGTTGGCCATGAGTATCTGTCGGTGTCTCAGGAAGCGAGACTTCAGCTCGCTTATCTCGTTTTCCTTGGACTTCATCTGCACGCAAGGAGAAAGAGGGGTCAACAACCCGACAGACACTAGCCAGTAGTAGTAGTAGTACACTTCATACCTCGTCTGCAAGGTTGCCCTTGTTCGCCTCCGACACGAGGTTCTCCTTCTCGTCCGCGACCTTGCTCGCCGCCAGAGATGCCCTTTACACAAAAGCGTACCACAATGATACCAAGTCATTTAAACAACAACAACAAAAAAAGAAAAAAAAATAAGGGTAAAAAAAACGTCTCTCTTACTTCTTCTCCATGACGAGCTTCTCGATGAGGTTCTGCACGTCGTGTATCCTCTCGACCAGTGAGGGCAGGGACGTGGCCGACGAGGAGGCGAGGCTGTCGTGGCCGTTCTCGGACCTCTGCCTCCGCGCGATGGCCTCGGACAGGTTCTGAAGCGACTCGCTGCCTCCCTCGCCGACCTCACTCTCCTCCTCTTCTTTTTCTCCTTCTTCCTGGTCGCGGCTGCCGCCAGCGCCGGCGGCGTTGGAGATGCCGGCGGAGGACTCCGTGAGCGTCGGCACCAGGAACTGAGAGCTGCTCCTGGGTTCTGAAAACCCGGCGAAGGAGGAGGAGGAGGCCGCGCCGCCGCCCGTCTCCGCCGTCGAGTAGGAAGAGACGGACGAGGAGGCGGCGGCGTCCCCGCCGTTCGGTACGGAGTCCGAGGCCACGGTCGCGTGGAATGAGACGCTGGGGGAGTCCCCGCCGACGACCAGCCTCTCCAGCCGGGAGTGCAGCTCGGAGACGTGGACGGCGGCCCTTGAGATCTCGGCCCCCTGCGCCAGCAGCATGTCCTTAGCGCGCTCCTGCACCCCGGTCAACTGGGCCTGGACGGCCAGGTTCTCCTGGTAGCGTTGCTCGCACAGCCTAACAAGGTGGCTGCACCGCTCCTCCAGGGACGTGTTGTCCTTCTCCGCCTGGGCCAAGCTGGCCTTCAACGTCCCGATCTCCCCCTCGCAGTCTTTCAGGGTCTCAGCCAGCGTCATCTTCTCGGCTTGTAGGAACTCTTGCAGTTCCCTCGCCTCCGTTTCCACCTCGCCCAGCTGCTGCAGCAAAATCTTCTGTTTGTCCACTGAGCGCTCCAACTGCCCCCGCAGGTCGGAGATGACGTCCTGGCCAGAGTCGACGTCCGCCTGCAGCCTCGACACTGCGGACTTGTACTCCTGCACCCTCCTCTCTAGCGCCTGGATGTTCTCGTCCCTGTTTTCGAACTCCCGCTCCACGTTCTCCATCGACATGGCAATCTCCCTCATCTTCTCGTCCCTCCTGTCCATCTGCTGCTCCAGCTTCAGCCTCAGGGCCTCTTCCTCGGCCAGCCTGGTCTGGACGTCCTCCAATCGACTGGTCAGCGTCCTCTTCTCTCTCCTGAGGCCCTCCTTCTCCCGCGTACCCTCGGTCAACTGCGACTTGAGCCGTTCCACCTCCCTCTGCAACTTCATGTTCTCCAGCGTGAGTTGCCGGTTTTTCCTCACGTCCATCGGTTCTGTCGGCTCGGAGAGGTGGGTTTCCACCTGTTCGTCATCGTCGTCCCCGCCGGAACCCAGCACGCCGGGCATGTAAAGAGCGAAGTTCAGAGACGTGGGAGGCGCGCCCTCCCCTCCCGCTTCCCCGTCCTCCGCGGCTCCTGCGGACTGGTCCTCGTCCGCCAGCACGTCCCGGGTCAGCTGCGTCTGCACCCCTCGCGACTTCCTGACGTTGAGGTCCCGGTCCCGGTCCCTAGTCCTCTTCCCCTGGACGGAATGCGACCGGCTGACCGACCGCCGCTCCAGTGTACCGCCGGTGCCCGTCCGGCCCGGTAGGCCGCCGGCCCTGCCGTCCTTACCGTCAGCAGTCGAGGCAGGGTCTCGATTCTTGGGAGGCCTCCGGAGAGAGTTTGACATTCCCCTTCCGTACGGGGCCGCGGATCCTCTCCCCTGCACCTGTTGATGCTGCTGCTGCTGCTGCTCTGAAACCCTGAACGACCTGGTCCTGTTGACGGAGCTGGGGCTCGTCCCCTGCCTCCTCGGTGCGGTCCTGCCCTCTTTGGGAGCCTCGTTCTCTTCGTGAGCCTGAACATTGCCTCCCTTGCTTCCCTTGGAGATTGTGAGCCTTGTCATCCGCTTCAGGGTGCTCTTCAGCATCGATGACGTGGTGGGCTTCGCGACCCCCCTCGGTGCCTCCTCCGCCGACGCCCGAGGCTTCGACGACGACGATGCCGAGGAGGGTGAGGGCGGTGACGTTGCTTTCAGGCTCTGCGACATGGCCTGGTTTGGGGACTTCTTCAAGGTGTCCGGCGCCGGGATGTGGGAGCCGGCCGAGTTCTTCCTGGGAGAAGGCTGTATGGTGCCTGCGCCACCGTTTGCCGCCTGCTGCTGCTGGTGTCCTCGGCTGACCAGCTGGTCCAGGCGCCGCCCGAGGCGGTCCAGCTCGTCACTGCACCGCCTCATCTCCTCCTTCTGGTGTTGTTGGCTGCCGACGGAGGCTGAGGAGGAGGAGGTGGCGGCGGCCTCGTCGGGCGCATCGTCGACCTCCTCCGGTGGTTGGAGTCCGGATCCGGCCGGGAGACTAGCAGACATCATGGCTGAGACCACCTGAGCGCTCGAAGCATCCATGGTTGAAGGCTACCTCGTACTGCTGGAGACGGATGATTGCATGACACTGCAGAAAAAAAGAGGGGGGAGAGAAGGGGAGGAAGCAATTATTCGCAAGTTCCTCATCAGTCTTGGTGCTGGTTCCTCTTCTCTTGTACCACCACTACCACGCCCAGGCACTTGAAAGAGCAAGTTTTTTCCCTGTCATTTAAATCGATTATTGCCTCCTGTTGAACTGTTTGATAAGGATCAGTCCTTTTTAACGGCCATAGCTACACACTCGCACCTTGAACACAAGTTTCTGATAGTTTTACGGCCTATTCGCCAATCAAACAGGGATCGTAAAAGCGAAAAATGTTCTACATTTTTTAATGTTGCGCCGTAGGAGATAATGTATGTACTAGTAGGCGACTGCCTGACACGACACGCAAGTGCGTCGTAAATAGGACAATCCCCCCCCTCCACTACTAGTACGGTAGAACTTCGATACACTAGCGAAATTGCTCCGTAAGCAAACCAACAGTTCACTAGATCGATGCACTCCTTTTATACCTATTGGAAAAGAATTGGTCATCGGGGGGTAAATTCACTATGTTGAGAAAATTCACTATTTAGGGTGCAACCCTACTATGTTTCTCCTTCCTTCCTATGGCATTCGCACTATACCTGGTAGGTATGTCAGTTCACACACACACGCACATCCCTAATCATGGTGTGAGACAGAGCGGAAGTTACCTGGCTGCGGGAGGAGCAGGAGATGCAAACTTTTGCATGCAGCGCGCCCTATCTCTTCCCTCTGGCGACACACGAACATTGGGAGGAAGGCAACGTTCTCACACGCTAATGAAAGATGATAATTCTTCTGCGCTGCATGATACGTCGGCGCTTTTCTTTAAAGAGAAAACAGCCAACAGAACACTTTTTTCCTTTGTCGTTTCTCTTTTTTCCCCCTCCTCCTCCTCTTTCTCACCATGGGAAGCGGTAGGAACCACTAAAATCAAGCTGGACGTGGACGATTCGTTCGTTCTTCTGCTGTCATCGTTTCACTCCAGTGGCCACAAGGAGGGAGAGAGAAGGCAGAAAACGGTGTGCGGAGCGGAAGGCAATCGCGGGAGCGCATGTACTACTACGTACCACATAAGGAGGTGGGAGGAGGAAGATCAACAGGGGTTTAAACCCGACAAGAGGCATGCGTAAAATGCACGAGTGGAGTCTAAAGATAGACTTGCAAATACGACTAATCAGGGATTTTCTGAAGATACTCCAGAATATCCCTGGACAAGTATGCTGTTCTTTGAAAAGCACATCTCCAAAATATGGGTAGGAAAATCCTGTGCGCTTATAGTGGGAAAAGTGGGAGTGGGAAACAGTAGGAAGGCAAATCGTTCCTTCCGTCTCTCTGTCGCACATTTAAAAGGAGGTTATGGATGCTCCGCGTGGAAAAAATGGCTAGTCTGCATCACATGGACGGTGCCTACTAGCGTTTGGAAGAACTCCAAAGAAACTACATGACTAGAGCTTGGTAGACAGAGATCAATTAGCAGAATGCACACAGCAAAATTCTTGGTAAAAAAAAATATGGAGCGATTATCTCACTTAAGCAGAATTTTGGTACCACACATCCGGTTTCCCCACCGAGGTTATCCTGCAGACACACATAGTACTGTACACACACACAGAGAGAGACAAAAAGCAGACACATTTGTGAGAAAAAAAGAGGGGAAGTTATCACTTACATTTTTTGCACTAGTATTCTCTTTAACACCGCTGTGCGCAATTTGAGAACAGTTTTTCGCACAGAATGAGAATTGCTAAAAAAAAAAAGAAGAAGAAACCCTCGTGTTTAAGAAGGTTTTCAATCCACAAGACGCCAGAAACTCGTCTCCAGCAAAGAACCTTGCGAATGCCGCGATAGCAGAGCAAGAAAAAAAAACATTTAATCGACTCCGTTTTGCCTCAGCGACTTGGCCTACCCTGGTCTACTGGCATGAAATTTTCCCTTTGCGAGGAGGCGCCGCAGGCGATCCGATTCCAAGCAAGTGTGGCAGACTGTCTTGTCTCGTGCTCCAGGTAAAGAGTGCAACTCCTCTCTCCATCCACCCCCACCTCCTTTCATGGGATCAAAGGACCCTCGTGGCAACTTTGATCTTTTATGCTGTGTCCGTGCTACCCCTCTGATCAACTGAACATAGCAGCTCTGGAAATTGTCTGTATTGCCGGTATGTAGGCTGTACAACTACTTGAAGGCAATGAGCCATGATGTACCTGTACTGTACTCCCGACGGGATTTTTAAACTAACGAGCGTAACAAATCCGGCTTTAAACAGGTCATGGAACATGTCAGTGGAATACCACATAAATGTCAAAATTTTATTCGTAAATTTGTTACGCTTGCAAGTTTAAAAGTGCCGTCGGGCTATCTCAAGTAGTATACTAGGAGGGTCCTGGCCAAGACATCGTCTTCGGATACAGTCAGATAGTTTCGAGAAAGGGATAGTTTCATGAAAAGGCTTAGCACAAAAAAGGCTTAAAATAAACGCATTGGCCTTCTCACGTCCTCGACATCTGTGTTTCTTTAACTGTCAGGAAGTAAAAAAGTACATTTTCTTCTGACGTAGGTAGCCAAAGAAAGAAGCCAACTTATAATTGGTTTCTTGGCCGGGATTTGAAGCTACAAAAAGTCAGAAACCAGCCAACTCTTCAATAGCATGGCTTTTGACTTCTCGACTACGCCCCTATTCCAAGGACTAGACCATACCGTGTACAGGTAGATCTGTCTCCATTCACGATTCCAAGAACTCCTCAGCTGTCAGATGCGGCTGCTCACCCGTTCCACCGTCTCCTCCTTGGCCTTCTCCTCCTCCTCCTCCGAACTCTCTCTGGAGATGGGCGCGTCCTCCGCTTCTCCTCCGGCGTCTCCTAGTCCTCTCTCTTTTTACTAGCCGAGTAAAATTGTTCCTTGCTTTCTTCTTCAGTGTTTTTCGTCTTGTCTATTCGGCGTTACCAGATAGCAAAGTCACAAATTCGCCCAACGATCTATCGAAAATATGATACGTGAAAATCGCCCAAAGCACAGAAGCCTGAAGTTATCTTTGCCAATTAATCTATTTCAAAAAGTCACGTTTAATTGAATATCTCACAAGCTCGTAGATACCGCATGCTTGCAAGACTTTAAAAAAACCCAGTGTTACAACGTGTGCCGTTAAAGGGCGATTTTCGTCGCTGTGAATTTTGACTGTCACCTTGGTCACCCGCCGGGCAAACCGTCCTGCTTGAAAAAGAGGAGCGGGAAGTGGGCGGGCGCCAATTTTGAAACCTTATTAGGTGAAAGGCCTTGTTAAAAACGCATCATCCATCCTGAGGACAACGGCACAGGAGTGCATAACATTGTGCAGTTTGATACGGATCTTATCACAAAGTCTTTCTGCATTAGCAAAGATTGCCACCTGCAGCATCCAAGAATTCAAGTCAGAATTCTGCACAGAATGTTGCAATGCTGGCGTCAAGCCAAGGTCCACCAAGGTCCACCAGACTGACACTTGTATCTCAAAGTGCCTGTCTGGTTACCAAGAACCTGGACAGCTCTTCACACATCCAGGGTAGTTGCCACACTTGACAACGTCTGGTCTTGTTTATGCTATGGGTGCTCATGCATCCAATCCAGGATTTTCCAGACTGAGATTAGGGTTAAAACCACAGACTTCGGATTTTTTCCCCCTGGTACTATCGGAGAAGCTTCTCTCTCTCTCTCTTTTTCAGGACTTTTTCGTTGTTGATAAGACTTATTAGAAAGTTTACCTCATTGAGGCCATACATTCTGCATTAAAGTTAAGTACCCAAGTTTTGTACCTTTATTCCGAGTTATTTGAATAGTTTGTGTGAGTGCCGGTGTTAAAGGTAAACATTTTCTAACTGCACTGAGTACTTTGCCTTGAGCTCCAAACAGTATAGGTAGTTAAAGGATTAAACTTAATGCACGAACTTTTTTTTTAAGAACCGACCTCTGTACTGTACTAGTTACTATACAAGTAATCGAATTCATAGAAATAAAATTCATGGCTTATTCAAGGCAATCTTTATTGCTCAATGCTATGAACAATTAAATATCGGTGGTGTTTGCCGAGGCAAGCGGTTGTGGGGATGTGTGTGACAGTTACGGGGGTTTACAAAGGTGAAGGGGCTCTTGGAGCAGTCGCTGTACCCTGTAGCTTCGGAATTTTGTACACGGGAAAACGAAGAGGGGGGGGGGGGACGCTGCTGTAGGGCGAACGTAGTAGTATAATACTCAGGAATTGGTTGGTTGTAGCCACAGAGATTCAAATGTTGAGTCTTCTTCATGTACTAGTACTACACACAATAATACTCGCGAGTCTGTTTTGAGCCACTAATCAAACTTCTGAATGAATTAAAACGTGGTACAATAGGAAGAATGCGAAGCTAGAAAGTGCCGAGGTGCCTGCAAAGTCACCAGTTCTAGGTAGGCATTACTTCAGGGGAGATTCGGGGTATGTGTCGGGGAAGGGGTGGGGTGAGAAAGAGAATGCCACGCCATCGTCCTTCACACGAGAGGGCTGTAGACCTGGTTGTGGTGCTTCACAGTGTTGGTTGCCAGGAGATGCAACTTGTCGGGCCCTGCCAATGCTGCACATTTGTTTTGCCTCTTCTCCCAGCTCTGAAGGGCACTTTTGTACTTCTGGTACTCATGGCACCACTCAGAGTAGATGCGCTGATAGTCTCCGGTCTTGCCTGGTGCTGAACATCGGTGGGCATCCACTGACAGGTGATGTGCTGCGATTGTTTGGCGACCTAGCTGGCACTTGTAGTGACCACTGTCTCTTTCAGTGACACCCAGTACAACCAATCCACCATCCTGTGTCATAAGGTGCTTCTGATCAAGTTGAGTGCCTTCTTTGAAATAAATCCGCCTCTTGTTGCCTCTGGCATCAAAGTGAAACCAAGCCAGTTTAGACCCTGAGGATTCAACACCTGCCACATGAGAGCAGGCAAGATGGACAGCTTGACCAAAGTTAGCTGTGATCCTCTGACTAGGTACAGAACCCTCACAGATTCCGGGAGCTTTACCTGCAGGATCTTGGAGCAGTGAGAAGTGCTTGGGACGGCAGCGACCCGACTCACCATCCCAGCCACAATAGGGATCTCTGACACACCTGGCACAGTTGTGATGGCGAGCAGTGCAGAGTCCCGGCAGTTTCAGCTGGACCACTGCGCGGTCAGAGGAAGCATACAGTGACTGATGATGTCTTGACAGGCGAAGAGCGCGGATTGGATCAGGTCCGGTTATGTCCAAAACGTCCAGCAGCTGTGACTGGGATTGCCCCTTTTCGTCGTTCCACCGGGATATTTTGTAGATCTCTCCGTGATCGGTGCCGGCAAAGTAGACGTGAAACTCTTGCTCATTGTCATAGCTGCCAGAAGCGACCCGATCAACAACCAGCTTGGTGAAAACGACCCCACGCCTGTAGAAAACTGGCCCTTCACTGCCGCCATCATGAGAAACATCACTGTCCATCAGAGGATGTTTGCGGATAAAGTTCAGCACGGTGTCGGAAAGGTGTCGAGTGTCCTCCACACAGGATCCTGGGCGAGGGGTTGGTACACGTGCAGTGGGAACTGGGAGCCACACCGACGTCGATGTGGCCTGTTCCTTGAACTTGCCCTCGTTGAAGGTGCGGTCGAGATCTTCCATGCGGAAACTGCAGACTGCAGATCCTGTCAGACCAACACGGCCGGTAGAGAAGACGGCATGGAAGACAGAATCATCGTCCTCAGTCTTGAACACATCTTGGATTTCGTCAAAGAAGAAAGGGAATTCACCAGGCACAGAACAGTTGAGGCGCGCCTTCAGGTAGGTAGCCCAGTTCTGCACTAGAATGTTCTTCCCACCCACATCTCTCTTGCACACCCTGGCCACTCTTGAGTAGATGGTCTTGCCACAGTTCATAAACTCTACCGCATTCTCCCTGAAGAAAAAGTAGACATATTCCCCCACATCAAAACTTCCCACAAAGTCCGGCTTGTCCAGCATGTGCGAGTCATACTTGATGGTACGCTTGAAGGAATACTCGCGCCTGCCAGTCCTTTCATCGAAGATGTCTCCTCGGAAGATGACGGTGTCAGCCTTGGTAAATTCAGCATTTGTCCCTGAGTAAATGGCTGGGTGTCCGCCTGGGTTTCCATCATGAACCCACAGGGCGGTGGAGTTGTCCTTGGGATCAAAGGGGCACTTGGCCACTCCGTCGCCCACCCCAGGGAAGAACTCGTGCCTGGCCAGACGAGTCAGGTTGGCATAGACGACCAGGTCCCTGGGCGCATGGGCATTGGTGCCACATATGTACAGCTGGTCCTGGCCGACGGGCTGCAGTACCCTAATGTGGTTGCGGCAGTCGAAGTCCTCGCTCTTCCCCTTGGAGACGCAGTTGGCAGCATTTGATGCTGGCAGGTGCAAGGAGTCGGCAGCGCAGTCGGCGCGGCTCACGTTGTCGGCGGGGAGGCGGAACACGTGGTCCATGGCTCCCACGTACAGGGTCTCCTCCCCGTCGCTCCCCGTCTTAAGGTGGAGGGTCCTGTAGAAGAGGTCCCCGCAGGAGAACTCCAGACGGTTGGCGGCGGCGGCGTCTCCCTCCTCTCCGCGGCAGTGGCCGACGAGGAGGGCGGCCCAGAGCAGGAAGGCCCACCTCATGATGCCGTTGGAAGCGCCCTTGGTGTTTCTTCGGAAATTTGGGGGTGTTCTTTGAGCAGCAGCAGCGGCAGGGAAGCAGGCAGGCAAGAGGCGGGGTCAGCAGCAGCGTCCCTATCTGTTCAAGGAGGCGGAGCGGGGTGGAAGGCCAGGGACGCCTTGAGCTTCAGACGGGGGACTGGGGAACAAAAGGGAGAGAGGGAGCAGGAGGAATTGGAGAAAGGAGGAGAGGGGAGGAGAGAATGAGCGCTCTGCAGGCTGCAGGCTGCCGCTTGGACAGAAGTGACTGCGGCAGAAGGAAGGAGCAGCAGCAGCAGTCATCTCATCCACCCTCTCCTCTCCTCCCCTCCCTACTCCATCCTTGTCTCGGCCCGCCCCAACGCGGCCGCCGCCCTGCCTGCCGCCAGTTCTATCCGCAGGGGAATTTCCGCTCTCGTCACCAGGCACGGTCCCGCCCCGACCCGCCCCGCCCCGCCCCGCTACTAAGAAAGACCCCACCACCACCCCACCTCCTCTCCTAGCTCCAGTCCCACCACCTCCCTTTTTCTGTCCACTTTGTGCTCCCTCCTCCTTCTCCGATTCCTCTGATCAGTCGATTGAGGCAACAATGAAGTCCCCACTATTAAAAGGCGTGTGTGAAAGATTGATGACTCAACTTTGACATGTATGTAATGTGCCGTGCTCTTTCTCACTTTTAAGAACGGACGTTTCGCTTGTGGCAAAAAAAATTACAATGTATTGTGTAATGTTTGTTAAAACGTTCACAGTCGACAGGAATTACTCTTTGTCCACCATCGTCACTTCTAGTACGTACTGTACGGTACATACAGTATTATACTATGGTAGTGTGCTAGGTCGGCGACTTTCCAGATTCTCCACTATTCTAGTGCTTCTTGGTCAGGTACACTGACCCGATCAAGGCAGTTATTCACAGCCGTGCTCCCCCTTGTTTGTCACTTTTCTGTCCACCTCATTCAGATCTTCCAATGGCGGAACATTTTGCCTGCAAGTCTCCTTGTCGCCGCCGATGCCGACACCTCCAAGAATCCAAGACGTTTTGTACTACTATGACTAGTTGTGGCTGTACTAGCGGACGTGAACCTTTCCCTCAGCCTAGCCATGATCCGTCTCCGCTGCTGAGCCATCTGCAAATAATGGGAATAATAATAACAATAAAGTTATCCTTGGTGGTATCGAGGTATTGGTGATGGTGCTACGACCTCCCTCCTGCAGGTCTGGGCCAGGATCCTCCAGCAGGTGGTGGACGCCGCCTCCAACACCAGGCAAAGACCCGACGACAAATCTGGAAGAATGCGAGATGTCCCCAAAGTGGATATTTTCTTCTTCTTCTTCTCGTCCAATTCTATTTGTCAGTTTTATTCGTCACCGTGTGGAAGTGTCCGCACGATGACGACCCCCCTGGACAGGATGGTCGGCAGGAAGAGACCGGCGGGGCCCTCGAAGTGGGTGGACACGGAGGAGAGCAGCGCCCAGGAGGGAGCACCTGATCTAGTAGTAGTCGGATGGTTGACGGGCGTCTCCACGAATCTCCCGTCGTTGACGCTGACCAGGCTGGATCCGGGCGCCTTCTCTCTGAAGACCACCCGGGTGACGTTGCTGCTGCTGTTGCTTCTGTTGCCGTTCTTGTTGCTCTCGCTGACGTACACAAAGTCAATTACGTCCTCGTTCAGCTTCGAGTACGCACTAGACAGTAGAAAAAAAAAATTGAAATAGTAGAACGACCTGTGGCCCTCAATATTTTTCCTGACATAATTATGAAGCACACTGACCCGAAGTCCGCCCACAGCCGGAGGACGTCCTTGCAGTCCGCGGCGTCCACCGTGGCCTCCTCCGAGTGCCTGACCTCGGTGGGAGAGAGGCCGAGCGCCGCCAGGACCGCCGCCGAGCAGGTGCAGCAGAAGAAGAGGAGGAGGCCCTTCACCTTTTGTCGTCCGTTTCCATGATGCCCCTCCTCTCCTCCTCCTTTCAGCTCGTTCGACATGTTTTGTTGAGTTCGGGAGACGTGGTGCGTTTCACTGAAATTTAATTTTACCCTTCCCCCACCGATCCTACCTACTACCTACTAGTGTGTGTAGATTTTTGTGTGTTTGGATGAGAAGCTGACCCCTTACCGTCCCCCTTCCACCGCCACCAGTTTGTCTGATTTAGATCTCTTTTTCTTCCTCCCTGCTCCCTTTCTTTGTGGCTGTGTGCACAACTACACGTATAGTAACTAGGGTAGTACAGTATCCCCTCGCTAATTCGACCCTCGATATCTCGACAACCCTCGCTAATTCGACATTTTGGCTGGTAACCAATTTTTTACTACAATGAAATATACCAAAATGAGCAAATCCC
>JAAUYM010179940.1_pt1 | contig 14875 bp, 16 predicted proteins | sample 7278001 | NCBI WGS metagenome assembly JAAUYM01 (sample SAMN14350224, study PRJNA611818) | marine sediment metagenome | isolation source: surface marine sediment (1.8m) | place: French Polynesia: Moorea | collected 2018-08
CTCTGCTGCGAGAGCAAACACGACAAGGGAAACGAGAGCGTGGATGGCTTTAATGGCGCCTCAATTTTCCAATCCACGTACCCAGTTTCCACCACCACCCCCTCTCCTCCTCCTCCTCGTCCTCACGGGCTGGAGCGTGTCTTTCGTCGGGTTAGCAACAGCTTTTTGTTCACTCCGACCCTTGTTTGGTGCGTGCTAACGACCCGACTGCATTTTTTGGGGGGCGGGCACCACACAACGCAACTGCAGAACCGGTTTTTTTGTGTCCCTTCTGCCCCCCTAAAATGAACTTTCTTCTTTTTATTCAAACTGCATGGGAGATGATGTTGATGACGAGGTGATGGCGATGACGAGAGAAGTGTCCATTTCAGACGAGGCGTACGAGAACTAGGAAAGAGATGTGTACCTAGCAGGGGTGGAGGATGTGTATGATGTGCCAAGCACAGCATCTCGGGGAAATAAATATTTGCAGTCACCTAGTATATCGTTTCTCTTCTTTTTTTCTCGTCTAGGGTGTGAAGAAGCCTTTCAAGGACGTGATCAAGGCCAACATCGGCGACGCGCACGCCATGCAGAACCGCCCCATCACCTTCATCCGGCAGGTGATGGCCCTAGCCACCTACCCGACCCTGATGAGCAGCCCGGACTTCCCGGAGGACGCCAAGAAGCGCGCCAAGGCGGTCCTGGCTGGGTGCGGCGGGAGCTCCGTCGGGTCCTACTCCGCCTCCCCCGGGGTGGAGGTCATCCGGAGGCACGTGGCTGAGTACATCGAGCGGAGGGACGGGGGCATCAAGTCCCACTGGTCCAACATCATACTCTGTGCGGGGGCCTCGGAGGGCATCAGGGTCAGGGCCAAAAATGCACTTATGTACGTGTCTCCAAAGATGGATATAATCGCATTTTTTTTCTCTGGCGTTTCAGGCCGTCTTGAAGCTGTTCACTAACCCGAACCGCAGCAGCGACGGCGTGAACCCGGGCGTGATGATCCCCATCCCACAGTACCCGCTCTACTCGGCGTCTCTGGCCGAGTACAACATTGAGCAGGTGGGTCCGGTACTGTCACGTGGGAGTTTGTTTACTTTTCTTTAATCATTTTTAATAAATGTTTGTTTCTCCTTTCAGGTTGGATATTACCTGCACGAGGAGTCAAACTGGAGCTTGGAGATTTCCGAGCTGGAGAGGTCCATCAAGGACGCTAGGTGAGGGAGCGGACGTAGTTGATGCAATCCTATCAACTAGACTACGGTAGTTGATGCTACTAGACTGGCCTGAAAAAACAAACAGAAGGAAAGTGGAGAAAGGTGAAGAAAGCAAGCACAGTACCAGTACGTAGTAGGAAAACAAATTATGCAGTGTATATATATATATGCTATGTCAATTAACAACCTCATGGTGAAATCGTTCCGTTGGCGTCTACACTCATCTTCTCCCCCGTATGTTGATGGGCCTAGTCCTGTTGGTGCTCTCCGCGGTCTTGGACGTCTTGGACGTGGGCGACGTGGTCGTGCCCGCCACCGTCCCCGTCCCGGCGGTGCCTGACCCGGTCTTGGACCCGGACTTGCTCTGCACCGGGCTGGATGAGGCGGCTGCGGCGCTCTTGTCCGACAGCGGCGGCGGTGGCCGCGGGGACTCATCCAGCCCCGAGCCCGAGTGGAAGGCGGACATGGAGGTGGGGCTCCCACCCTCCCGCTTGTCCTCGTAGGCGGTCTCGTCGATGTAGCTCTTGGGCCGGGACATGTCCGGCCGGCGCCTCGGGTAGAAGTACCACACTGTGAAGATGAGCACGAAGAGGAGGACGAGGGAGGTGAGCGAGCGGTACTCCTGGCTCGGCTCGTGCTGGCTGTGCATGGCCTCGTCCAGCGTGGCCCTCTTCGGGATGGGCATCTTCACTGGGTAGTCCGGGGAGTACGGCACGTTGGTCGTCATCTTGTCCCTGTTCCAGTACCCGTGCAGCTCCAGCAGACTCCTGTAGATCTCGTCGATGAGGATGTTGCGGCTGATTGACGGGCCCGAGGCCATGTCGCTCGATGGGCGGTTGAAGGCGTAGTAGGAGCCCATGGTGCACACGCAGAAGAGGATGCCCAGCACCGTCAGGTAGAGGCGGTCCTCCTGCTCCTCCGTGGCTATCTCGAGCAGGCGCCGCCTGTGGTCCCGGAGCGCCCAGCCGAGGGCGCTGGCCAGCACGAACACCGCAACCATGAACGCCATGTTGGCCTGGAAGGAGAAGTGGAGCGCGAAGCTGGGGATCTCTTCCTCCTGCAGCTTGATGAACATCTCTCCGGGATCGATGGGCCGCTTCGTTCCTGCACTTTTGTATTAATTTGTCTTCAGAGCTTCACAACACACATTTGCACACACTGGTAAATTGCACAGTTACTGATTTCCCATAAAAAGTTTGAATTTAGTGGTTTTAGTAAGTGCATTTTTTGTATTTAGTCAAGTGGGGGAGGCACTCTAGATAAATAAATTGAGAAAAATCTCAAGTAAGTGACTTGTTTGTCCAGAAACAAGTTGCCTAAATCAAACATGCTACCTAAATCGAAATGACTTGTTAGACCTTGTCTACGTACTTGTATGTATACACAGTACCGTTTATTTAGTGGGAGAGTCAGACTAGCCTGAAGAAAAAAAAACAAGACAGGGAGAGAAGAAAACAGTGGAGGAAGGTGAAAACAAGTGCAGTACTATGCTACATGTAACCGGGAAATGATGTCTCTGCGCTCCTCACCTCGGATAGGGGGGTAGAGGAGAGGGCTTAGCATTTCTGATTAGTACAGAGACGAGATTTCGGAGCCATCATTCTAAACTGTACTTGTTTATAACGTTCATCGTTACATCGTCGTTCCTTGTGCACAGAAACAACGGCACCGCCGTTCGCGCCCTCGTGGTCATCAACCCGGGCAACCCCACGGGGCAGGTCCTCAGCGAGAAGAACATCCAGGACATCATCAGGTTCGCCCACAAGGAGAAGCTCTTCGTCTTCGCGGACGAGGTCTACCAGGACAACATCTACGACAAGGGCTGCGCCTTCCACTCCTTTAAAAAAGTGAGCTTGATCCAAATCCTACCTCCATCACAGAAGAGATGGTTAACCCCCCCTCTGTTGCGTTAGGTCATGCACAACATGGGCAACCCCTACTCCGAGATGGAGCTGGCGTCCTTCATGTCCTGCTCCAAGGGCTACATGGGCGAGTGCGGCATCCGCGGCGGGTACGGTGAGATCATCAACGTGGACCCCGACGTGCTGGCCATGCTGCACAAGTCCATCTCCGCCAAGCTCTGCCCGACAGTAGTGGGACAGGTGAGAGGATTTCACCTATAGACTAGTGTTTTTTATTGTTGTTGCACCAGTTTTTCAAAACACCTGCAGTACCTTTTCCTTGTATAACACTTTTCTTTCCCTATCCCCGCTTGTTGGAAATTACACGCAGTGCATCTGTTTGGTAACAAGACGCCCTTCCTCCCTTCTCCACTTTTATCCTCCATCTGTTGCTACGTGTTTTAGCACCCAAACAATCCTATTAACTCCGAAGAAATTGGTCTGCGCCTTTATTAGCTCTTGCCACAGCAACAACGCCTCTGTTGTCCAACTAGTAATGCTGTTATCCCGACCCAAACAAAATGGATTGGAAGCTACTTCTGTATTTATTTTTTGCCCAGCATGGTAGTAAACACTGATTTATCACGCTAGGATGCATATTAGTACTCGCCATCTGCGCAAATCCAGTGCACTTTTTCTACTATTTGGGCGATTTCAGTCCATGACAAGCCCGCCTAAGTTGCATATTTTGACCAAAGCGCCGACCTAACCTCATGTTTCCACTTGCAGACGTGCATGGACGTGGTTGTGAACCCTCCCCGTCCGGGGGAGGAGTCGTACGCCAGCTTCCAGGAGGAGAAGAGCGCCACCCTTGCCTCGCTGGCCGAGAGGGCCAAGCTCATCGCCGACACACTCAACTCCATGGAGGGGTTCTCGTGCAACACCGTGCAGGGGGCCATGTACGCATTTCCCCAGGTAAATAAATAAGTAAAAAGAACAGAAAAAAAGTTTGCACAGAATGGGAAAAAGAGTTTACTAACTTGTCGTCCGGTGACATGCAGCTCCACCTGCCGAACAAGGCGATCGCAAAGGCGGAGGAGATGGGACAGCCGGCGGACGTCTTCTATGCCTTCCAGCTGCTGGAGAACACCGGCATCTGCATCATTCCAGGCTCTGGCTTCGGGCAGAAGCCGGGCACCTACCACTTCAGGTAGTAAAAGCGAGCGAAAAAAAATACTTTACTTTCCTCATTTCTTTTCATATTCCCATTTTTATTTGATTGACCGCCCCCCAGGACGACGATCCTGCCCCAGAAGGACAAGATGGTCAGCATGCTGGAGCGCATCAAGCACTTCCACACCAAGTTTCTCAAGGAGTACTCGTAGATGACTACGAGTACCGACTGACTAACTGCAAGAGATACCGGTGTACTACTGTATTGCCAAGGAGGAGGACGAGAAGACGGGCCCCGGCGATAACCCGATTTGAGTGATGACCGAATGGTGTTCATTATAACAAGAAAAAAAAGAGAAAAAAGAACCCAAACATTGTAGTGTGAAGTGAAAAAAGATAGGAAGGATGTGCAACATTTATTGTCGCATTTTCACATTTATGTAGCTTATGGGGACATTTAGTGTACTATGAAAGTCGTCGAAAGGAAAAAGGCTTTCTCGTACCTCAAGATTAGATGTATGGTACTACCACCTACTAACGATATATATTTTTGGTGTCATGATTGAAATACAGAAGAGCATGGTGGTTGCCTGCCAGCAGCAGAGAAGCCAGTGTCCTAGTAAACGTATTCGAAGTGTATGTATAATGACAAGTCTTTTTGTGTGGCTTCTGAGATTCTTTGGGGTAGAGGGGAGGGGAGGCAAAAATGATGAAGTTGTGCCAGTTTTTCCTGCTCTCTACAACATCTCTCTTTCTCCCCTTCCCTTTCGACGTCATTACAGAGAAGAGAGCGAGGAGGCAACGACAGAGCAACTCTTGAGAGGAGAAAGAGAAAGAGAAAGACTGCGCGAGAGTTTCTTCGATCTAGTGTTCTTTGAGCCCCCGAGTGAAAAACTTGGGGTTTGTGGAGGTTGTTCGGCCTTTCCGTGTCTTTTTTTTTGTCCGATCTCTCTGTGCATCTATCTATCCCCATGAGTGCTCCTGCAGCGGCATCGGAGGAGGGGATCCTCGTTCCCGCCGGAGAGGACGAAGATGCAGAGGACTGCGTGGAAGGATCAGAAGAGAGCGGGAAAGTGGTAATGCACACGCACACACGACACTTTCCCAGATAGTACGACCTACCTACGTACAACAACTACTACGTAGGTTTGTACGACGCCGAACGCGTCCTTGAATATTTTAAAAGAGAGAGAGAGATGGAAAAAGCAAAGGCTTTCCTTGTAATCCGCCGTGAGAAATCCAACACCCGGAGAGAACCTTTATCCTTCTTTTTGCGGATGGCAACCGATACATCTGGAAACAAATAGAAAGAAATTTTGAGAAAATTTTACTTGCCTAGGCCTACAACAACAACTCTTCGATGGCTAAATTCCCCTGCATCGACAACATCAGCAGCAGCAGCAACAACATGAGCGCCAACAACATTGGCAACGCAACCGACGCGGACTCGCGCGACTCCGCCTTGGCCGTAGCGGAGGTGTCCGTGCAGGCCGTCGTCTTTGCCGTCGCCTTTGCCTCCAACGCGCTCGTCCTGGCCGCGCTCGTCAGGCAGATCAGGGGAGGCCAATTTCGTAAAAAAAACCCCCTTCGTTTATAGCTTTGTAGGTAGTAGATTAGGGTTGCCACGTCTGAGAGATGCCAACTTAATATAGCCAAGTATACACCGCCAAAAAAGTGGTTATTTTTGGCTGTCACATTTTTTTGGGTTTGGCTCGACTTTATTGAGTTGTAGTACAACTATGACGTTACAATTTTACGATTCGTAGCTACAAATCTGCGAACAAAGGTTTTTACGAAATTTTCCGCCAGGAGGAAGCCGGCCTCGATGATGTACAGGCTGATGTACCACCTCTCCGTCGCGGACATTCTGGTGGCCCTGCTCAACATCCTGCCGCAGCTCATCTGGGACGTCACGTACAGGCAAGACACGCTCTCCACAATTAGAAAAGAAGGGGGGCGAGAGGAAGAACCAATAATTCTCCCAGCCGCAAAAAAAAATCGCCAAGTTTTTTCCTCCATCATCTTCCTACTGTTTAATTTCGCTGAAAGGCATCCATCCATCCAATTTGTCACTTGAGACACCAACAAAAACATGTGGGTGGTTTTTTTTGCAGGTTCCGCGGTCCCGACGTACTATGCCGCGCCGTCAAGTTCGGCCAGGTGTTCCCGCTCTACCTCTCCTCCTTCATGCTCACCCTCATGGCCGTCGACCGCGCCGGCGCTACAGCTGGCAACGCCGGCGGCGTCGGCGTCGGTCGCCCGAAGAGAGGAATCGAGAGGGGCGTTGGCGTCGGGGGCGTCGGGGGCGTCGTCCGTGGGGGCAGCGAAGGAGCAGGAGCAGAAGGCCCGCTGAGGAACCTGGTCCTGCTGATCAGGTGCGCGTGGGGGCTGGCGGTCCTGCTGTCGATGCCTCAGGTCTTCATCTTCTCGATGAAGGCGGTGAACAAGCAGGGGACGGTGGTGGACTGCTGGGCCGAATTCGGAGGAAGCAAAACTTTTGAAAAGGTTTACTTTTCCTTCAGCTCAAGACTCTGGACGTGGCCACAATTTAAATTATTATATATTTTCTTCTTCTTCCCAGGCCTACATAATCGTCTTTCTGCTGATCGTCTTCTTCGTGCCGTTCCTGATCATCACCGCCTCCTACTGCTTCGTCACCCACCAGGTGTGGAGCTACTCCCGGAGGACCAAGGCGTCGCTGAGGAGGTCCCGGAGGAGGACGGACGAAGACGGCGCCGGACGGGAGGACCAAACGTCAGAGCACAGGTGAGATAAGTACTCGTACGTACATGAAAAACATTTTTATTGCATCTGTCGATACATATGCGACATTCTTCAGACGTTGCTTTCGCCAACCCATGAGGAGGAGCTTGAGTGATGGCAACGACGACGACGACATCACCGCGGAGACCTACGAGATGCGGCCCATCGTCGTGTTGGACAACGAGGACGTTTCGACAGAGAAGGTGTCCGGAGGACACGGAAGAGGAGGAGAAGTTGAAAGAAAGACAAACTCAACTCAGGTATAAAACTTGGGTTTCTGCCACAATGGAACAAAGCATAATGAAGCCAGGCATGTTTGTTGTACTGCGCGCACACACACACAGAGGAGTCTGATGAGGTCTTCTGGCGCGTCCTCTTTCCACTGCGCTTGCGGGAGGAGGAGGAGGATCAGGACGGCAAACGACGCGACGCCGCCGATACCGACGTCCATGCTGTCCAGGGCCATGAGGAAGAGCCTGGCGCTGACGGCCACGGTGTCGCTGTGCTTCGCCGTCTGCTGGCTGCCCTGGTCCGTCGCCATGCTCCTCATCGCGTTCGAGGTCAACCTCGGAGGTCAGGTTTCTATACGTACAGTACAGCAAAGCTCCGATTAATCTTTACTGTAGTGGAGGTTAGACTATACGGTATATCGTATCGGAGTTCTACTGTACTGTACTATTACAAGAAAATTTGGGATGTAGGCATACCTGTATGGTACGAGTAGAGAAGCCTTTAGCAATTTTTTTTGTTGTTTTGTTGCCTATTTTTTGGGATCGGAAGAAATTCTTTGCTTTCAAAGCGCTGCCAATCAAAGTGTCAATTACGCCTCGTTATTTCTGACAGGAGAGCAAGCGCATCCCGTCCTGGTCATCCTGGCTCTGCTGGCCTCGCTCAACTCCACTACCAACCCGTGGATCTACCTCTGCTTTAGCAGCGCACTTCTACAGAGAGTCAAGGTTAGCGAGTCTGCAGCTTTTTCTTCAAATTTTATTTACGTTCTTAACAACATGCATAATGAGATTAAATTTTACTGAGCACCTTTTCAAATATTTCCGTTGGCAACCAGTAAAAGCCATCATCACCGCTAAGTACGCTACCTAGTATCACAGATTCAGTGCTGCCGATCATCCGGGTGTAGCAGCAGGTGCTCGAACTCCTCTTGCCGCCCCAGGACGAACCCGGGAGCAAACTCCGGGTCCCCGCTGGCCAGCGACGTCCGCTTGCCGGCCAAGGCCGACCAGTCAAAGTACCTCCCCTTCCGGATGAGCTTCTCGATGTAGGGGATCCTGGTCTTATCCGGCATGTCCCCCCAGCGGGGCTTGTCCTGCTTCTGCGCCGAGAGCATCTTGGTGCGGATGCCCTCCGCTCCCAGGCACCACGAGCAGTGGTGGCCGGCAGACGCGTTAGCCGTGCCGATCTTGAAGGCGTCGTCGTCGCTCTCCCCGTAGTCGCTCCTCCAGTCGGGGTCGCCGCCGTGGCGGCGATGGTAGGCGTGCCACCCGGAACACCACTTTCTCTGCATCCTCTTGCGGATGCTGTAGACGTCGCCGTCGCAGACGTCCCGGAGGAATCCGACTGTGGCCCCCGGTGCCGTGCAGTGCCTTTCCCTCCGCCGCCAGAAGTACCCGTAGACGGTCCACCTGAAGTTGAAGGAGAGGATGGGCGGCTGCCCCATCCCGTCGTACAGCCTGAGGAAGGACAGCACGTCCGGGTTGGGCGTCTCGTCGGCGTCGAAGCAGAGCAGCAGGTCGTCCTCCCGCAGGTTGCGCAGCCTGGCCAGCGCCGCCCGGCTGAGGTGTGACCTCATGTAGCGATCCGCCGCCCACCCGTCCTCCACCGCGCCCTCCGGGAAGTGGTCCTGCAGGACGTACAGGACGGGCGGCAGCGGCGCCAGGTCGTCGAAGGCGCCGCCCTTTATGGCCTGGGCAAAGTGGAGCTCCTTTGGCTCGCCCGCCGCGGTCAAGTTGCCCTCGGCAATGGCCACGACGGTGGGGGACGCCTCTCTGGCCGACTCGAGGACCAGCATGCCGAACAAGATGCGCAGCATCTCGGTCTCGTGATTGACGGTGATGGCGATGACCATCCTGCAGGTAGAGGATGTCGGTATAGATAATGCAACTATGGTATGTAACATTGTACATATGATTATATATGATTTACCGGATCAAAATTTTCCCTTTTTTCGGGACAATTGAGTAAAAATTTGACCGTTTACACAGGCTTCTTTTTTCGGGACGTGCCCAACCTCGTACCTGCGTGGGACGCCGCGACGGGTGAAGCGTAGTGGGCGGTTCTCCGGGACGGACCAGACGGCCGCCGGGACGCCGCAGTCTGGGCCAAAGTGGGTGGGCAGGCAGACGCAGTCGTCGCCGTCGCCCGTCTCGGTCTTGTCCACGTCGGTGCCGGGCAGGTAACACTCGGAGGAGGAGCCGCCGACCTTGTCGAACAGGGCGTCGGCGCCATGGCCCTCGTTCCCCAAGACGGCGTCGACTTTGTTCAGGTCGATCACCCCGTTGGGATCGAAATCGTTGTTCCACCCCCTCCTCCCCCTCTCTCCGCGGTCGTCGTCGATGCTGCTGCCGCTGCCGCTGCTGGTGTTGTTGTCCTTTTGCTGGCGGACGGTGATGACGACGAGGAAAGACGCGGAGGCCAAGGTGAGCACCAACAGGCGGGCGAGCAGCCTCTTCCTGGTCATCCTCTCATTTTGTCCAGACGACTTTGCGACTTTCTTCACTGCTACATTTCGTCACTATAAGCTGATGATGATTACGTGGATGCTTGCCCGCGGCAGGTAAAGGTGAAAGGAGGAGAAAAATGCTTACGCCATTGCCAACCCGCTCTTCCTGTGGTGGTGTTGCCCTTCTCTTCCTCCGCCTCCTCCTCCGCCTCCTTCCCTTCCCGGTTCCACCATGTGCTTTTTTCGTTTTTTCAAGCACTTGGTGGTTGTGGCACGGTCTTTGTCTTCTTGTCAAGTGCAACCCTTAAGTTGCCGACAACTAAAGTTTGACAGTCAGTGGCAGTTCTGATGTCAACTTTAAAGTGACAACTTTAAACTGGCAACTTTAAAGTGACGTATTGAAAAATTCTCTCTATTAACCCGGATGAATTGCACTTGTCCGCCTCCAGTTTCAGACGGGAGCCACACAGAAGGGGATATATTAAGGGAAAAAAAGAGTAAACGAAGGAGCATTTTACCAAGCAATTTTTTTTACTGCTGTCACTTTGACGCCAAAAACACATTGAGGAGAAAAGGGAGAAATGGATGTTTCAGACTTTTCACGTCAACAGTGAATATTGACATGGGATATATTAGGTACCTGTCAACCAATGTCTGAAAAAGTTTCTTTTTTTGGAACCTCCAAAGTTTTTTTTGCAGTGTCATCGAGGTAAGCATTCTTATTTTGGTTAATATATTCATATTGTGAGTTCGTCTGTTACATGGATAATCCAGTTCAAGCGTTGAACAACACAAAAAATGACAAATCAATAACAAAAATGTTAAGACCTTAAGCAATATAAGACAGAGAGCTCATATGGTTATGCTTTAAAAGAAAAACCCTTGTTTTTTATGTCAAAACAGAATTGAAAGCTTGACATATCTACATGTCTCCTCTCCTCAGCAAATGTTGGGAGTGCGTTCGACGTCCGCGTCGGGGGCGGAGGAGGGCGGCGACTCGCTGGGTGGCGGGGACGCGGACACCGGCTGCGGCGGGATGGTCATCGTGGTCGGGCGGCGGACCGGCCGCGGCGGCGGCGGCGGCGGCGGCGGCGGCGTCGGCGGCGTCGGGAGGAGGGAAGGGAGGAGATGCAGGGTACTCTTCACCAACCACAGGAAGGAGGAGGAAGAACAATAATCTCTCTCTTTTGATTGTGCTGTCAGTGTCGACCTGTATAAACTGTACGTCTGTCTAATGTCAGGATTTCTTTTCTCCTGTCCAGAATATTTTTATTTTACATACTACTTTACGTGTTGCATTAAAAAAAGTTTTTGTCGAGTTTGCAACTGTTTCTTTGTTTCCGTGTTGAAAGAAAGTAGCCAATTGCACAAGGAAACTTCGTGTTTTTTCTTTCTCGCTTGATGACTTCTGTTTTTCAATTCTGCTCATGGAGGAAGAAAAATTTGGAACTCCGGCGGTGGCAATTTGTCTTCATTGCTCTTCTTCTTGTGCTACAGGGTGTTTCATTTTTTTGTTAAGTTAAATCTGCCTTACTCGATTGGTGGATATGGCATGCTTTGCTGTGCCATGCGATTGTTTTGGCACCACGGATGACATTTATGACAGAAATTAAGACTGATTATGCAAACAGATAGTACAATAATGCAGGAGGATATACCAGTTCATAACCAGCGGTTTTGTCATTAGGGAAACTGTGTGGCAAACCTCTGCCGCACTGCACTAATTGATGGCTTTTCCTCTTCTCTCACCCCTCCTCCTCCCCTACCCTCGTTGCAATATGTGAATGGCCTGGACTGGAATTAATGCCCCAAATGCAATTAGCGCGTGAACGAGACAAAGAGGAGATTCGTCACCCCAGCACGTAGAACGTACCCCGACCGGACACTTTGTCTTTTCGTGAAACAACTTTTTTTTACAACACGCCCCATCAAAGAGATGTTTTCAACATAAAGAAACATATAATTTATCCGAGATGTGTTTATGAGGGTACGTTCCTTACTTCTACAGAGTTTTGTAAAAAAAATCGACAGAATTTATTTCAAGTACTCGGAGTAAAAAGAGAAATCTTCGTACAATAATCTTCGCATGCAGGGTGATAAAAATCGCCTTTCTCATGTGTGTGTAGTATAGTGACCGCTCATCATGTGATGACGGGGAAGAGTGGCATCTTAATCTCTCCACTTCAAAAACCATTCGGCAAAGAGAAAGTTAAAAAAAGTCGATCTCTCAGTCCGGAAGTCACGCGCGCAAGCACGCAAATACAGTAAAATCTCGATATGTGCTCATAGAATCTGGGTTTAACAATGTTTGTCTACATTTACAAACGCTACTGTGGTACAGTAATGTCTCGACATAAAATATTATTAAATCATCTGCTAATCAACAATACCAAGATCTCACTGTAGTGCGTCTCTCATTTGAAGGAAGGAGGAAAGGAAATCAAAAGAAAAATCTTTTCCCTTGCACTACTCTTGTACTCTTCTCTCAGCTTTCAGCACCACCTTGATGTAGTAATGACAACCTGTAGAGGGAGGATGAAAATAGCAGTCTTTCTGTCAAAGAGCAAGGCGTCTTCTTTCAGAAAAAAATCGTCTTGAAGAAGATTCTTGCATCTGAAGATTCCTCCCCGCTTTTATCTACCTGACGCTTCTCTGGTAGTTGTAGTTGAAGGCCACACCATGAGTAGGAGCATGTAGTAGTACCTACAAAGAAAGAATTTTATGTCTTCTCGTTGCATCTTTCCATATAATAAAAATCAGTAAAACTGTACATACGTCACATGAGATAACAGTTGCGTGAACTGAAATTGTTTGCCTATAACTGAATACTGCATTTTCATTTAGTACAGTAGTACAAAAATATCGCAACAAACTTGTAAAAATCCACCCAAAGTCACCCAATACGGACTATACCTGTAACTGTTTAAAAGCTGGTTTCTTTCACACAATTTGAGTCACCGTTAGTACTGCCATATCGACGCCAAAGATGTGTTGAAATGAGATAACGTGACGACGATATGATGATGGCCTCTTTCTCCCTCTCTCCCACTCTCTCTCACGTCCTCCAAAATGTAATACCTAGTACAAGTACTTCGTCCTCTTTCTTCGTGAGAACGAAAAAAATCAAGATCGAAATCAACGGGTGTGTAAAAAGAGGAGGATAAAATTATTGCGATGATGCAATTTCCCACGCACTGTACCTACGTCATAATTACCCCTGAGTCTCGTCCCAACACTTGGAATTAGTAGGGCCACTTTAGAGAGAGCGCTGAAAACGCCGTTGGCGCTTTTTTTTAAAAAAAGGCGCCGAGTTGTGGACGAGAAACATCTACTGTACTACTAGACCCAACGAACCCTGGAGGGATTTAAGGCCCACCCTGGAGAGATTTTCAGAGTCGTGGTGTCCTCTTTTCTTGTGTAAGTGGGGCAGAGATTATTACCTCGTTTCGAAAACATTGCACACACGTCAATCTGCTTTAATTCCCATTTCGGGCAGAAGTCAGTTGCAAAATTGAAATAAACCCTGCGTACCGTAGAACTCCAACATAGTAAAAAAACACCTCCGCTGTATAGATTAGCAGATTTGAAACTTTGTTCTAAGTGACCTCCACTAAAGTGAAAATTCTGCTGTAGTTGACTTTTAACCGCTGACCACCGACTTTATGATCTATTTCGGGGGTCTACTGTACTGCTCCCTGGTAATCTAGAAACCATGCAGATTTGATTAGCGCCAGGAGGGAGAGAAAAGAAAGGAAGGAAGGAAAGAAATAAGAGCAATGTCACAATAATTCTTTTTGTCCGTCATCGTCATTCGCAGGTTCAAGTTCGTACAATTCCAAAGATGATTCTGGTCTTTTTCCCCAACCTTTATGATATAAGAAAAGCTGTTGTTTATGCGGTTTCGCTTGTACTTTTTCACGGCCCGTCTTATCATCCAGACAAATAAAGCCCCTTGTCTTTTGTGGGTTCCAATCATGTCGTAGAAAAACCCTTAAACAAAGTCGTCACCAGAAGCAAGACCGGATGAGGTTCCTCCTTCTTTTTTTCTTCCACAAGAATCTCTGCTCATCACCCCAAATATCTACATAGTGTGTGTTTTTTTTACGACACCTCCTTCCTTCTCTTAGCGGTCTGAAAGATCAAATGCTCACTCAGGCTTCTTTCTTCCCACCACACCGAAAAAGAAATCCTTTTCCATCCCCAGAAGATTCTCCAGATCTGATGGTTAAGATCCCTCTTCCTTTTCCACAAGCACCACCACCGCAAAGAGGAAGGTGCCCCACTTCCCCCATTTAGGAATGCATTGTACTGTATATGTGTGTGTGTCTGCCTTAGAGCCTTGTGCAGGCAGCAAATGCGAATGAAATGTCTTTTCCCCCTTCCTCCTCCTCGCTTTATTGCAGAGGTTCCCAACCTATGGGTCGCGATCCAAAAATGGTCGCAAAGACTTTTCAAGTGCGTTGCAAGATAATTGCGCTGTGAATGTGTACTAGTAGCAGCTAATGATGTAGTGCAGAGTGGGCCGTCAGATGCACTGGGGATCGCAAAAAGTGGATCATGGTCCAAAAAATATTGAGAACCTCTGCTTTATTGCGTCTCTCTCTCTCTTGTCTTAAGAAACTCCACTAAAAGCCAAAGAGAAAGAGAGATAGCAGAGAAAAAGAGAGAGAAGACAAACAGTGGCAAAAAAAATCAGACAGAAGGGAAAAGTGGAGCGTTCTTTTCTGTAGGCCAAATTGCAAACCACGAAAGCATCGAAACAAATAAATTAGCGTGTCGGATTTCTGAAACTCCCTGTCTGGTGATCGAATTGCGTTTTGCTTCTCCCACGTCTGAGTGTGAATAAAGGAAAGAAGAAGAATTCGTGACTGTTGCCAATCCAGAAAAACAGAGGAGGAGGAGGAGGAAGAGGACGAACTAAAAAAACCTTCCTTTTCATTTCCTATTGGCAGCTTCCTGCAAGCCAAAGTGCATTTCAGAAGAAATGGTTAAAAGAGGGGGGTGGAAGATGGGGTGAACAGACACACAGCAGCAGGCTAGCCTAATTTCTTTTCTTCACATAAAATATGAAACAAGATTGAAAGAGATGGATGTGTTTTGTGTGTTTTATTCTTTCCCCGCAGGGAGAAGTCCCCCAACCTTGTTTGGAGAAGAGAACTTGAGTGTGACAATCAGGAGTTTCCGCTCTGGATTTCGTAACGGGTCTCTCTCTCGTCTTCTCC
>JAAUYM010051961.1_pt1 | contig 14874 bp, 17 predicted proteins | sample 7278001 | NCBI WGS metagenome assembly JAAUYM01 (sample SAMN14350224, study PRJNA611818) | marine sediment metagenome | isolation source: surface marine sediment (1.8m) | place: French Polynesia: Moorea | collected 2018-08
GGGGGGGGGGGGGCGGCGGCAAGTCAGTGCTTCATGCTCCGCAGATCATGCATTACATTACACCTCCTTTAACGACTGCTTTGCGCAGGCAAAGACAGATCTTCCCTCTCTCCGGCCCTCCCCTCCCCCCTTCTTTGACGATTGGTGCTTTACACAGCAAGCTTTGACGCTCCCTCTTCTTTTCACCCACCCACCCATACGGTCCACACCACTCCTCTTCCCAGGAAGGAGTGGCTGCTGGCCCTGCTATTCGCCCTTGAGCTTCCATCCTACTACAAGTATACACGGTAACGCTGTACTACTGAACGTGGAGGGGGAAAGAAAGGGAGGACAAAGATGGGCGTCTCTGCACCTTTCCCTACCCGCCTCCATCAGTACCAATGAGTACATTATAGTTCAACAATGGTCAGGGTGAAAAAACATACGAGAGGAAAAGCATTACGACTTAAAAAAATGCTTCTCTGTAGGTAGAGCAAATATGTCTAACACTTCCAGGAAAAAGTCCTATCGTGTTAGTAGCTAGCTTCTACTATTGCGATAGTCTGTGCATTTGTACTAAAGTGTAATTTAGACTTTAGGAAATTCTAGCACAATAGTAAGTTAGAAAATTCTAGCACATTAAACTGCATGAGGTGCATGATACCTCTGTAAAATTTTGTGTGTGCATTATTGCCATCATTTGGGGCAAACTTTATTCAGGAGGTTACATTTTGTCTCATTCCCTTTATGACATATCCAAAATTTGGGTGAGCCAATTCCAGTCCATACCTTTAGAATGTCTCCTGGTGTAAGTTAGAATGCATACATACATGTATAGTATGTAAAGTTAAGAAATTCTAGAGAAGACAAGGAATAATGTAGTTATGTACGGTAGTATGGTAACAGAGTAGGGCAGATGGGGAGGGGGAGGGGAAAGCAAAATGGAGGAAGGAACTCTGACTGAGTGAGTGGAGAAGCCGGTAGCAGCAGCAGCAGCAGCAGCAGCAGTAGCAGCAGCAGCAGCAAACAGCAGCAAACAGGCAAGAAGAGAACGCCGCTACGTTGCTGATTTTTTTTTCATTTTTTCTAGCCGCCTACGTCTCTCCCACATCCCCGCCAACATGTCGACCGAGGACGTCAAGTCCTTCCTGTACTCGTGGCTGGGGAAGAAGAGGAAGGGCACTCCCGAGTACGACGTAAGGCCGGCGGGCGGCAAGCAGAGGCAGAGGTTCCTCTGCCAGCTGTCGGTGCCCGGGTACGAGTACGTGGCCTGCGGGAACTCCACCAACAAGAAGGACGCGCAGTCCAACGCCGCCAGGGACTTCCTGAAGTTCCTGGAGAGGAGGGGGGAGATCGGCAGGGGCGAGATGCCGGCGGAGGCGGGGTTCTCCGGGGAGGACTCCGGCGGGTCCTTCGGGACCCGCCCGGACCTGGGCCTGCACCAGAGGCAGCGCCTGGCGCCGGCCGCCCTCGGGGAGGCCTACCGGCCGGTGGGCAGCCAGCACCAGCAGCAGGGGGACTTCAACAGGCAGTTCCTGGAGGCGGCGCAGAGGAGGAGGGTGGAGGAGGCGGAGGAGGCCGACGTCAACGCGGCGCTGCACGGGAACTGGACCATGGAGAACGCCAAGTCCAAGCTCAACATCTGGATGCAGGACAACAAGGTGAAGGCGGACTACCACTACTCGACCATGGGCCCCGACCACAACCGCAGCTTCGTGGCCGAGATGAAGGTGTACGTCCGCCAGTTGGGCCGCGACGTGGCCGCCAGGGAGGCCGGATCCAACAAGCAGTCGGCCTCCAAGAGCTGCGCCCTCTCCCTGGTCAGGCAGCTCTTCCACCTGGGGGTCATCGAGGCCTTCTCCGGCACCCTGAAGAAGAACCGCGACGTGGAGGGGCTGGCGCCCTACCCGGCGCTCCTGTCGGATCAGCTGGAGGTGCGCCTGGCGGAGGGACTGCAGAAGCTCAACCTGGCGGCCGTGGACGTGGGCAAGGTCGCCCTCAAGGAGGGAGAGTCTCTGTCCTTGCTCACCGAGAAGAGTACCTTCCTGTCGGAAGCTGGAGGTGAGCGAAACTACAGTGGTAACGATCAAAACTCAGTGAGGTCTTGCCAGAATATTTGGCTTCATCTCATTTTTTAGCTATTTCTACTAGGTTTACCTAGGTTAATGCTTTAGATTTTTTTGGGGGGGGGAAGAGGGACAGTCTGGGCAAGAAGGATAAATATTCTTTGCGTTTTTTAACATAGCATTGCTTAAATTCGATGTTCCTACGTACTTTGCCGCTCTATAACCGGACGTGAAATTCATACTTTTTTTAGGATTTTAATTTACGACTAGGTGTTTCGCATAAAAAGACAAAAGAAATTAATTTTGAATTTGTTAAAAAGGGAGAACTATGTATTATGGTGTGATTAATGCTGGGTAAAATGTTAACCTTCCCTTCCCTTTTTCCTTGCAGACAATGTCGACCCGAGTCGCACGGTGTCCTGGTCTCCCCCCACCCAGAACTGGAACCCCTGGATGGGCTGCAACATCGACGACGGCCCCCTGGCCACCGCCTCCTTGGAGTCCGTCAGCCAGGACCTCCTGAGGGACTGGTCGGACCGACGCAAGTCCCGCGAGTACCAGTCGCAGCAGCGTCAGAGGGAGAGGCTGCCCATCTGGTCCATGAAGGAGGAGATCATGAGCAAGATCAACGAGAACCCCGTCGTGCTCATAAGGGGCAACACCGGGTGCGGCAAGACCACGCAGGTGAGTGAATGAAGAGAAATCCATCAACTACTGTAGTACTTTAAGGTGGAGTGTCGCTCTGTTCATTCGATTCTTTTTTTTTCTAGGTTTCCCAGTTCATCCTGGACGAGATGATCTCCTCCGGCCAGGGCGCGCACTGCAACATCATCATCACGCAGCCCCGCCGGATTTCGGCCGTGTCCGTCTCCGACCGCGTCAGCGTGGAGAGGGGCGAGCAGCTCGGAGTCTCCGTCGGATACAGCGTCAGATTTGAATCCATGCTCCCTAGGTACGTAGCTTCGAAATTTGATTACGACAAGTTTCACCTCAAACCGTTGTAATACTTGCACGTACACTTCTAGACCCTACGGCTCCGTCCTGTTCTGCACGGTCGGTGTGCTCCTGAGGAAGCTGGAGTCCGGCCTCCGCGGCGTCTCCCACGTCATCGTCGATGAGATCCACGAGCGCGACGTCAACACCGACTTCCTGCTCGTCGTCATCCGCGACATGGTCTTCAACTACCCGGAGATGAGGGTGGTGCTCATGTCCGCCACTATCGACACCACCCTCTTCTCCAACTACTTCCACGCCTGCCCGGTCATCGAGGTGCCCGGACGCACCTTCCCGGTGCAGGAGTACTTTTTGGAGGACTGCATTGAGATGACCAACTTTCCCGTGGCCCTGGCCCAGCAGGCGAGCAAGAAGCTCAACAAGAAGGGAGGCGGCGGCGGCAGGGATGATGATGCGGGCGACGCCGCAGAGGACGACGAGGCCGACCTGAACGCCGTCTGCTCCAACGACTACTCCCTCAACACCAAGCAGGCCATGGCGGCCATGGGTGAAGGGCAATTCTCTTTCGAACTGATTGAGGCGATTCTCATGTACATCCGCGACCTGAATGAGCCCGGGGCCGTCCTCATCTTTCTCCCCGGCTGGACGGTCATCTTTGCGCTGCTCAAGCACCTGCAGCAGCATCCGGAGTTTGGGGGGCGCAGATACGTCGTCCTCCCGCTGCATTCGCAGCTGCCCAGGGAGGAACAGGTAGAGGGAAAATCTTATACAGGTTTACATGTAGATGTTACTTGGTTGGTAATTCACGATTCCTCTGCGTAGCGCGTCGTCTTTCGCCACCCTCCGGATGAGGTGACCAAGATTATCCTGAGCACCAACATCGCGGAGACGTCTGTGACCATCGACGACGTGGTTTTTGTCATCGACAGCTGCCGAGCCAAGGTCAAGCTCTTCACCTCTCACAACAACATGACCAACTACGCCACGGTGTGGGCCTCGAAGAGCAACCTACAGCAGCGTCGCGGCCGCGCCGGCAGGGTCAGGCCTGGATTCGCCTTCCACCTGTGCTCCAGGGCCAGGTACGACCGGCTGGACGAGCACATGACCCCGGAGATGTTCCGCTCGCCCCTGCACGAGATCGCCCTCTCCATCAAGCTGCTGCGCCTGGGCGGGGTCGGCCACTTCCTGTCCAAGGCGCTGGAGCCGCCGCCCATCGACGCAGTCATTGAGGCCGAGGTCCTCCTCAGAGAGATGCGCTGCCTGGATGCCTCGGACCAGCTCACTCCTCTGGGCAGGATACTGGCCAGGCTCCCTGTGGACCCAAGGTAGGTCAACAGTTATCATCCGAATGAAGGGGGAGTAATGCCAACTGAAGAAGCCGTACATACATCAATTATTGAATAATGTATTATTAGGACTAGGAGGTAGGTCGCAGTCGCTATTGAGTACGTACAATATGACTTTGTAGAATACGTAGATGAAAGCACACGAATTTGTTATCTTCTCTCTTTATTACTGTAAGAACGCAGCATTTAATATTAAATGTTGGAAGTTTATTATTATATAGTAGTAGCAGCAGAGTAATTTACGGCACAACGATTTCACAACATGTACGTAGGTATATTTTTCCTTTTTAACTACATTTCAGACTGGGCAAGATGCTAGTGCTGGGTTCGCTGCTGCGCTGCGGCGACGCGCTGTGCACGATGGCCGCGCAGGCGTCCACCGGCACCGAGTTCTTCGTCACGGACCTCACCGCCGGCAGGCTCAACCGGCAGCAGCGAGCATTCAGCGGGAACAGATTCTCGGATCACGTCGCCGCCTTCAACGCCTTCCAGGTAGTGTCCTTCGGCTACGCCACCTTGAAATTCAATGGAATCTCAGTCTACTGTAGTCCAACACGTATGTAGTACGTAGGTGCTAGTAACGAATTTCTTCACTAATTGTGGTAATTTCTTGAATATGGAAGTGAATTTCTTTAATATTGGTAATGAGTAGGAAATTTACCTCGGATGACCAAGTCTTAACCACATAGAAAAATGCGTGCATCGATGATGTAGTGAATTACATTGATACAGTAAGCTTGTTGCTGCTGACTATACAGACGTTTCACTGTACTAGTACAACTTCTTGTAATTTATTTCTCTCCGTACGTAGGCTTGGGAGGATGTCTACCAGAACGGCGGCGAGATGGCGATGGTCAGCTTCTGCGAGCAGAATAGCCTGAACGCCGCCACCCTGCGCACCACCTCCGACGCCAAAGACCAGCTCAGGAATCTGCTGGTGGCCGAGGGTTTTCCGGAGGAGTGCTTCGCGCAAAGGTGAGTCCGCAGTCACCAGCTACACCACTGCCCATCCTCTAGAGCGTGCCCGAATGCTACAATATCCGTGTTTTTATTTCGGATGTTTTTTTTTTACCCTAACTGACCTCATTCAAATATGTTCCTACTACCGCACGTTATGCTCATTAGTGCGCTCGTCCTCTCTCCCATCAGATCATTCCGCCGGCACGGCGCCGACGACGGCCTGGACCTGGTGATCGCGCTGCTGTCCATGGGCCTCTACCCGAACGTGTGCATGCACAAGGAGCGGAGGAAGGTGCTGACGACGGAGGCCAAGGCCGCCCTCATCCACAAGTCGTCGGTCAACCTGTCCAGGGAGAGCCCCACCTTCCCGTGCCCCTTCTTCGTCTTCGGGGAGAAGATCCGCACCAGGGCGGTCTCCTGCAAGCAGATGACCATGGTCTCGCCCCTGCACCTGCTGCTCTTCGCGTCCAGAAAAGTAAGAAAGAGCTGAAGCAGCTCCTTCCTTTTTGGAACAAGCCACGAGGAGTGGATTTGTTTCACAACACTTCACCACTCATTCTCCCCTTTCTCTCTTTTCCAAGGTTGACCTTCTCCCCTCGGGCGTGGTCCGCGTGGACAACTGGATCAACCTGCGAATGCCTGCCTCCCAGGCGTCCCTGGTGTGCGCCCTCCGCCCGGCGGTGGAGGTGGCCGTCACCCGCGCCTCTGAGGACCCGGAGGGCGCGTGCGCGGAGGTGGACGACGACCCGCAGGGCCTGTTCGCCCTCTTGCGGGCGCTCGTCCGGGTGGACGCGCCCAGGCATGACATGGAGCCAGTCTCCAGGATCGGGCCTGCGCAGGTCTTTGGAGGAGGAGGAGGAGGAGGTCCTGGGTCCGTACCGAGGAGGAACTTTGATGGGCCTCAGGGTGGGTCGCCGCCCAAGAGGGGGATGTTCGGTGGAGGAGGAGGAGGAGGAGGAGGAGGAGGAGGCGGGATGATGATGGGCAGGGGAGGGATGTACTACTAGGTCAGAAGCAGTATTTCTTTTTTTGTTGTTACCTTTTGCTGCTAAGTGTACAAGAAAAAAAATCACTTTTTTGTTGTTGAGCTCGATTGCTTTCTTCTCGTGTTTCATTTAGAACTGCTCGCACACATCTACATACACTACTATTTTAAGTCGATATATAAAATACAAGAACGATTTTTTTGTGCCACGAGTTCTTGACAGTTTTATTTCCGGCAATTCTATCTTGCTCCATTTTTTTTGTACATTCCAGTGTTTAATATTGAATACTTTCCTTGAGAGGGGAAAGAAGAGATTGAACGCGGGAGGGAAAGGGGGCAGGAAAAAAAAGGTTACTGATTGATGGATGCTGCCAATGAAGACGACGTGTCTGGCTTTTTTATTATTATTTTCTCCCCCATCCATATCTTTCGAGATTCTCGGTTTTTCCTTCCTTCCTTTGCTGCCTGCACGCGTCGGATGGGATCAGATTCGAGGCCCATTCGAGGCGCATACATGGGCACGTACCTAAGTAATAGTAGTAGTAGTACATGTGGGCGTGGGGAGAACAGGACAAACAAACTATTTTTTACGACGCAGTTGGCAAAAGGGGGTGCCTTTAAAAAATATTTCCTCTCTTTTTTTCTTCTTTTTTTTCAAAAAAAGGTGGATGGAACTCTCTTCCTATTGATTTAATCTTGGCGGAATCTGTGGGGTGGGTTGTGTCTGGTGGGAGATTTAGTGCAGGTCAGGCAGAACTGCTGCTGCTACCAGTACATACGACAAATTCTTCCTTTTTTTTGGAGAGACTTAGAGAGCTGAGATCTTTGTGTCTTATAATTCGTCGTCGTGAATATCTAAGTGAAACTAGCGCTAGAAATTAATCGCCTCTTCTTCTTGTGGAAAGTGGACAGACAGCTAGTAGTAGTAGTAGAAAAGGAAAAAAAAAATGCTCTCAGTCGATGAGTTATTTACACACACGCAAGCACACGCACAGACACACGTCACTCTCAAATGACAAAAAAAAAAATAAAAATTTAAAAAAACCACACGACGAACCTTTGATCGTGAAAGGCGGAGTTACTCTTATTTTTGCGGCCATTGGAGAGCGGGAAAAAACTGTGAAAACTAGTGATGCTAAGTAGTAGTTGTTGTTGTTGTTGTTGTAGTAATTGTGATAATGATGATGCACGTTTACCTAGCCAACCTCACATGAAGTAGTTTTTCCTCCCCTTTATGATGCACTCGGAGAGAAAAAAAAAACCTTCCACTCAACTTTTCTTTTCGGCATTCTTCTCCTAAAAAAATTGTCCCTTTCCTTGGGGGATGAGGGGGGGGGAGTGGGACAAAGTTTATTGCACTCATCTTGCTTCCTCTCCCTCTCTGTCGCTCTCTATCTCTCTTTCATGCAAGTGGACTCTGCATCTTCAAGCAAACTTCCAAACTACCAGAAGTTCGTGCGCGACCGTAGCGAAGGTGCAAGCCGAACACCCAGACACACTCCTGAGACCGTTGAAAGACTGTTTTCTTCTTCTTCTTCCTGGAATCCACCCTGTTGTTCTTTTTTCAGGCCTGATCTGCCTGGTGCTGTGAGGCGGCGGAGGGGAAGGCCGGGAGCCCCGCCGCGGCCAGGTTCCTCGGGTCCTGGCCGAACCCGTGCAGGTGCTTGCTGATCTGCTCCAGGCGGTACCTGTTCAGCAGGTCCGAGTACCCGTTGGGCGACACCTGGTGGGGGTGCGGGTGGTCCTGCTGGTGGCCGCCGGACATGGCCGCCGCGGCCGCGGCGGGGGCCGACGCCGCGCTCAGCAGGGAGCTGCTGAACTGCTTGAAGAGGCCCTCCTCCACTGAGGAAGGAGGCAGGGCGTTGTTGTTCCTCGGAGGGGAGGACGGCGGACGGTTGTTGCCTCCACCGCCGCCGTCGCCGCTGCCGCCGTCCCCGCCCCCCTCGGTCTGCTCCTGCTGCTGCTGCTGCTGCTGTTGTGCGATGGAGTCGGCTGAGGCCCTCTGCTGCTGTATCTCCTGTTGATCGATTTCCGATTGCTGCTGCTGCTGGTTGTTGTTGTTGTTGTTGTTGTTGCTGCTGCTGTTGTTCCTCAGCGACAGCCCGAAATCCTCGGAGTTCTGCATGTTTGCAGGCCGCTCTTGCTCCTGTTGCTCGTTGAGTTGCTGGCTGCTGCTGCTGTTGCCCATGCGTTGCTGCTGCTGTTGCCCCATCTGTCCCGACGGACTGAGCATTGGGTGCCCGTTGATGGGGCTCTCCATCCTGCCCTGCTGTTGCTGCTGTTGCTGTTGCTCCCTCTTAAACTCCGACGCCATGGAGGGCAGGCGATTGTACTCGGAGGAGGAGGAGGTCGAGGAGTGCTGGTGGCCGCCGCCACCGCCGCCAAAGGGGCTCTTGAGTCCGCCGCTGGCCGCCGCGGCCGCCGCCGCAGCCGCCTCCAGCTTCATCTCCGCCGGGGTGGAGATGCGCGTGGAGGAGTCGGACTGACCTAAATTTACAATAAAAAGTGTACCTACTACGTACGTACTACGACGTCTTAGTACAGTCAAATCTGCTAAAGTGAAAATCGGATATAGGAATTCCTCTTAAATGGGACTGTACTGCCTATACACGTAGGTAGATATGGAGATGACAACAACACTATTCTTTTACCTGTTGGCGAGCAAGTGATCCCTCCCAACCCTCCTCCCTGCGTCCCACCGCCACCTCCTCCTCCCCCTCCCCCTCCGGCCCCCAACATGGAATTCCCTCCCACGCCGCTGCCGGAGATGGTTCCGGTGGTCATGGTGCTCATGGTGCTGGCGAAGTGCGACATGTTGATGTTCATTGCCGCCGCCGCCAGCAGCGCCTCCCTCTCCACCCTGCGCTCGTTGGCCGCCCTCAGCACGTACTGCGCCGCGAACTGGTGCTTCGGGTCCATGCGCATCTGCTCCATGTGCGCCAGGAGGCCTAGGAGAACAAGAGGAGGGGAGGGGACGGATTAAGGGATGTAAGAACATGAGGGTTTTTTTTCCTCACTGACCGCCCTCGTGGGTGAACACGGCCGTGCAGACGCTGCACGGCCACATCCTGAGCGCGGAGGCGGAAGACAGCTGCGCCGCCATCTCCGGGTGGCAGGACAGGTGCTTGCGCAGGCTGCCCTCGTTCACGTAGAACTTGCCGCACACCGGGCAAGGGTGGTTGGCGCTGCGACGCTTGGCTGAAACCAGCAAAGAAAATAAATTTCTATAGAGCTTTTCCCGGAAAACTTACTACCCCCCCCCCCGTATTTACTAAAGACCCAGCTTCCTCACCTGGTACTCCGGACGCGTTTGGGTCCTTGTGGACGTACTTCATGTGCTCCATCAGCGATTCTCCGGACACGCAGAGTTTCTGGCAGACCGGGCAGCAGCTGGGGTTGGGACCGCCAACCAGGGCGGTGTGCTGGAATAGTAAAAAATAGAAAAAAAACATCCTTAATTGGCTTGGCTTTCACCCTCAATTGGCTACACTACCATAGACCTCCCCTATAGTACAGATTGGTTTGGTTAATACACGTTTGCTTTTCTACAATTTGCTTACACGTGCTTGCACAATGCTACTGTACAGTATATAAAAAACTTTGTGACAATGAACTTTTGTCTGCTGTGGCCCACCGACTTTGCTACCGTATCCTTCTCAATACACTGGTCCCACCTTTCCGTTGTGCGTCCTGAGCGATGACTCTGTGGCGAATCCCTTCCCGCAGATGTGGCAGTGGAAGGGCCTGTTCTTCAGCCTCTCCAGCTGTGACTCGTGGTTGCGCAGGTGCTGCTGCAGGTTGGACAGCTGGATGAAGGCCCTCCCGCAGTCCGGGACGTGGCACCGGTAGGGGCGCTCCCCGGTGTGCAGGCGGGTGTGCTGCTGCACGTGCGACAGCTGCTTGAACCTCCGGTCGCAGTAGGAGCATTTGTACGGCTTCTCCCCGGTGTGCACCCGGATGTGCTGCACCAGCTGGTGGTTGGAGGAGAACGACTTGAGGCACTGCTGGCACTGGTGAGGCTTGTTCGGCCGGTCCGGGTGGTGTCCACCGCCGCCGCCGCCGCCGCCGCCGCCCCCTCCGGCGCCGCCGCCTCCGCCGGCGCCGCCCGCGCCGGCTCCGCTCCCGCCGTGCCCGTGCCCGTGCCCGCCTCCGTGCCCGTGCGATCCGCCGTGGGAGACCCCGTGCGGGCCGTGGGCGAAGTCCCGGCCGTGGAAGTGCATCGCCGTCTTCGTCATCAAGTACTGGAACGACGCAGAGGGGAAACCTCACCTTAGTGTAACTACAGTGAAACAGGCTACGTACCTACTCAAGCCTCTCAGTGTAAAAGGAAGAACCAAAAAGACAACATTTTCGGTACCATAGCCTCTGGAATAGAACCAGCTTGGTTCCATCTGGCAGCACTGAATGGCACCTCACTCAGTACACGATTATATCGAAATTTGACTGTAACAACTACTACTAATTTTGAAATACCACGACTGCCTTGTACGTCCTACGTACACAAGAAAAGTTTGCGCCGTTTTCAGGAAAATTTGTTGGCTGCCTCCAGCGTACCTACATGTAAATAATTTATGTTAGTACAGCCAAACACTTTGCACATTTTGCACATTTGTTTGAGAAATCGACCTACGTACTACCGCATGTATGTATGCATCAGTTTCAATTTGTCTGCGTTTGCACTGTTTAAACAAAATCTCTCCTTGTGTCAACTGTGAAACTAAAACGGTTCTCATTTTAGGTCTGATCACATTAAATCTGAAAGTGCTTTTTATTTATTTTTCTTTTTTTTAAAAAAAACCTTTTCCTTTCTTCTCAACCCCATCTTCCTCCCCCTCCACCTCCATTTCCGAGAAGTTAATTTTTTTCATTTTCTGCGTAGTACTACTACGTACAACTTTCCTCCCTCTTAACCCATTTTCCACGCTTTCTCCTCCTCCACCTCGTTCCTTTTTGTTTGTTCTCTTTCACCTCCCTTCAGAAGAAGAATAAAAAATGGGTAGAGAAAGCGTCGGCTCATTATTCATGAAGTGACCCCTCCCTCCCCACACCAGATGCGAGAGATTAAAAACGGCATCACTAAAGAGGGTGAAGGGGAGGAAGAAGAGAGGTGGCGCCAGAAGGTCCCTTTTCTCTCCTTCTAGTACAGTGCGGCCAGGTGCTTCCCAAAAAAAGAACCAGTCTTAAACTGGCATGCTTTTTATAAGAAACTGGCCTTCTCAAATAAGGGAGGGGATTTCAAATGAAACCAATCCACTAATTCCTTCCCCCCCCCCCCTAGAGACAGATGTATTGACAGGTTTCTGTTATTTTTGTTTTGTTTTTTTTTAACAGACATTTTAGAAGTTGTGCTGCCTTTTGCCAGTAGAGCATCTGGCACCACAAAACCTGGGCATATACTGGATCAATTGCCGTGATGGCTCGCCAAATAAGGGCAACATTTGGCAACCCTGTTTCTTTCCCTTGCCCTTCATCTCTCCCTTCTCTTCCTTGCAGCATGTTTCAAAAAAAGCTGCTAGAAGAAAGACGGAGAAAAGAACAGAGAAAAGGGGGGGACCTGAGCTCCCTTTTTGCCAGCATGCGTCGCACTACGGACACCTTTTTAATTTATTCAGAGGGCACGAAAAAAGGAGAGAATTGAAGCAAAATGTGGAGGTAAAAAAGAGACTGGGAGAGGCAGAAATAAATTCATCTGTTCGTGTGGATTTGGAAACTCTAAGAAAGGGACGCTGATGTTATCCGCACGTGGTGTAGTAATAACAGTGGATTTCATTAAAAGGTTTTAATGGTTGCCAAATTTGTGTTTTCTTTTTGACACTGCTATGTTTTAGTACAAGCTCCTAGCTGCTGACCAACGACTTCACTAGGTGCACCTGTGACGACGCTCTTTTCATGTCGATCATTCCATACTTCCTCCCACCTTTTGCACCTGCAAAAACAGTCAACTCATGTGCTGTCTAAGACAGATGACCCTTCCCCCCCCCCTCCCCCCACTGTGTTGAATCTCTTCCTCTCTCCATCCTCTTGTCCTCTTCCCAACCTTCCTCTCCGACTTACTTGCAGTTCCGACACGATCTTCTCAGCCATCCTCGAGTCCTGATGCCCGGCCATGCCCATGCCCATGGGGCCAACGCCGCCTCCACCGCCGCCGCCACCGCCTCCTCCTCCTCCGCCCTGCATCTGGCAGCCGCCGCCGCCGCCGCTGCCGCCGCCGTTGTTGCTGGCCATCCTGGACTGCTGCCAGAGGTACTGCATGCTCGACGGGGAGAAGTGTTGCTGCTGCTGCTGTTGCTGCTGCTGTTGTTGTTGCTGCTGCTGGTGAGACCCGCCGCCTCCGCCGCCGCCACCGAAGCATCCGGCGGCCGCGGCCACCGACGAGAAGTTGGCGTTCATCGGGCTCTCCAACATGTCCCCCTCTCTTCAATTTTTTTGTGGTAGGGCTTGTGACTTGTTTGAAAATTTTAGTAGAATCTTTTCTTTTGCCTCCTCCTCCTCCTCCTCCTCCTTCTTAATGGCCCAGTTGTCAGTGCGTGGATGGCCCGAATTTGTCAGTCAGACGGATGGCTTCAAATCGACTGAATAATTTTCCCATCAGACCTTCCTCCTTCTTCCACTGTAGTGAAGAAAGTCCCCCCCTGCTCCTGGGGGGGGGGGAGGACGGGTGAAGCAAAAAGAGAGGAGAAAAGAGACGCCTTCTTTCCTCCCCCTTTCTCTTCTTTCTTCTACCACCCACGAGTTCTTTCTTTCTTTGAGTTTTTTTTTCTCCTCCCGGTCTTGCGTTTTTTTCGCCATCGTCTTTCTCCTTCTCTTCCTCTTCCAAGCGGCCGTCCGCGCCGCGAAACCCCGGTTGGGTCCCATCGGAGAAAGAAAGGGAAAAAGGGTTTTTTTTCAGAAAGGGGAGGAGGAGGAGGAGGAGGAGGAGGAGGGAGAGAAGGAAGATGGTTCTCTTGGAAAGCTGAAAAAACCTCCGGCGGAGGAGGAGGAGAAGGGGAGGAAAGGAGGAGGAACTTTCTTTCTTTTCTCTTTTTTGAAAGCCATTTCCTGCGTCCCCCCCCTCCCTCCCTACCCTCCCCCAGTGGGAGAGCAGAAACAGCAGCGACGTCGTCGCAGCCGCGGCCGCGGCCGCGGCTGCTTTCTTTTGCCGACCGCCGCCGCCGCCGCCGCCGTCGGACAGGGCAACACATGCAAAGAATTCCCTCTTCTTCTTCTTCCACACATTTTCTTCAGGCGGCAGCAGCATTTTAAAGACCAGAGGAAGAGGAGGAATCTTTCTCTCCCCCCTCCCCCCCTCTTTCCCTGTTGTGTTGGTCGACAGAGAAGGAGGAAGGCTTTTTAGTCCGCAGCAGCAAGCGAGGCGACAGAATCCTCCTCCTCCTCCTTGGTCGTTTAGAGCAGCAGAAACCATTAGGTCCGTTGTGCCTCGGGTCAAATCTTGGTGGTCTTAGTAATTTTTCTTGTGCGTTTGGCTTCTGCAAACGAGGTCCTGCTTGCTGGCCCACGTTTGGCCCTCGGGCTCTTACTGTCTTCCAGCCTCCTCCTTCCATCTCCTCCTTTCTCGTCCTCTGTCTTGGCTTTTCCATTCCAGGTTTTTGCACGTTGGGCCACGTTTGCCCCCCCTTCCCCCCGGGGGCCGCCATGTTTTCGAGACCCCTGCCTTTCTTCTTCCTCTCATTTTGTAGAAGGGGTCGTCGGCAGAGAAAGAGGAGGAGAGGAGGGAGGGGGGACCATTTTTCACCCGAGGAGAAAGCAGAAAGAGGAGGAGGAGGAGGAGGAGGAGGAGGCATCTCTTCCCCCTTTCTTCTTGAATTTGAAAAGATGGAAGGAGGAGGAGGAGAGGAAAGTCCTCAAAAATTCTTCTTCTTCTTCTAGGCTTGAAATGCCACTCTTCGATTCGGCGATGCAAAATCCATCCCTGCTCTTTTTTTTTTCCCTTGCCTTTCTTCTTGGAACGGTCCCGTCTCCTTCCTGCGATGGAGCCATGTGTGGATGCTTCCTCCATCTTCCTGGAACTGAGTGAAGCCGCCACCACCTCCTCCTCCTCCACCACCACCACCGGCAACAACAACAGAAAAGATCTTTTTTTTTCCTATTCAGGCAGGCTAAAAATGAGTCTCACCCCTTCCTCCCTTCCTTCCCCTCCTCCCTCCCACTTGCCATGCGGTGTCTGCATGCATGTAAATTGGTCTTCCTCGCTCCTCTTCCTACGGCTAATCCACCGTCGCCGCCGCCGCTGCCGCCGCGGAGCAATGGCTTTTTTCTGGTAGCCCTTCCCCTCCCCCCCCCCCGAATAAGGAAGAGAAGACAAAAGACGAGGAGGGGAAGCGCCATTTTCCTAACCCCCTTCTTTTGGGCGGAGAGCATCTGCTCTGCTATGTGCACAGAGCGTCGCCGCGGCAAGATGTGATGTGAATATCAGAGAGAGAGAAACTTAAAAAAAAATCTGTGGGAAACAGGGGAGTTGGGAAAATTTGGGGGAGCTGAGAGACAGAAAACAAAACGCACTTGGCATCATTAATGGGAGTGTGTGTGTGTTTTTTGGCCGTCCTGGGAACAGAACTTTTGGAGGTTCTTTTTTTTTGCATCTGCA
>JAAUYM010144684.1_pt1 | contig 14872 bp, 22 predicted proteins | sample 7278001 | NCBI WGS metagenome assembly JAAUYM01 (sample SAMN14350224, study PRJNA611818) | marine sediment metagenome | isolation source: surface marine sediment (1.8m) | place: French Polynesia: Moorea | collected 2018-08
GCAGGTGTCTATGGCGCCCTGCCAGCTTGCTTGTTCTTTAGAAGTTTGTTTGTTTTTGTCTTACCAAAATCAAAACAACGCCAGAAAAGCGCTGCTGCCTTGCTTGCCTGCTCTAGGTTCTCTTTGCCGCTAGGCTACTCTCTCTACGCTACATACGCTGCTACTTCAGACCCGTGGCGATTCACCCCCGCGTGAAAAAGAGCTCCATAACACAACCATCTCTCTGGACAGTAGTATTTCTCAATCTTTCTGGCACATTCGCTTCCTCTCTCTCTTCTTTTTATTATTATTACGAAGAGCTGCACTGCATGTCATCGAAGCAGAAAAATGCGAAAGAGAGTGAGAATGAGGGAGAGATTACCAGGCAGATCAAAATAAAGAAGAGCTTTTTTTCTTCGTCCACACTCCCTGCCCCCTTCCCCCCCCTTGGACCACCTGGCACCTGGTACGAAAAGAATAACACTTTTGTCGGATGCACCCGTCGTTCATCCATATAGTGCGCAACTCCTCCCTTCCTCGATCCTCCTCCCCTGCCTGGCTGTCTTTCCCACTCACTGCATTAGCATTTTCTTTTGGCCATCCAAGCCTGGCGACTGCCACGGATCGAGCGAGGTGGTGCCTGAAAGGCGATAGGGAGGAGGAAGGCAGGGGAGAAATCGATGGATCCTCCTCCCTTCCTCCCTCCCACCCACCCCCACCCCCTTCGCCTGCTGGAATCGACTCCGCGCTTTACGGATGGATGGATTACGAATTTGCGTAAATTTCTCGTCACAGCCAGACGACGAGGAAGAAGGAGGAAGGAGCAGGCAGGCAGGTCTGGAACAAATTCTTCCATCAAAGGAAAAAAAATAGTAGCAGGAAGGACCCTTGATTCTTTCTCAATCAAGGAGAGGATGCCTCTCCCCTCTCCCCCCCCCCCCACACTCGTTCTTCTTCGTCTTCTTCCTCCGCTCGATTCCCAGAGGATGATCATCTTCCTGCAACCAGGTCTTCCATTAGGACCATAATTCGCTGCCGTCGCAGTTATGGCAGTGGCAGGGAGGAGAAAAGTGACGCAAGTGCGGAAGGAAGAAAGGAAGGAAGGAAGGTGTTAACTTCAAAATGTCAGGCAAGCTGCAGAGAGAGTTAGGGCTGCCTCCTCCTCCTCCTCCTTCCATTTCCCATTCGACACAAGCTGCCTTGCACTGCACTGCCTACTACATACTTCGCAGCGCCAATTACAAACTTTTAACTAAGTCGGCGTGATCTTTCTTTCTTTGGGGGGCATCGAAGTGAGCCTAAAGATTGAAAAGAGAAAAAAATCCGGAATGCGGAGTCAAGTCGGACAGGTCAACTAACGAGCTCCGAACGACGACCACCGCCTTCTCCCCCCCCCTCTTCTTCCTTTTCTCCCAACACACCATTCGCTTGCATGCTCGACTTTTTTTTTCTTCTTCTACTACGGACCCCACCTCCTCCTCCTCCTCCTCCTCCTACCACTCCTTTCTCAGGGGAGAGGGAAAGAGGAGGTGAAAGTTAAACTATGCCGCAAAAGGAAGAAGGGAAAAAAAGGGAACGAACGACATCCACCGTGGGATAGTGGGGGTGGTGGAACGGAAACCCTCCGCATGATATTCAATTGCACTTGCTTAGAAGATTCCTCCACTTACCTGGCAGGAGAGACCCATGGTGTCAGCGGTGGAGGGGACGGAGGGAGCGGTGGCCGCGCTCGGAGGTGATGGCGGCGGCGATGGCGGCGGCACTCAGGAAGACGAGAGAGACCCCGTGGGTAGGTAGGTGGCTTCCCTTCGCTGGGAGAGCCCAGACGCGACTGATGCGGAGCGAGTCCGAGATGGAGGATCGAGGAGAAAGAGGAGGGCAACGCGCGACAACGGCAACAACCGCCACCAACACGGCCACCAAGGCGCGCTCAGGCTGTCACCGTCGTCGTCGTCGTCGTCGCCGTCGCCGTCGCCGTCGTCGTGATCAGCACCACCACCGACCGATCGGAGGAGCTCTCAGCTCAGACTACCAGAGGGATACATTCCATGTATGCGTTTTCACAGGCCGCACGCACACACACACACACACACACACAACGGGGGGCTCGCCTCTCTCTCTCTCCCTCTTGGTCGCCCGGCTCAGCCTCTTTCTCTTCTTCTTCTTCTTTTTCTTCCTCCTGCCTCTTCGCGCGAATGCCCGCCCGCGATTTTTCCCTTTTCCTGCTTCTTTCCTTTCCCCCCTCCCCTCCCTCCCTTCCCTCGCCCCGAGGGTTGCACGCAGCCAAGAGAAGGAGGAGGAGGAGGCCCAGGTCGATCCATGGCAGTCTCCGTCGCCGTCGTCGTCATCGCCGTCGGACGCCTCCAGGACAGAAAGGAAAGAGAAAAGAGGAGGAGGAGAAGGAGGAGGCGGACAAACGTCGGAAAAAAGCTCTTTTTCTTCACAGACAAATTCGGATATAAGTGGTGGTAGTGGTGGTATCTACATGCAAATGGAGCAGCTGTATGTTAAGTTATTCTTCTTTGGGAATGCAAGTTCCGGGCTAGTTAATGATGTCTATCCATGTTGGGTGCGAGAAGCCCAAGCTTTATTTGAACGGGATGAAGTAACAAGTAAACAGTTGGCTGTGTACCTATCTACATACCGTATATGTACGGTAATACACAGTATGTCCATAAAGACTGTATACCGATCATTTAAGTATCTTACGGTGCTTAACAAAGTATTTAAAACATGATGGAAAGAAATTCTAAATATATGAAAGTTTTTATATTTTCAAATACTTGACAAAAAGTATTCAAATACATTTGTTTCATTGCGAAAGAAAAGCAGTACTTAGTTTTTAACGGGCATAACAAACTTTTTTCACACCGACTAAGGTAGTTGATGCCTTTATGGGAGATCAGGCACCATAGTTTAAAGAAGATTTTGTTTTTGCCATAAGAAGGGAACGCCGCCGCCTTGTGCAATCCGTCAAAAAGTTGACTTTGCGAAGAAGCATCAAGAGTGTAACGCGCCGCATTTTTTGCGGCACTTAGTCACCGACGCCGACGCCAAGAACTTGAGACACGCACGAAAGGAGGAGGAGGAGGGAAGGCATTTCCAAGTGGTGCAATACCCATTCCAGTGCGTAGTACAATGGAGTGGAAGAGGAGGAGGAGTAGAAGGAAGGGGAGGAGGAGGCACCAAGGATAAATTCCTCGGAAAGCCGAGGATGGTCACGTATAGCGCGGGTGCAAGACTGTGGGCAGACATGGTACACAAGCAGCGGAAGGGGACGGACGGAGGGATAAGAAAAACTGAGGAGGGGGGGAGGGGAGGGAGGTGGCAAACTTAAGGGTGTCTGCTGCCCTCTCCGGAAAACGGGAGGGAAAAGATAGAGTGGTATGTAGTCGTGGTGTGAGGTAGTCGTCAGCAAACAGCTCTGGAACCTTCCAAGAATTGGGTAGAAGAGGAATGGGGCAGGGTGGTGGTGGAATGATACGATGCATAGAAAAAAAAAGATAAGATAAGGTTCGTTAAAGACTTTTTAGTAGACTCTACTACTACATCTAGCAAACATATGTTTGCTAGATGTATGAATAGTAGTACAACATACTACTACCATACGCCATTAAGTTTTTTTTAATGTATGTAGTAAATTACATATCACGTATGTGTACAACACAAGAAGAGCACAACACGACAGCCAGGCTGAACCAGGCTTCATCCAGCACCGCTGCCGCCGCTGCCACCCTCTCCTCACCCGTGGCGGCCGCCAGCAGCCTCTCCACGCCGGCCGAGCTGGCGAGGACCCCGCCGGCTGCCAGCAGCCTCCGGCGCATGGCGGCAATCGTGTCCTTGTCGACCCCGCAACTGGCGTCCTCCACCACGACGGCGGTGATTCCGACGCGCGGAGACAGGGCGTCAAGCGCCGTCGACCCGACGCAGTAGTCCGTGGCCAGTCCCGCCACCACGGCGGCCCCCACGGAGACGTCCTCCAGCATCCCGCGCAGCCCGGTGTCCCCGCCGCCGGCGCCGAGGTTGTCGAAGAAGGCGGAGTAGCTGTCTACGTCCGGGTTCGTCCCCTTGTGCAGGTACATGGCGTCGACGGAAATCTGCGGGCCAAACAGCAGAGAGAGAGAGGTCATTTGCATGCTTGGAAGGAGAGAGAGAAGGGGATGCAAGCAAGCGTTTGCCTATAGAAGAGTCGGCGTAACCACTTTTGACCTGTGTATTTCCTGCTTCTTGCTGCTAAATGGGAATGAATGCATAGTGCGTCCAGATACTGATTTGTACCGACGTGTACAACATACCTACGTACATACTAGTACGTACTATTTACAAGCGAGTTCCTCATCCCAAACATGTTCCCATCTACGCATCTACTGTACACATCTATGTACCTTATATCCCCGCCGCATCCTCCTTTTCCACCACCACAACCCACACTTCGATATATTTTTTCTTTTTCTTTTTCTTTTCGAAACCTGCTTCTCGCAAAAATCCAGGAAGCCGTCCCTCTTCTACCTCCTACTTCCCTGCTGACCCGTCTGTCTATTCTCGGCCATATATTCTCGTCCTCCCTGCCTCCCTCCCTCTCTCCGCCGGACATATCAAGGTGCAGAGATCATCGATGGACAGATCGACATCTCCATTCTCTTGCGCCAAGTGAAGCCTTCCCTCGAGAGAGAAGGAAGGGGAGGGTTCTCGATAATAAAGTATCGAAAAAGGCTATTTGGCTGCAGTGCCAACAAGGAAGAGGCCTTGGACTCTGACGAGAGCAGCGGGGAGGGAGGGAGGGAGAGAGAGGGGGGGGAGAAGGAGTTTTAGATCGAGTAGCTTTGCAACGCAGGCCCGACAAACTAAGGAACCCTATCTGGTCGCGAAAATTAATTTGGCTCGCTCCCACACACACACACACACACACACAGCGCAGCGGACTGACTGCAGAGCAAGATCCTTTTTGCGTGCCCATTTTTTTCCCTCTTCTCTTGCAAGGTCGCATTTTTGCATGTCGCCGATTAGCAATCTTTCCTCCCCCTCCTTGCCCTCCCTCTCTGACACCCTCCAGCCCCGCAGCACCGCACCACGCACTCTCCTCTGCCGCTTTTCACTCTTGATGATAAGGGTGGGCGGCCAGGTAAAAAAAAAGGGGGGGGGGGGAGAAAGAAAAAAAAGTGCACACACGCGAAAAAAAAATCCCTTCAACGCTCTGACCATATTTTATGCCTTGTCAGCTAATCTACGAAATTTGACGGATAGTCTGGCAAAATAGAAGTCGGTGGAAGGAAGGGAGGGGGAGGAGGAGGAGGATGAGGATGAAGAGGAGGACTCAGAGAAAAGGATAGAAGAGGCCCCCGAACTGACTACCAACTCGTTTCCTGGTTCCGGCAGAGATGGGGAAGAAAGGGAGAGAAAAGTGGGAGGAGGAGGAGGAGATGCTGCGCGCGTGATAACGATGGAGGGAAAGAGTGACTTGGTGGTCAAGGAAAGTCTCGAGGTTATGCGCGTCTCCCTCGCTCCTTGAGAAGGGTGGGAGGGTGGCGGCGACGACGTCCAGAGACAGGCCAGCGAGGGCAAACGTCCCACCGACCCAGGGAATGCGCGCAGATGCGGCGGTGGTCGTCGCAGCGCAGCGCAGCGCAGGGAGGGACGGACGGAAAGGTATGTACGGACCAAACCAAGAACTTTTTTGCGCGTCGTCTCGTCTAGCACAGGAGGAGGGAGGGAGCAGCAGGGAGGAAGAAGGAGGAAGAAAGATGGGCGGACTAAACGGAGGAGGAGGAGGAGGAGGAAAAGCCATTATGGTCAATTCATAGAAAAAATGAGACATATCCGCTTCCCTATAGGAGAGCAAAATGTCTACAGCAAGGTGTCTGTGCTCATCAGCAGAAAGAACCTGTTTGTCCGGAGATTTTTTTTTTAAAAAAAAACAAGCCTGTCATCACCCAGTGCATCATCTATGCGGACGCGAGAAGCATCGGTGTCAGAAGAAAGGAGAGGAAGGAACAGTACATTTCAAAGCAGGCCTTCTTGGCCTCTGTTGCCTCCTCCTCCTCCTCCCTCCTCTTCCCCGCGCGAATCTTGGCACCCACTTCCCCCCTCAACCCCCTCCCCCCTCCCCCGCGTGGCTCGTTCACCTTGAGGTCTTTGTGCAATTGTGCGCCGTGGGTCCCCTGCACGCAGTGGTCGGGCCACAGGGTCTGGTTGAAGGGCGGCGGGCCGGAGAAGCGGGCCACGGACAAGGGGCGCAGGGAGGCCGCGTCGTCGCTCAGCAGCTGGTCGCGGCGGAGCTCCAGGTTGGAGAAGAAGGAGACGTGGTCCGGCGGGTGCCAGTCCAGGGAGTACACCACGTGGTCGAATAGCGGGGTCAGACGGTTGATGGGGGCCAACACGTCGTGGCCGTCTGCATGGGGAGGAGGGGAAAAAGGACAACGGTAGAAGTCAACCGTATAAATAGAGATCCCATGATAGAGAGGCATTTAGAGAAACTGTAATTGGTAGCATATGCCTATGTTTGGATAGGTGGAAATTTCAGATATGAGTCACTTGTAGTAAGGGTGGTACAGTACAGATGTCACATGATCTCAACACTCAGATCGACATTTGCGTGGGGGAGCTGCTTTTTGGCGAGGATGAAGCACCCTGATTTTTGGCGAGGATTGGGAGCACCTGCCGGACATATACTCTCTTCTCTCTCTCTTTCTTTTGGGCGACTATATCCCCTCTCTACGCACGGCGGGTGTGATCCCTGCTTTTTGGCGAGAAGTGCTACCCAACCAATATCACTAGTGTGTATTTAGTGATGGTTAAGGTTTTTTTTACTATATTCTAACTATATTCTAGACTCCTTTCTTCTTAGAGCAATCCATTGTTAACTTTATACTAGCAATGCTGGTTGAGTAGTAGAGAGAGTAGGTGTTGTTGGAATATAGTAAAAAAACTTTAACCATCACACTAGCAATATTGGTTGGGTAGCCACTACTCTTGCCAAAAAGCAGGGATCACACCCGCCGTGCGTAAAATCTCACCAAAGAGCAGGGTACTCTCCCTCTCTCTCTCTCTCTCTCTCTCTCTCTCAGCAGTAGTATGCGTACGGCAGGTGCTCCCAATCCTCGCCAAAAATCAGGGTGCTCGATCCTCCCCAAAAATGAGGGTGCTCAGTCCTCGCCAAAAAGCACACGGGGTGAAAAAATAAAGTAAGAAAAAAAAACCAACTTATCTCCGTCAGCATAAAATAGTAGTAGTATCCCCTCCCGGGACCTCCCACTCAAAATCCCAATTAGGACGACTGGAATGCAGTTTGACTTCCTGCTTTTTCCGAAGTGAAAGAAAGAGGTTTTTAACACCCCACAATAAAAGAAAGAATGATTGGCCATCAGCTAAGGCGATCACGAAGGAGCCTGGAGGAGGAAATAACCTGCCCGTCTTGTCTGGCCTGGCCTGCATGGTCCTCAGGCCGAGCGGAAGGGGGGGAAAGTGGGGTGGTAGGAGGAGGGGGGAAATCTTAAGAGCTCTGATGTCACTACGATCGTGGACGTCTTCTAAAATTCGATTTTTTTTTAATGCTCCTGTCGTTTTTTGCCACCTTTTGAAGATAGTTAAAGACTTCCTTCTAAAGGCAACGCCTAAAAGGGGGTTATTAATCTTTCTTTTCCTTTCCCATCCAGGAAGAAGTGGATAGGGGCACATACGTACGCCAGGGGTCAGGTGTGCGAAACATGTTTCTTAAAAAAAGGAAAGAAAGAATTGGCAAGATATCCCATGCATTAACAAGAACAGACTGACGACCTGCAGCGTGAAGACAGGGGCAGAGTTCAGGGGAGCAAAGGAAATCTTGTGTATACTATGCTTATGTCTCTCTCCTCGTTCTCACCCTGCTTGGCCGGTGCGTCCTTAAGTGCGAGAGACCCGGAGATGAAGTCATTCTGGACGTCGATGACCAGCAGGGCCAAGGAGGAGCGCCGTGACAGGGGACGCAACAGGTGCTGCCACACGCTGGAAGCGAAGTCCTCCTCGGACAAGTCTGCAAAGTGGTGTACAGCGGTGACGTACTGTATAGTACACCCAACCACCCTCACCACCACCACCACCCCCACACACACACCCGACAGAATTTTTGGGCCAATCCATGAATCCTGTGAGTCTGACAGCTGATTTTTTACGTAACACATCTTGTATCACACCTGGTATTACCAGGTGAGGATATTTAAAGATGTATATTTCTTAATTTCCAACAGTTTCTTAAGAATCACACATCATCATTTCAATTCAATCAAGGAGGGTTACAAACTTAAGAGTCACGCAGACACCCTTTTTGGCATTGGCAGGGAATGAATCGGTTTGGTGTGATTCTTACAAAAAAAATCTTGTCGGGCACACACTACATACAAAAAAAAAACCAACGTCGATCTTTTGCGCACTTAACCTAGATCTGCTTCCCCTGCCGGCCGCTTGAGTCCAGCGGAGAGCAGGGCTCTGTCCAGGACGGCGTCCGGGTCGTAGACGAAGCCGCCTCCAGACCCGTCCTCATCGGGAGGGAGGAGGCACCGAAGCAGCAGGCGGAACTCCCCCGTGGAGATGGCGCCGTCGCCGTCCGCGTCGAAGGCGGCAAAGGAGGCGCTGGCGGTGAACAAGGGAGGCAGCGATGGGCTGACATGGGGTCGGGAGGGATGGAGAAGGAATAAGTTGAGAGAGAGAGAGAGAGAGAGATCACCGATTTATCAGTATACGTAGGTACTGACAATGAAAACAGTCTTACCATGAAGGAGAATTGGTGGCAGACCCGATCAGCGAGATGGCCAAGAGACTCAAGACGGAAACGAGGAAGTGCAGCAGCATCTTGCTGGAGTTGTTCTGCAACCCACCAAATAGGAAAAAAAAAACCAACACAGATAAAAATTGGTGCTACTCGTGCTTGCACCACGCACCGCGCACCTCCTCCGGGATAGTCTCTCTCTCTCTCTCTCTCTCTCCGTCTCTCCTCACGCCTCCCAGGTCACAATGCACAAACGCACACCACGATGACTGGACTGTCTTTCCGGATCTGCATCCACCCAAGCATGACGGCTGCCTTCGCGACAATGTGTTTTTTTCCCCGACTGATCGTATGTCCAGCCACGCCTATAGGCACTACCTACCTACATAGGGAGGCAACACGAAGTTGTAATCGTGGGAGGGAGGAGGTGGAAGCTTCCTGGGAAAGATTGGCCGCTTCTAGTGCACATGAGGAGGGGAGGGGGGAGTCCCAGCTGGTTGAAAGCAAGCCCCACAAACCAGGCATCCCCGTCTGTACTACTGCACTACTAAAGGTTCATCAGGAGCAAGAACCGGTTACTTGGGAGGAGAAGGAGGAGGGAGGCGGGGAGAGGGAGGGTTGGGAAGTAACCCAACAGTACGGTATGCTTTCTGACGTTGTACAATTACACATGCTCACCAAGGCAAGTTGTCTCTATGCTTTTAATAAACAAAAAACACACCTTTTAACGCAAAATCAAATCAACCCCCCACTTCAACAGAGTACGCGACATTTCGATTTTATCAGCACTCTTCTCTGAGCCGAAAATTTGTCTCGATTTCCAGCGATCCATTATAGTTAGCACTAGTCGACTTCCCCGTCCTGAAGCAACGGCCAGAAACAAGCACTCAATAAACACGTGGCATTACAACTCGCAGGATAGCCAGTTAGTTTTGAACAAGCACCTAATTTAATCCAACTTGAGAGTGACTCTCTTGTTAAAACTACGGAGGTCTCAGATCTGGAAAAGAAACTGTTTTTTTCCCCTCCTTTTGTATTACCTTTGTGCAGCTTTAAGAGAGCATTCAGCAAGAAAATTTATTAAGTAATAAATTGAGACCTATAGATTTGAAGCAAATATTATTTACAAGTAATGTCTTTAAAGTGCATAACTTCAAAATATTTTGAAAAACTTTATGTACTATACTGTACTGTACAAAATGAGAGTAACTCTTATCAGATGTACCGGTACTTCAATGACTGCAATGCATCTTAATGTGCTATAATCTTGATACTGTCCATTTGTTTTCAAATGCTGTAATTTTGATTTTGTTGTTAAGTGAAATTCCACAAAAAAATTTATATTAATGTTAAAAGTTTTTGAGATGCCCAAATTTTTAAATACAGTAGCCCCTCGCTAATTCGACCCTCAATATCTTGACAACCCTCACTAATTCAACATTTTGGCTGGAAACCAATTTTTTTACTACAGTGAAATGTACCAAAATGATCAAACCCCTCGCTAATTCAACAGATTTTCCCTCGCTAATTCCACAATTTTTCCTTCTCTCTTCTACTGTACAGTACACATGTACATATGTATCTTCCTCTTACTCCTCCTCTCACTCCTCTTACTTCTCCTATTCTCTATCTCTTCCTCTTTTTCCTCTTCCTCTTCCTCCTCTTATCCTCTATATCTTCCTTTTACTCCTCATCCTTTTACACCCCTTACTCCACTATCTCTTCCTCTTCCTCCTCTTACTCCTCTTATCCTCTATCTCTTCCTCTTCCTCCTCTTACTCCTCTTATCCTCTATCTCTTCCTCTTCCTCCTCTTCCTCCTCTTATCCTCCATCTCTTCGTCTTCCTCCTCTTCCTCCTCTTATCCTCTATCTCTTTCTCTTCCTCCTCTTCCTCCTCTTATCCTCTATCTCTTCCTCTTCCTCCTCTTCCTCCTCTTATCCTCTATCCCTTCCTCTTCCTCCTCTTCCTCCTCTTATTCTCTATCTCTTCCTCTTACTCCTCTTACTCCTCTTATCCTCTATCCCTTCCTCTTCCTCCTCTTCCTCCTCTTATTCTCTATCTCTTCCTCTTACTCCTCTTACTCCTTTTATCCTCTATCTCTTCCTCTGACTCCTCTTACTCCTCTTACTCCTAATCCTCTATCTCTTCCTCTTACTCCTCTTATTCTCTATCTCTTCCTCTTACTCCTTTTATCCTCTATCTCTTCCTCTTACTCCTCTTATTCTCTATCTCTTCCTCTTACTCCTTTTATCATCTATCTCTTCCTCTTACTACTACTCCTTCTCCTCTTATCCTTTTCCTCTTCCTGTTACTCCTCTTATTCCTCCTGCTCCTCCTCCTCCCTCCCTCCCTCCCGTCCTCCCCGTCTCCCCTCGGTAATTTGACAACCCTCGCTAATTCAACATTTTGGCTGGCAACCGAATTTGTCGAATTATCGAGGGGCTACTGTACATCATTTCTTGAGAATTTTCCTTTCCAGGTCCGAGACTTCTGTGGTAAAAGGAAACGGCACCGCAGCACAAACTGGCTAAGCTCCGGAGAGGCCACATACAGAAGAGACAAAGACGAGCAGAACAGAAGTCGCAAATTGCGAGTTGCGATATTTGGAAAATGGCGTTGCAGCTTTCAAAAGCTTGAAAGTCAAAAGTGTCTTGCACATTTTCTGGCTTCGTAATAATTAATAATAATTAATACGAGTAATAAAGCAGAAAACTTCCTAAACTTCCTTGACGATTTTTTTGTCACTGCGATTTTTTTTATCTCAAGTGCAAATTTTCAAGCTGCCTATTTGGGAACCCCTACATCAAAAGAAGAGAAAAAAAGGCTTTTTTCTTTCAATTCTTTCATTTTCGTTTTCGCCGGGAAAGAAAAAAGACGCAGGAAGGTTCTCGCTCGAGTCGAAAAGGTCTATATCCGCCAACATCTCTGCCATCGCATTGGGGTAGGACGGGTGGGGCACCCCCGCGGGCGAGGGGGTGTGAGGGGTAGACTCCGGATGTGTTTTTGGCGGCGGGGGCGGCGGGTAAGGGGGGGACGCATTCGCCGGGAGGAAGGCCGGGTGCTACCAGTGCGGAGAGAAGGGCCACTTCAGCAAGGAGTGCCCCAACGCGGAGAAGAAGTCCAAGGGATGCTACAAGTGCGGCGAGCAGGGCCACATGTCGAGGGAGTGCCCAAACGCGGCCGGAGGAGACAACGGAGGAGGAGGGGCAGGAGGAGAAAAGAAAGGATGCTTCAAGTGCGGGGGAGACCACATGGCCAAGGACTGCGAGAAGCCGGACACATGCAGAAGGTGAGGAAGAGGCGGAGGGGTGTTGTGCGGTACATAGCCTGGGATGGAACTATTTTTTTTTTGTCCAGGTGTGGCGGCGAGGGCCACATCTCCAAGGACTGCACCGAGGAAATGAAGACCCGCGTGATCGAGTCCGAGGACGGCACCAAGAGGGAGATCTACGTGCCCAGGGAGATGGAGGACGACAAACTGTTCGACCAGGGGATCGGATCGGGAATCAACTTCGACAAGTTCGACCACATCCCGGTTAGAAAAAAAAATTATGCGGGGTGGCCAGGCCACCCAGGTTATGTTAATAGCTGTATTTGCTATAAATAGACCAAACCAATGTTGGTATCGTTAGGGGCACAATTCACGCTAGCGATATTGGTTGGGATAGCTATTTTTGGGCTTTGTGGGCTGTAAGACTTGTTCATAAAAATGTATTAATAGACCAGTTTTCATTTACTGTTGAGCCCATGTAGGTAGGGTTATTTCAGCCTTCTATGACCTGGCAATCCTGACCACCCATTGTAACTAATATGTACAGGTGAAGTGCTCCGGCGATAACGTCCCCAAACCCATCTCCGCGTTCGCCGACGCCAACCTGAGGAGCCTTCTGCTGGAGAACGTGGAGAAGTCCGGGTACCGCAAGCCGACGCCCATCCAGAAGCACGCCATCTCTTGCATCCTAGCTAAGAGGGACCTGATGGGGTGCGCGCAGACCGGGTCGGGCAAGACGGCCGCTTTCCTCCTGCCCATCCTGCACACGCTGCTGGAGGAAGGATGCAGCCCAGATGCGGGCACCTGTCCGCAGACACCACAGGTACAAAAAGAAGAGGATGGGGTATTTGCAAACGTTGATCTAGTAAAGTTGGGTTTTTTTTAATCTACTAAAAAGCTTGTGAGCAGAAAAATCTTAACTTCAATAGGCCGTGATCGTAGCTCCGACGAGGGAGCTTGCCATCCAGATCAAGGACGAGTCCAGGAAGTTCTGTAACGGGTCCATGATTCGCTCAGTCGTCGCCTACGGAGGAACATCTACCGGATTCCAGCTCACCCAGCTGTTCAAAGGTGTGTTTCAAATATGGCTCTACGTACGAGTAGTATATGTTGTGGGTAAGGTTAAAAAAAAAACTGATCTTGTCTCTCCGTAGGTTGCAACGTTCTGATCGCCACCCCCGGCCGACTGATGGACTTCGTCGACAAGGGCAAGGTGAGCTTCGAGAAGGTGAAGTACCTAGTCCTGGACGAGGCCGACCGCATGCTAGACATGGGCTTCCTGCCGGAGATCCAGCGCATCACCAGCTCCGCCCAAATGCCCGCCAAGGGAGAACGTCAGACCCTTATGTTCTCTGCCACCTTCCCGGATGAGGTACAGGGGCTGGCCATGGGTGAGAAACGAAAGCTCCAATTGAATCGTGGAAAAAGTCGACACAGTCCTTGCTCTCTCTTTTTTTCTTTTAGATTTCCTGAAGGACTACCTCTTCCTCACGGTCGGCATCGTGGGTGGAGCCAGTTCTGACGTCAAGCAGATCTTCTACGAAGTAGCGTCATGCCCTGCTTGGTAAACGTGCTGTACGTGCGCATTGAAACGTCCTCCTTGCAGGTGGAGAAGTTTGGCAAAAGAGATAAGCTAGTGGAGATCCTCAAGGACGTCGGGACGGATCGTACCTTGGTGTTCGTGGAGACGAAGAGGAATGCCGACTTCCTAGCCTCCTTCCTATCCGGAGAGGGCTTCCCCACTACCTCCATCCACGGGGACAGACTCCAGAGGGAGCGAGAGGAGGCGCTGGCCGATTTCAAGTCTGGAAGGTTCGTGCTGAATAGAATGTGCGTACATGTCCACTTCTGTCTCTACTTTGCTTTTGCTCCACGTAGGATGCCCATCTTGGTGGCCACGGCCGTGGCAGCCCGCGGGCTGGACATCAAGGGAGTGGCGCACGTCATCAACTACGACCTTCCCAAGGACGTGGACGAGTACGTCCACCGCATCGGGAGGACCGGCAGAGTGGGCAACCTGGGAAAGGCCACCTCCTTCTTCGACCCGTAAGCTGACGAGAGAACTTTCTGCCCAACGTCGGTTTGTCGTTTCCAGTGGCGCTCTTTCTGCTACAGTGGCACCAACGGCGACATTGCCTCCACCCTGGTCAAGATCTTGAGCGACTCCCAGCAGGAGGTGCCCGAGTTCATGGCCTCCTTCGGTGCGGGCGGCGGGGGGTTTTCTCAGGGCGCCTTCGGGGGAAAGGACATGCGTGGAGGAGCCGGCATCAACCAGGCCGCCGGGGGGGATGATGAGGATTGGGGTTGATGAAACAGCCCTGGTAATGAAGGTCCGTAGACGAACGTACCACGGTAAAAAGAAGAAAAAGAGAACGTTATGGCCGGAAAAAGTTTTCTTGTAGCCGAGCTACATACGTTGTCATTATGTAAATTGTATTACTTTCCATTGTAAGAAAATTTGGAATAGAAGACTGAACGTTTGGAACCGCTCTGGGGCAGAATTTTAGCAATGCTAAAATGTCCGGGTATTGTCAAATATCAGTCGTTTTCTACTCTTATTTTTATATCACTTTTCTGACTGCTTTAATCTTCAATTTAACTTTATATTGCCACTTTAATCTTTAGAGTTAACTTTGTATTGCCACGGAGACCAAGTGTTTCTCCATTAAGGACAACTTTGTCAGCTCTGTACAATTGTCCAGCCCGGTAGTCGTTTCTCGAGTACATATGTACGGTAGCGTATGACAAAACTAGTACGAATTTTAGCTAAAATTGAAAACTTCCCATGGTACATTTAGTACTAACATGAATGAACTCAAATGGATATTTACCAAGTAATTTTATTGTTCCGGCGACCGACCTTTCATATAAAAATTTTCA
>JAAUYM010178374.1_pt1 | contig 14864 bp, 12 predicted proteins | sample 7278001 | NCBI WGS metagenome assembly JAAUYM01 (sample SAMN14350224, study PRJNA611818) | marine sediment metagenome | isolation source: surface marine sediment (1.8m) | place: French Polynesia: Moorea | collected 2018-08
AAAAAACTCAACCGCCATTGCTTTTTTTTATTTCCTATCGGGATCAAGATGGACTAGGTATATTATACATATATTCAGGGAATTGTGGGTGGGCTGCCTTCAAGCTTTCAAGCACCTGGCAACCCTGACCGGGCCTCCCTCCTTCTCCAGCCCGCCACTATGTACTACTACACGACGTAGTCCGCCAGCTCCTGGGGGAATTTGGCCGCCGTGGCGACGCTCCGGGCCTTGTACGCCGGGTACACACCGCGAAGACCAGTCCTGGCAGGAAAAAAAAAACAGAGAGAGAAAAAACATCATGGACATGGGGAGAAAAGAACATCATGCTACATGAACATGGGGAGAAAAGAACATCATGCTACATGGACTTTACTTAGGGAGAAAAAACATCATGCTATCAGTATGAGATTTTAGAGGTCAGTCAGAGTATTTAAAAATTATTCACATTATAAGTTAGACAAAAATGGGGTAGAAGTTGGACAACTATGTAAATAAAAAAAAGACAATATCTTTTTTGTTGTTGTTGTTAACCTGAGGTTTGTCCCTTCTCCGAATCCGTCCCACCGGTTCCCGTCCACGTGGATCCTGTCCCCGACGACCAACGCGAGTTTAACTTCCTCGTCTGTACTCAGGGATGCCAGTTGTTTCAAAAGCAAGATTTGAAAACAATCCAAAAAAATTTATTAAAAACATATGAATGAAAACTGTGTTGCTAAATATGGCAGTTTTTTAAAGTAGGTTTTTACTTTTTTCTCATATCTGTCCTTTTCCTACTGTTTGGCTTTTCTTTCCTGTGCGGCCCTGGCAACCCTGCCTTCGCCACTGTTGGGTGTGTGATTGTAGATGGCCACGTGGTGTCGCCCGGGGCCGAACCCGGTGAGCCACAGGTCGTCCAGGGAGGCGTACCTGTGTGGCAGAGGACGGGCATATCACAAGGCAACAAATGGAGCATGGCGCGATGGCAACTCTGCTTTCTTTCCTCTCCGCCGCGTCTGCGTGCCTCGTCTGCATCAGCTCCAGGGCCAGCCTGCACACGCTGGACGACATGGTGCACACCAGGAAGTCACACCTGATGAAAAAAAATAAAAGTACGAGTACTGTACAGGAAAAAAGCCAGGGTTGCCAACCCAAACTTTCTGGTAGCTAGGAAAACTGGCCCAAGTTTTTTAAGGTTTGGTAACTCTGTTTTGCACATGTAAAAAAAAAAAGCAAGACAGTTTTTCGCAGTGGAAGTGGCAAACCTTTTCACTGTACCTATTTTGAGGTTTCATTATTAATTAATCCTCGTACAACTATTATATTTTTATAGCGAAATTGTTCTTCTTCCCTGGAGAGCATGGTGACGTCCGCGAGGACCCCCAGCAGGGAGGAGTGGCTGTACCGGTCGTTCAAGCTGCTGGCGCGGCTGGCGACGGACTCGTTCGCCAGGATCTGGTACCTGCGTGGACGACAGAGCCCAACCAACAAGGGTGGGATGCAAAAATTTAAGCTCAGCAGGAAAAAAACACCTTGCCTACGTCTTTACTTTTCAGAGCATTAGTTAGAATTTACTTAGGGGGAATAGTTGGTAGATAGGGGAAATAGAGAAAGTTGTTGTTAAAATTGTAAAAAAAAAATTGGTTGGGGAGGGGTTAGGGGAGTGCATAACACCCATCCACCCCACACACAAGAAACAAGCAAAAAATAAAAATTAATTGTTTTGTTCTCACCCTCTGTGTCCGTACTTGTCCTTGCACTCCCTGACGGTGTCCGGGTTGTCCGCGGCGAGGTAGACCCTGCGCGCGGGGAGGACCCGGCCGCTTCCGACCTCCCACCGGTCGAAGAACTCCTCCACGTGGGACATGTACTCCTCCAACGGGTGGAACGAGGCCTCCTTGTTGGCCCTCTCATCAATCTTAAAAAGCGGTGGGGGTTTTTTTTGGGGGGGGGGTTGTTTAAAAACCCAACCAATATCGCTAGCGTCAATTTAGTGATGGGTTGTTGTAAGATTCTAATGTAGATAATTTAAGATGGGTTGCACAACTCTTCATTCAGGAAAGAAGCCTCAGAAGAGGAAACTTTCCAGCAGCCCCTTCATTCTCCTTCCCAACCAACATCGCTTGTGTAAATTTAGTGATGAAGTTAAAGAGCAACCCAAATTGCGACCCCATGTCATTAACTACTACGTTGGTAGTATCGCCACCGATAGTGTGCCCCTAAATGATACCAATATTGGTTGGGAAGTCAAAATACAACAGGAAAGCCCCCGCCTCCCCCCCCCCCAAATAATCACCTTGTCGGTCCTCCTGACGTGCATCCCAACCACGGGGTAGGTAGACTCCAACCCCAACCTCCTGGCCGTCTCCTCCAGCTGTTGCTCCAGCTCCTGCTCCGCCCTCAGCAGGTACCTGACGAGCTGGCCCGTCCACCACAGTCCAGGGTTACCGTGGAGGACCTGACAAACAAACGACTTGGTGGAATGTACAAAGATGACTTGAGCTTACCCGACCGGATTCTCGTTAAGGTACAACGTTATTTCAAACATAACAAGTTGACTAATGCTTCATAATAACCATGTCGGGGGGGAAAATATCAAAAGTTGACCCGGCCGTATGGCAGTCAAAACGGACACGTGAACTTAGGTTATAAATAGTAGCTTAACTGTAATGTCAAAGTGGCAACGGATTGAGCGTGACGGCTGTCTGGTCGGGTTTTTAGTGTTTGGAGGACACCTTGAGCCGGGTATTTCAGACACATGAGCTTAGGTTATAATAGTATCTTAACTAGTAGGTGAAAAACTGTCTGGTTGGGTTATTTTTTACTGAGCTCGCCGATCTGACCTGCAGCCTGGAGAGCAGCCATTGTGGAACGGTCGGTGGCATGGCCTTGCGACTCCAGGCGGGCCTGGTCTGGGTCCAAGAGAGGAGGGGGACCTTCCCCGGTGGCCGGACAGCAGAGTTGTTGGGAAGGGACGCGCTGACAGGGAGGGGGGCACGATTGAAGCAGAGTTTTAATGATGTAACAACTAGCAGAGTTCATTTTTTTATGTGTAATTTCATTGCATAAAAAATAGTTGAAAAAATTAAACTTGCTTAGATAAAAAGTCTCAGGCATCTTTCTCGACAGTGAAGCTCCTCCTCATCAAGAAGACCTTGGCTGCCATCTTAAGCACTCTGACTTTTCTCACCAGGTTTGGCTGAGCGGCAGGTACAGCTCTCCAGATCCTACTCCTCCTCCCTTGCTCTCCTCCTTCAGCTGTCTTGGCTTGTAGCCACTCCTGTGGATATAAGTTTTAAAACAATGTTTTTGTCTGTAGTGACTGATTTTTTGCTGAACAGGATTCAGGCACTACACAGTAGTCAAAATGAGTGCCACGAAAAATGGACCCCTGACGTCCTAAGCAGATCACAGTGCAAAGGTACCAGGTGTCAGTCTCTGGAATCGTCCAGTTGTTCAAGTTCCTGCCAGCGGCGCCCTGCCCCCCCCTCCATCTTCCCCTGTCCAAGAGCATGACTCTGTTGGTCATCCCGGCCACTACCAGACAGCTCACGGCGTAGTGCACCTCGCAACCGAACCTGGAGTAGCAGGGTCGAAGGAACCTTTGGTCTTTAGTAAAGCATCAATTTAAGGACAGATAGGCTTGCCTACGAACCCGCAGAGCAGCCTGGCCCTCTGGCAGGACAGCATCCTGCCCTCGCAGCTGCTGTCGTCTGCAGGGTTCTGCCTCTCGCGGAGATGCTCCTGCACCAGGTCGCCTAGGCTGGACGCCTCCTTGGCTCGTCGGAAACAATATAGCAGATTACTCAACCAAACATTCAGAGTATCTAAAACCCCTCTGGGAGCAGGTTTGTGGTCCTAGAGGGGGGATGGTAGACTACTTAGAGACTCCAAATGTTTTTTTTTTGGTATTAGACCATAGGAAACGTATACCTACCAGCCTTTTTTATTATTTTTTTTTATTTTATTTTAAGAGAGATTTTACCCACCACACACTTGTTGGAAAATTGATATGGACCTTACCTCCTCCCTCCATCTGTCATGGCCGTCCGACTCCCGCAGCCTGTCCACGTCCGCGGCGATGGCCAGGAGCCTGTGCCTGACCGCGGCCGCCAGGGCCTCCGGCGCGAGCCGCGCCTTCAGGAACCTCCAGAGCTCCTCCAGCCCCCTCCTGACTTCCCTCCTGGCCGTCTCGTACTCGAGGGTCGGACCTGCCTTGGCCATGAGTACTACAGTGGAATGTCGATTGCTAAAAATATTACTGTATCAAGGTTCGCTACCCAACTAACAATGGACGCTTAATAAATTTTTGACTGAGCTCCTAAAAGGGAGGAGTTTGTCAATTTTCTTAACAAGTGCCAACTAAGCATATATAGGCGAATGTCTGTCTGTCTCTCTCTGTAACGGGGTTGCGGGCTAGACGGTTGGACCGATCCACATCAAAATTTGCATGTGGTGCTCTTTTTCAACGGGGAGTGACATAGGGGGGTCAAATTTTTTTTAGGGATGCCCAAAATGGGTGCTCATATTATGACCAAAAATGAAAAATGGCTTTTTTGGGCAGAAGAAGGCCTCCAATCAAAAAGCTGCATAAAATAAAAGTTGTTGGGGACCAACCAAAATGGGGGACTGGATGAGGCCAGATCTGACCTCTGCAGTCATTTGAGGCTGAAATTGAGGTTGCGACTATGGTTGGACCAATCCTTGCCAAAATTTGCATGTGGTGCTCATTTTCAATGGGGAGTAACATGAGAAGGACAAATTTTTTATAAGGGTGCCCAAAATGGGTGCCCATTTTATGCCCAAAGCTGAAAAAATGGCTTTTTTGGGCAGGAGACCTCCAATCAAAAAGTTGCATAAAATAAAAATTGTTGGGGACCCCCCAAAATGGGGGACCAGACAAGGTCAGATCTGACCTCCGAGATTGTCTGAGGCCGCAATCGAGGTCGCCACTTTTTATGCTTACTGTTGGACCGATCCTTCCCTAAATTGTCATGGGGTGCTCCAAGGCCTCCCAGTGTGGCGAGTCGTAATTTGGTCTTTTGCCATTGCGAAATTTTACCCAGCAACGCTGGTAGCTTTAGGCTAGTAATAATAAAGTAGCGCTTTGTCAGTTGGGCAAACGATGTTGATTTTTTTTTTCTGATGCAGGCCAGAAGCTCGTCTAGCATCTCCCTCTTCAGTTTGTCCAGGTCCTCCTTCTTCACCATGTTATTTGTCCTTTTCCTCTCCCGCCTAGACTGGAGGTACTTCTGGCTCAGCTCGTACAGCAGGTAGGCCTGCTTCCGCCTCGACTCGAAAGCAACCCCATCGTTCTTGCACCCCGTGTGATGAGGAAGGTCAGTCTCCAAGAACTTCTTCCTGTACCACCTGTGCAGTACCACTACATAGTACATAGGTTCATTTTTACGTCAATTATTTTAAGAAAGCATTATAGGCGAAATGAGCCCTTCCTTACCGACGTATTCTCTCAAACATGAAGACACTGTTGAAGGCAATCATCCAGAAGAACATGAGGATTGTAAATGGGGGAGGCAGCAGGGCCGACACCTCAAAGTAGTCCATCCAGATGCTGGTGCGAGTGAACTTCCAGTAAAGCTCCCTGTTTGTCTCCACCTTGTTCACCGTAGAGTTCATGGTGGCGATGAGGAGGTTTAGAAAGACGATTACCGCCAGCACCTGGAACATGGCGTATAGGATCGCCGTTATCAGCCCGGCCAGGGTCTCGTCCGACGCCAGGTCCTCCTGTGGTCCGGGGTTCAGGATTGACCAGAAGAGCATGGCCACGATCTCGATGTAACCCTTGACCACCTCGTCGTGGGCCTCCGACGTGCTGTTGCTACTGTTGGCAATCTCCGTCTTGTTGACGGAGGCCGCGTCGCTGGAGCTGACGTACTTCTCGGAAGAGAGCATGTACACGAATGCGGTGGAGAAGGCCAAGACCATGAGCACGTACACCGTCAGCATGGTCATGATGTCCAACATAACGCGGCTGAGGTTAATGATGATGGGCCCGAGCCGGTCGTGCATCTGCATGAAGTAGAGGAGCCTCATTCCGGAGTTGACGGCCGCCACGGCAAAGAGGGAGGTGGAGAGCGTCTCCAGCAGCGCCCGTGTGGATATAATGTCGTCGTCGCACACGAACACGAACGTCTCCTCCTGCTGGTCACAGGGGAAGCAGGTCACCATGACCAGGCGCAGAAGGAGTGAAGTGAAGAGGAGCACATGCTGCATCAGGTCGAAGAAGCGCCAGTAGTTGAAAAAATGCGAGATGGCCTTGAGCACGAAGTAGCTGTAGGTGTCTTGAAAGAGCATGCTGACGCTGTAGAGCAGGAGGATCTTGTGGTACCAGGTGAAGCCGTTATCAGAGGAGACCTTGACGGAGAGGGGTCTCATGGAGGCGAATATCATCATGACGAGGAAGATGAAGTAGTACCCGAGCATGGTCAGGAACTTGTTGAGGGGCGCGTCCAGATTGAGCACTGCTCCGTCGCAGTACCGCAGGTACCGGTAGTAGAGCCGTTTCACCACCGTCCTGCCTCTCTCAACAGGGGGAACGTGCTTCCCCCGGACCAGCCTGAAGGACCTCCCCGTCTGCACGAAGATGGCGCGCAGTATGTACAGCGGGGCCAGGACCACCTGGAGGAGGAAGTGGGCCAGTTTGTAGAGAAAGTTCCTCCCTTCCCAGGCGACCGTGCCGTTGATCTCCTGCCTGAAGAGCTGCTGGCAGTAGACGTGGCCGACAAACTCCTTGTGGCTGTGCTCGATAGCGAGGCGCATGCGAGGGTAGCGGAGGAACGGGGTGCGCTGGCCGAAGTACTTGACGGAGGCCGACTTCTCCTCCAGCAGGGTCTCGATCTCCTCAGAGTCCCTGCACTGTCCTAGCAGGTCCACGGCCAGCTGTCGGCAGGCATCTGCCACCTCCCTGTACTCGGTGCGAAACTCCGGCTTGCGCTTGCTGTTCTCGGAGGCAAAGTGGGCCAGGTCAAAGCAGCGGTAGACCGGGTCGTTGCACTCGATGTGTCGCTGGCAGTCCGGGTTCGGGGCAAACTTGTCGTTGTCTGGGCAGAAGTGGAAGACCTCCTCGCTCGTCTCGAACCGCATCAGGTCGTTCAGGCCTAACTGGCGGTCACGCGCATTGTTGTTCTTGGAGGCGGAAACGACGACGTCATCTCCGTCTTTTCGCGCAGAGGGACTCGTGAAGCTAGTCAGCTAAGACGGGGACTTACTCGATTAGCAATTAATTCGTTATACTAGTTACACAATTTCAAATCTCCTAGTGCCTAGTTTTGCAAATGCATCATCACCTGATTGTTGCACTGGCACAGAACCTCGGTCTGCTGCCTGTCGCGGTTCTCGTAGAACTCGTCGCAGATCACCTTGTAGCACCCCAGGATGTAGGAGGGCTTGGACATCTGTCGCAAGACGTACAGGTTTCGCACCTGGTCGCCCCTGAGTCGCCTCCTCCTCTCCTTCAACGAGGAGTGCTCAGAGGGGGGCTCCTCGGCTCCTAGCGTCTTGGCACCGGTGCTCGCGGAGAAGTCGTCCAGCCTGAGCCTGTATCCTCTGGCCAGGAAGGGCCTGACCAGCTCGTAGCTGTCCTTCTCGCAGGCCTTGAGCAGGGAGGCGTCGTTGGACTTCGGAGCGCCGCCTGCGCTGCCGTGCAGTTTCGGCGGCTGCGAGTCGTGCGACATCTCCAGCAGCTCCTTGACGTCCCTCGCGGACTCCATCTCGATAGCCTTGTTGAAGAGCTTGGCAAACACGGCCGGCCACAGGGAGGGCCCGTCAAGCTGCCCGTCCGCCACGGCCTTCTCGGCCAGCGCAAACACGGCGTCGAACTTGGGCTTCCGGTCATGCGACTCCATGCAGACCAGCAGACACTGGATCAAGAACCTGAGGGGCGTGAGTTTGGTTCACAGCAACGTTTGGACTGGTTCTATTTATTTGGCAGGACACTAAGTGGACCCTTTGGTGACAAGTCTTAGACGGGGACGATGTTGAAAACAAGCAGGTCTTCCAGAAATTATCTTACCGGAGAAACAATTTGTTCCATTTCATAATAATACGTAGTACTAATGTGGTGGAGTTTACATGTTGCAAGCAAGCAAGTTATGAGGATCTTCCACTGTGCGTGAACAGCAAAAGTACCTAATTAATGCTACTCCTGGCCATTTAAGTACTACTTAAGGAAGGTGCCAGGTAGGCATGGAGGTAGTCTCCATCTCTTGTTTCTGTCCTCAAAGGGACAAAGAATTCCTGTTCATGGGAAAAGGGGAAATTGTGTAAAATCTAAGCACTACGTACAATGGCAACTGTGGCTTCAAAGGGAAAGGTGGGATGGGAGGAATGAAGAAGACTTTAATCTCCGCACCCACAGATCGTTGAAAGCAGCAAGAAGCGCTGCGAATATGAGCTAGGAAGTGATGACAAGCGATAAATAAAATAAGGTCTTTGTACCCCTACTATTCGACAACTTTTGTCAGGCACTGTTGAATACCGGTGTTTGGAGGCGTGCCTGGAATTCTCCTGCGTCTTGAAGTGGTCGACGACCGCTGCCGGGTCGGCCAGTGCCGCCTCGGCCTCCACCATGGGGTCCATCAGGTTGAAGAGGACGCGCTTCATCTCGGGCGAGAAGCGCCTCCACTCGGATCTCTCCTCCTCCGGACGCGATTTCCGCGCGGAGCTGAGCGCGCGGCCGACCAGGAACCTCCAGTTCCTGCTGGCCGCGGACCCGAGTACGTTGCGAGCGGAGGCCATGATGATTTGTCTTCCCCCTCCTCCTCCCTTTTCTCTTTTGTTATTTACTTCCTGTCTCAGGCTTTTGCATCTTGTGTCCGTCATCAGGAAAAAAAAAAAAGAGAAGCAAAGAGATAAAGAGATTCAGCATCTCGTTTCCCAGATTGTCATTTGAAGTTTTCCGCCGCTGCGCTGCATCAGTCCACATACTTAATGCAACAAGCCTATCGTCTCATTTCTCTTTTACCACGTGATCAAGGCCCGTGAAGACATATACTACTACCGTACTATACAATACGTTACGTAGTAAAGTACAAAGGACTCTTCCCCCCCCTTTCCAATTTCTTCTAGAAGTTGTCTTAACTCACTACAGCTGTGTAAGTGAAGACGTGTCTCTATTATACACGTTTGTTGCTGTTGGTTCGTTTTGTTGCTGCTGCTGCTGCTGCTGCTGCTGTTGGCGGTGGCGATATTTCTGTTCCTGATCATTCCGCCGTTGCTGCGTTGTTACCTTAGTTGCCGCACCTCTCCCCTTGCAAAGTTTTTTTTCCCCCCGGCTTCTTCATACCGTACCTGCGTACGAAGGACGAATCCCGCTTCTGCAAGCGCCGACTGACTCACCGCTGGCAGCCAGGAGGGCGGCCCCGGTGAGGAGAAACCCGGTGGTGTTGAACTGATCGTAGATGACGTCGAGGACGGAGTTGCCGCTCACCAGCGACTCGTAGAAGAGGGTGTTGACGGTGCCAGTGTAGAAGTTCACTGTGGCACTGCTGGCGCCGGTCAAGAGCAACAGGGCGAACATGGACACGGCAGGGGAAGGAGAAACAAGCATATTTTTTAATTCTTGGGCTTTTTCCCCCTCTTTTTTGTAAAAAAAAAAAAATGCACGCACACAATTAAATAAGAATTATTGGCTGGATGGATGGTGATGTTTCGATATTTGCACTGAAACTGACGCCCGCCCGTACAGTAGTAGTATAAAAAACAGGTTGTCAACCTATGAGTCGCCACCCAAATGTGGGCTGCAAATCCTTCCCGAGTGTGTCAGCTACTCAGGTGCTCTTTTTCGCGGGGGAGGGGTTAGGGGAGAGCAGCAGGGCCAGAAGAGGTTTTACTCCCTCCTCGTTGTTGCTCTCTTAACAGGATTTAGTAGAAAAATATGGAGCCTTCTTCATCCACTTGGTGCTGGAGTCTGGTCGGACTGGCACCGGGGAGCGACGAACGACAGGTGATGAATTGCCGACGATGCTCATGCGTGACAGGTGGTCACGGAGGTGAAATCCGACCCCGGTCTCTCCGACGACGACACAGGGCAATTCGCCGGATAATTGCGCTCTTTCGCCCTCATTGCCACCTCGCAAATATAAGCTCATAAGAATGCAGGTAAAATTAATTTTCTAGAAAATGCTGTTTGAACTGGAGCAGGAAAAAACTCTGCGAAGCGAAATTAAATACAAGGGTTTTTTTTCCCTCTCCCTTTAGTCGTCTCTTCCTCCCACTTTCTCTTTCGCTACGGCGACATTGACCATGCAGGCTGTAATTAACTTCGTAATTTGGCATACACAGTGCACGAACATGAACTGGCCATGCTCGTCATCATTCGGGATGACAAATCTTTAAACTACACAAAAACTTCGCTCCTCTTCACTTCCCCCCCACTCCCAACAACTGTGTACGTACAGTAGTACACTCGGTGCACACAGCAGAGTGACGACGAATTTTGTGAAACATCCTCCTCCTGGTACAAGTGTTGCCGCAAAGAAAAAAAAATTCTTTACTAAAAAAATTTAGCTGGAAAAAGCAACAGCGCAGAAGAAGCTGTAGCATTATCACAAAGCAAACACGTCTAGTATATTTCAAGCTGTAGAAATATCGCGAGATTGAGGAGGGGTCGGGTGGGGCTAAAAGGTGGGAGCGGCCTGCACCAATACCACCACCATTATGACAACAGCAGGTGAGAGAAAACACTTGGGGGAGGGGGGGGGGAGAAGAAAGAACAATGTTGCACGAAATCTAAGGTACTGCCATGTAAATGGACGTCCGGTGAGGAGTTCGTCTGTGGTGGTACCTGGTATCACACGGAATGGAAATAACTTTTAGTCCCCCTCCCCCTTTTCTTCTTCCTGTCGGAGCTGCTCATCCTCAGAGCCGGGTAGAACTTCTGCAGGAACTTCTTCCCCTCGCAGACGACAAACACCGAGGAGGAGAGCAGGGCCAGGAGGAGGAGGTCCTGCAGGGTCAGAGATTCGGTCTGAAAGATGAACTGCAGGGGCGGGAGGTAGATGACGGCCAGCTGGCCCAAGATGGACAGGGTCACCGCCACGCAGAAGAATCTGGAAAAAGAGAGAAAGTAGAAAATAAGCTAGAGACACGCTTCGCGTCAGAAGCTCTGTCAGTAAATATACACCACAAGTGCAGTTAAGAGAACGATTCGTTGAGATGATAAGGGAGCAAAAAGGTACAGACACGTTGTGTACAGGTGCAAGTAGAAAGGGAGAGGAGGATAACAAGGTTAAGCCCAGCAGAACAATGAATAGGTTTTTCTCTCACGCTCTGATTCAGTAAATGTTTGCAGCTTAAAAACACAGTTGCTATAGTACGTTACTTTTTCAATTTCTTAGTTAGGTTGTTCTTTAGCCTTTCTTCACACGAAACGTCCAGACTTGCCTGTTTGAGAAGAATCCTATTTCGAAGATAAGTCTGTCCTGAGAGCGTGAGCTGAGTGCGTTAAACATATCGAAGAACACGAAGCAGGTGAAGGTCATGGTCTTGTCGCGGTGGGTCATGTGGCCGTCCTCCATTGTCTCTTTGAAAACCCACAGGGTCCCCGCAATTATGATGGACGCAGACATCAGGATATTGACCAGGAGTGACCTGGACAGGATCTCCTCCGACTTCCTCCTCGGCGGCCGCCGCAACACCTCGTGGTCCACGGGCTCCAGGCCGAGCGACTGCGCCGGGGGCCCGTCCATTATCACATTTATCCAGAGTATCTGCATGGGATTAAGCGGGTTCTCCACCCCCAGCAGCGTGGAGAGCGAGATGAGCATGAGCGCAGCGATGCTCGTGCTCAGCTGGAAGCGCACAAAGTTCCGGATGTTGTAGAAGATGCACTTGCCCTCCTCGATGGCGCTGAGGATGGTTGAGAAGTCGTCGTCTAGCAGGATCATGTCAGCCGCCTCCTTGCACACGTCGGTGCCGGTCACCCCCATCGAGATTCCCACGTCGGCCTTCTTGATGGCGACGCCGTCGTTGACCCCGTCTCCCGTCATGCCCACGATGTGGCCCCCCTCCTGCAGTGCCTTCACGATGCGCACCTTGTGCCTGGGCGTGGTGCGGTAGAAGCAGAAGCACTTCTCCACCACCCGCGCAAGGTCCTCGTCGCACATCTTGTCGATGTCAGACCCGCTCACCATGGTTTTCCCATCGCACCAGAGCCCGACCATCCCAGAGATGGCGGCTGCGGTCTCCTTGCTGTCGCCGGTTATCATGGTGACGCTGACGCCGGAGTCCAGGAGGGTTCGGACAGACTCCGCGGCCATCGGGCGAGGCGGGTCCAGGAAGGCGGCCAGGCCCACGAACTCTAACTGGTCGTCGCTTGGTCCTCTGGCCAATGCCAACGTTCGCTTGCACTCCTTGGAACTGAGGAACGCCGCCATGTGCAACACTCTTTTCTTGTGCTGCTCAGTCATAGTCTGCAGTGGTCTTTCGCCACCTTCCTCCCTCACGAACCGGCAGAGGTCGAGGACGTTTTCCACGGCGCCCTTGACGAAGGACTCTGTTGAGCCTTCTTCTTGTCTCCCCTTTGTGCACACCACCATCATCATCTTGGTCTCGGAGCTAAAGGGCTTGTTCCTCACCCTGCGGTAGGTCGCCTGCACGTTGCCCAGCCCGTGTTCCACCGCCGCTTTCAAAAGTGCACAATCGATGGGCGCGCCCTTGATCTCCCCTCGCGCGGACCTGGTGGCATCATTGCAGAGCACCGCCGCCTCCAGCGCGTAGGCCACGTCTGCCCGCCCCGCCATTCTGCCCTCTGCCCGCACGGACAGGTCGTCCGAGGGCTCGCCGGACAGGAGGTCCACCGGCATCATCAGGTCGCTCATCTTCTGCTCGTTGGTGGTCAGCGTGCCGGTCTTGTCCGAGCAGATCCAGTCGACGCATCCGAGCGCCTCCACCGTGGGCAGCCTCTTCACCACCGCGTTCCGCCTGGCCATCCGCATCACTCCGAAGGCCAAGGTCACTGTCACCACAATGGGCAGCCCTTCCGGAATGGCCGCCACCGCCAGGCTCACGCCGACATTGAACATCTCCATCACAGCCTTGCCCTGCAGGCACCCCACGATCATGATGACCGCGATGACGCCCAGGGAGTAAGCGGTCAGCTGCTTCCCCAGGACGTCCATGCTCTTCTGCAGTGGCGTCCTCGGAGGCTCCTCCGCCTGCATGAGCTTGAACACCTCGCCAAACTGAGACTTCTCTCCGATGCACAGCACCACTCCTTTCGCGCTTCCATTAATCACCAGAGTGCCCTAAAAAAATTAAAAAAAAGAAAAGAAAAAGAAAAGCTTGCTGACGTAGGCACGTCTTTTACTACCTACTTTTTATATTCTTCCACACGAACCTGAAATCCAATGTTGGCCATGTCGCTGACGGACATCTTTAACCTCCTCTCGACAATCTCGGTGGTCTTATACTTGGGCTTGGTCTCTCCGGTGAAGGAGCTCTCGTCGACCGCCAGCTCGGCCACCTCCACCAGTCTGATGTCGGCGGGGATGCGGTCGCCGACGGCCAGCTCCACAACGTCGCCCGGCACCAGGTACTTGGCGTAGACCGTCCGCTGTTCCCCGTCCCTCAGGCATCGGCACGACGGGGGCAGGAGGGCGCCCATCCGTTCCAGCGTCTTCTCCGAGCGGTACTCCTATAGTGCACAGTGCGTGCAGTAAAATAACAGGATGAGTACCCAACCAATATTGGTACCACTAGAGCCCACCAACGGCTACACCACTAGTGCTACTTAGTGATGGTGTCGAAATTTGGGTTGCTATAAGGGTTTTTTCTTTTTTCACTATTCTAACACCTGCCCTGGCGTTAGGCCACACAACCCATCACTAAATACATTCCAGCGATATTGGTTACGTCACAGAAGTCACCCCCCCCCTCCCTCCCTCCCTCCTTACGCACCTGCACGAAGCCGACGGTGACGACGATGACGATGGCGAAAGTTATGGAGATGGCGTCGTCGAACTGCTTCATGAAGACAGAGATGACGGCGGAGGCGAGCAGCAGCAGGATGAAGGGCTGGTTGAACTGGTCCAGGTACTTCTTCCAGAGCGGCTCCTGCTTCTTCAGGCCGATCTCGTTGACGCCGTGAATCTGCCTCCTCTCGTCGGCCTCCCGGGTGCTCAGTCCGCGACCAGGATCCACACGGAGCACGTTGCCCACCTCGTAGGTGGAGACGAGCGAGGCGGTCTCGCAGGTAAACCACGACATGTCGAACTCCACCTCCCCCGCCGGCAGGAGCAGCTTCTCCGTCTCCGTCTCCGTCTCCGTGACCTCCTTGACCTCGACGTTGTCGCTCGTCAGCGGCGGCGTCGCGTTGCGCCACGTCGACCGGTGCACCCCTGGCGCCCCCAGCGAGGCACGGGCATCATCATCACGGAGCGAGGTCGCCCGCCCGAGCATTGAGGAAGGCAGTTGGCGCTGTCCGATCGATGACGGGGTCGGGGCTCCCCCGTCACACTGGCGGAGGAGAAGCGGGAGGAGGCCGCGGCCTTTCTCGTCCGCGACGCCGGCCTCATCCTCGCTCTTCCTTCCTTCTCTCTCTTCAGGCGTGCCGCGTGCAGCGGAGGGAGGGGAGCAGTGTCAGGCCTGTCTACTCTTTCTTCCCGTCTCTCCTTCCTCCTGGCCTGGGGACCGCTGGGCTTGCCTGGGCTGGGCTGGGCTGGGTGTAGTTACGATTTTGCGCGCCTCCCCTCGCCTCCCTTCGCATGAAGCTGCTTTCTTGCGACCGGCACGGTACTACGTTTGTTTGTTTGTTTTTGACTCCCGGACCTACTCTCGGATTTTGTCCCGGAGGGTCCCTAGCCCATTCCCGTCGTGGGGATTTGGGAGGAGTAGCTGGATTTCTCCCTCCAAAGCCTGTAGAGGAGGTC
>JAAUYM010056221.1_pt1 | contig 14856 bp, 18 predicted proteins | sample 7278001 | NCBI WGS metagenome assembly JAAUYM01 (sample SAMN14350224, study PRJNA611818) | marine sediment metagenome | isolation source: surface marine sediment (1.8m) | place: French Polynesia: Moorea | collected 2018-08
GAGTCTGGCGCACATTTTATTATTTATGCGCCGGGCCCAAAAAGGCCCCCAATTAGGCCCCAGGGCCCATTTTGTAAGGTGTATAGATTTAGCTGATACACCCATTATAAAGCTTAACTAGATCAAAACGGTAATGACCGTAACGGCTGTCTGGTTGGGTCATCACAAATGTGATCTCTCTCAATAACGCAACCGGTTTGCTTGTTGCCAGCTTCCCTCTTAATTTTTCTCCATCACCGTTTTTTCGAAGTCTTTAAAATACGGGACAAGGCATTTATCTTCGGAAAAAGAAGAATAAAGATGTCTCCTTGGAGGAACTTCCTGCGGCTGTGTTCAAGCAGTGGACGCGTAACAGGTAAGAATTTTCTTTTAGCTCAATCTATGGTTGGTGTGCATCTGACAGAGGTTCTCAACCTTTACGAACAACAACCCATCTTGAACCCACATAACTAATCCGCGATTCACTAATTTGTGGAGGTGGTAAAAACAAAAGACATTAGGTATGTTTTTAAGTACTGACCATATGATCCCTTCTCGCAACCAAATTTATAATACTTTAGACAAGATAAGATGACACCTTTTAATGGGACATGCGTATACAGCAGTTTCCATTCTCAGTCAAGAGATCATCATCAACCTCTTCGTCGTCATCTTCACTGTCCGTCCCTTCCCCCTCCTGGCTGGGCACCCCCACGTCCGAGGTGGTCGGCACAGAGCAGCTGAGGACCGGGCCAGGGCCGTCAAACGTCATTCCCAGGGTGTTGCAGGCACAGGCCCTGCCCATCCTGGGGGAGCTTGACGAAGAATTTCTACAAGTACATACAATACATGACTAGTAGGACAGAGTTCCCAACCCTTTCTTAGTTAGCGTACCACATCCACAAGATAGCATTTTTAGGCGTAAGGCCTATGGTATCTAAAAAAAATCACACTTTTATTATATTAAAAATGTGTACATACAAAGAACTACATACTCTCCTAAAGTTTGGGGTACCGCCTAAAAATGTTTGACCTACTACCACTACTACTATTTGTGGTACGAGTACCATAGGTTGGGCACCACTGATGTAGTAAAAGTTTATACTGAAACTTAGTACTTTATTTCTACGTTAGATAATGGACGATGTGAAGGAGGGCCTCCAGTACGCTTTCCAGACAAGGAACCCGCTGACACTAGCGGCGTCTGGTGCCGGCCACGCGGCCATGGAGGCCACCATGTCTAACTTGGTGGAGCCCGGCGACGTCGTGCTGGTGGCCACAAGCGGGCTGTGGGGGGAACGCTTTGCCGAGATGGGGAGGAGGCAGGGTAAGGCGTCTTCAATTACTTGTTATGCAATAACTAAAAGTTGTAATTTACACAAAACTTTAAAAGATATTTTGTGTCAAATAACCAGAAGCCATCCTCTTTTTCGTTTCTCGTGTAGTATGTATACTACATTTAGTTTTGCCCTTTGCCCTTGTCTTTCAAAAATATGCGATTATTGGGTCGATCTGATGCTCAGGAGGCGACGTGCGTCTTCTGTCGAACCCGTTCGGGATTCCCTTCTCTTCGGAGCAGTTCGCTTCGGCCCTGGAGAGCGAGCGCCCCAGCCTGCTCTGCGTCACCCACGGGGAGTCCACCTCCGGATGCGTCCAGGAGCTGGAGGGGCTGGCAGAACTGTGCAGACGGTAACGTATCCCGCACTACGTATGGAGCAGTTGAACTCGATTAATCGGCCACTATCTTAGTCTTGATCTGATCGGGATTGGGACTGTAGGGGGTGCGTAAAAGTTAAGAGCTGAAAAACTTTTCGTTATACTATGTACTTACTAGTACAGTGTTTCTCATACTTATTGACAAGATAAAGTTCTCAACATTGTGGTTCTGGCACTCAAATTAATCTGTCGAAAAGGGAGAGTCCAGCATTTACCGTATGACCACGAGTGTGTTGAGCCATCTGGTAGTACAGTTCCTCATGACGTGTCAGAATGTGTGTACAGAGAAACAGCCGGTTTGCAGAGCAAGTATGCATCGTACTTGCTTTCCGCAGCAACAGCTCTGTCCGCCCCCCCCCCCTTCTCTCTCCTCGTTCTCTCGCTTTCCCTCGCTGTGGGTTCGCGTGTACCGTCGTCTTGTGTAAGAAAAAGGGGCATCAGCACAACCTGTAGCTTTGGGTGGGCCCTTCCCAACACACACACACACGAAATATCAGCTGAAGAAAGAAAGGAAAGGGAGCATCCACTTGCCGGGAAGAACACATCGCTACTGCAGTTTCACCAGGTTCTACCAAGCAAGGTAAGATCATTTTCTCACAGTCTTGCAAATGTTGCTAATTGACGAACAGCAACTGTGAATTGATATTGCAGTGTATATACAACGTAGCCATGCGCACCTACAGTATTGTTGCTGAAAAAAAAACCAACTGGTTTTGCGATATCTGCAATCCATCTACCCCAAACCACATTTTCCCCCTCCCCTCCACCTTCTTTCTCTCTCTTTCCGTGTGGTTATTGTCGTGCCTTTCAAGAAAAAACCAGTGAAGTAAAACTGAGCATAATGTGGAAAAACCTCCGTAATTTTAGATATATTAGGATGTGTTCAGGTAAGCATGATGCAGCCTAGTTTGTACACTTACCGTAGGGTAGGTACAGTACAGTCCAGAGTTCGAGTTGGGCAAAGTTCACCTTAGACAGTTTTTTTTTACTAGTCGGTTCCTCATTGCAGTAAGAAAATCTATTGACTTTAGGCAACAGATTCTACACTTAGGCATCAACAATTTTGATTTACGTACTATATTTTTATGCTAAATACTAGATTATTCCAAGCCTCCTCCAATCCACAGCCAAGAAGATGTCGTCTCTCTCGCTGCCGCCGCCTCCCTGCCTCAACACCTCCACCGCCGATCGGGTGGGGGCTGAGAAGACCCTGACCGGGCCGGGGCCGTCCAACGCGGAGCACAGGGTGCTGCAGGCTCAGGCCCTGCCGGTCCTGGGACACCTGCACCCTGAGTTTTGCAAGGTTAGTTCCTTGTTGATACTTCGATTGACTGAGATGCCATGCTAGCATTTGCTTCGTTCTTCTTTTTTTTTTGCAGATCATGGACGACGTCAAAGCGGGTATCCAGTACATTTTCCAGACGACCAACCCGCTGACTGTGGCGCTCTCCGCCACCGGCCATGCCGCCATGGAGACGGTCATGGTCAATCTGGTGGAGCCGGGGGACGTCATCCTCATCGCCTCAAACGGCATCTGGGGCGAGCGGTCATCTGACATGGCCAAAAGACAGGGTGACTAAATGACGAGAGCAGAATTGCTCAGGAAATACAGCAGAGGTTCTTAACCTATCGGTCACGAGAGGGTCAGGGAGAAATAGTACATGTACTGTATGTACCTAAGAAGCAGTGTGTCTTCTCCTCCTCCTCTCCTTCTTTACAATATTTACTGGGTCGCGCGGGTACTCATGGTGGCTTAAAAAAATGGGTCGCAGTCCGAAGAGGTTGAAGACCTCTGAAATAGAACCTTGCTCATATCCCCTCCCTTCACGTTCCACCCTCAGGAGGAGACGTGAGGCTGGTGTCCAACCCGCCCGGATCGCCGTTCTCCCTGGATCAGTTCGAGTCGGCGCTGGAATCCAGTCGGCCCTCCCTCCTCTTTGCGGTGCAGGGCGAGTCCTCCACGGGCTGTCTACAGGACCTGGAGGGACTGGGCCAGCTCTGCAGAAGGTAGGACACAGACGAAAGACGAAATCGATTAGCTGTGCACTCCCGAGTACCGATTAAATAAATTCGCTCAGTTATTATGTAATTTCCGCTAATACTGTATATTAACCTCGATGACCTCGAGATGATGACCTCGAAACACTACTATGAACAGTCTGTTTTCACTTAAAGCTGACGTGGAGGTTGTCCGATCTATACTAGCATCTATCTTTTGGCATCCTCCAAGATCTGCTGCTTATAGTCTGGATGGTTCTCCCCGTCCAAGAAGTTTCCCGCGTAGTTGAGGTCGTCCCTGATGAAGGGCCCGGCGTCCTTTTCTTCCTCCCGCTCCTCCTCGACGATCACCCTGTCAAGCTTGGGGCTGGGGTCCGGGACGAGCTCGGCCCGTTCTCTGAACTCCGACTGATGCTGCTGTTGTTGCGGCTGTCGTTGGACCACATTCATCCTTTGCCAGTCTCCGTCCTAAGAACAAAAACAGTGAAAGTCCAATGTTTGTACTACTAGGTACCAGTAGTGAACTTCCTATAGAGAATAGTAAATTTTACTCCGATAATAAATCCTTAACATACATGTAGAAGCTTAAGCAGCAGAAGCAGAAGCTTGTGCGTGGACGTGGTAATGATTTTTTTATGCAATAAAAATCTTGATTCTGATTACGACGCATGTCAAGATTTCGCTGTAACTTGCTCTCCACGCGTTGGGGAGATGCTAGAAATGCGCGTTTCGCGACACCTGCTGTTTTCTCTGTGTCCTGAAGGACTGTGGGTCGTTGCCTTGGTCCTCCACCGCCTCCTCCTCCCTCCCTTTCCTCCTCTCCGTCCAGCCATCTTGGTGCACTGTCCTCTCTGCCTGCGGGTGTGGTTGGCGCTGCTGATGGTGGGACTCGGTGTCGTAAAAGTCGCTGTCGTCGTCGTCGTCGTCGTCCTCCTCCTCCTCCTCCTCTTCTTCCTGGACTCTCTCCATTGAGTAGACTGAACGGGAGAAAGAAGTAATTTATTAATATAGTCCAGCCTATCGAGTTCAAATCGGCGGATTTCTTGTACTAGAACTCGTAGAAGATACGAGTAAAAACATGCTTATTGAGGAGTGTCGTGATAAGAATAAGCACTGTGATGCAAGTCGTGTGCGTCTATAGTATTATAGTTGCATTAAAATGCATAAATTAATAAAAATATAACAATGTTCAACAAATTAAAGTTTCTATTTTGATTTTAAGCGCAAAGAATGCTTTTAAATGGGCACTGAATAAGACATTCACAGAAATATTTTTAACAGCTGATGTCTGATAATGAAACTTACGGTAGCAGTCTCAATTAATTTTTTCCTACCCTGTCTTGTTCGAGTAGTCCCCAAAACTTGCACTCACTGCCGTCGTCGTCCCTCCTCTCCTCCACATCCTCCTCCTCGTCCTCGTCATCTCGGTCAAAGGCCTCTCGCCTCCCTCCACCTTCCCCCTCGTCGTCGTAGTCGATGGCGTACTCGTCCCTGTCCTCCTCCTCCTCCTCCTCGTCTTCTTCGTCTTCATCTGCTTCCTCCTCCTCCTCGTCCTCCTCCTCGTCATCATCGTCCTCCTCCTCCCCTTCCGCTTCCTCTTCCTCCTCCTCCTCTCTGAGCTTCTTCCTCATCTTGGTTCCTCCTCCCTCTTCCCTCCTCATTGGCGGCTCCTTCCTCCTCATGTCCCGAGGCAACACGTCCTCCTCCTGCTGTGCCATCGTCTCCACCTCCCACCTCTCTCTCTCCTTCTCCTTCTCCTCCTCCTCCGCCTTCGACTCACTCCTCCCCTTCTTCCTCCTTCTCCTCTTCCTTTTCTTCTTCCCCTTCTTGTGCATCTTCATCTTGGGCTTCATCTGTCCCTCCTCCTCTTCCTCCATGGCGGTGCCCTCTTTCTCTGCCCAGGGCTCTTTGCCCCCTCCCCTGAGCGGACCTCCCCCCAAGGCGGAGCTTTCTCCCCCCGAAAAGGGAATCTGCTGGAAGCGGCCAGAGGAGCCCCCGATGCCCATCGGCTCGCCGGAGAGGCACCTTTAGAAGAGCGAATCGCTAAATGTAATGTCTGCCTACCTACATACACGTAGCTGCTACATTTCATGTTTTTCATCCCATTGATTTCCCCAAATAATCATTACTTGAATAGGCAGTCCCCGAGGTCGAAGCAGACGGCCTCGTCGTCCTCAAAGAAGTTGTCGAGTGATCCCTGCACCGGCGGTGGCCTCCTGACCCCACCGCCTCCGCCCCCGCCGCGACCGGGCGCCGGACCCGGAGGAACGGGTGGAAACCCGGGCTGCTCTAACCTCTCCTTGCTCCCGGTGACCCGCTGAACGCCTCCTCCTCCTTCTCCCCCATCGCCCAGTCTCAGGGCGTCGCCCCCGCCGCCTCCGCCCTCCGGCCCGGTCGGCCCGGCGGCCGAGAAGCGGTCCGGGTTGCCCATCTCGGGCTTCCTGTTGCCTCCTCCGGCTCCCTTCTTCTTCTCGTCCTCGTCCTCCTTCCTCTTCTTCTGGCCGGCCTTGTTGTTGTCCTCCATCTCCAACTCCTTCCCCCTCCTCTTCGTCTTGCTACCCTTCAGTCAGCTCGACTCAAAAAGTGGAATTTGTCAGGTGCCAGAATACTACGTCGATGCAACAAAAAGTAATTTTGGGTCTTTTTACTTAAAACAAATACAGTGGAATTCCGACGTTGTGAACCACATTTTGAGTCATCTCGTGACCACCTTCTTCCCCTTCCTCCTTTTCTTTTTCTTCTTCTTCCTCCTCTTTTTCTTCTTCTTCTTCTTTTTCTTCTTCATCTTGTTTCTCTTCCCGCCGTGTCCCTCCCCGATGCCGACGTCCTCCTCCTTGCCCACCCTGCTCCTCAGTGACCTTGCGCCCCTGCCGTTGCTATCGTTGTCCCTGCCCGTTGTCGTCGCTGCTGCCCGTCTCTCCCGCTCCATGAGGCGGTGCGAGGACTTCTGCTGGCCGGGCGGCTTCACGCGCTTGGCCATTTTGCTCAGCAGCTTGTTGGCGAAACCTGAAGAATGTCACGTGCTGTTGATTTATAGTGGGCTTCCCCTGACGATCACGTTTGAAACTCCTGTTGGAACTTGGAAAGCTCGTTTATTTGGTCTTACTTGAGACTTTTGAAAGCTAGGCATATTTGATTAATAAAGCCAATTTGTCCACCAACCTAAAGCATCCACTTTGCAAAGACAATTTAAGTACATGGCATTTCAACAAAGTCAATATTTTACTTCTCTCCCAAAATGACATGGCAAACAAAAAATCTGGTGGGGCCGTGTCGGCTGTTTCCAACACATCCTGACATGGCACATACGTACTATGTAAGTACTGTACTATATATTTTCTATAACAGAATTTCATCCCTACCATCTTGCTCGCCCCGTTCCGCGCTCAGCCCCTCCTCCTTGGCCATCATCCTCTCCCTGAGGACCTCGTCCTCCAACCTCCGCCTGACCCCGAAGTCGCCGTCGTCCTCCTCGTCGCCGTCGCCGTGGCCGCCGCCTGTCGCCGCCGCAAGCCGCTTCCACCGCCTCCTCCTCCTCCTATTTCCTCCTCTGGTTCCGGCATCCGCCGAGTCTAGTTCCAGCCACAGCAACACCAGCAGCACCAGGAGAACCAGCCAAGTGGCCCTCATTGCGAACGATTACACCTTCATCAATTTTTATTTCTACTGGAGGCGGTGGCTTCCTCCTAAGGACTGGAAAGTGCAGCGCTCTGTTTTGGCATATACTACTACACCTCCTTTAAAATGCATGGATGAATGCATTGTAGCAGCGAGAGGCGTCTTGACTGAAGCCACAAACAAATCCGTTTGGAAACTCGACGGTTGGGATGAGGTAAGAGAAATTTTATAGCAGAATTCTCTTTGATTTTTGTCTTTATTAGCTTCTTTGGTTATTGGGGAAAAAAATAAGCATTTCTACATGATGTGAGATAGTGTAGTGCAAAAAAAAACTTTTACACTCGATTGCACTAAAAAAACATGTCGTTACCCATACAAATTCAGATCTTTTCGACAATTTTTTTTAGAACACTTTGGGTCTCTGCGCTGAAACACTTCAATGCCTTTGTTGGGGTGTAATAGAAGAAATCGTCTTGCCGGACTAGAAAACTCCTCTCTTCTTGGTTTGATTTCTTTTCTTAATTTCAGAGGGTTTTTTGCAGTCTCCGTCTTCCCACCGAAATTAACAATTGGTGACTCTATGGCGGACGGCAGGAATTCATATCTTTATACTTTCTTGGGGAGGGGGGAGAGGCTCCTCTTCATGGGTGAGTCACCATATGACTCACACTAATTATTCGTCCACGCTCAGATCAGACGGCCACGTTTCTGGCTGGGTCCACCCTGATCTTGACAAAGATGCAGTCGTCGCGGACGTACTTCCTTGGAGAGGAGGCGGAGTCCGCCAGCATCCGGTGGGGCACAAACTTGGGAAAGCCGAAGCCGAGCTGGTCCGGGTCGCCCGCCGGGCTCGGCCGGCGAAAGTTGGGCCACTCCGGGTCCGGGATAAAACTCTCCACCACGTTGCACGCCGCCCTGCGGTCCTCCGCCTGGTCCAGCAGGGAGAAGGAGACGGTGTGGCGGAAGGGCCACTTCAGGATGCTGTCGAACTCCCCAGGAAGGATCTTGATGTAGGCAGAGAGGTGGGTGCCCTCCCCAGACCCGTTGCCGTCCAGGAAGAGCGAGGCCTGCAACCGGTAGCCGCACTGCGAGGTGAAGAAGGGCACCGACACCAGCTCCAGCCCCTCGGAGGAGCGCGCCTCGCGCAGGCGGGACGAGAAGTCGCGCACCTTCCACACCAGCACGCCGTTGTAGCTTGTCGTCGCCCTCTCCAGCTGGGAGGTCAGTCTGGAATCGGTGCCAAGATTAGTTGCAATCTGACCTCAGATTAAGTAATGTCACCCGTTATCGGGAAGAGTTCATTACTAAATCAAGATTTATTTATAAAAGTCGGTGTCGGTGAATTGTGAATTGTCAAGGGGGGAAATCGATGGTTGTGCCTTCTCAAGATTTACTCACTTGTCGATGTGAGCTCTCTGCCTCTGCACCAGGCTGCACATGAGGTCCAGGTGCAGTTTAGAGGCCTCTGCCAGGTGCGTCTCCATGGCTGACCGACAGGCCGACCGGAATTGGCAGCCGGCGTCCTCGAAGCTGCAGGGGCGGTTCTTGTTGCTGCTGGAAGAAGGAGAGGAGGCGCCGTTGTCGCACTCCTCGGCCAGATGGCGCTCCACCTCGTCGCGGGCCACGCTGGTCAGGCTCCCGTCCGACTTGCTGCACCTGAGGATGGAAGACAAATTGTTTGAGACACGTGTTTTTTGACTTGATGTTGTGAAAGTTGGAATAGTAAACTCGGAGGATCGTCCTATGCAAAATTTTGTTTTTGGTACTCTCTTCGTGTCAGCCGAAATAGTATGACAAAGTTTAATATTTTCCAGTTACAATTGCTTGCACTACGTAGCTGTGGATCAAGGAACTGAGTGTGGCACCAACATTTGAGAAAGTAAGAAACTTTTCTTTCAGTGTAATAATCATCTATTGTGTGGAATGTCACTTATGCTTATCAACCCATTCTACGTACGAACCAAGAAGACTGAAAAGCTTTATTTCATATTTTGAAATCTGTTGTTCCGCTAAGTTTACCTCCCTACCTGTTGGGACAGGGCACCGGGAAGAGTCCGCACTTCCTGTGGTGCGCCTGCAGGGTGTCCGCGGCAAAGGCCCCGGCGCAGTACTGGCACCCGACCAGCCGCTTGGAGCAGGTGTTGGCCTGGTGCGCCCTCAGCCTGTTGCGGGCGATGCGCCCGCCGCACTTGTTCTCGCAGTCGACGGGCTCGAAGCCGCAGCTGGCCCCGTGCTCCTCCACCGTGGCCCCGGTGAACTCCCGCTTGCAGTGCGGGCAGGAGACCGGGCGTCCGGGGCAGGTGGTCAGCAGGTGGTCCTCCATCATCAGGCGGGCGATCTTGGCGCCGCAGACGCCGGCTCCCCTGGGGCAGGCCACCGCGTCGCGCTGACAGGCGTTCAGGTGCGCCTTCAGCTTGCCCAGGGGGCCCTGCCACTTGCACCCGTCGTTCTGCAAAGACAGAAATGCAAGATATAGTGATATTTCGATATGTGGGGAATTAGTTCGGTGAATCTATGACTGATTCTTAACTGCACGTTGATACACGTATAGTGAACTACTACAGTACCGTACATTGATACCTACGGTAAAATAAACTGTAACAAAACCACAATACCTTTTTCAGCATGGTTAAGTTCCAAGAGATTCTTTTTTTTTTAAAGAAAGAAAGATCACTGTTAGTCACGACTGCAGAGGGGAAAGGGCGGAGGGGTTGGTGTTTCCTCCTCCTCCTCTTCCCTGTGTCCCTTTCAGTCATGAACTGATGTTGCTGTTGGTGGTGGTCGTGAACAGATTCGCTACGCGCCCATGAGTCATGCAGTCTCTCCCTCCATCTACCTGTCTCTTTCCAGATAAATTATTTGTCTCGTGACGCAGAAGCAGATTGATTTGGAAAGTGAAGGCATGTCAATTAGTTGTAACTGAGAGCCGACTGAAAAACTCGTTCTACTATATTGTAGGTACGTGCAGTAATCAGAGACACTGTCTGTGATCGTGATTTATGTTCAAATCATTTTAAAACAGGTTTTTTACATTATTTAATGTAAGCATTAGATTTGGAAAACTTTTGTTAATTTTAAGGCTTTAATTTGAAGCTGTCTTATCTTCCTCTTGTTTACCTTGTGTATACAGAAAACCGTTGATTGCATAATCTTCTGCCTGGCCTCAGCGCCGACGGCGAACGTCTCCTCCAGCTCGTCGAAGCCGGAGGAGCCGTTGCTCACGTTCTTCCTGTTGCTGCCGATGTGATTGTTGTTGTTGGTCGGCGATGAGACGGAGGACATCTTGCTGCCGCTGTTGTAAGTGCGGAAGACATTCTCCGAGGCCAGGTTGTAGACGAGTCCGCCGCGGCTGTTGCTGGTCCTGATGACCATCCTGGTGCCGCCGTTGTTGGCCTCTCCAGCCAACTCCTCGTAGTCCGGGCAGGAAGACGGGGAGGAGGCGGAGGCAGACGTGCCGCCGTTGCCGCCACGGCCGCCGTTGGACTCGCAGGAGGCCGGGTTGGAATACTCATTCTCCTCCTCCTCCTCGTTGGTGTCGATGGCGGAGTCACGGCCGCCAGACCAGGGCAGCGAGTAGGTGGAGGTCATCATTTTGAGAGCGAGAAAGACGCGTCCGCACCCTGAGACGTCGGGAGATGAACTGACTGACGAAAACGGCGAGACGGAGGAAGGGGAAAGAGCTTTTTCCTCCTTCCTGCCTCCTCCTTTTTTTTCGCAGTAGGGAACCTCGGTAGCGCACAAGGATCAGAACGAGCGCGCTCGTTCTGATCCCCTCCGAGTTAGATTAAAACAGTGATTAAAAAAAAAAAACAAGTAACAAATGTCATCGGTGAAAAACCATAACAAAGTAGACGCAACATGTTCTGCAACATTTAACAACAAGGTCTTCAATTCGAGGTGCTCTATGGTTCCAGCGGATGTTGAAGAGAAAGACTCGCTCTCTTCCCTTCCACCAAAAAAACATTTGGAAGCTCAGAGGAGAAGTGGACTTGGTCGCCGCCGTTGCTGCCGTCGCCGCCGACACTGCCGCCGCCGCCGTCGTCACCGGAAGCAGATGTCCGCTGGATGGTGGCGACGGCGCAATCTTTTTGGATACGCCGCCGCAATAGCAGCAGCAGCAACAGCAGCAGCAGCAGCACATGGCAATTACAGGGTGGCTCGAAGAAAAAAACGCGGACCTGGATACTGGACACTGGTGCAGTTAAACTCGATCGTCGTGCTTGTTGTATACAGTAAATACCTAAGTTGAACTTACATTGGAGGAAAACACCCTGTGTACAGTAGGCGGAGTCGAGACTTGTAAGGTTGGATATACGGAGAGCCAATTTGCCTCCCTCCTCTTCCCGTGTGGCAAGAGCTCTCTGCGGGAGAGGAAGAGGAGGAGGAGGAGGAGGAGGAGGAGGAGAACTATAATGAAGTAAAGAGAGACAGAGAGGCAGGTTTGAGTTATTTAGCTTGGACACGCAGCAATGATTTCCGAGGAGAGATATCCCACATTTGTGTGTGAGAGAACTTTTGTGTGTGTGTATGTGGACATGCGGCAAAAGGGTGGGGCCAACGGCGGGAGGTAAAAATCGTCAAATCGTCCTCCCCCTCCGTCCCATTTCATCTCTCGCTCTCTCTCCTTCCCTCCACCATACCTGTCGTCTCCCCCAAACACCACCTGTGTTGGGAGGATGACAATGAGGTCCGCCGCCGCCACCTGTGTCATCATGCGGAATTTCGATTAGAATTTTACCTACCCCACTCTCCTTACTCTTTACTACCTACCTACTAGTTTCATGTCATTTCTACTACTTCTACTACGTCTGTACAACGAACGTGCAAGCAAGAAGTTCGCCTTCCAAACAAGACGTTTGGAAGATGTCCAAGCTGACAAGTTGCAAATTTCGAAGGAAAAACTTGGATCGGAATGAAGAGAAAGAGAGAGGGTTTTTCCCATGCTTGATTCTGCTTGCTCCCGCAGACAAGAGATACCGCAAAGAAAGAGAGAGAAGGTCTACGTACTACTAGGAGAGAAAAAAATGCAACTTCTTTTTCCCTCCCCTGCGTTTCTCCGAAAAACATTCATTAGCAGCGCGTTAATTTTCGACATCCGGCCACGTCGAGAGAAATCCGATTCGTGTGAGCGGCTTTCTCAAAAAGAGAGAGGAAGATATTTTTTGCGGAAAAAAATTATTTTTTTTTGTGTGTGCGTGTGTCTGTATCGGTCAAAAAAGTCCTATTTTCCGGGTCTCTCCTGATTTAAGAGTGCTTGTACATTTTCCCGCCACGTCTGCTGCTGACATCAGACGACGAGTGGAAGAAGGGTGGTGGCGGTGGGTCCATCTGCCCATTCAACAACTCTCCCCCCGTTTTCTCTCTCCCGCTCCTCCTCCCCCCCCCCTATATTTGAACAAATGCGACCTTCTTTTGTGCCCTTTCACTTCTTCCTCATCTCCTCTTTTCAATGGAGGCGCCGCCGTAGCCATTGTCTGGGGAGGGGGGAGGGTTAGGGGAGGAGGGGTGGCTCGAATATCACACGTGTGATTTACTCCTGCTTTTACCCGCCCATAACTCAATGCAATAGAACAAAATGTGCATTAAAGAAAATAGTAAGTAGTGAAATAGTAAAGAGATACCCAGACTTAGTACAAGAGCAATGTATAACTAAAGCAATGACAACAAAATGCTTTCATGCTTTTTTCTGGAGAAACCTAAGCAGGAAGAAGAATATCCTCATCTGCTGCTGGTCAGACCGAAAAAAAAACGAAAAATGTGCGAAACCCGAGAAGTGCTGAGATTTTCTCTCCTGCAGGCTCTGGTGAAGGAAGAAAAAAGCTGTTGGCAAGCTCGACGTTCGATTTAGTACGGCTAGTCTGGAACATGTGTGCTGTGAGGGGGATGGGAGGAGGAAGTTGTTCTGTTTAGATTTTGGTTTTGCATGTTCTATATGAAAGCAGCGTGGCCCGTGAGTTAGGAAGAGAGAGAGAGATTCTGCTCTCGTCAACAGTACTGTCAACTTTCGCTATAGTCACGTTCACGTTAGAAACTTCAATGATTTATCTGGCAATTAATTTCTTATTTTGTAGCAAAAACACTTTTAATGCACACTTTTAAATAAAATGAAGCATTTCTTCTGCTACGGAGTACTTATATAGAAAGTTGACTGTTACTTCCTGAAACCCGCCGCCGCGTCTGGTCTGGGACTGGGACATGTGGCAAATGTTCGACAGCATCCACCCACCCGTCTCCTCTCTCCACAAAACTCCTGGCAGTATCGACAAGCGGAGATGACTGGAGAAAAAAAAAGTAGTAGTAGCTGCTCTCTCCCTCTCGCCCCCTCTCTTGTGTGCTGTGCTGATGATGGAGGAGGAAGAGAGAAAGAGAGAGACAGTTTTAACTCCACCCCTCCACTCCACTCCTCATTCCAGAAACAGAGGGAGAGAGGGGGGAAGAAGCGGAAATGACCGTAAACAAGGGTGATAATGAGACACAGGGAGATGGAGAAAGAGAGATGGCAGAGCCAGACGAGAGAAAACAAGAATCGGAAATGGAAGCAACAGAGAAAAAAAGTGCAAAATTGGTTATTTTTTTAAGCATAACCAACTTATGCAAAAAAGGGAAGAAAACTTTTGCTACACCAGAATGCTCGGCCAAAACGAAACTTATTCTCTCTTTTCCCCCTTTGACATGACGGATCAATCATCCATTATATGTAGTATTCATTACTTTTTCCCTCCTCCTCCTCCTCCTCCTCTTTCCCTTTGGATGCGCTTCCTGATCTGATCGAAGGGAGGGAGAGGGAAAAATGGAGTCGAGTCATGGAGAAAGATGAAACTGTCCTGTGGGAGAAAATAGCAGCTGCTCTAGCGGGATGTGAAGTGCTCAACTTAGCTGGGATGTATCAAGGCGGTACACCTCTTAAAGAGCTTATTGTAACAAAATTTATTTCTTAATTTAATACATTGAACTTTAAAGACAGAACTGAACTGACAGTAGTACATAGTAGCTACCTGTACTACAGTAAGTTGAGAAATTTGTGCTAAGAAAAGTTGTTAGTTTCTTTCCGCAAATTCGGGAAACATGGGCACTTTTGACTATAGTCCTACTTAACCAAATTCACTGTACTACGTTTAGATGGTGAGTATGCTGCATGGAGAGGGAAGAAGAACTCAGGCGAAGATAAAAGATATGCAGAATTTACGGTGAAACCTTGATGAACATTTAGACAGTGAAGTTTGATGTAGTTAATTTGCTCAATACCCCTTATGACCAACTTCCTCACAGAAGTGATTGCGTCGACACAGTGAAGCTGCTGCTCACCCACCAGTTGACTACGTATATCGAGCTTCTACCGTATTCATCTGGGCAAATAAGTACTCAGCACGCGACCGTGGCTACTTAAAGGACCCTGCAGTTCACAAAAACTTTTATTTTTCGAGCGAGAGGAGATTTACGTGGATTCTCTTCCTTCCTCCTCTACTAATGTAATAGGGAAAGAGGGAGGGGGATCGAGCAGGTAAGAAGATTGGCGGCGGCGCTGGAAGAGCAAGAAAGGGGGGA
>JAAUYM010066241.1_pt1 | contig 14855 bp, 20 predicted proteins | sample 7278001 | NCBI WGS metagenome assembly JAAUYM01 (sample SAMN14350224, study PRJNA611818) | marine sediment metagenome | isolation source: surface marine sediment (1.8m) | place: French Polynesia: Moorea | collected 2018-08
TTTAGCTAAATTTGATTGAAAACTTTTCTCTCAATTTTTTCTCTCTTCGAAATCGGCCAAGTTTTTTTTAAAGTCTGGCCGACGACTGGCCAAACTGGCAACACTGGTGAGAGATTGACGAAGGCACTGCACGTCCACCAAAAATGTTCCTCATTTGTTGCAGCGGAACGCGTTTGGAGAGTCCCTGCTGCACTTGCTGGTCCACAGGCACAACGTGGGTATGGTCAAAGCACTCCTGGACCACGCCAATGAGAGGGGGGACGAGGTGCTCACGGAAATGGTCAACGGAAAGGATCACAGGTGAGCTTCAGTGCTCCAACCGTTCATGTGTACCAGGAGAAGTGCCATCCAGTTCTACTGGCACTATAGTACTAGGTACCTATGTTTACATGGGAATAAAATAACATCTATGAGGGTTTTTTTCCTCTAACAGCAGCTATAATCTTACTTCATCTTAGTGAACTGACCCCTTACTTGACGGCTGTGAAGACTGGCAATGACACCATCCAGACCTTGTTGCTACCACTGACGAAAGACAAAGGTGAGCAGCAAAATACTAGTACTACATCAAGGTACATAAACAATTTCGGTAGAGGGGCGTTTGCATATTTCCACTAATTATGCTTAGGTGGGTGGGAGGAAATTCATGTTGCCGCGCTCAAGGGAGATGCTGAGGAGATCGAAAGGATGCTCGAGCAGGCCGGAGAGGATGACGAGATGCCCAAGACGGAGAGGGGAAGGACGCCACTGCTGATTGCCGCAGGTACAGGATGATCTTGTAAAAAATAACATCTAACATACTGAGAAGGCAAGAAGCGAAAGTGCGTGTCAGGGTTTTTTCTTAAATTATTATGTATGGACATCCTTTATGAGTCAAGCTGAAACTGAATTGTGGAAGAGCAGACATTTTCCCATCCAAAACAGAGCACGGCAAGGTGCCAGTCCTGGAACTGCTGCTCTCCCGAGGCCCTCCCCCTTCCTCCGCGGCGCTCTTGGACGACGGCCGCAGCGTGGCGCATCTGGCTGCCGCCTCCGGGGTGGAGGACGCCTTCGTGGCCATGGAGGACGCGCTCGGCGCGGAGCAGGCCAAGAGGATGATGAGATCCGCCGACGCCGCAGGGCGGACCCCGCTGATGGAGGCCGTGGGGCGACAGAAGGCGCCCATGGTGGAATTCCTGCTGGGTGAGTTGGCCGATCGAGGATATTCGGGTTCGTGTCAAATTTGGCTAAATTACCCAACCAGACATACTCGTCGGTACATATCTGACATATCTAAAGCGTAATAACTTGTGTTTATAATATTATTATTATATTTTATAATAACTCTACATTTTTTCTCCCACACACGTGGACATTAATTAAACACACAATCGCCTTTTCATGTGAAAAGAAAGCTAAAGTTGACATACTATACGGCAGTCAAAGCAAACTCCACGTTGTCCTCCAGGTCGCGGCGTGGACCCGAACTGTCGCGACTCCTCCGGCCGCAGCGCTCTCGACCTGGCGGTCGGGTTTGCCGACGCCGGCGCCGTCAAGACGCTGCTGGAGGCGGGGGCGAGGAGAAAGGCGGGGAGGACTTCGGGGGCAGCGGGGCAGCCGCTGCCCACCAAGATAGCCAAGATGCTGGAGGGGGCGGAGGAGGAGGAGGAGGAAGAGAAACAAGCGGGGGGAACGGAGCCATTGAAGCAGGGATATAAGAAGAAGGAAAGGAAGAAGTCGTCCTTTTGTGCCCTCCTGTGATTGCAATCGAATCTGTGATTCACCCAAAATTAAATTATTTATTTTAATTACAGTAGTACCATTGGTACTGGAATTACTACTCTGAGGGCGTGAAATAAAACAATAATGTCTCGTTTTATTTTTATTTTTTTTAAGTGACCCCTTATCTTCCACAAGCTTTGTGAAGGAGGGAGCAGCTGAACAAACATCAGATTTTCAGAAGGACCTCGGCTCAGCTTGGCAACTGTGCCTACCTACCTGTAGTTGGATACTAGCAGACCCAGGGTTTATTCGTCAAATTTTCTGACACGGCGGCGTCACGAACATGTTCTTCCTGATCATGTGCGTCACCATGGCCGTCGCCTGGCTGCTCAGCTTCGTCCCCGACCCCAAGCCCATCCTTGGAATCTACAACCAGCCGGGTGCGGAGAGAAAGTTTGCAGAGGACGGTGGTGACTGATAAGGATCAGGCAGAACGCCTTTATACTGTATTGTATTGTCACAGGAAAATGGTTCTATCCGAAGGCCTGCTTCATCTATCTGAGCATCCTCCTCAGACAGTGGCAGGCTTCTCGAAAGCAAGGTCATTTATTTATTCAAAATCATTGTCATGCAAAATTTTGTGCATGATTGTTGTTGTTGTTGTTGTTGTTGTTGTTGTTGCTGTTGCTGTTGCTGTTGCTGTTGCTGTTGCTGTCGCTGCTGTTGCATTTGCTGCTGCTAAGAAAAAAAGAATACTCAGGGAGGAGTTCCGTCTCCGGGTACGGCGTCGGCACCAACAAGGACCTGGCCCTGATGGAGCGTGCCCAGCCGCTGTCCGACCACAGGCTGGCCATCGACGCCGTGCTCTTCAGCTGCGGCGGTCGCGACGGCTCCTACCTGGTGGCCGCGCAGGCCAGGAGGAAGCTCCGGCTCAACCAGACCATCTTCTGCCTGAGGATCCCCGGAGTCGGCGTCCTGGCGCACCCGAAGCACCCGGACACGACCATGTTCACCGACACCGAGGAGACGTGGAGCGCGGAGGGGCTGAGGCTGGACCTGGTGGAGCCCATGAGGAGGTGGTCCATCTCGTACGAAGGACCCGTCGTACATCAGGAGACGAAGAAGAGGCACCATCTGGTGCTCAAGGTCGGAGAACGGATTTTGGTGACACCATCCCCAATATGAAATGTGTGGTCCTTCCCGACGGGACTTTTAAACTTACAAAAGCGTAACAAATTGACGAAAATAAATGTGACAGTTATGTAGTATGCTAATGACATGTTCCATCACATGCTTAAAGCTGAATTTGTTACGCTCGTAAGTTTTAAAGTCCCGTCGGGTTTTTCTTTCGTTGTTGCTGCCAGGCCGAGTACAAGTCCGACCTCCCTCACTTCGACTTCGACTCTGACATGGACCCCTGGACGGTGGCCAGGGCCTTCGCCAAGGAGCCCTGGTCCAGGGAGTACTTTGACAGGATCAAGAGGTGTGGTGACCTTGGACTGGATAATTTGGGAAATTGGGGCCTGCATCTCCTTTCATCTCCCTCTCTTCCCAGCGCCCACCAGAACCACTACGAGCAGTTCGGCGTGATCCGCGGCACCGCCTCCCTTGACGGCGCGGGCGAGCACCGGCTGGAGCTGGACGTGATGAGGGACCACACCCACGGGTCCAACAGGAACTGGAGGCTCATGCACAGATACGGGATCAACAACTTCACCACGGAGAGCGGAATGAGGTGAGAGAGTGAGTGAGTGAGTACCCGACCAACAAGAATCCCCCAGTATAAGTACGAGTACCCGACAGGACTTTTAAACTTACGAGCCTAACAAATTCAACTTTAAACATGCAACGGAACATGCCACAGAAATGCCACATTTTTTTCGTAAATTTGCTACGCTTGTAAGTTTAAAAGTCCCGTCGGGTAATTACACGTAACTTTCGTAATTGCAATGGAGCCTGGCGCCATCTAGCACTAGTTGGGTGTCCTAAATATAAGGAGTATCCTACCTAGATGTTAAAAAGGAAGAAATTCTCCCAAACCGTACCATTTTTAAGCATCATAACGCAACAACAGTTTTTGCATAAATCTTTCTATGCGAAAACTGTTGTTGCTTAAAGAAAAAAAGACGTTCGCCCAACGTGGGGCTCGAACCCACGACCCTGAGATTAAGAGTCTCATGCTCTACCGACTGAGCTAGCCGGGCTGGTTTTAGAGACAGAGGGAAAATTGGCGATGATAAGCTTGGCAGCTCTAAGTTCCTTCAAACCGGAATCGGTTTTTTTGTGCAAGTGTTGCAGTTTTAAGGAGAGCATGAAGCATTTCTTTGTTTGCTTTTTCCGAAATCTCCATTAATATCTTTGTTTTTGCCTGTGCTGAAGTTAAGGTAAGGTTGTTGTTGTTGTAGTTGTTCTTGAAACATTGCTTAAAAAGAACTCCCAAAACATGTTAAAGAACCCTTTATGACATCTAGCACATAGTAGAGTACACGATACATTATGTTGCTTGACTAGGTAGATGTTACAGTGTTGAGTGTGACCAGATGTGACCAGCTAAATTAATCCTAAATGACGTCTAAAAGAGTGCCAAAAGTTTGATCAGCCAGACAAATGACCTGTGACCAGGTGTGATCAGCTTAATTTAATTCTGAATCTCATCTAGAAAGTCACCAAATTGCATTCAAACAGTGCCAAAACCTAACATCTCAAATATGCAAAAATAATAATAATAATAATTTCTTGATCTCTGACCAGATGTTGCCAGCTTAATATTTCCTCAAATCATCATAAAAATTGTACCTGTATAGCACTTTCCTCCTCCTCCTCAGGGGATTCGTGGGCGTGGTCTGCCAGCCGTCCACCTTCACCTCCCTGGAGCTGGGCTACGTCTACGAGTCCGGGCGCTGCCTGCCCGTGCAGGAGGTAGACCTGCCGCTCTGGAGGCACTCCGAGTCCGGGCGGCACCGCCCGGACGACTTCGGGTTCAGGTTCAAGGCCGGCGGCCGGTGGCACGACGTCCAGGTGCGGGTGGTCGACTCCGTGGAGGTCATGTTCGGCTGGCGGTGGGAGGCAAAGGTGGTGGAGAGGTTCGCCCGATACACCGTGGACGGGGTGCCCGGGTGAGCAGGAACAGGAGTAGCTGGTCTTGCCGCCACCTCTCACCTGCAGACTCATCTATGACAGAATTTCATGCATGCCATATTTTTTTTATTTATTTTACTGTGGCACAAACTTTCCCATGCCAAAACAGTGAACAAACCCCCCTCCACAAGAAAAAAATGACCCATATTGGCAATAACTTTCAATTTTTTGTTTAGTGCCAAATGGAATTTAAACATGCCAGATTCGTGGCTTTTTGGCTACGGAACATGCCAGTTGGCAAAACTGACTAGAAGTGGTGCATCGATGTCATCAGACATTCATGAACGATTATAGTTTTTTTTTCTTCTTTCAGTTGGGGCGTGTCCGAGTGGCACTGGAACTGGCAGGAGAAGGGCTGTGGCGCGGGAGGCCGCCCCAGGGAGCTGGAGGAGGCCGACCCGCCGCACACCAAGGGGGTCGAGAAGTACTAGGTAGTAGAGGGGCCAGCTGGAACACCAACAGTGGAACTCGGGATTGGTGGCTCCATGCACTGTAGTAACATGTAAAACTTTCCCAATTAGCTGAGATTACCTGTCCAGTTAACACTGTGCGCACAACTTTTTTTTGTTTTTTCACTTACCAATATTGAATAAATCTGTCTGAATGAGAAAATCTGCTGAGAAAATACAGATGCAAATTGGAAGAGATTCTCCGTGACAAAAAAGTCTGTACTGTATCATATTTGTGTTGGCACTGAGAGGTCTTTAATTTCTTATCTGCATGACTGTATGTATGTGTACTTTGTCAAAAGTAAGATAACGTAGTACATCAATTACCAATCAAATTGAGCAACAGTTGCACTGGTGATACTTAGGTAGAACAAAACTCGCCAAAAAAATGAGTAAGTTTTTGTAATTTACTGCACCCACCAAAAATAATTACAGCTTTGCAATCAATATTCTTAATTTTCATATTGTTTTTTTAATTTTTGCTCTTCCTCCTCGTCAGCAGAGCTCTCAGCCCTGCTAGCTTGCGTGGCCCTGCTGACCGTCTCTCCGGGAAGGTCGCAGGACTCCTGCGACCCTGAGCCCGAGTCCGCGACGCTGGACGACCTCACCGTCACCGTGACGGGGTCGCGGGTCGACCTCACCCTGGACGACCTCAGGGAGGGCGCCTCCATGACCGGCTCCCTGGCCTTGGACCTTCCCTCCACCCTGGAGCAGCCGACGGAGTGCGACTCCTCCTCCTCTCCCATCTGCTGGGAGTGGGGGCCGGCGGCCAGGATGGAGGTGGACAAGTCCGACGACGACATGTGCTACGAGGTCACAATAATTTATATGTAGAACACAAATAAGTGGATCAAATTTGTTGGAACTACTGTAACTTAGGGGCAGCTAAGTCTTTACATTTTCTACTGATAACTGACTGCATAAGCGGTTCAATCTGGGAGGTTCCATAATGTTTCACTTCTCTGTATGCCTCAGTATTTTTTTTAACTTTTTTTTGGGAATGCGTCGTCTGTATTTCAGGTGGTTTGGCAGTCAACTGGCCTTTCCGTGCTGCGAGATTGCTTCGACATCGGCGACGCCTTTTGGTACGGAGGAGGAGAGTCGTCCTCTCAGGTGGGACAAGAACAGACTCTGTCCAAAGAAGACTTGCGGCGAAACAGTGAGAGAACAGAGTTGCCACAGTGTATTTTTACTAAATGTTCTACTAGGTGAGTATGACAAAATGACGAGCTTTGTCGCGACAACAACAACGACAACAACAACAACAACAACAACAACAACTCTTTCCCCCCCCCTCCTGATTTCTCTTTTACAGCACTTTCCACTGACCCCCGACGATCCGGTGGACACGGTGGCGTACGTGCCTGGAGACTCCCTGGCCTTTCCCGGCGCCTTCGGCGGTGTAGCAGAGCCGTGGTGGATCAACTCGGACGGAGTGAGCAAGGAGTTCTCGTTGGATGGGAGAGTGGGGATGTCTGGACCCCATAAAAAAATTCCCGAAAAGCCAGGAGCTTCAATCCTTCCTCCCTTCCTTCCTTCTCCCCCGCCCCGCGCACAGGTTGGGCTGTGGGTGCCCACGGGCGTCCCGCTCTTCTACAGCTGGAACTCTGGCGACGACGGCCGGATCTGCCTCTCGGCCAGGAACCAGCGTCCGTACTACCAGGAGGAGGGCGAGGAGGACGAGATCGGACTGAGGTACAGCATCTGCGCGGCGGAGGATGCCAAGGAGGTGAAATGGGAGAAAGGGAGATTTGACGAAAGGACAGACGTTGAATTTTTGCAGGGAATTTGAAAGTTACCGACAAAATGGCAAAAATGGGTAACTAGTTACAGTAACGCTCTTGCCTTGAAACTAGTTACTTTCAATTCCTGAATTTTTGGGTGGCTATTTTTCTTTCCCTCTCCCCCAGATCCAACTGTATGGCGCCCAGAACCTGCTCGGCAGGCCGGAAGGCATCCCGGACGAGAGGATGATGACCGATCCGGTTGAACCTAGGATTTACCGGCTTCTGTTTGGGAAAGCACCTGTTTTAATTTCACCATTTTTTTTTTCGCTTTCCTCCTTTACAGATCTGGTCCACCTGGGCAGAGTACAAGGTAGACATCGACCAGGAGAAGGTGATGCAGTTCGCGGAGGACATCAGGAGCAACGGCTTCGCGGACTCTCAGCTGGAGGAAAGGAGAAGACGAAGAAAAAAGTTTTATAAAGTTGATTGTGTGGAGTTTCTTTCAACCTTGTAAATATTAATATTAATTCAGATTGACGACAACTGGGAGACCTGCTACGGAGAGGCCGTCTTCGGCGACAAGTTTCCGGATCCGGAGGGGATGGTGGACGAACTGAAGGACATGGGATTCAGGTCAGTTTTGGCGCAGCATAAAGAAATTCTGGGATTGCGTGTGGAGCCCGAAATTAACTTCAGGGTGACTCTGTGGATCCACCCCTTCATCAACCTGGAGTGCCCGAGTTGGACGGAGGCCGCAGACAAGTAAGAGGAATATTTTAATTTGCCTCAATAAGAGATTCTCAAATTATGGGTAGCGATCAAAAAGTGGGTCGAGAAAATATTCTGAGTGGGTCACGAGATCGATCGTCCGTGGAAAAAAGTGAAGGGGACCGACCTATTCTATGCTACTATAGCAAGCTATGGTAGAGGACAGCAGATTGCTGCATGCTCTGTAGGTCTTTAAGGTGGGTCGCTGGTATGCTCTGTGGGTCTTTAAAGTGGGTCGCTTGAAGCTCTGTGGGTCTCTCAAGTGGATCACGGTCAAATAAAACTTTGAGAGAGGGCCCTTATTTTTAAATGATGACAGCGGCTACCTGGTGCTGGACGGCAAAGGCGTGACCGGGCTGACCTACTGGTGGCAGGGCGCCAGGGCCGGCTGCGTCGACTTCACCAACCCGGACGCCGTCGACTGGTGGAACTCCCGCCTGGACGCGCTCCGCGCCGACATCGGCGTCGACTCCTTCAAGTTCGACGCCGGCGAGACCGTCTGGCTGCCCGACTCCATCAGCCTCGGCGACGGCGGCGACGGCGGCGACGGCGGGGTGGAGACGTGGCCCAACGTGTTCACCACGACGTACGCCGAGACCGTGTCCGACTCCTTCGGCCCGCAGATCGAGACCCGCGTCGGGATGAGGACGCAGCGCCTGCGCACCTTCCTCCGCATGCTGGACAAGGACTCCTCCTGGGGCTCCGACAACGGGCTAGCAACCCTGGTGCCTTCCCTCATGCAGATCGGCTTCTCCGGCTACCCGTTCGTCCTCCCGGACATGATCGGCGGCAACGGTTACGGCGGCGCCCCCTCCAGGGAGCTGTACGTGCGGTGGGCCCAGGCCAACGTCTTCATGCCGGCCATGCAGTTCTCCTACGTGCCGTGGGGGTACGACGACCAGGGATGAATTCCACAAAGCCTTCTGACGATCGTCTGCGCAATTTTTATGGGAAAGTCAGGTGAGTTACCAATTAAAGCTCCAAAATTATTCACTCCTTGTTGGTGATGCTCCCATTGACTACTACCCAATTAGTGTATAACTTGTGTGGTTAAAAGGGCAAAGTAAATTATGCACCATATTTTACAACTTAATACGCATCGCGCACACTTGTCCAGGCACTGAGCGTGCTTACCGAAGGATAAGAATGTTTTTGGAGTCAATTGGCAACTCACCTGACGTTTCCATAAAAATTGCAGCAATAAAACTTTGTATGCACAAACCTTCGTCAGAAGGTTTTATGGAATTCGTCCCCCAGGAGGTGACGGACCACGTCCTCCTTCTGGCGGAGCTGCACGCCGCCTTCGCCCCAAACATCACCGCCCTGGCCTCTGAGGCCGTGGAGACCGGCGCGCCCATCAACAGGCCGGTCTGGTGGGTGCAGCCGGACGACGAGGTGGCCCTGGCCATTGAGGACGGTGAGAGAGTAGTGAACTCGCCATAACAGAAAAAAAGTCACTATACCTTGTACATACTAGTAACTTTTTGTAATTACCTTTTGCAATTCTGGCACACTGTCCTACTACGCATGCCAGAATTTTTGCTGGGAGACACCCTGTTGGTGGCCCCTGTCCTGGAGGAGGGCGCCACCTCCCGGGACGTCTACCTGCCAGGCTTCGACGCCGTCTGGAGCGACGGCAACAGCGGGGAGACCCACGTCGGCGGCTCCTGGATTAGGAACTACCAGGCCGACCTCTTCACGCTGCCATACTTCGTCAGGATGTTCTGACGGCCACAGCATTAGTAGAAGTAGGTAGTAATGCATATGTAATGGGATAGGAAGATGGTCTGCCAAGCGGAATAAAAAAGAGGTTAAGAAAAAAGTGGAAATTTGTTATCACACCATGCCACCAGCTGAAAAAGCTTTTAGTGAGATGACGTTGGAGTATGATGTCCATGGATAGAAAGCATCTGTCATCAAGAAATAACAAAGACAAATAAAAGCTACATAAAAGCTAATGTATATATATAGTACATTACTCACGCACACTTAGAAAGCATTACTTAAAGCAAATCATAAATTAAGAAGTGCAAAAAACATGTTACAAAGTAAATAAACATATTACTTTGAAAATGGAAAGTGAGCTGTCACACATTACTTAACTTGGAAAAATTATTAAAATAAGCAAAAGTTCCTTAATGATGTTGGGGAGAGATGTTTGCGTCAGACCTACTCCAGGTTACTTCTGAAGAGAGACTTAGTACTTAATGGGATAAATGAGGATGTGGTGAAGGAGAAGGATGACAAGGAGGGGGATTACTTGTCCACTGCGACACTGAGCGCGTTGTCCTTGGCAACGGCAGCTTTGTAAACGTGGTAACCGCCGAGGAAAGCGGATATCTTGGCAAGGCACATCGTCAAGGAGGGTGGACAGAGTTGCCAGGTCCGGAAAGTGAAAAATAAATGAGCTTGAAAACCGACTTCGGCTACACACCCCTTTTGGTGCACTTTTATTATCAGCAAGGTTTTCCCCGAACTTGGCCGGAGATTTTTCTCTCAAGAGCTAAAAATCGGGCAAATTGGCAACCCTGGCACTATGGAGCGCCTGCGATCCCGGATGAGTGCCGCGCAGACCATGAGCCCACTTGGGAACAATCGGACTTCCTGGTCGGACGGCAGCAACGCCACCATCCCGGAGGGAGGACGGCGGGGGGGAGTCTTCTTCAGTGACCTTCTCTTCCTCTCCGCTTGCTTCTCCGTCCTCATGGTTCAGGTACTACCACGTAGTACACAGCATGTCAAAAAAAAAAAACTGAGCACATCTTTTCTTCCCTATGGTGATTTTGCGTATTTTTTTTGTCAATGTGAAAAATAGCTTGTGTTTTTAAAGACTAGTTTGAAATCAACTTCACAGTTCCAAAGATAAAGTCGTTTTGCCATATCAGAAATACCTTACGGTAAGCAACACTAAGATAGTTTGACGGTGTGCATAGTATAATTAACTAATTTAAATATCTTGCCTCGCTCGCCTTCTCCCGCACAGACACACATCATTGTCTCCTACCTGAAGTCGAAGCCGCCCGGGCTGACCTCCCTGAGCGACCTGATCAACCTCGACCTGGCCAGGACGCTCTTCCTGGGATGCGCCGCCCTGGTCGCCTGCCACCTGGTCATCGCCCTGAACCTGAGGCTCCCGCCGTACGCGTCCTTTGCCCTTGTGGGCTCGATGCAGGTCCTGGTGCACGGGGTCATGTTCTACCTGTCCATCGGGGCCGTGGTGCAGTTCGCCCACGTCTACCTCAAGTCGGTGTCGCTCTCGGAGACCGTGAGCGACGAGACCATCCAGGTAAGACGATTGCTCCATTGGTATGTACACTGTAGAGTACAGTATGTCTGCCAAAAAAATCCTAATACTGTATACGTATACTGGTACTACACCTATTTTCAAACAAACTAGCTTGTGTACATATATCACAAATTTTCTATTATACTCGTAGGGTAGGGTCAGGTTTACCATCGGCTTCGTCGCCCTGGCCATCAACCTGTGGGGTGCAACTGATTCCAGGCCTTCCCTGCTGGAATTGCTGATGACTGCTGATCGCGAGGAGGGATCACCGGAGCAGGAGCAGCAGGAAGTCTCCAAGAGGGGAGTCGTCATCACCTTGGTCCTCTCCCTCCTCTGCGCGGTCACCAACCTGGCACTCAGGACATTCATCCAGATCCGCAAAAGAGAACCAATTGTGCCACAGCAGCATCAGCAGCAACGACAGCAACGACATCAGCAGCAGCAACGACAGCAGCAGAAGGGACAGCAGAAGGGACAGCAGCAGCAACGACAGCAGCAGCACCAACGACAGCAGCAGGAGCAACGACAGCAGAAGCAGGAACGACAGCAGCGACAGCAGCAGAGGCAAGAGCAATCCTCCTGCTCAGGGAGAGCAAGAGGAGCAACTCCGGCTCCTGGTAGTCCTGCGCCTCAGCATCCCGAACAGGTCGTCAACCACCACTACTTGGCTCCGGTGGCCGTTTCCTTCGGGATTTACATCTTGTTCGCACTCTCCGTCGCCTTCGTCTGCGTCACGGCATTCCTGCTGCTCGGGAGGTCCAAGAGTCGCGCCCACCTGGCGCCCACCAACGTGGCCATGTTCGTCCTGTGCGTCCTCTTTCCCGCCGTCCTCATCCGGTCAGACAGGAAGATGAGGGCCTTTGCCAGGAAGAGGCTGGTCTGGGCGCTGCGACCTTGCTGCTGTCGTTGCTGTCCATCATCGGAATCCTTTCCCAACCAGGTAGCACCTGCTTGAGGTAGCACCAGATTGAGACCTCGATTCAGAGATCTCGATTTTACGATATAATCTTGGCAACATCATTGCAACATCAAGATTCCACCATACCGGTAGCAAGAAGTCAAGAAAAGAGTAATACATTTATTACTGTAATAAGGTACTGTACAGTCTGTTCTTTCTTTAATACAATAAAAATTTACTGGACTTGTCATATGCATATTGAGCCAAAAGTTGTGGGGTTTTGACATGGTGTTCATTGCAGTGGTACGATGCAGTCTTACTACGACTTACAGTACCTGCAGCATTGCTCTGTCATCACCAAACGTGGGTTGCAAGCCTTCTTGAGTGGGTCACGAGAGGGTCAGATAAAAATAATAGCGCTTAGAAAAATGTGACTCCTTGCACATTAGCGAATGCTCTGACGCGAGAGGTGAGTTAAAATGGGTCGCAGTCCAAAAGGGGTTGAGATCCTCTGGCACATTACATCGATCATAGTCTTGCCAGTCCTCTCCAGGACGAAGACCACCGCGCAGACGGCAAGGACGGAGGCCAGGCTGAGAAAGATGAGCTTGGTATCCCTCGGCGACAGCGGCCTCGGCTGCTCAGCCAGGCGAGACTTCTCACTGCTCTCTCTCCTCCCGTGGTGGTGGTGCCCTTCTCCCCCTCCTCCTCCTCTCCCCATCTCGTCCGCCAGCCACTTCTCCACGAACCCTCCCTCCCTGAGCTGCCTGATCCTCCTGTCAAAGTCATTCCTGAGGCCTCCGCTGTCCCGGGGGAAGTAGAGGACGATCTGCTGGGCCGACCAGCACTGGTCCACGACGTAGATTAAACTTGGGAGAGGGGGGGAGAAAAAAAATTTACTCATGCTTTTTTTTGGCAAGTTTAACTTTGGTAACCATAGCAAGCAATCCACTACCAGGTACTAATAATTTTTTGCTGTATATACGTATAGTAACTGTACCTCGGTTTTGATGCCGTCCGCGCATGGTACAGGGTGGAGATCCTGCTGTTCATGAACACGAGGTCGCCGCCCTCCGCCCTCCGCATGCCCTCCTCCCAGGAGCCGACGGTCTCCCACCTGTCGGCCAGCGCCCGGATGCGCCGGTCTGGGTGCGAGGCTATCGGGGCGGCCGAGTCCGGGTCCGTGTTGCCCACCCGGGCAGGGGCGGCGCCGGCGTCGGCGGCATCCGCCAGGTCGCGGATCTCCGCCACCAGCCGCGGCGCCTCCGCCACCGCCAGGAAGGAGAAGACGTTGCCGGCGTACGCGAGCGCCAGCACCCCGCCGCACAGGGACAGGGCCCCCAGCAGGGGACGGGCGCTGCAGTGGTGCCCAACCAGGCTGGCTGACTGCTTGGAGAATTCGCAAAATTCATTGAAAGAATAATAGAAAATAGCTAATCGAGAGCACTTGCTTCTTTTATATGTGTATGAGAAATTCACTTCAATTAAGAGAGTTTCAATGTAGTTAATTTGGTAGCAATGCTCTAATGTTTTTGTTTAATAAATGCGCATAGCATACTGCATGCATACATCTACTACAATTTTAGTTATAACTTCATGATGTCCAAATAAAGAGTTTGATGAGACTCATCATCCCTGGTTGAGGAAGAACCGCGCGCCCAAGAGGAATCCCTCGGAGACCTCCATCCGCCGCCGCCGCCGGCCAGCGACTGCCGCCCTTGCAGCAACCACCACCATCACCATGGAGGAGACCGCCCAGGAGGCGATGGCGGCGCACCAGCAGGCCAAAGAGAACGGCTTGGTCGGGTGCGTCCAGAATGAGTCCGGCGGGGGCGCCGACAGAGCGAAGCAGACGTGGTCGAACAGGTAGGTCTCGGACGGCTCCACCAGGTCGTTGCGCTTCCAGAAGTTGAAGAACTCCGCCGCGGCCACGTCGGCGCTCCCGTCCACCGGGGGGGGGGAGGAAGCCAATTCCATAGGGCCTCCGTCGACGCTCACACAAGTTGGTGAACACGTGGGAGAACACAAGATAAGTTGCCAGTTTTGGAATGCCATCAACTATAGTACGCAATAAGTTTTCTAGTGTGATTGTTGGTGTTTCAAGCTGGCAACTATGTACTAATCTTGGTCCCCACTCATTTCCACCGACTCGCAGCAGCTGCAACGGAGGCTCTGTGGAATTGGTTCCAGGTCTCCCAGCAGTCCGTCCACGACCACTGCGGAGCCGTTGCCGCCACCGCCACCGCCACCGCCGGCGTCATAGTCTGGGTCGTGGCTGAGGGTGCCCCAGGTGCCGCCGTCGTAGAACTCCGGCCTGAGCCCCAGGCTGCGGGCGACGGTGTCGACCAGGATGACGTCCACCCCAGAGAAGGTGGCCCCAACGTCGCCGTTGCTGTCGCCGTCGTCAATGTAGACGAAGGGAGGGTAGTGGAAAACGCCAACCTTGATCACGTTGTCGTCGTTGTCGCCGTCTTAACAAAAAGGCCTCTACGGTATGTATGTACCGACCACAGTAGACAAAAAAATTACATTTCTGCCATTCTATTTACCAGATAAGCCGACGCTGCTTGCCAAGAAGAGGATGAGGAGGCCAACCAGCCCTAGAGACACTTTCATGGCTAGCAACTTCTGTTAGACTATAGTTCAGGCGTGACTTGAAAGTCTGATGAAGACAGCATTCAATTTCCTTGGCGGAGGTTCCTGTACAGTTTACGTACATCAGTCTTTTTTCTGATAAAAAAAATAACATTTTTTCTTTTTTTTTTCAATTTCATTTTTGGGCGCATTTCTTGCAAATTGGGAAGCCGTTTTGTCGTTTGGGGATGACTGCTACAGTACAATTCTCCCCACCCCTTTCCCCTGCGCGCACGTATGAGTGTGATTAAAAA
>JAAUYM010035527.1_pt1 | contig 14853 bp, 12 predicted proteins | sample 7278001 | NCBI WGS metagenome assembly JAAUYM01 (sample SAMN14350224, study PRJNA611818) | marine sediment metagenome | isolation source: surface marine sediment (1.8m) | place: French Polynesia: Moorea | collected 2018-08
CACCCACCTGATGTCTCCCCTGTGCAGGACAACTGACCCTTCGTCATAGGCGATGGCCATCATGCTCTGGGCCTCATCCGCCACCAAGAAGGTGGGCTCGGAGACACGGCCGCTCAGAGCGGCGCGGCTTATCCTGGAAAAAAAATGAACGAAAAAAAAGCATGACACTTTCCCGTATTTTAATAGTAGCCCACATTTTCGGACATTAGCTGTGTACAGTACTACACCCGACCAGACCTGAGGAGGGTAGGGTCTCCGTTTCTGTCCGGGGTTTCGAGGTCGAAGACCTTGAGGTAGGGGTTGCATCCGGGGTCGTCCTCGCCCAGGGCCACCAGCACTCCGGAGGACCTCCTGGGCTGGTGGAGGAGCCTCACCCGGCGCTGGAAGGCGCGGAAGACGCACGGCGGGAGGGAGAGGTCTCTGCTCGACAGGTGCACCTGGCCGTCCGAGTCGCCGAAGAGCAGGTGGCCGCGGCCGGAAACGGAGCACGTCGCCAGGTGGGGCTGGATGCGGAAGATAAAAAAAGAAAAAAGAAAAGAGACATGAACGGTTTGTTAACCGGACCATGCACTGCCCACCCACCACCTACCTCCAAGCTCTTTCTGATTGCGCCCTCTTCCACGTCCTTGGAGACGCTAAAGAAGTTGAACATGCGCCACTTGAACAGGGCCATGATGACGACCTTGACGGGCGAGGAGAGAAACTTCTTCACCGGTTCCTTGGTGACAAAGTGAAACAATGAGGCGAACAACAACCAGCAACAGACAACCAAACTAAGGAACAGAGACTAGGCTGCTGTAGTAACACGCAGAAGCAGCAGACAAACACCCTCCCATTTGACAGCTGCCAGAGAGAACTGAAAGAAGAGAGGTTGGATTGTTTAGATACCAAGAGGTGACTGGAATATCATTTGTGGGGTGTCACGGAAGGACCGTACTAGGCACAACAGGTCCAGGCGGTTAGTAACCACTAACAAGGTGGGAGTTTTCTTTATGTGCTGCTAATTGTATACTTACTGTAGGTAACGAGCCCATCTCTTCTCTGTGAAACGCATAGACCAACCATACCTTCCCTTTTTTGTCCGCACTGAACTAGGAGTTGTTAGGCCATGAGGGTCACGGTGGACAACCTCAACGACGGTGAGGTGCTCCCTTGCCCGGTCGTGCTGCTGAGAGGATCGACCAAAGGCCGGCCTCAGGAGGAGGAGGAGCAGGAGGCGACGCCGGTGGACGTGACCGTCGTGGGCAACCACGGCAGCCGGGACTCGCAGGCCACCAGGCCAAACGAGGAGGGGAGGTTCAAGTGCCTGCTCCACCTGTGGGCGGGCCGAAACCAGATCTTCCTCCGACATGGTGACAGCGCGGAGACCCGCCTCACCGTGCGGTCCTGCCCGGAGAGGTCCCCGGAGAGGAGCTTCCAACTGGTGTACATCGTGTGCGGCGACTCTGACGGCCGCTTCCAGGGCCCGGAGGAGGAAAGGGGCGTGGGCAGCGACGTGGACTCCGCCTCCAGGAGGTTGTCCGTGGCGGGTCTCCTGGTGCAGTGCTTCTTCGCGGAGGGCCTCGCCTGCCACGGCCTCGGGCGACGTACCATCGCCCTCGAGATGCGGGAGGACGAGCTGGGAAGACTGTCCCCCACCTGCAAGGTGCTGCGGTCGCGACTGAGGGAGGAGGAGGCCGGGCGGATGAGTGGACACCAGCTCTGGGAGCACCACGCCAGGGAGATCATTGAGGCATTCGGAGCGGACCACAAGTTTGTGGCGGTCATGGCTGCTACGAGGTGACGTGAACCGTCCTGGAAGGTCCTGCTAGTGTTGTAAGGTTTAGAGTTGTATTTGCTTTTGCTGTAGATATGCGAATGCCAGGAGGACCAAGCCCAAGAGTCATTCCGAGGTTCTGTCCCTGACGAGGGCGCACTGTGCCCTCGGCGCAGCTGGACTTGCCCTCCTCGGATCCGGATGCCTCTACACCTGGGCGGAAAGCCTCAGTGACGTCCAGAAGCGACTACTGGACGTGACACCGGTGGATTCCACTCGGTTCATGGACGACTCCAATAACCGGTGAGATAATGCCGAATTTTCAAGTCCTCCAAATGCCCTGCTTATTTTTTGCATTTTAACTACGTTAGGCAGACCTTGGGAGGTTGCTACGCCACCACACTGGGTGCCCTCATCCATGAGGTGGGACACTGCCTAGATCTGCAGCACGCGGGAGAAGGAATCATGGCCCGGGGGTTTCACGACATGGACAGGTTCTTCGCCCACCCAGCATCAAGGAGGGATTGTGCTGCCAATTCCGCGATAACTGTATCCTCCGCCACTTGCGACGGCGGGATCAGAGGAAAGGAGCTGCTGGAGAGGTACCAGCGGAGGAAGAGCCACATAGAAATCAAGGAAACGTGTGGCCAAGCGTTCTGGACGAGATCGAACGCGCTGACGCTCTTTCATCACAGGTAACTTTGCGTCATACTCATATTGTCTCATTAGATTGTCTCAGCTATCAGTACAAGCTGACTTATGTTTTCAGGTGGTTGAGACCTGCTGACAGTACTAGTCTACTACTACCTTTAAAGCTGATCGCAAGCGACGATGGCTCTTGCCTTATTTCTGATTCTCCAATCGTCACTGTGGAGTTGCGATATCAGAATACTGTGATAAAGGACTTTCAGCCAGAAATGGATTGCAGACGGATAGAAAGAGACAAAATTTTGGAAGGCACAGGAGTTGGTGAGGTGGTTGAAATATTTGCAATGAACACTAGTGGAGAACTGCTCAGGTGGAATATTACTTAATGTAGTGGGGAAAAAAAAGTGCCAATGCACTCGCTGGTACCTACCTGTCAAGAAATGTACCTATGTAGTGTAGTACAGTATTCTTAAATGGCCTAAAGTGCTTAAATTCTTTATTTCTGTGCAAATATTTATCTTGCTGTTTTAAGTACGAGGCGGTATGTAGGACGTACTAGCTAGGAGAAATTGACTTCTTTCTTTTTGATTATGGAGTTTGATTCCGTAAGTAATTTGAGAAAAAGGATGTTGACGGAATGGACGAGGCTCTTTTCACTACCATAGCTTAATAATAAATACAGTGTATATGTACTACCTAGTACCGATATGCTTGCACCTATCAGATCATATGCGTGGTTAAAATAAAACCCCAAATTGCACCTAGGTACATACAAAACGACGTGTTTTCTCCTTCATGACTTTATAAGAATTTTACATACTACAGTACTAGCCGGAAGCTACCCGCGTTGCTGGGTAAGATTTCGCAATGGTAGGTAGGTAGGTCGGTAAAAGACCAGATTACGACTCGCCGCACTGGGAGGCCTTTAACGAACTTTGTTATATATATTTTTATGACTCTCTGTGCGCCGTACTAGGTATGTAAATGTATCCACTATGCTACGCTGCTCCTCTGACGTCCTCCGCGGGCTTCTCGTCCGCCCCTTTCCCCGTCTTCTTCTTCTCCACCTTGTCGTAGAGGAAGTTGTGGAGGGGCGACCCCGGCGCCATCAAGCCCGGGTCGCGGCGGCGCGGGGGAAGATCACGCTTGCTGGAGGAGGACTCCCCCTCGCCGGCCTTCTTCGCCCTGGCCCTATCGGCCTCCGCCGTCCTCTCCAGGAAGAGGTCGGTGATGTCGTCGTCCTTCACCTTGGACAAACCGGAGAATTTAATGCTGCGGATCCTGCAGGGGAGGGGAAAGAAAAAGAATAATTTCATGTCTGGAGCAGAGGGAGAAAGGGACCGGTGGGAACTAATACCCTACCAATAATGGCCTTGCTCAGGCCGTGCTGGGTAAGGGTTCCGATCGCAGACTAAGAGTTGTCGAATATTTTTCAGCTCCATTTACGCTCTGTCTTCCCCCCTGATAACTTTTGCAGCAAACTAGCTCCGCCCTAGCACCTCGACGATAGGTTGGCCTTGGATTATTGGTAGGGTAGTCATTGCTTTTTTTTGTAACATTTCTCTTTTTTTTGCCTTTTTCCATCCTCCACCTCGCTCCTGCGTATGACCCGTGACGTGTAGTAGAGGTCATTCTCCACCTGCAGAGACAGACGTGGTCAACTGAGTGACTGGGTGAGAGAGAGAGAGAAAGATTGACCCCGCCCCCCCTCCCTTCACCTCCTCCTCCGAGGTCTCCTTGGGCCTGGGCTGCCTCAGGTAGTACAAGGTGACGCCCAGGATGGTCCACCCGAGTGCCATGTAGGCCAGCGAGAGGCGGTGGAACATGGATCGTCGATACTGCACGTCCAGGTCGTCCGGGCGGGCCACGAAGCGGCGGTACACGGCCTGCACCACCATCCCCGGCCACGGCCACTGGGTCCAGTGCACCCCGATGAAGCTGTTCCGCTTCGGGTGCCGGCGCAGCCCAGACAGCAGCTCAGTCAGTCGCATGGCGGAGCGCAAAGGGGTCAGGAGGCTTCAAGGCCTCAAGGATTGGGGCTCCTTCACCGTGTGTGCGGTGACCATGGTCACCTTAAGCACAATCTTGTTGTTTTTTTTTCTTACGCAGCTTTCCTCACTGGCAGTGGCAAAGCTTTCCCGCGTCACTCACTCACCCTCTTATCCTGGTCGTTGCTACGTTGTACCATAGTGCCGTTACTACGTACCAAAGTACAGTACGTACAGTCAAATCTCATAACGATAATATCCATCAGCAGCAAACCTATTGTTATATTGAGACTTGAGGATACCGACCAAACTGCCCAACCAATAACATCTGGGCTCATTCTTGGCTTGGCTGATTCTAATTGCCACCTCTTACTATTAAAAAAAAATATTGATCACAACCCTGACCAAGCCAAGAATCCAGGTCACCACCTCTTGCTATTAAAAAATATTGTTATATTGAGACTTTGGCATTTTTAAATATTGTTATATTGAGACTTTTTACTACACAAAAAATTGGTAAGCATCAAAACTATTGTTATATTGAGACTTAGCGTTATATTGAGATGTTATATTGAGACTTGACTGTAGGTATGTAGTAGTACGTACATTATACTACCTAGTAACTACATGTTCTAGTACATTTGTACTACGTAGTATGGCATCGCAAATCTCTATAAAATGGAGAAAAACGCACAAGTCAAGGAAAAAAAGCATTTTTCTTCTCAGTTATGAACAACCAATTTACTCTCCCTCATTATGGAAGTCTTCCTTTGATAGCCTCCAAAAAATCGTGGGTTTTTTTTACTTCAATGTCAATGTGAATAGTGCAGGTACGTGGTACATTTAATGGTCTTGAAGTGTAGGTATTCTAATTTTTTGATTTGCTTGTGGAAGGAGGGGGGACAATAAAATCTACGTCAGGCATCACGCCCGAATCAGGATCACAGCATAAAATGACGCCCAAGGACTCATGGGAGCAGTCTGAAAGTTTACAAGGCTCTCTAACTGCGCAGGTCTCATTCTTCCGTTCACATCCTCTCCTCTTGCTCTGCCTCTCCTTCCTACTCCCTTTCTTTGCTTCTGGGGTTTTCCCTCCCAGCAGTCCCTTCTTTCTGACTAGTCCCAGCACGTAGGGGAAGTCTTCCTCCCTTCGTGTGGCGACGCCCTTCGCGCTCTCGCCCTGTTCCCCGCTGCAAGCCATCTTTCCCAACTGGGGCACCAGCTCCATGTTGATGTCGAGGGGACGCTGCTCCTGCCTCCTCCTCCTCCTCCGAGGAGGAGGAGGAGGAGGAAACGAATGGGTGCGGGTCAGCAGCTTCTTCCCCGGTACGGGTGGTGACCTCGGTGCCTCCTCGGCGGCGTCCTTTTCTTGCACACTGCTGTGCCTCTTCCTCTTGCTGGCTCTGGCAGGCTCCCCCTTCTCCACCTTCTCGTGGTGACACCTGATCTGATCGTAGTTGTGCGCATCGTGCTTCGCCTCCCAGTTGGACTGGAAGGCGTTTCTCAGTGGGGATGTCTTTGGCACTGGCACCAAAACGGCACGCTTCCTCTTCTTGGTTGGGGAGGACTCTTTGAAGCAGGCATCACCTCCCAAGTACTTCTCCAACTGCCAAGATTGGACACAGCTTCTCTGCTGCAAAATTTTTACCGGGTTCTTCTCCACGGAGGAAGGCTGTGAAAATTTTCCAGGAGAGAAGATGATCAGTCTGTTTGGAGAAGGCGTGCCGCTCTTCAGGGGTGAGAATGGGATTCCTTGTTTAGGCGGTGTCAGAACGAAGCCCTTCTCTTGAGCGTCAGAAGCCACTATCCTCGACAGGACGAGTTTCCCTGGCGTCGGTGGCAGCCCACACTCCTTCGTCTTCTCCGGAGACTCGATTACATGGCTCACCTTGGACATGGTTGCTGGGAGAGGAGTTATGCGATTCCTCCCCGGGGTCAGGGGAAGCGGAACAGCCAGTGACTTGCCGGGAGTGACAGGAACGCCTTCAGGAGGCACTTCATCCTTCTTCCTTCTCTTTTTCGGACTAGGGGTCTTTGGTAGTGCCGACTTGTTCAACTCCTTCAGTGGAGGGCTCTTCTTTGGAGAAGGGGTTTTCTGCAAGGATGGAGGAGGACTTTTTGTTGAAGAAGAAAATGCCTTGCTCAATCCTTGTTCGATCGCAAGGCCAATGTTCTTTCTCACGTCCCGACCTGTTCTGGCCGAGGCAGTGTCCCTCTGTCTCTTGGTGAGGAGCTTCTGCTCCATCGTCACCTTTCTTTGAAACCTTGTTGGGGACATTGAGTCCTCGCTGAAGTCACTCCCTGAGAGGCGCTCAAGTTCCTGGCGCATGTACTCAAGTCCAGGAGTGTGCTGCTCTGTCGCAGCCACCGTCATAGACGGAGTATAGTAAGGTGTCCCAACCGCTGTCCTGGACACAAAATCGGACTTGGCCGGGGTGTGTAGTGAGTCTCCTTCAGTTTCCTCATTTAGCACAGGTGTGGTGAGCACCATGGCTGCCCTAGTCTTGTTCAATCGAGGAGTGTCGACCCGGCTGCCTAAGGGACTCGCTCTGTAAGGAGTGGAGAGGAGTTTTGCAGCAAGAGGTGTGCCTGGTGCCAGGGCTGGGGAAGCTGGCTTGCATGGAGTAAGGGCGCAGATGATGTGGCTCTTTTTTGGAGTAGTATGGTGGTGCTCTATCAGGGGCTGTTTCAACTCTCCAGAGCGGTCCTGTCGTGTCATCTGCTTGGTTGGGGTCACTATCACCTTGATGGGACTAAGTCTGGGTCCTGGCATTGGCGAATCCTTCTTCGGACTCTTTGGACGTACGACCTCCTCTCCTGGCAATTCCTGCTGTTCATCTTTAGAAGTTGCTGTTGGCACCTTCTCAACCAGGACCTCTGTCTCTCTGAGAGCATTCAAAACATCTTCACTGTCAGTGTTTGCTATCGCGGATGCCAATTCCTCCTTGAGAGTCCTCAAGCTTTCGGAATCCAAGATGACATTTCCATCCTGGTCCACATCTTGTATGACAATGTTGTCCAAGTTAAACGTGCTTCCTTCGAAAGGTACAGCCGTCACGGCGCTGCAGAGTTCCTCGATGCTCTCCCCAAGTATCTCGGTTGACGCTTCCATCATCCTGCCTTGTTCGTCCACATAGTGGATTGTGTACCCTTCGCATGTAGCACTCAGGGATTGGACTTGCTTGGCACGAGCTACTGTGGCAAAAACCAGAGAATTTTTTCGGCCACTATCTCGTATGCCACTCAGCAGAGGAGCAGCAGCTGCCTCCTCATGGTTTATTTCTCTGTACAGCATTGCAGCCATGGAAACCCTGAAACTGGAAACAGCCTTCCGCTGGGCAAAGTCTTTCTGCAACTGCTCCCTTTTGGACTTGGATCGTGTCCGAGCTGGCGATCCCAGAGAAGGAAGATGCTTCTTCGCTCTGGACTTGCACTTGTCCTCTCTGAGGGCTTTCTTGGCCTCTGACACCACTCGGGAGAGTTCTGGAGACTTGCGCCTTCTTCTTGTGTGAGGAACCTTTTCTCTAGGCAGTGGTTCAGAGACAGAAGCATTTTCTATTGGTTTTGGTGTGCAGGCGATGTTGCTCGATGTTGTTCGTTGCACCTCTGCATTGACAGCAACGTTTCCTGAAGAGCAAGGATCACCAGAAGCCTCTTCAAGGAAATCTTTTTGAAGCGGAGTCGAGGCTGGTGCCTCCAACGAACATGATGCTTCTTTATGCGGTTGCGGTTCTTCTGCCTGGACAGGTGATGTGCCCGTTTCCATCTTTGAACCTGTGGCTTCTGTAGTGCCAGAAGAAGTGCCTGGTGGTGGCAACACTTGCTTGGCGACGACCGACAATGACTCTTTAGCTGCAACTGAAGCAGTGGTTGAATGAGTGCCATTGGCCTGACCGTCTTGCAGGGGTGGCGACTCTTCTTCTATCGTTCCTGTGTCATCCAGGTTATGATCCAGTATATCTGTGGGGTTATCATGCATCGCACCGATAGACTCATTCAAGTTTTCGCTGATGGAAACATGCTCTAAGGTCGTGTCTGCTGCACAATGAGGTGGTGTATGCAGTCCTAATGGTTTGGTCTTGTGCATCACCTCTGCCTCCCCTCCAGCGTCTGGAACCTGGTTGACGAGATTCACCAAGGTGTCCAGCAAGTCATCCGCGTTAGACAGCACAGGCATCTGTCCAGGCATCAAGTTGAAGTCCAGACTGGACACAACGGGGTTGCCTATGTGCTCCAAAAGGAAGTTCTCGTCCAGATCTGCCACAGCCTTCAACTTTTGTTCAACGCTCTCAACCTCCTTGGAAGTGGCTTCCTCCCTCTTCCTTGGGACTTTCTCCTTCAAGGTGCTCCTGCGTGACTTGCAAGGACTGCGGGTACCTGTCAATGAGGTGGGGGCAGTCTCGGGCGGCGGCGAGCAATCTTTGGAAGGTCCTGCCGCACCTTGAGCAGCAGCGGGAGGAAAAACAACTTGGGCAGGTGCGCCTGATGCGGAGGCAGATGGGCTGGAAACTGACAAACTGCTGCCCGGCGACCCTGCCGTTCCCCTCGATGTCGCCGTTGCTGATCTCGTCGCCGCTGATCCCATCGCCGCCATCCCGCTCTTTCTGTTCTCCCTGCTCCTCTTGGCACTGTTTTCCACCGAGGACTTCGTTACGGCGGCGGCGGCAGCAGCAGCAGCAGCAGGAGCAGCTCTGGATGACGACGATGGCCTACTCCTGCCCAGCTCATTCAGGATCCTCCTCTCCGTGGCCACCTTCTCTTCCTCCTCCCTCTTCTTCCGCAGCTCTGCCAACCTCGACCGCGTCTTCGACCTCTGGGGGGGCGGCAGAGTAGGGGGGACAGGAGGTGCCGGGGCGGGCAGAGAGGAGGAGGAGGAGGACGATGACGACGCAGAGGCCTGAGGCGGGGAAGACGGATGACTCTCCTCCCGGCTGGCCTCCTTCTGCTGCCCGGGCCGGTCCAGGAGGTAGGAGAGCTTGGTGAGCGTCCCGTCCGACCTGGAGACGCTGCCGGCGTCAGGGAGAGAGTCGAACCGCTCCGCCACCAGCGCGGACATCCTGGAACAAGGCGGACAAAACATTAAAAAAAAACAATAAAAAATCAGGAATTGACAGAACGGTGCTGCTACTCACTGCTGGTACTCCTCCAGCACGTCGACGAGGCTCTTCCCGGCCACCTTGAGCGAGCTCTTGAAGAGAGCCGCCCCGTTCCTCCTCCTCCTGAGCGCCGCCACCTCCGCCAGCGAGGAGGACTCCGTGAGGAACTTGTCCACCGCCCCCGGGCACTTGGCCTCATTCTGCAGGAAGCCCAGCACCAGTCGGTGCACCTCCGAAGGCAGGAAGAAGGTCATGGCGGTGCAGGGAGGGGTCGACTCTCCCGTTTCTCTCCTTCTCCTATGACGTTTCTTTTGTTTAGTTTTCATTTCCCTCCTCTTTCTCTTCTGCTGTTGCATCTTCTCTCTGGGATGGGGAGGAGAGGGTGCCGTGACCCGAAAAAGCATCACCAAAGAAGCCAAACATGTATGTTAAAACACCAGATTACCAAAGTCAAGCAACTTTTAAGCCCGGCTGGTACTTGTTCAGCACCTGTTTGGGGTGCCTTTGGCTAGTAGTGTCCAGATCTAAAATGGAAAAAAAACCTGCTTATGGGCTAAATACAATCTGCTATTCCTTCCTCCGCTCCTTCCTCTATCTGTCTCAACGTGCGCCATGTCGCAAATGGTTCTTCCTATCCTCTTAATTATTCAGCTACCATGTACCGTATGTATTCTATGATATACCCGATACACCCTCCCTTAAAACCCGACCGGGCATTTCTTCCCCGCCTTCGGATGTCTAGGCTTTCTTTCCAGATCTGAGACTTGGGCATTAAAGAAACAACAAAATTTTACAAATTTTACTAACAACCTGTCAAGCTAATAGAAAAGTAACTAGTAACTAATGACAAAAAAATGACTATCAATGTACCGTAATATGATTTAGCTCAGTTCGTTTAGGTTAAGGTAATAAAAAACCTATAAATTTTATACCCAGCAACGCGTGTAGCGACTGGCTAGTACTAGCGATTGGCTAGTACGTAGTAAATAAAGATTGCTCTGATTTGAACTTTCTAATCCACTTTCACTATAGTGAAATAGTCCTGTATGTATCTACATACCTGAGTAGTAAATTGACATAGCTCCTTCTTTCCCTCTGGCTATATACCTATAACCACTTATATTCCCATCACAGCATGGTAAGAAACGATGTACTGTAGGGGTAGTACGACATAAACGACCGAATGGATTAGACGAAACAACAATCCAGATTCCAGAATGAAAAAAGGTGGAGAGACGTAGTACGTACGTAGTAATGAAAAAAAAAATGACAAGATGTTGGGGGGAGGGGGGGGGAAGGAAGTAAAGCAAAAAGGTCTCATTTTTCGCTGTACGGCCGCTGGGTGACTTCCGACTCCGCCACCTCTGACGCGGTGGCCAAGCTGACGCTGTCCTCGGCGGCGGCCGGCACGATTTCCTCGCCCGGGGAAGACTGCAGCTGCTTGTAGATCGTCATGGCCTGGGGAGAAAAAGAATGACATTCTACTAGTACCTATATAACAACAGTCGTAGCATTAAGTGGTACACGGTTGGCTGTAGCATGTACATATGTACTACTAGTACGTAATGGGTAGTGATAGTCCTAACGGGAATTCCCCCCCACAACTGCTGACCTGAGCCACCATACTGGTGACGTCCCCTGTGTTGGCCGGCAGGATGAGGGTGTTGTTGGTCCTGGCCAGCTCCTGGAAGGCCGTGACGTACTTCTCCGCCACCGCCAGCCCCGCGGCGTTCTGCCCGTTGTTCTGGCCGAGGGCCGTGGCCACCAGCTCGATGGACTGCGCGCGGGCGCGGCCAGCCGCCACCACCGCCTCCGCCGCGCCCTGAGCGTTGTTGATCAGCTCCTGCTTTTCAGCCTCTGACAAGTAGCAAAACAGCGTGAAGACAGGGTTTCCAAATAGTAGAATTGTGATAATAATTTCAAAAAAAGTTCGAAAAGAAAAAAAAAAAAAGACCAACATTCTTTCTCGCTCTGCCATCTCACCCGACTGCAGTATCCTGGCCTGCTTCTTTCCCTCCGCCACGTTGACCTCCGCGGCCTTGATTCCCTCCGACTCCAGGATGGCCGCCCTTTTCTTCCGCTCCGCCTCCACCTGCATCTGCATGGCCTCCTGCACCCTGGCCGGCATGCGGATGTCGCGGATCTCATAGCGCATGCACGAGATGCCCCAGGCGTCAGAGGCCTAAAGAAAACGGAGGGCAGATGCACTAAATATAAAACCTCTTTATGTAGTAGATTTCACGCGGCGAATTCAAGCCAGTGAGCTCATTTTTCGTCTTGTTCTTTTTTTTTTTTTTTTTTTGCACCACCACACAAGGAGGAAGGGGAGAGAGAGAGAGAGAGAGATCGTGGCGACGACACCGTAGTTCGTTCGCTCATCGGACGTAGATCAACCCGGCCGCCAGCGCCAGCAGCGCCCCCAGCATCACGCCCAAGTTCATGGCGGGGGCGTCGCCGTCCATCACGGAGCTCTTCCTCGCCCTCCAGGCGGAGCAGAGCCCTCCGCTGCCGCCGGACAGCGAGGCGACGTAGGTGGTCAGGGCGAAGCCGAGGACGGCGCCGGCGATGGAAGCGAGCCGCGAGCCTCCGCGGCGCGCCCACCTGGCCGCCTTCCTCCACGCGTCAGACGCCGGGAAGGAGCAGCACCACCTGGCGAGGGCGGCGGCGCCGGAGGCGCGGAGCCCCAGGGCGTCCACCAGCGCCTCCCAGCTGCCGTGGTAGAGGACCCCGCTGCAGACGAGGGAGCCCGCGGCCATCAGGGCGAGGAAGAGGCCGTCCAGGCACAGGACTCCGTCGAGGTCGCTCAGTCGGACGGAGGGCAGCAGGTCGTCCAGGCGGAAGTAGTGTTGTGGGCGCCAGTAGTGTCCGGACCCCTGCTGGTACGCCCTGGCGATTAATCCCGCGCAGGCGGAGACGAGGAAGGTGGCGGCGAGGCTGGCGCCCTGGATGACCGCCGCGCCGGAGCAGGCCGAGTCGTTCACGACGAGACGGGGGTCTTGGCCGCCGGGGGAGGAAGAGGGGTGCATTTCTCGACGCGCTTGGAAATTTGATCGCACTCGCCTCCGGTGTTGCCACAGGTCGGATCAATATTTCGCCAGCAAAGAAAAAAAATCGCCAAGGCACAATTTCGGCAAGTACGAAAATACCACGTTTACGTAGTAAAACAACCTTCTTCTTCTAAAAAAATCAGAATTCTCGCCAGTTTGTAGTCTTTGACACATTCAAGATCACCTGAGCGCACTAGCTTTTTAATTCGGCGTTTCGGGCGAAATTTTGCCAGGTGTAGCAAGGCTACTACTGTCTTTGCAACGTGCAGTTTCCCAATGTAAAAAAATTAATTACACTTTATTTAAAGGGTCCTTCGAGAAAAATGACTCACCAAGTTAATGGCCTCCACGATGTGCTTGTTGAGATTCTCCCTCTCCCTGAAGAGGGTGTCCAGCGTGATCTTGCCGATCTCCGACCTCATGGTGGTCTGCGCCAGCTGCGTGATGGCGAACTCGGGGTCCTCCACGCCGTAGCTCGCCTTATAGGGCTCAATCACCCGCAGGTACAGAATGCCGTCGATGTTCAAGGTCACGTTGTCTGAGCAAACAGTTCAGAACATTAGAGGCTAAAAAAAAACTGCAGTAAGGTCAGGTGATCGACCCCAACTCACCGATGGTGATGGCCGCCTGCTGTGGAATGTCTATCGCGATTTCCTTGAGGCTCTGGACGTACTTGACCTTGTCCAGGAGCGGCACGAGCACGTTGAGGCCCGGCTCCAGGATGCGGTGGTACTTTCCCATCCGCTCCACCACCCACGCCTCCTGCTGCGGCACGAACATCAGCACGGTGTTCATGGGGGTGGAGTGCTTCCAGCGGACGGGGGCGCGGTCGGGCACCGTCGTCGCCGCGGTGAACTGCTCATAGCCTAGCACAGAGGCGGGCTAGAGAAAAAGAGGGAGAGAGAGAGAGAAGTCTGAGGCATACAGCCGCAAAAGCTGGTGGTAGGTAAGAGGGAGAAAAGAAATAACTTACTTCTTCGACTTGAGAACAAAGATGTAATAGTGTGCAGGATTAAAAGCACTGTATGTATGGAAAAAAGACAAAGAGGCTGGCCCACCAGTCACACCATGTCCATTAAAAACTGAATACTGTTTTCCTTTCCCAATCAAACATTAATTTATGTAAATATGTTTTGTCAATGTAAAGACTTAAAATTTATTGTGGATTTTAAAATGTTAATTATTCTGCCATATTATAAATACTTCATTATGCACACCAATGTACTAAAAATAAGGTGTTCAATTTTTTTTTCGATGGACATCCTTTTACATTTCGACGGTATGTTTATTCTTGACGAGGAAACTTCAGACCCAGACGCCCACATCTTTTTTTGCCCCCTTTCTCCTCGAAAATCTCCACATTTTCCTCGTTGTCCCTCTTTGAGGTTGCGACTGAGCAGGGATGATGCCGCTGGGGACGCCCTGCCGTCCTCGTCGCGGGCCCCTCGGGTCTCCCGGGCACGTGACGACGACCTTCCTCCTGACGCGGTATTCGGTCTTGTTCCAGGGTCGCCCGGGTCGGGTGGCCGTCACCCTCAGGTCCTGCCGCCTCGTCGCCGAGGGCCTCCCGAAGCAGCAGAAGGAGCTCCAGCGGCTCCTCCTCCTCGCACCGATGACGACCTTCCCTTCGTCGCTGACGTGTCTCCTAGTCCCTGAATGAGCTTACGTTGTAATTTAACTGAGTGAGGAGGGGGGGGGAAGAGAAATTAGTGGCAGTTTTCATCTCTCTCTCTCTCTCTCGTCCGTGCCTCTCAGCGCGCATCCGTTGACCCTGACCGGTCCCTCCGCTACCAGCCTGTCCAGTGCCCTCTCCCAGTCCCGCCTGAACCGGAGCTCGTCCTCGCACCGGTGGATGTACTTCCTCCTCCTCGGGGGCTTCTTCCTCTCTCCTGGAGTCTTAATCTCCTCGGTAAAGTCCACTTCGTACCAGACGGCCCCCGCCGTTCTCCCCTCCAGGGCCTTCATGATGGGCCTAAGGCCGGCCGGCTTAGTGGAGTCCTTCCTCACCAGAGAGCGAGTGACCGCCTGTGGTTGGCTGTAGTGAGCGTTGGCGAACCGGAGCCGCTTTCTTCTTACTTGCTGCCCGCCGCCTTCTCCCTTCTCGCATTCGTCCCGGACATCCGGAATTGCCCCTGAAGGACTTTCCTGGACACCGGCCATAGACCCGGCGAGACTCTTCTCTTGCCGTCTTTTGTCGACGGAACACGAATCAGATTCACGTAGTGCCACTTCTACCACAGGGGCATCTTGGCGGGCTTCAGCTGCAACTTTGGCACAAGGAGGAGGAGGAGGAGGAGGAGGAGGAGGAGGAGGAGGAG
>JAAUYM010049665.1_pt1 | contig 14846 bp, 16 predicted proteins | sample 7278001 | NCBI WGS metagenome assembly JAAUYM01 (sample SAMN14350224, study PRJNA611818) | marine sediment metagenome | isolation source: surface marine sediment (1.8m) | place: French Polynesia: Moorea | collected 2018-08
CGCCCGGCCGCCCCGCTGGCCGCGCGGGCGGGGGCGGGGGGGCGCGCCCCCGGCGCGCGGCCCGAGGGCCCCCGGGGGGGGGGGGGGGGGGGGGGGCGCGGGCCCGGGCGGGAGAAAGGTACGGTCGGCCCAACTAGACGTGGAGTAAAAAAAATTGTCAAGGAAGATAAGAGCAGTTTTGGGGACACACGGTCCCAACGCAGGAGGGAGGAGTTTCTCTCCCTCTCTTTCCAGAACACGTTGGATCGCTCGTACGCTCTTCCGCCACCGATTTCAAAGGTCAGCCATGAATCAAGAGCAGCAGTTGCATGATTTCCGCCCCTCCTTTAAAGAAAAAAACTAGTTTCCTCCTTTTTTTCCCTTCCCCCCTCCCTCCCTTTGCTGTTTTGCTACCCACCTCCAATCTGGGGAGGAATGATGATAATCCTAACCTCGAATCTCGGATTACTTGACTCAGGTTTCCTCTGACTCCCAAGGAATCGCCGCAGGGCGGGAGTAGGGAGAGGTAAGTGGGTGCCCAAGTGCCCAAAAATAGGGAGGGGGAGGAGGAAAGAGGAAGAAGGGGGATAAAACAAGCAGTGGCGGAAGGGAGGGAGGGAGGGTGTGTGTGTGATGACTCATCACCACAGTAGGCGGCCCAACTTTTCAACTCCAACCCAGTGGCCATCACGTCCGGTTCTCGGGTTCCAAATTCTCACCTGTCTCTCTGTGTATGCGTGTCTCTCCTATAGTCTTCCCGGCAACTCGGGTTTTCTTCGACCCGAGTTTCTCCTCCTCTTCCTCCTCCGGTCTCACCGGGTCCGCCCTCTTGACTTGCTGCGGTGAGGAGAAGTGAGTGAGAGCGGCTGAGCTGAGCTGAGCTGAGTCCAAGGAGGAGGAGTGCGCAGCAGCGCAGCGCAGCGCAGCGCAGGGGGCGGCGTCCGGTGGCCCCGCCCTTCCTTCCTTCCTTCCTTCCTTTTCTCTCTCTCCTTTTCTGCTGGTTCCACCTGACTAATTGGCCTCTTCCCCCCCCTCTCTCTCTCTCTCTCTCAGCGGGACTGCGCTCATCTCGCCAACAGCAGCAGCAGCAGCAGGAAAAAAGGGTTGCCACCCGCCATAAAGTTTCCAGGACGACGTTAATCAAGCCCCTCTTGAAAGGTTGGAATTTGCGCCTGTCGATTCATTCTAGTGAGATTAAAAGCCCGGACGTGTCGTGTTGTCCTTTCCTTCGGCAGATATGAGACCCTGAGTTGACTCGTCTTGGAAAAAGACCCGGAGACATTTGGTGATTTTTTTTTGTCCAAGTTACCCGCTCGCAGTGTGAATGTGATGTGGACGTGGGGTGCGGCAGAAGCAGCTGGAGAAGGAGAGAAGAAGACAGCAAGGAAAGAGAGAGAGAGAGAGAGAGAGAGAGAGAGAGAATGCAGGCAGGCAAAAGAAAAGGAAGTCTGCTGGGCAAAAAAGAAGGGAAGAGCTGCCACTTCGCGGATGAAACCTTCTGGCTGACGCCACTCAAGAGTGCTGTGCAAGAACTGACTTTTTACAGTCCCCTTATTCCAAATCAGTGACTGTACAGCTCTACTTTGTTTTAATGAAAGAAATAACCTTTTTAAAGTGCTTTAAACATTTAAGTATAGTAAAGTATGAATGTTAAAAGAGTGCCGAAAAGTACAGAAAAATGACTTTGACAAAAAATATTTGAATAAATTTATGTTTGATTGGGAAAAGAAACATATATTCCATTTTTTAAGTGGACACGTACTGTATAAGGATTAGTATCATAACACTACGGTACACTAGTAGAAGAGGACTTCGAACGCAAATGAAAAACATAGTCTGTAATTTTAAAGACAGTAACAAGTCGCAGTAAAGTACTTTATGCGATTTCGAACTATATGCAAATATATGCTATATGCTATTTAGCAAAAGCAGCAAGTTCACAATCATATTTCCCTAGCAGGAAACAAGGGTTTTTAAGACAGATACCACCACAGCATAATACAGCATAATGTCCTGATGTCGCATAGGACACAAAATGGTCACCAGAGGGGCAAAGCAAAGTTGAAAGGAAAGGAAGAGAGAGAAGGAAGAGCCTTTAAAAGGCAAAGCAGAAAGCCAAGGAGAAGAAGAAAGAAGCAGCAGGAGGAGAGAGAAAAGGAGGAAGAGGAGGAGGAGGAGGAGGAGTTGTAGCTACAGGAAAACAAAACATTGGAGTAGGAACGAGAGAACGACGGCACCAAGCAATTTAATTCGAAGGGCAGAAGAACACAGGGCGCCTTCAAGCCAGGGAAGACTACCACAAAGAGCACGGTGTGGGAAAGAGACACTTTGGAGGGAGGGGGTTTGGACTTTTTGTGCCCCTTGTTGCCAGCTTCAGCAGAAGAAGTGTGCCTACCTATCGATTTCCCCCCCCTCTTTTTCTCCGCACTGAGAACCGGCTGCTCAGTGCCCAGGGTTGGTTGAACAAGGTACATTCTCCTCTCCACTTTTTTTATATTAGAAAATAAGAGCATCCACACTTGTGCCTTGGTTTAATTTGAGTACAATTGTGCATCGTACCGTAGTACAGTGTATGTAGTGGTTTGCAGGGGGACCCAATCCTCACAAGCAAAAAAAAAAAAGAAATCGATACGTGGACCCTGTTTTTGGTTTGGGCAGGATGCCCCGCCTTCTCGCCTTCCTGTGGTGGTGGGCCATCCTGCTGGCGCTCCTGCTGCACCTGTCGCCCGCGCCTGTCGGGGCCGCCGTCCCCAGGCAGCACGTCAGACATGAGGACGAGAAGGCGGAGGAGGAGGAGGCGGGAGAAGGCGGCGGCGGCGGTGACGTGAAAGGCGACGACGACGATGGCGTCTTTGGAGGAGGTAAAGTGCATCATTTTACTATAGTAATTTAAGGAATGATGGAATTTTCCCCCCTTCCTTCTCTCCAGATGGGCAGAAGTCTAGGCTGTACGGCAACCCTGCCTGCCGCGAAGAGTTGGACGCCGCTCTCACGTTGAGGAGGTGCCTCCCACTGGAACAGTACAGGTCAGGCAGCAGCAGAATGCATATCTAGAAGCAACTGGTCAGGAAAGGTCATTCCTCGAATGACCTTTTTTTTTTTGTCCCTCGTGTAGACGTAACGACCTCGCCACAGTCTTCTGCTTGACCAACGTGCCCCCTCCCCCTCCTCCGGGCGGCGCCGGACTCGACCTGGGCCCGGCGGACGGGTTTCGCGGACGGGCCCAGCCGGCGCTGTCGGATCGGTGCGAGGACCTGGTCTGGAAGGTCAAGGTCGAGGTCACCAACGACGAGAACATGGTCAGACAGGTCAAGAAGGTGAGAGAAACCGTTCGTTGCTGATGTAAAAATGTTGCTGGCTACACTGTTGGTGTTGTTGCTGCTGTTGGTGTTGTTGTTCTTGCTGTAGTTGTTCTTCGTGTTGTTGCTGTCACTGTGTGCAGACTGGCCATTTTCTTTCTTCGCTTCTCTTCCCCGTCTTCAGGTTTGCTCCCCGAACCTGGACGTCTTCTCCGACTGCCTGATGTCCGCCACCCCGTCCGGCTTCGCGGAGCGGTACCACATCACCGGCAACGGGAGGGTGCTCAGCTGCCTCATCGAGAAGAGCAGGGAGGAGATGGCGCTGGGAGGACAGGGACACGGCAGGGGCCTGGTCGAGGCGTGCAACTCTTTGCTCAGGTGGGACAACATGAAGCTGGACCCAAGTCTGGAGGAAAGGTTTCGCACAAGTTGTTGTGTTTGTCATCCAGGCAACTCGAGTCAGTTGTCTTCAGCGACTACCGCCTCCTTGGAGACTTCATCGAGCACTGCCAAGATGACATTAACAGCCTGACCTGCGGGCGGATCCAGGACCCTGAGGATCCGGGGCACTCTCAGGGCAGGGTCATCGAGTGCCTCATGAAGAGCACAGGCAACCTGACTGAGATGTGCAGGGAAGAGATTTACAGGTGACGGAGAGGTCTCTGTTTTGGAGAGTGGAGGAGAAGAGATGAGGTGCACATTCTTTGCTCTTTCAGGGTTGCGGAGTACCAGGGAGACGACTACCATCTTGACAGAAGCCTTTTTCTGGCATGCAGGTAAACGGGACATATCCACAAAAATGTTTATTATTTATAGGAGACCAGTTTTAATATGTACAATACATATGTTGTGTACATTTAGGAGAGATAGACAGAATCTCTGTGCCAAGGTGAAATCTGGCGAGGGGAGGGTATACAAGTGCCTCATGAGCAACAAAATGGTGAGGAAGGAAGCCAGATAACTTTAGTCTTTACATTAACACTTTCACTTTTTTTTCCTGTCAGAACCAGGAGATGAGCGAGGAGTGCAGGGATCAACTGACCAGGAGACAAGCTCTCATGTCTAGTGACTATAAGGTGAGCTTGGCACGATTAAGCCACAGGGCGTTTAAAGTCTCCTTTAGTCTTTCTTTTTTCCTCTCTCCCCGTCTACCAGGTCAGTCGCAACTTGCGAACTTCTTGCAAGAGGGAGATCGAGGAGAACCGGTGCAAGAAGGGCTTGGCCAACAAGGACGGGCACAGGACAGTCAAGTGAGCAACCACGAAAGGTGGCGGAGAAGCCCCGAATTCAACCAGATTAGTCTCTTTCTCTTTCAGGCTGGCCGAGATCCTTCTCTGTCTGGAGGATGTTCTGCGGAACGACGAGGGAGTCATCGGGGGAGAGTGCCTCTTTGAGATGAGGGAGCACAGGAGGTGACATTTTTCGGCCTTTGCGCCTGCGTGTTTCTTACCTCCCGTTTGTCCGGCAGGATGTTGATGGAAGACTACAAGATCTCCCCGGAGATTGTCGCCGATTGCGGTCCGGACATAAAGGTGAGGGAGAGGCTCCCTCAGCATATATACACAATTAAAATAGTCCATAGTACATTTCCCGAACCCTGAGAAACTCTACACAAAAAGTGCACTAGTATGTGTTTCTATTTCTTTCTTTACTTTCTGCAGAAGCACTGTCTGAAGGTCGAGAGCGGCGGCCGCACCCTGCACTGTCTGATGGGCGTGGCCGCCAGGTTGTCTTCCTCTTCCTCCAACGTCCTGACCTCCCGCTGCGAGGCCTCTCTGAGGTCGCTGATGCGCGAGGTGGACGTGGCCTCGGACTGGAGGGTCGACCCCATCCTGCAGCAGAACTGCCAGCAGGTCGCTGCCGCTTCCGGGTGCGACGAGAAGACGGACGGAGCGGCGGTCATGACCTGCCTGCTCGATCTGGCGGCCACCAACTCGAACCACATGACCAGAGAGTGCAAGGTGGGGCGCGTGTGACGACGAGTCGGCAATGTTGGAATGTCTTCACACTGCTTTTCCCGTCACCACAGGTCACCCTGATGGAAATCAACTACTTCATGTCCAGGGACTTTGTGCTAAATCCGAAACTCTACAAGTGAGGACATCTCTTCTGTCTGAGTGCACCTTTGCTATATAGGTACTATATTTCTTAATCTTTTTTTTTTTTAAAAAAAAAAGGAAATGCCGTTTGGACGCGAAGAAGTTTTGCAACGCGGAGTCTGACTGGCACGAGGGGAAGGGAAAGGACCACAGACTGGTCTTTCCATGCCTCGTTAGGTATGACTGAGAGAGAGAGCACTAAATAAATTCAGTATCCCTATCGTTGTTGTCTCTCTCTCCTTTTCGGCAATGAATGTTTAGGTACTTGTACGTTGATGAGACGGAGGATCCTTATGGAGAGATTGGAGAACTGTCGGATGACTGCGCAGACCAGGTACAAAAAGAAGTTTTTTGGCACGCCTCACACCTCGCCCCTGCTTCATTGCGGTGTCTTTTCTTCTCTGCTCTTTCAGGTTGAGAAGACTCTGGAGCAGCGAGCAATCAGTGTGAACCTTCATCCAGAGGTTGAGGAGGCCTGCAGGGGATTTCTCATCATGAACTGCGCTGACAAGACTGGAGACGGGCAGGAGGTCGTCTGTCTACAGGTGGGATCGAAATTTAATTATTAAGCATTAATACTTGTCCGTCATCACATGTCCTCCTTTCCTCTCCAGGACAATTTTGACAGTTTGGATGTGGAATGCCAAGAGGCCGTCACCAACTACACGAAGGTAAGTTTTCTTAAATGGTTTCCAGCTTGCCATTAGCAGCGCAATCACGGCGTTCGACTTTTCCCAGATCGAATCTCGCAACGTTCATCTGAACACCGCGGTGATGCTAGCCTGCAGGAAGACCATCGACCAGCAATGCAAGGACGAGGAGGTGAGTTAGGCTTCTGGGATTGTGTGCCACCATGTTCAACTATAACCTGTATGTTGACTGGTCCAGGAGCTGAAGCAGATGGAGGGCGCAGTTTTGCACTGCCTGCTGGAGTACAAGACCTCCGACCCGCACTCGCTGAGGAACTCCGAGTCCAAATGCTTTGTGGTCCTGGAACACTGGCAGATCCTGGCGCTCAAGGACTGGCACTTCTCGCCGGCCTTCAAGAAGTCCTGCTCTAGAGACGTCAGGGAGCTCTGCTCACAACCGTAAGTTGTTTCTTTCCCTCCACTGTTGCAGCTGCCGCCATTACCTTCTCTGACCTGCTTCTTTCAGCATCCCTCGCACCAAGGCAGACGTCATGAACTGCTTGAGCAACATCGTCTTGGAGGACCTCTCGGATGAGGTGACAAAAAACATCTCTGAAAAAAAAATGGTCGTCTCAGACTTTCACTCTTTCTCTTTCAGACGAAGCCTCGTGTTTCTGGACCTTGCAGGAAGGAACTCAAGTTCCAGTTGCTTCAGAAGCACCAGGAGGTCAAGCTGAACCCAAAACTCGTAAGAAATGAAGAAAGGGGTCTCAATCGGAATACAGTTAAAGATACATTCTCCTCTCCCCTTTTTGCCCAGGCCGATGCTTGTCACGACGAGTTGGCCCATTGCGACGGTCGCCCTTCACTGGAGTGCCTGAGGGGGATGAAACACTCTCAGATGAGCTCCGGTTGCAGGATCGTCCTCTTCAGGCAGGAGAAGGAGGAGACCTGGCAGAACCGCGTGGATGCCTCCCTCATGTCGGCCTGTCGCAACGAGGCCGAGAGGCACTGTCCGGGCAACAGGGTCGGGCCGGGGGAGCTGCTGAACTGTCTGAAGGAGAACATGGAGGACGCCAACTTCGACGTTCGCTGCCGCAAGATGGTCACCCGGAGGGTGGTGCAGCAGATGAGCGACTACCGGCTCAACCCGAGGTAGAAAAATCAGGCGGAGTAATACAGTACACACACTATGTACTGTAGAATGCACGTTAGAGACTACTACTACATACAAATCACCGTCTCTCCTTCCTAGGCTGCAGAAGGCCTGCAAGAAGGACCTGCCCAAGTTCTGCAGCGAGCACATCCTGCACCAGGACAGCGAGAGGAGCTTCTTGGAGGGCAAGGTAAATATTAGAAAAACTTTCCCACACCCTGCGTCTTCCCGAGAAAAAGAGAGAGAGATTTATTTGAAACGCAGGTCATCGAGTGCTTAAAGGACCAGTTCCTGCAAGACCACAACAAACTGACGGACACCTGCAAAAGTGAGTCAAAAGACGAGATCTCGACGTCTTGGGCTGGAAAAAAATGTGTCCACTTTCTTTGTGCGTCCCCTTTCCTGCAGAGGAGGTTGAGAATCTGATGGTGAAGTCTGCGTTGGACATCGCCGCCAACCCGATCCTGGTGGACTCCTGTCCCGAGAGCGTGGCGCACTGTCGCAAGGAGGTCGGCGTCAACGCGTCCGACGTGGGGGACCACGGAAAGGTGGAAGGTAAGAAATGGAGAAGACTACTGGAGACAGAGAGAGAGAGAGGGAAAAAAGGATGGTTTACAACAACCCCCCCCCCTTCCTCTTGCTCTGTTCCCTGCCTTGCAGAGTGTCTCAAGCGCCTGTTTCGCGATCGCGCGCTTGGCCGCTTCGGCGATCGCCCGCACTGCATCGTGGAGGTGGCAAAACTGGTGGAGACTGAGAGCATGGACATTGAGGTAGGAGGACACCAGTGTGGCCACAGGACGACGAGTTTCAAATTTTGCAAGAAAGCTTTTTAAAGTTCACAGAAAACTTGGAAAGTAAAAATAGGGTACAGTTTATAAAGTTGTTATGTAGGAAAGTACTGTTTATATTCATATTTTGCAAAAAATAAAATTGCGAGATGCCGTGGGGCGCTGAAAAGTTGCAAGAAGGGTCGCAAGAAAAGTCGCACAATTTGCGAATTTTTGCAAGCTGTGGCCACTGTTTCCAGCACACAATGACAAAAATCTTTTCATTAGGTGGACCGCGCACTGCACGACGCCTGCAGCGTGGACCTGGCCAAGTTCTGTCGCAGCGTCCCCTCGGGCGGCGGGCGGCGCATCAGCTGCCTCAGAGACGTCACGGAGGACAAGAACCTCAAGCTGGAGCCGGCATGCGAGAACTTGCTGCGGGAGCGGCTGCAGCTGTACCTCCTGGCTCTGAAGGAGAATCCCATCAGGTGGGAGGAGAGCTGACAAAGTGGAAAAAAAGAAGTGTTTGACGCCCACGAGAGACCGCATGTCAGGATTCTCTTTTCTCTTTCCTCAGGAGCGTGGAGGAGCTGTACCTCTCCCTCTCGTCCAGTCCCTACAGGCTGAACTTCTTGGCCATCTTCCTGGCCTGCGTCCTCGTCGTCTTCCTGGTGGGCACTGTCTGCGGGAGGGCCACCAAGAGGGCGCACTACGCCAAGAACAAGTGATCGGGTCGGGGTGGGAACAGACACGTGAATGGGACAGGTGGTCAGTGCAAGTGGTCAGTGCAACAACGCATCTACTGTGTTTTACTTCTACTATATGCAAGGAATCCGCAATCATCTATACATATAGGCGAATGTCCTCTCTGTCTATCTCTGTCTGTCTGAGTGTCTGTCTGTCTCTCTGTCTGTAACAGGGTTGCAGGCCAGATGGTTAGACCAATTATTACCAAAATTTGCATGGGGTGCTATTTTTCAATGGGGAGAAACATATGGGGGTCAAAAATTTTATAGGGGTGCCCAAAATGGGTGGAAGGGGGAAATTGGGAAAAAATTATTGGAAAGCCTCCGAGTGTGGCGAGTCGTAATTTGGTCTTTTACCATTGCAAAATGTTACCCAGCAACGAGGGTAGCTTCAGGCTAGTCTTTCTTAAGAGGAAGGGGAAGAATGCTGAAGTGGCTGGAAAAAAAAACACTACAGTACGACGTACTTGCTTTTGAAGAAGACAGAGACTTAAAAAAAACTATCTGTTCTATCCATCCAGCCACTTCGGATCGTCTTGGCCCAAACCACAAAGCTTTCAGGGAGGTTCTTGCACGGCAGGTCGATCGATCCACTTATTCTCACGTCCCTCTTGAGAGACTTAACTCATGTGATACGTCCATTCCCCTTCACCCTCTGCCCTAGTTTTCTCAAATGAAGTGTACTAGTACTCCGAGCGCGTTTGTGTGTGGCATTATGTATTCCTTTCGAATTTTGCAACATGTGATGTGATATATTGGCGGACGAGGAGCTGAAAAAGAACTTCTTTTCCGCATGACATTAGATCGCGAAAATAAAATTTCTTTGATTTGCCGCTTCATTCACGACTTCTCCTTCGTCCTCCTCCTCTCCAGCTTCACTTTGACTTCCGGGTACGAGAGGAAGAAGAGGTCGCCGTTGTAGAAGTCCAACCTGTGCAGCATAATTTGGAAGAAATTTAAATGGAAACTACCAAAAAAAGTTATTTTACCTGGTCTCTTCCGTGGAGGACACCTTGAAGTTGACCAGCAGCTTCGACAGCGCGATCTTCATCTCAGCCATGGCAAACCTGAGAAAGCGTACCGGCACAGCAGCAGTGGTTTACGATGCACTTTCCTTTCCCTCATCAACGAATAACGACAGCCATCGATCAAAAAAAAAAAAAAAAAAAAGAGATGTTGCCTAAACACCATATTAACCGCCATCTGTGCTGACGTACCTCATTCCGATGCAAAGTCTCGGCCCCCCGCCGAAGGCCATGAACTTGAGTCCTCCCACTCCTGCCTTCTCCAGCTCCCCTTCCTCCCCCCCGAGGAACCTGTCCGGGTCGAACCGGTCCGGGTCCGGGTATAGCTCGGGGTTGCGGTGGATGGCCCAGATGGGGATCTGCACCAGGGTGCCCTCCTTGACGTGGAGAGGCCCGTGGGGACTCTCCTGCCCGATGGTGGTGGAGCGCAGGCAGTGACGGTTGATCCTGAAATAGAGAAAGTTAAAACCTACTTAAAAAAAAATAAAGATGCATTGCAGTTTCCCAAATCCGCCATGGAGAGGGGAGGAGGAAGGCTTGTCTACTAGTAGATATAGAGTCGAGATAGAGTCCAGTGCCATAGATACCACCATCGATGGCTTCATCACATGCTCGTCCTCTTCATCCCCTTGAGTGGAAAACAAAATCTGGATCGACAATCTAAAGTTTGCTTTCCTTCTTGCTTGCATTTTTAGTGTCTCCTATGCATGATCTCAAAGTGAAAAAATAAAACAATAGATGTTTACTAAGCACTGCTTTTGAGTCGGTCCCTACCTAACTTCACTCATTGCCATTGCTGCTCTTACCTGGTAACCGGCGGGTACATTCTAAGGTTCTCCGTGATGGCCGCCTCCATGTAGCTCAGTGACGCCACGGTCTCGTGGTCTATAGCAGTCTTGCCGGAGTCAGACTCCTGCTTGGAGAGGACCTCCACCAATTCCTCGTAGATTCTCTCCTGAAGGACCAAAAAAAAAATTGTGTAAAGCTACGATGTAGGTATGGGAAACAAACAATGCACCAAGACGAGGTTGGCTGGCAAACCTGAATCTCAGGATGCTTCGCCAAGTTGTAGATGAGAGTGGACAGGGTGTTTGAAGAGGTCTCAAAACCAGCCTGCAAAGGGGGCAGCAATAAACCAAAAAACATGGCAATGCTGTACTAAGTCCGAGCGTCCTTCTGATCCTCACCTGGAAGAACCCAATCCCCTGTGCGAAGGCCTGTTCGTCCGTGAGGGTCCCCTCCTTGCGCAGCTCGTTCAGCCGGTCCACGAAGTCGCCACGGACCATCTCGGGGGAAGAGCGAGACTCTGCGATCTCCTAGTATGAGCGGTATATAAATGCATGTGTCATCATACTCACCAATTAATACCTAGTATAGTATAATGCACCAATACCACACGTATTCGCAGTACTACTTGCCTTTGTGGTCTGCCAGAGAAACTCCGACGGCCCACTGATCGGGTTGGAGTCCTTCTTTCCCCTGTTGACCAGGTTGATGACGCCAGGGAAGTACGTGAAGATCTTGAACCTGACGGACTGCTTCAGGTTGTGGAATCGCACGTTCGTGAAGTTCCTCACGCACATCTGAAGGTGGGGAGATTGGCAGCTCGTCGGAATCAAAATCAGGACAGAAACAGAAGTACTGTATACTAAACGAGCGAGGTTGAAGAGCTTGCCTGGAACAGTTCGTTCTCAGGGTTCTTGAAGGAGTTCGTGGTGATTCCGAAGGCGCAGTTGGAGATGGAGTCCAAGGAGAGGCCCTGAAATAACATTTCCCCACCTCCATTCTCCAGAGACTCACAGACAGTTTGTAGCATTCGTACTAGTCGTACCTGGAAGACTTTCTTCATGTCGACGACTGAGCTGTCCTTCTCACCCAGCATGTCTTGCAAGTGCGAGACCATCTCATCGGCCACGTCGCCCATCGAAGAGAACATATCTGCAGGAGAGGAGGACAATCGGAGGAAAAAAAAAAGAGGGCTATGTCCATTCGGCCATTTCGCCGATCTCTTACTCTTGAGTTTGCCCGACGTGAAGGTCGGACTGAGCGCCTTCCTCACGTTCTTCCACTGCCCTGCCCTCGAATCGATTAGGGTCACGTGCTTGGGAGGGAGGAGGACATCGGAGAAGTTTAACAAGCAAACATGTAGCCAAACCTTAATGTTTCTACACGCCAACTAGCCACCTTTGGATTGACCGGAAAGTGCTGCCTGTCCGCGAAGGCGTCGAAGTGCTTGACGAAGACGTCCTTGAGCAGGATGGGGTCCGTCACGTACAGGTGGGGCTGGATGCCGCTGAACTGGCCCCAGACGGGACCATACCTGCAGTAGACAGGTGCGGAATGACGGCGGGAAAGACGCCCTTGTTTGGGGGGGGGGGCCGCGTACTCACTTCTTCAGGAATCCGAGGAATCCCTCCCTGGAGTTGAACTGGTGCATCCTGGTGGGCAGCCTCGGGGCGATGGGGACGCCCAGCCCGGTCAGGTGGGAGCGGTTCTGGTTCAGGTGTCTGAAGTTAAAAAATATATATTTTTTAAAATGCATAGAAACATAGTGATAAAGGCCAACCAGCACAAACTAATATGTCTCTATGTGGTGCTCGCCGCACCTGTAGGTGGCGATGGCGGCCGCTGTGGCCAGGACGGCCAGGGCGGTCCACAGGAGGTCCAGCATCATCTCTCGCAGGCAAGTGTGAAGATGCCCCCCTAATCTCTCCTCTCTTTTATAGCCACGCACCGTATAGTACGTAATGCGGAGGCTCTAATGTCTTACTATCTTGTATACTGATAAATGACAGTGCAGAATGCATGCACCCCTTAGAAAACAAAAACCAGCTGTTGCTGTCCCTCCCAACAGTTATCAATGAAGTCGTTACGTAATCCATGAAGCTTCTCAGGCTGGCCTCATGTGCTTGTAGTACAGTACCTACCTACTAACTAGTTATTATAGTACAACTTGCATCCCTCTCCCGAAAAGACTGATGAAATCGGGATTGTGAATTCATCGGGAAGCAATGAGAATTTTCGCGATGCTTCTTCCAATTCTGTATACTACGTAGAAATCGCGATCTGTACTTCTTGCAAGCTTGTGGCCCGCCAGCCAGCTCGGAGCTCACCTCGCCTCGTAAAAGCTCGACTCGACTCGAAACGACTTGAGCTCGCTTTTTTTTTTTCGGCGCGATCTACCCGTGGAGCTTGCACGTGCGTGAGTTTCCCGGATTTTTCGTGCTCTATTTCTTAGGGGAGGGAGGCGAAAAATTACCTCTAATGTGTCATTATTACTACATATACGGCGATGCCTTTCATTCCACGCGTGCCTTCCTGCTCTGCCTCTGACGGAGGAAGAGAAAACTAGATTATGAAAGCTTCTACTACTTTTTTTTCGGTCCATGACGCAGAAAATATTGCCTCTCCGCGTGTAAACACAACCTGTTTTGTCGGTGAGATATTTCACCACGCACGCAACAAAATATGGGAGGAGGGACAGAAGGAAAATTAATGCCAAGAGAACAGCAACGTAATTCGTGCGCACCTTATCAATTATCAACCAATTTGCTTTTCATTCCAATGGCCTGTTTTCTTTCTTTCTTTTTTTGGCGAGCCATTCAAAATGCTTCTTGGGCCGCCTTCCCGTTCTTGTCTCCCTTTTCTCCCTTATCTGTCACCCCCGCCAAGAATCGCGTGTCAAATGGTAGGTACGTAGTAGGTACGGCCATTAAGGAGAGAGGACAGGGTGACAAATATTCTCCCTTGAAAGAGAAGGAAGGGGGAAAAAAACTGCCTCGGCCATTCAATATTCATGACATATTGCGATGATGACAGCAGGAAGACGAAGGAGGAGGAGAAACTAAATCTGGCCTGAAAAAAAAGGGGCCTTTCCAGGGCAACAAAGAAGTCTTCATCTTGACATTCTTCCTCTTTTTCACATTTTCTGTCACAAATTCTGGCTTGTTTGTGTCTGTGGTGCTCTAGAAGGTTCCAGAAGCGTGTGTGTGTGTATGTGTGTCCTTGGAGCAAGTGATCTGAAGCTATTAAACAAATTGGAAAGCTGTAATGTAACAAACTTGGGATTTTTCCAAGATGTACACGAGCTGAAACCACGCAAACGGGTCTTTTTTACTCCTCGTTTCCATGGTTTTGGTTTTTTTTTCACTCATTTTATACATAGGTACTTTAGAGATCAGAAATAATAGGAGCCTTTTCTTCTAATCCGTGCATAGGAGAGTGGGCTTTTGAACTCCCCACCAGACAGCCGTAGTTAAGCTACTACCGTACACGTACCGTATAACCTGCGCTCACATGTCTCTTTGGACTGCCATTGTAGTAGAGATCAACTTTTGTTTTTTCCCCGACATGAATGGCAGTTTAATTAATGTTTCATGTGAAAGAAGAAAAAAAGTTATTTAATGTGTTGAACAAGTTACGAGATATGTACGGACGAGACAAGAGGCGTGTCTGGTCGGGAACAACCATCCACCCTCATCTTTTGTCTCTCTCTCTCTCTCTCTCTCTCTCTCTCTCTCTCTCTCTCTCTCTCTCTGGTTGCCCGGCTCGACGTCAGAGCACCATTCAACTCCAAACTGAGCTGAGCTGAAAATGTCGCTTTCTCCCTTCCCTGAATTTGTATGCAAGGCTATCACCATTATCACACCCTTGGAGGTAGGGGAGGAAGGCAGGATGTTGTTTGTGGGCGGCTTACAATATAACGTACTTTGGCGTCAGATTACCGTCAACATCCACCAGTTTCGCTTGGGAAATTAAAGAGACGCTTGGACATTAGAAAAAAAAAACCATCGAGTTGAACGACGTTTCCTTTTTTAAAGTCAGCAAAATTAATATAATTTTGTAGTTTCTGTATAAAATAAGAGCTTCTGCATTCCTCTCTTCTCTTCTCACATTCAATGACCACTCCTGTAGTCGAGTGGAATCAGTAATGGGCCTCCTTTATTTTTCGTCATCAAAACCCAGTTGTTTTTCCGGCGCAAATATTTTCTCCCGCGGGCGTCGGCGTCGAATCCGGTCTCACATTACCAGCTCTTCAGAAGAGGGAAAAAAATTAAGCTACTCATCCACTTTTTTGGGGGGGGAGGAGGAGAGAGTGGCAATACAAAAATTTTTCTGCAAACAGCCGCACCCCTTCTTCCTCTTC
>JAAUYM010074540.1_pt1 | contig 14845 bp, 15 predicted proteins | sample 7278001 | NCBI WGS metagenome assembly JAAUYM01 (sample SAMN14350224, study PRJNA611818) | marine sediment metagenome | isolation source: surface marine sediment (1.8m) | place: French Polynesia: Moorea | collected 2018-08
AGGGGGGCGTAACAGATGATGGTCGCTCCCTCTCCGCCCGAGGATACTATAGTAGTATGGGGGGGGAGGGGGAGGGTTAAAAGAGGACTTGTGACTGAGTGTGACTCTCTTCCTCCACCTTCTCTGACGTGAGGGAGAGGAGAGGAGAGAAGAGATAGTAAAAGCGCGTGTGCGCGCGCGCGAGGAAGGGGTGACCAAGTATGTTGTGTGGAGCGCCGACTTTTACCATCGGAAAAAGGCCAAAAAAGTCGCCAAAAAAAATTGCAGCGCAGGAGCACCTATTAAGACAGAAGCAAGCACGTTCGCAATTTTTAAGAAGCACTTTTATTTTAAACTTTCAAAGCTGCTCCGGTGTGCCTGCAGAGATCCAAAACCTTCTGCTTCCTAGTAGGTAATGGTGTGTGCCTGGGTAGAAGAAACATCACCTTCTCTGGTCACAGATTGAGTGAGAGCAGCAGTCCGGTGTGGCGGTGGCGATGGCAAGGCGGCGCAACGAGCAAGCAGTGGCTTACTTCTTGGACTGGCAAAAGTGGCGCCTCTTGCCTGGCCAGATGGGGTGGGAGGGCGGACAACCAGAGTCATTCGGCACGGATTTCGCACTCTGGACGAGACAACTTCTGGGTGAAAAAGTCTTCTACTCTAAGTAGTATTTGAGAGTGCTTGAAAAAAAAAATTGGCCGAGGTCGTCTGGCGTTTCAAGGTGCGTCCGCGAGACGGTCGTGGAAAAACAGGTTCGTTTTCTCCCACTTTTTCGTGCGTTTCTACAAAAATATTTACTTTCTCCTTGGCTGCGAGCATGGACAGCGTCGCCATTTGGTCTCCCCGCATGCCAGAACGAAGAAGCAGCAGTAGATCCGTTGCGCATTTGCATTAGCCTTATCTCAGAGTGCTAACCTAAGGATAAACATTTTTTCTTGAGTGGAGTAGCTTTCAGCAAATTTTTATCACTGAGTAGACAACTAAATATGGCAATATAAAACAAGCTTTTGGAAAGGTAGAACGGTTTCTGGCAATATATCTCCGACTCAATCTGGCAACTTCCCGAAAGAGGGGAAAGAAGGAAGTGGAGAAGGAAGGAAGGAGCATCTTCTCCATCGTCGCAAAACTCGACGAACTTGAAGAGGAGGAGGAGGAGAGCAACAAAACGGGGAGGAGCCAACTCGACAACGACTCTTCATCCACCCTGGTGATATCTGCATCCTCCAAGGTGGTTTTTTTTTCTCTTCCCCTCTTTTACATCTCTCCCACCGACGTTTGATCTCCTCCTCCTCTTCACTGTGGTGCTCCTAAACCACCAAGTCCTTCTGCACCTCCGTCCGGCCACCAGCCCGACCACCTAGGAAGAAGGAGGAAGAGGGCGGGAGGCAGGATTAAAAAAAAAACAACCCTGAGAACCGACTTTGAAACGGATCGTGGTGAGGGCATGTCCCACGTTCTATCTCTCTTACTCTCTTTTTTTTTTCTACCCGCGTACTACAGTATATAGTAGATACGTACTGGATAGACTTATCTTGAACTTTGTAACGTGGCGTGAGCAGTTATCGTACATAATCAGATGCAAGAGGAAAAAAAAAAGAGGGGAGCCTTGCACATTCAAGTTCTGCTGTCACTTTTATAGTTTTTTCCCTATTTTCGGGAATTAGAGTTATAACTTCAGTATGCACGTAGTAGTATTATGGCGCATGTATTGCGGGGTGCGTTGTAGTAATAGTAGTACACCTGTGCATCTTTATATTCTTCTTTCTTTCTGCTAGGAGGGCAGCAAGGAGGAAGAGAGAGAGAGTCTGCCCCGTCCCGTCCCTCCCCCCTCCCTGGGTGAACAACTGACTACAGCTTGTTACAATCGAAGAAAAGTTTCCATATCTTCCGATGCCTGTTGGGTTGGCCGCGGCGACAACGGCGGCGGCGGCGGCGACGGCGGCGGCGACGGCGGTGACGGCGGCAGCGACGGCGCCAGCAACGGCGGCGGCGGCAACTGCGGCCAGTGACCTGACTGTTTAGCAAGAAGTTTAGCACGTAGCAACCCAACCAAAAAAAAAGTCAAAACCATGTTGATAACGGAATTCCGGGTGACACTGCCGATGTCGGTGGAGGAGTACCAGGTGGGACAGCTGTTCTCCGTGGCAGAGGCCTCGCTGAACGAGACCGGCGGCGGAGAGGGCGTGGAGGTGCTCAACAACGAGCCCTACAACAACATCCCGCTGCTCGGGGGCAAGTTCACCCGGGGTCAGTACACCAGGAAGATCTACCACCTGGCCAGCAAGGTCCCGACCGTGGTCAAGTGGATCGCCCCCAAGGGGTCACTGGAGATCCTGGAGGAGGCCTGGAACGCCTACCCATACTGCAAGACGGTGCTGACCAACCCGGGCTACATGAAGGGCAACTTCTTTATCAAGGTCGAGACGTACCACATCAACGACCGCGGCGAGACGCAGAACGCTCACGAGCTGACTCCGGAGCAGCTGGCCATGCGCAAGGTGGTGCACATCGACATCGCCAACGACCCAGTCATCCAGTCGGACTACAAGGTGGCGGAGGACCCGGCGCGGTTCAAGTCCAAGGGCGGCCGCGGCCCGCTCAAGGGGCAGTGGATGAAGACGGTGGAGCCCGTGATGACGGCCTACAAGCTGGTCACCATCGAGTTCAAGTGGCTGGGGCTGCAGAACAAGGTGGAGAAGTACGCCATGGACACGGAGCGCAGGCTGTTCACCAACTTCCACCGGCAGCTCTTCTGCACCATCGACCGCTGGATCGAGCTGACCATGGAGGACATCCGGAGGCTGGAGGAGAAGACACAGAAGGAGTTGGACAGCCAGCGGAAGACGGGGGCGGTGCGCGGGACGAAGCCGGTGTGAGCAGGGATTTAGTAAACTTTTTTGTTTCATCTTCTCTTTTTATATAAAAAAAAAGACAGGAGAAAGGAGGGAGAAGGACAAACACACTTACAGAGTGAGAATGATGATCTAGGTACTGCTACATACTATGCCTTCGGTGGGAGAAAGTGACGAAGATATAACGCACACACACCAGAACGAGCATTCCTAATTTTATCTATTATACCTACTATATGGCTCCACCACGAATGACAGTGTTTCTTCCCGCCCTTTCCCACCTATGCCCCATATCCCACCAAAACGGTCTACCCCCTCCAATAATCCTGTACACTCCCTGCCCCCCCCCCTCTCTTATCTAACTGGATGGACAGGCAGGAGACAGACGGACAGACAGACACGCGCGAAAATACAAACACGGACACGCATATGAATTACTCCAATGAGATCTACCACATACTACCCTGCTACCATCTTTCTTGTTGGTACTACCCGATCGCGCTTGAGTGCCAATAAAACAACAGAAATAATTTTTTAACCAAAAAAAGAAAAAGGCTGCAGTGGACATTAGGATAATTGAGGCAAAGGTCTGTGCTTGGAATACGGTATTTATTATTAAACTCTTTAAATATATAAATATAACATTGACTTGTGGTATGGGGAGGGTACTGGTAGAGTAGAAAATATCGCTTTGAAAAATACGTTGTACCACTCTTGAGTTCGCGACGTGTCATGTAAAGCTACTTGGTAGGTCTGCTCTGCAACTTCCAAGACGTTGTAGAAAGGAAGCGGAAAAAGAGAAAGAACATCAACGTCTTGACCAGCCCAGGGAGGAGTCGCTTGAGGATCCTGTGGACTGGGTCCGTTTTACTTCCTGTACTGCTGGTAGTAGACGGCCCTCTGCTGGGGCGGCCCGAACTGGATGCTCTGCTGGTTGAACTGCTGGACCTGCGGGCGGGCGGCGGTCAGCGCGGCGTGGTTCTGCGGGTGCGTGAAGAACGTGGGGATGTACTGGGCGGCCTGGCGCGCGCCGCGGTCCACGTCCTCCTGCTCAAGCTCCTGCTCGAACTTCTGGCCCCACGCAAACTTGCCTGTAAAAGCGGGGACAGGGAGGAGGGGCATTATAAGGACAGCACAATGCCAACAGGGATGGTATTGTTGGACCACACTCCGACCCCCCGATTCAAGTCCCCCCCCCCCCTCAAACGTCGTTCCTCGATCAAGCTGTTTGCCTTGAAGCAGATTTTCTCTGGACCTCCTTTGTTTTCCTTCCCCCCTCCCTTTTTTTTTTGCCCTCCTGTCCACTTTGGTTGACGGACCATTCTTTTGTTTCTTCTCCTGCCCTCCTTCCCCTTACTTCCTGTCTTTCCAGGAATTTGCTTGGTAGTGGCGTGCTACTACTACATACTAGCACTAGGTGCCAAAAGGAAAATCCTATTGTCTTTTCAGGGGAAATCGGCGCTTTAAAAAAAAAAAGAAACTTGAGATACAATTTCAGCAAAAGAATTGCTATTATCCCTTTGGAGAAGCAACTATGCCCTGTTTGTGTCTATTTTTCTGCTCTCTCCCCCCTGTCTCTGTCTCTGACACCCACCCACCTGCGTGTCTGGCCTCGTCCATGTAGTCGAGGTGCTTGTCCGGGTTGAAGACGCCGCCGTTGGCCGTGTATCCGCCGGGGCGGGCGTAGGCGCAGGCGCAGAGGGCCGCCACAAAAACCAGGAGCAGCTTCATGTCGTTGTCGTGAGTGCCGATAAACTAAGGAGGAGGAGGAGGAGGCAGACAACACAAGAGGGGATTTTTTTTGCGTCTACACGTACGCAAAGCTGCGTCAGAGAAGGGGAGGAGGGGAGGGAGGGAGGGAAGGAAAGAGGAGGAAGGAAGGAAGAAGGATGTGGAGGAGGAACAGAACAGACAACGACGACGGGCCTGCAAGGATAACCTGTGCGAGCGTTCCAATGGTGGTGCTGAGGGAGGAAGGGAGGGAGGGAGTGAGGGTGGGATTTTGTTCAACAGAAATTTCGATGCATGATTCCACATCGACATGCACACTATTCTGCATATAGTCGATGTAGGACACTTTCATGTGAAACAGCGCTCCATAAGTCACTTTTTCCTCTTCCTTACTCTTCTTTGATGCGACATGTGCACTCAATTGTTTTTTCAAGGATTCCACCCCCTGTGGCTGCTCTGTGTAGAGTACAATGTAGTACCTCCCCCCCCTTCTCTCTTTCCTTTTTCCTCCATCCAATCTTCATGGAGACTCGAGCAGAGTTGGTGGTGGTGGTGGTGGCGCCGCGCATGGATCTGTACTATCCTTCCTGCTGACTGAACTAGTAAGATGCATGGTTGGCTCCAGTCGACAACCAACCAACTATATTATGATGCAATTTGGCCTGGGAACTACTCCGTTTCCTCCCATCATCTTCCCGTAAAACAGAGAGATAATGATAAATTGGTCTGCTTGAGGCGCAAGGACCAAAGATTACTTTTTATGGATCGGAGTCCATCCATGCGGCTTCAAAAAAAAAAACACCACAAAAACGGTGCTTCTTTTCTGCGCATGTGCTACGGTGCATGTCAACGACAGGTACTACAGTGCTCCAGGCTAGGTACTGTACAGTACGTACAGTAGAAAGTCGATCCATGGGTGGTGGCTGGGTTCCTGTATTGTCTGTCCAAGATCTCTCTTTCCCGCGGTTCCAGGTATTAATTGTGGAGATTTTTACCTACATAACTGAGTACGGAAAAGCGAGACAAGTCTTTCGTGCAATTATTGACACGAGATGGGAAGCCTCCTGGACTTCTCGCCGACGGCCGATGGCGGCGGCGAGGAGGAGGACTTCTGCGTGGGGGTCTACCGCACCAGGGACAGCATATCCAACTTCCGCCTGCGGGTGCGCGTCAGGAGGGTGCCCGTGTCCGCCCCGTCTTCCGTGACGGCGGCGGCCGGAACGGCGGCGGCGGCGGCTGCGGCGGCGGCCACGGGGAGCAGCGAGTCCGTCCGCTCGTCCTCCGTCGACGATGCGGCCGCGACGGCGGCGGGGCATGCGGCAGCGCCTGGCGGCGAGGGGGCCATGCTGGACGAGATAGTGGTGGCCTGGCAGCAGAAGATATTCTCGGAGAGGGAGTTCCAGTGAGCGAGCACTCAAACTAGAACGTCAATCTAAGTAAATTAATTTTTGAGATCTGTCCGTTAGGCTTTACGTTAACCAGAAGGAGTCCGACTTTGACAACGACGTGCTGGGTAAGAAGCTGTTCCACGAGGTGAAGGGCATGTCTAAGAAGGGAGAGCGGCCGCCTGCGCACAAGCTGTACACCTCCCTGGACGGGGAGCTCTTCCGCATCGCCGACGAGGACGACTCCGCAGAGAGGGTGATGAAAATGTAGTTAACTTATGGGAAACAAACTGTCCTGTGACTGACTGTTGGCGGTGCAGACGATGGGGTACGTTCCGGTGACAACCAACCCTCGAGAGGAGCCCAACTTCTTGGCGCAGATGATGAGCTCTTCCTTGGTGCGCCGGCGCCTGCGCCACCTGCCGCCGGAATCAGGAGGAGGAGGAGGGGCGGGGGCGGGGCAGCAGGGGCAGGCCTACCTTGACGTGACGGACGTCACCACCATCCCCACCACCAACGTGGTCACGGAGGAGACCAGCAGGGAGGCACAGCTCAGGAAGCACCTGCTCTCATCCCCGCAGCAGGCAACACTACTTTTCGTTCCCTTTTCGCTGGCATCTCTGTTCAACTGTCCTTTCTCTTGCAGATGATGGCCGTGAGGCTGTCCCTCTCCGAGGACGAGCGCCCGCCTCCTCCTCCCGACAACAGACCCGCAAAGGACTACCTGGATGTTTGCGTGCTCAAGTACGGCGCCAACGGGGTCCTGGAGGTCTCTCCCGACTTTACGCGCTCTGGGAAGCCCTACCGGATCGAGGTGTCGCCGGGCTTTGCCTACGAGTACTGGCTGGAGCACCTCAGCCCGCCGATGGTCTACGACGCGCAGCTGCAGGAGGTGCTGGTGACAAACGACGTCTGCGCCCGGGCGGCCAGGGAGAGGGCGGCCAGGGTCGGGGACCGCTTTGAGATGCCGCCCAGGAGGAGGTTCCGGCTGCTGGCCAACGGCGAGTTGGTCTCTGCCAGGGACTTCGACTACGACGGGCTCTTCGTCCACTACTTCGTGGAGCTGCCTCTGGGCTGGAGCGCCACCGCCGACTCGCAGCTGATGGGGATGACGCAGAGGTGCTTCACGGCCGCCGAGCCCAGGACCGGCGCGGACGTGGCACACTTCTCCCACACCTTCAGTGTGGACCTGCTCTTCGACATCGACAGGTTCGACCTGCAGCAGGAGTCGCTGCCCAAGTGGCCCCAGATCTTCCTGGAGGTCTCCTCCGTGGACTCTTGGTCCCGCGTCCGCGCCGAGGGCTATGGCTTCACTTCGATCCCGTACGACGCCGGCTGCCACGACCTAACCGTGCACACGTGGCGCCCGCTCCAGCCCGGAGGCACCGGGGAAATGAGGCGCTACTTCGTCGGTGGAACGCCGGAGCTGGACGACTTGGCGTACGCTGGGACGCTCGGGGACGTGGCCGACCAGAAGATACTCAGCAGGTTCGGCTTCAGAACGGCGGGCAGCGGCAGCGTCAGGTCAGTGTAAGGCCGGGAAAAAAAAGATTCCTTTTTTGGAGTAAATTGATTGTTCTAACCTCCTCTAACCTGTTCTAACCGATCCCAGGCTTCGGCTGAACGTGCTGCACCAGTCCGAGGCCTTCCTGACCGAGAAGACCCTCCGGCGCCCGATGATGAGCCTGGTGGATAAGCTGGGCACGGCCACCCTCTTCACCAGCGTCTCTACCGTGTTGGAGGCCTTCCAGAAGGCTAGGGAGAAGATGGCTAGGGCTACGGAGGGCTACGACCTCAATCTGGCCAAGGACAACGTGGAGAAGGAGAAGTGAATGTTGTTGCAACTCTGACGTTTGGGTCTAACAAAAAATATTTCCAAGTAAACCGCAGATTTCTGGTACTTTGCATTGTGTTAATTACAGAATTAACTGATTCGAGCCATGTTTGTCGGCCCACAACAGAATATGATAGCTACTTAATTATAGTAGCCTATGTAGAGTAGCATGCATTGGGAAAGATTTGTCCAACCGTCTGGCTGGATTTCAGTGATAACTGATAAGTAACGAGCAATTTACTCTGAGACACGGAGTTCTGCTTAAGTGCTTTCTTGGTCAAAGGTCCTTGCCACATCTCTCAATCTCTTGGACGACGAACTCCATGTCCTCCCTGGTCGGGGGCGGCTGCGACGCTATCACCAGACGGAAAAAGTTCAGCTTGTCCTTGTGAGCCAGGGGCTGGTAACCTGCAGACAAACCATTATCAGCTGTACATACTACAGTACACATCATCGTAGAAGTAGAGTAAGTGTACTATACAGCAGCTTACCAATCATCATGGTCCCCCTTTTCACCATGGCCTCCTTAATCTTGGGGGCCACCTTCCCGACCTTCTTCTTCCACTCGTCGTTCTCTTCCTGTCCTCTCAGGCTGGGAGGGATGTATTCGAAGCAGACGTTGGTGCAGTGCGCCCCGCCATCGAAGCCGTAGTTAGGAAAGGCTGGACGGAATCCCTCGGTCTCCACAATGAGCTGATGGAGGTACTCCGCCTGTGCGAAGCAGTTGTCCACAATTCGCTCCAGGTAGTCCTCGCCGCGAGCCTTTAGGGTGAACCAGGCCTGTGATGGACAGCTCGGGTTGCAGATAAACAATTTATGGTGAATGTCCATCCAAATTTTCCTAATCAACCTTGAACCCATCAGCCTTCCTTCCACACTGCAACGACTTGTCCCCGGTGTCGTATGAAACATTGTAAAACTTGTCCTGCTGGAAGAGGTAGGTGGCAGATGCCCCATTGGTCTCCTGGAGGAGGCCCCTGTGGGCGGTTACAAAGGCCGAGCACTGCAGGGGCACGCAGAGCATCTTGTGCAGGTTCCAAGCCACCGAGTCGGCCAGGTGGGAGCCCCTCAGGAGGTGCCTGTACTTCTTGGACATGATGGCGCCGCCTCCCCAGCAAGCATCGATATGGAACCAGAGACCATGCCTCTTGCACACCTCGGCAAGGGACTCGAAGTCGTCGTAGGCACCGATCACGGTCGACCCGGCAGTCGCGTTCACGAAAAAGGGGTGCTTGCCTGTTGAAAGGGACAGTACGTATTATACGAGCATATGGCCATCATTACACGTACTTTGTTAGATCAGGAATGACTTTCCTACAAATGTTACAATCGCTTCAATTCAAAAATGTAAATTATTGAGAAAGTAGCACAATTAGGCATTTTTTCCACTTCTCTTTGGACCTTGTATCACCTTCAGCTTTGGCATTAGTCACAGCTTCCTCCAGTGCCTCTCCTGTCATCCTACCCCACTGGTCAGTTCTGACCTTGACCACGGCGTCCAGTCCCATCCCCATCCAGACGGAGCCCTTGGCCACCGAATAGTGGCTCTCCTCAGAGGTGAAGACAGCTGGCTTTACGTCAAGCAAGCAGAAGCCCTTTGTCTTGGCCTCAGGAAAGGCCCTATGCCGAGCAAGGGCCATTCCGTACCTGGACACAAAAGTGGTTAGTAGTAATGGGATATTTAGCACTAACTGACCATGCCCTCTCCCTCACATATTCGCCATGCTTCCTCCTGGCGCGAAGATGCCGTCTCCTCGGTCCGGATCCAGCCCGAACTTGTTCATGACGTACCTGAGCACGGCATTCTCGGCGACGATGAACACGGGAGCCACCTAGAAGCAAAAAAATAATTCAGAACTACGTTTACAATTTCTCAATGCGAAGAATCAAGACTATTTCTCAGTCACAGATGCTGACAATAAAAACATGGCAAATTATTTTCTGTTGGGAGTATTTACTGAACAGGATAGAGTACATAGATATCATGACTGAAAGTAGACATGCACAAACAGACATTAAAAAGAGCTCAACAATCCTCGAAACACTAATGAGTGGCACCCACTCCAACACGAAGATGAGCAAGTCGATAAAGATTCTGGTGCTGGTGTGAGAGCTCAGATCGAGCATCCGCTACAGGAAAAACTCATAACTGGTATAGACATGGACATTCTGGAGGATAAGAACTGGGAGACTTATTTACCTCTCGGAGGTGGAAAATTATATGGAAAATTGCAGTCTGCTGTTAGATCTAATAGCAAGTGTAAGTACTGTACAGTGTAAGTATTAAGCGTGAAGATTTTCTAACTGTAATGAATTCTTATAAATTATGTTAAGTCCCAGTCAATCTGAGAACAGTGTTGTAGGTAGGTATGTAGTTGTGGAAAGATGAAAGTTCGGCGGTTAAACTTTCTTTTAAAGAACTTGCCTCATGTTACTAAACATTTTTGTATATCTGCAATTCTTTATGGGAAAGTGCGTGCGTCAGAGAATCTTTTAATTCAAGAGGGCACGCACGTTTCTCTGCTCCTACCAAACATAAAGAAGTGCAGGCAAACAGGACAACCTAGCATTATTATACAATTATAAACACATAAACAACAAATTGGTATGGGCAGAGGTGACGGCCTTGGCGGAGAAGAAAACTTCCAAGTGACCACCTTCGACAGCTGCCAAGGAGGAGCCTGCGTCTTTCTCACGTCGTGCTTGTGCTGCGGTTTCGTGCTGAACTACCTGGTGGCCGAGAAGATCGGGCAGAACGCCCTGCTGCACGGCCTCCTCGCCCTGCCGTGCTGGCCCTTCGTCGGCACAATCCCGCTCCGGATGAGGACGAGGACCTTCCTCGGGGTGGACGACAACCGGATGGACGACGTCCTCTGCGGGCTCTTCTGCTGGCCCTGCGCACAGTGCCAGATGTACAACGAGCTCAAGGAGAGGGGCGTGGACTGACCTGGAAGAGTTGCCACGGTTGCGCCGCACACCTCCCTCTCTCTTTCTCATGCCCTTCTTGACTTGCAAAGTGCTACCACATGTGGTGGGGTGCTTCCTTGATTCCATGGCTTCAATTGTCGCACAAAGTCATACTGACGTGAGGTGCTTAATTTTTTCACATTTTTTTTTAGCTTAGCCTCACTGAAAAACCTCAGACATTTAAGTCTCAGTATAATAATATATAGGTAGAAGCCATATTATGTTTCTTGGCCCGTATTAAATATACATGTAGCTACTTGTTGTTCCAATTCGCTGTTCACACCTTGAACAGCACCAAGAATGTCCATCACGTCACCTCTGGTCCAAACACGACATGTGACAGAACTTCTGCGGGATACGCAAGGAGCCTTGATTCACTGACCTCGAAGGCGTGGCTGTTGGTGTTGAGCGCCTCGGTGAGCCAGGCGGCGGCCAGCCCGAAGCCGTCCACGCCGCGGTACAGCTGGTTGTAGAAGTTGGGGTGGGTGGTGCGCATGCTGTACCTCGCCGTCTTCCCGCAGAGCTCCTCCAGCTCCTCCCTGGTGGCGGGCGACGCCCCGATGGTCGCGGTCGGGCCCATCCCCATCGCCTCCTCCAGCTCCGCCGGGTGGAGGAAGTCGATCACCTTGGAGCGCCGATCCACCTTCCCGCAGAGGAGCCCGCCGTCCCTGACCTGCGAGAGGACGTGCTCCAGCATGGACTCCGCGGAGGCGGAGGAGGAGGCATCGCCGGCAGGCGAGAAGGCAGAGGAGGAAGAGTTCGACATCGCCACCAGCTTTGTCTGCGGTTGGCAGAGAAGAAGAAGAAGAAAAGAAAAAAAAAGGTAGCAGACAGCGTCAGGAAGGAGGAGGCGGGGCCTCACTCTCCCAGCTTTGCGGTTTCAGCCGTACGACGGCGAAAATACTGGATTCCTCCCCATCTTGTCAGCACATTGCAGCAAGTGATCCTGTTTTCACGTACTAGTTACGTGCCGTACCCGCAAAGACGGGAGAAAGAATGAAAATTCCGCAAAGTGACTATAGCCTCACGTGCTGAACACCGCAGCGGAGTGACGTCCTGGCGAGACGGTTGCCGACGGCTGCGGCTGCGGTGGCGGCGGCGCTGACGCTGACGGGCAGACTAAGAAGCCGCCGCCGCATGGTGGTGGAGATGGCGGTGGATTTTTCTCTCTCTCTCTCGGCAGTTCTCCCAAAGTTGACTTTCTGCAGGGGGGGTGGCGAACTTGTTTGCTGCTGCTTTTTTATTTTTGGTGTTCTCTTCCCTTCGTCGGTATTACGTTACGTAATACCCAAACAACAGGTGATTCAGATTGTTGCGTCGCCCTCCTCTCTCGCGAAGAGGTCGCCGTGGAACTTGCTTGTACTGTGTACCTTTCATAGTTACGCATGAAAAGAAATTCACCCAACTTAGTTTTACTTGAAGAACTTTCGGTGCAATGACGAACATAAATGTATTTTTTTGCTTGATTTTTCGGCACAGAAACTTATTAACTCTCAAGGATCACCAATCTGCTGACCCCTGAAGAGGAAGTAAAGAAGACGTCTCCAATGAGGAACTCTAATGAGCTCCTAAGATGCCCCAAACGTAGCGATCCACACGACGGGGCTGAAAAACTGCCCAAAAGCATCAAATAATGTACTATGTAGTACATTGTCTAAAGGCACAGTAGCATTAGCAGCTGTTAAAATAAAGCAGTGACAGCATGATGCTTTAAAATACCAGCACATAGAGCATAGAGTTCAAGAGTGAGGGCCTCAGTTAACCTCAAGTAATTTTTTAATCGCATGTGCAAATATGTTTTTTTATGCGCTTTTTTATGCTCAGGGTCGGAGTTTTCCAGAATCCCAGGAAATTTCTCCCACTTTCTTTCTTGACTGCTACTCTGGCCCCCTTTTGAGTAGTTGGTTTAGTGTGCAAACATTGTAGCTATATGGTAGGAGAGGAGGAGGCACAGCATCACACAAAATCTCCCCCCCCTCCTCTCTTTCCTTCACACACATTCATGATAGGAATGAGCCATTACATTACTGTATTAACAAATGCCCGACTCAGTTTTCCGCGATATGCTGAAAGGATCGTCCGGCAATTCTCAGGTTGCTGTACTAATTTAAGCGATCTTGATTGTTTTCAAGAAAAGGCTAGGTGCCTAAGGCTGTAACAATCAGAATTGCTTCTGTGGTGGTTTTTTTTTTCCTGCGATAAGCACCGAGGAGGAAGGAAGGGAAAGAGGCAGAAATTTCACGGTTGGCTTCACCCGTGCATGCAGAGGAACAGCCAAAGCATATTTCAGTTGAATATGCGTGGTCTCATCTCTTTCTGTCTCTGTCTCTCTCTCTGAGTGCAGGTGGGTGCTTGGGGGGGCCTTGTAGTGTCAGGACTGGAAAGAGGGCGACCATGTCCTGATGGGTGGGCATGCCACCCAAAAGATACTATTAAGTAGAGATCTCGCCCCAACATTGGCTTTGAAGGACAGACAGCCGAGTCGGAATCAAGTACAACGCACATTAGATCGTCCCCTTCCCTTCCAGAGACTGTAAACAACACTCACTCCGCTCCGGGCCTTCCCCGTACCCACCCACGCACACCCACTAACCCCATCATTGCCAATTAAAAAGGAGAAAGAGGAGGAGTCTTTAAAAAAAATGCTGCAAAAACTGGGTAAGCGTCTAAATTCGGCAAAATGTGTAATTTGGTAGGAGACCCCCTCCCCCCCCAAAAAAACCAGATCTCTTACCCCCAACCAGCGCCCGAGTTGGCGATGCTCTTAATCGTCGCCGCCGCCGCCTTGTCCGTCACCGCCGCCCCCTCCACGGACGACGGCGACGGCGACGCGGACAACGGCGTGGAGGGCGGCGCCAGAGACGGCGACTTCGGCGGCCTCCGGTGCTACGGGCTGAACGACGGGTGCTGCACGGCCGACAACCCGTGCGTGCTGGGGGACGGGGACTGCGACGACGACGTGGAGTGCCAGGGAAACGCCAGGTGGGTCTCCAGCGCAGGGTTGACGTCGGTGTGACCGCCGCCGTGTACTCAAAGCCGCTGTGCGCAACCAGGTGCGGCAAGCCCGGGAGCTGCAACCGCTTCATCGTGCACGAGGACGGGAGGAGGTTCAGCAAGACCGACAGTTGCTGCGTGCCCAGTGAGTTGTTCTTGCTGCTGCTGCTGCTGTTGCTGCTGCTGCTGTTGCTGTCTTTTGAAAAGGTTTGTCTCCTCAGTGTACTGCGACGGCGGCGACAGCTGCTGCGGGACCGACGGGTACCGATGCAAGGAGGATGAGGGAGACTGCGACCAGGACAGCGACTGCGAGGTCAGTTTCTTTCTTTCTTTTTCTTTAAAAAGAGAAAAGAAAAGACCACTTGATGTTCTACTACGTCATCTTCTTGGAATAAATGTTTTCTTGTTGATCCAGGCCATGTTTTAATTGCACTTAAATTTTATGCATTCTTTATGTGAAACAGGAAATTTTCTTTCTTGTTTCAGGATGGCTTGCTGTGCACCACCAACAGCTGCAGGAGGAAGAAGGAAAGCTTTTACGACGACTTGGACGACATCTGCACCAGGCCGTATACGTAAATGAGTCACACACACAAACAAAAGCACAATCATGCACTTTTTTATGTTAGGTATACGGTATAACTCAACGGAAGAGGTCTAACAAAGAAATACATTTAATGTGTACAGGAGAAACTTTGCCATAGTTTGTATTTTTATGCATGCTACGAAGAATAAGATTTATGTCATAAAACATTCCCCACCAGGGTTCCAGCAATTGCAAATCTTAATCTTTTCCCCTCTCTCTGCCTCCTTCTTAGGAAAGAGCAATAGGTCCTCCAGAAAATTTTCCTCAATTTGTCAATGGCCCAGTAACTACAAGAGTTCTTGCTTTATTTTAAAAAAAGAAGAAAAAGGTCAGAGACAGACATTGGAAACATATTTAATTGAACCAGTTCTAAAATTATATATTTTTAGATGCACATCAATTTTTTTTCTCAAAATAGTAAGTCACTTTCAAGGCCACATATTGTGTTCTAGGAGCCACCCAAAGTTTTAGAAATATTTTAAAGGTAGTCTTAGACTACCTACAAGAAAAGTATGTG
>JAAUYM010019055.1_pt1 | contig 14844 bp, 16 predicted proteins | sample 7278001 | NCBI WGS metagenome assembly JAAUYM01 (sample SAMN14350224, study PRJNA611818) | marine sediment metagenome | isolation source: surface marine sediment (1.8m) | place: French Polynesia: Moorea | collected 2018-08
CGAGTTACATACGTACTATAACTTTGTTTATAATGGTGTACTCTGGAATTGTAAAAAAAAAAAACATTTTTGCCACTTTTTTGGTAAAAAAACTTAAAAAAATTCTACATAAGACATAGGACTTGAGAGACTCTTGGGACACACAATAATTTTTTATTTGAAAAAATAACATTTATATTTTTTGGTATACTCTTTTCAAGCTGCACCCGTACATGACCTTAATATTGGCCCCAGCGTTAAGATGCTAATACATCAAAGTTTATATTATTTTTAAGACTTTGGGTCACTCCTGTAGCCTTAAAAGTGATTTTTATTTATTAAAAAAATATGAAAAGTTAACATGCTTTCAAAAAGTAATTTTTAGGCGGTCTCTATATAGGACAAATAGTATGGGCGCCAAATCGCACAAACATACAAAGAGACAAATAGACGCGACATTCAGTATTGACCTATGTGTGTAGAGACATGGTTTCTCATAAAAATGGTTTATTTGTAGTCATTATGAATTAGCTAGGTACTAGCTCACAATGACAAACAAAGAGGTTTTATGAGACCCTTTCCAGAACTGCTTACTAGAATCAGAGACCCCCCTCTTATTTGTGCTTCAGGGATTGGAGTTGCTGAAGAAGCTGGACGTAGACGCGGCCACCCACTGCTTCGAGCAGTGCGTCTCTCTCCGCAGCTCCTGCCTCCACGATCACAACGAGGAGCTGGTGGCGGCCGAGGACAAGCTGGCGCAGTGCCACGCCAGGTCCGGCAGGTTTGCGGACGCGGCGCAGACGCTCAAGAGGTGCCTGGACGCAGTCAGCTTCAGGTTGGTAAGACGTCGGGGTCTCTGCTACCCGACGGGACTTTTAAGCTTACACGAGCTTAACAAAACATGTAGCGGACCACGTGATTAGAACACCACATAAATGTCCCAAAGTATCTTTTGTCAATTTGTCAATTTTGCAGGTACGGACCAACGAGCGTCGAGTACGCGCACGACCTGATGAAGTACTCCGACGTGTTGGCGGCGCAGCTGGAGGAGGACTGCCGCAGGGAGCTGGAGGGGGCGGGCAACCGCCACAGCGAGACGCTCGCGGGCGACAAGAAGGAGGGGCTCCGCTCTCTGTGCGAGGAGGCCCGCTCCAGGCTCTCGGAGGCAGAGAGGATATTCGCGGCGCAGTACGGGGACGGGGACGACAGGACTGAGGAGGCCAGGAAGAAGATCGAGCAGTTGCAGTTGTGATCGGGTGCAGGCAGGTGGCAGAACCATTTTGAAGGTCTTTTTTTTTTTTTTAGCGTACAGTAGTTGGCTAAGAAGTCGTACTATGCGAAAACATAATATACTGTAAGTTTTGTCTAAGATCGAATTTATCTATGCAGGTACATTACAATATACAGTACTCTGAAGGACCATTGCTTATTACTCGTATATGGTAATACAGCAGTGCTTTTCTTTTAAGTTTGAAAGAAGGGTGGGTTTTTCTTGCAAATTTTTTCCGGAACGTTGCGAACAAAAATGCAATTACATACATACAAACTCGTAAAATAAGAGCATTTGGCGCTTTTTTTCACATTGTCCAATTTCCTGCGTTTGTCATTGTTTGGCCTATTTTGAGTTTGTGGTACCTGGCAACCCTGATACCGTATAACGTCACGCTTACGCGTAAATGGGAATCCCCGTGCTGTGTAGCAGTTTGGCCGCGTTTTCCCCCCTTTGCTGTGCGGATGGAGCCATACCGGTACAGCAATGACGAAACGACCGAGATCGAGAGCGCCGCCTCCAGCGAAGGCGGCGGCATCCAGGAACAGGGCCTGAAGAACGTCCTCCACGAGAAGGGGGTCACCAAGAAGTTTAACATATTCTTCCTCATCCACGACGTGTGGCACTACTTCGAGGTCTACGCAGAGAAGAGCACCATCCACGGCATCCAGTACCTGACGGAGCCCACCGCGCGGAAGTGGCACAAGGCCCTCTGGGTGATCCTCCTGCTCATCCTGTACATAACCGGGGCCACCTTCATCGCGCAGGTGTTCTCCAACTACTCCGAGAGCAGGATCTCGGTCAACATCCGCGCGGTGCCCGGCCTCAACGAGGTCCGCTTCCCGGTCGTCACCGTCTGCAACCACAACAAGTACTCGAGGTCCTACTGGGTGAGGCAGAACCTGTCGGAGCGCAGTGAGGTGCGATCTGGGACTATATGTAGGGGCTTGGGGGTACCTTTGTAAGTAATTAATTCTCAGCTGGACGACGTCATCAGGGTGGTCAGCGGGGAGCTCCACAACTACGGGCGCATCTACCCGGAGACCCAGGAGAGGATCGGCTGGAGCAAGAAGGGGAAGAGCAACTACAAGGAGAGCTTCCCCTTCGCGGCCAGGCAGCCTTGCAGCGACATGATCCTGAAGGTCACGCAGGCGAACAACAGCCTGACGCACAGGGAGATGGCGCGGACGTACTTTGGCGACAGGGCGAGGGGCCCCTACCTGGCCAGCACGGACAAGGGCATCTGCTGCTCCTTCCACCCGCAGCTGGACTTCTTCGAGCTGGAAGGGCCCGCCACGAGGAAGGAGCAGGCGGAGAAGCTGGAGAAGGGCTTCAGGTACATCCTCGACCGGGATTTGGAGTTCATCGTGGATATCGAAGGCTTCGACTACGGCCACCCGGTCGTGCCCACAGAGGTGAGGAATTGCCCTGCGCTGCTTTACATAGCTCTCCATTCAAGGTGGATGATCGCCTCTGTCCTGACTTTAGGGCATTGTGGTCGCCCTGCACGACATTAGGGAAAAGCCCCTGATTCAGTATTCTGGAGTGACCCTGGAAAAGAACATCGACGCGGTGATCAGAATAGAGTTTCGCTACATCACCTTTTCTGAGAGTGTCACCAAGGCTACCCTGCCCGATCAGAGGGGATGCATCACGAACAAGGAGGGTGACCTGCAGTACCTGAAGGGAAATTTAGACTACGAGTAAGTTAACTTAGTGTTACTATGGTAGTCGAGATAATTTCGTGGGCAGGTAAGAAATCGCTTTATGAAGGTTTCACAGGGAAGGATGCATACTGAACGCCGCGTACAGAACATTGGTCGAAAAGTGCAAGTGCACCGAAAATTTAGAGCAAGAAGGTATCTATCCAATCTGTGCCGGAATTGAACTGGCATGCTCGAAGAAGACGTTGCGCGAGGTCCTTTCTAACGAAAGAAAGTGGACGGCAGACGTCAGAAAAACCAACGAGGTAAGCGCAGGATCAAGCATCGGAATTACCACTTTGTTTCCTTGTGCTTCTCACCATAGGTTTTTTTTTGTTGCAGACCTATGTGTGTATGGAAGGATGTGAAAAAATAAACCTCGACACTAAAGTAATGCTGATGCCCCTATCTCTGGCAAACAACCGGATCGAAAAGCAGCTTTTTGATCTCATGGCAGACAAGCTTTTGAAGACCACTTGCACAAACCCGTACAAAAGGACAACGTTAGAAGAAAGATACCTGCATTTGTGCGACATTTTGCAACGAACCGTTATGTATGGAATAAATCCCCATTATGATGTTGAGGAAGAAACTTCCAGGTTAATCCTAGAGGACGACCGAAGGGAAAACAGAACTCAGCTGGAAAAGTATGAATACGACCTTGTGAGACTGCTTCATAAGTACAAAAGGGAAAACATAATCAAGTTCAAAATTCGCATTGGGTCGCCTGAAGTCAACATTGTAGAGCACGAGTTGAAAATGTCCTCGTTAGATCTCATTGCAACAGTCGGTGGACTGATCGGATTGATGGTTGGCTTCAGCATCACGTCACTTTTCGAATTGCTCTTTCACTGTTGTGCGTTAGGCTATGGACGGATTAATCCCACAGATCTCAATAAAGACGAAGGAACTGCTTAGTGGAATGCAGATATCTACTTGCTCCCTTACATGCATCATGTCCATCCCCTATCCCCTACCTCGAGCAATTCACTTGTGACTTTTGTGCCTACAAAGCCTTTCTTTCAAAAGTAATACACCTTGGTTGCTAAGCATGGGCACAGCCATGTTTTCTAAATGGGTACAGATTCTCGACGCTTTCCCAAAAACTTCAATGTTCAGCACCTTGGTTTATTTCCGACAACATGGGACTACTGTGATCAACAACAAAGCCTGTGATAGGCATTTCTTGGCTACGTACAGTGTACATGCACGAAATAATCACATGAAAAAACACCACAGCCTTTCTTAATTTTGATGCTGAAAAGTAGCAAAAGTGGTATCAATGATCTTTACGCAAAACATACGCACACCTGTGAGATAACCGTCTCTCCAACTTGACACGTGCAGACAGCTCCTTCGACTGCTACTCATCGCGCAGTCTGACATAAGCCCTAAGCCGAGGCGGCTGCTGTTGCTGCTGTCGATGCTGCTGTTGCTCCTGCTGTTTCCTCTTGGCGGTGTTGATCTTTCGCACCAGGTGCAGGACGGCCGCAGTGACGGAGACGATGACCATGGCACCCAACAAGGCCGTGAAGGCCAGCAGGACGAAGGGGCTGATGCCATTGTGGATCGGGATTCCCGTACCCATCGTAAATGTCCTAAACACACGTCTATGTAGTCTTGTGGCACAATGTATCTTTTTTACTGTACCGGTACTACCGGTGGTCTCGTCACTCACCATGCCTGGTATTTGGTCTTTGTGTAGCCTCCGTCACCCTTCTGTCCCAGCGCGATGAGCACTCTCCGCACCAGCATCTCGTCCAAGTCCCGTCCGAACATGGCTGCCAGGATGGTGCCGGACAGTTCGGACGAAGGCGGGCCGGGGGAGATAGACTCGATGGAGCTCACGTTGACCGTGGTGATGTGAGTGAGATCCCTCTCCCGGGTCGTGTACACCACCGGGCGCCACTGAAGGTAGGACTGCAGCGTCGAGTTGTAGCCGGGGATGACCAGCTCTTGGGTCTGAATGAGGGGGGAGAAGACGGGGGAAAAAATCTCGGTTTTTTTGCTAGCACTCTGGGTCCATCTTTGACCTCAGTTTGGATTCTTACAATGAATATCCCAGGGGTGTGTTCGTCATCCAAGGTCTTGGTCGACTGTTGGACAGGGTCGCTGAGCTTGTCAGCCGCATCGCTGGCCAGGTAGAACTCGAGTGAAAACCTAGTAGTGGAGCAGGTCAGGACAAGTAAGGGTCTCGTGGAACAATTCTGCTTAATGGTGGCAAATTTCGGGAGGGAGCTCCGCGTGTTTACTGCTGCTAGAGGTACCTGGAGTGATTAAATCCGGAGTCCGTCTCGATTCCATCCAGCTGAATGTCAAACTGGTTGGTGCTCTCGCTGTGCGAAAGGTGTGGAAGCCACATCCCGTAGCCGAACCCGGAGTAGGCAGAGAACTACATAATGGTATGTCATAAGTGGAGTATGGCATAAGAGAGCTTCATCTTTCTCTTACGGTGAGATTCAGTTTCCCGGAGGTGAGGTTAGCCACGCGATGGCCCTGGTGGAATGTGGTCTCGTTAGGGGCGGTGTAGTTCTCCCCGACGAAGGCGATGGCGGCGCGGGAGGAGGTCTTCTCAAGGCCGGTCCTGCGCCAGGAGAGGCGCTCCAGTGGGAAGTACACGCAGGAGGACGACGAGGAGGAGAAGGAGGGAGCAGTAGAGTTGTGGCTGTTGTGCTCGTTGCTCACGTCGCACTCTGTGATGGCGGAGAACATGACGGCAGCGGCGAAGTCCGGCTTGGATGCGAACTCGATGGAGCCGTCGATATCCGACCCCACCATCAGTCGGCCCCAGTCCACGCGCGCGTCGTTGTCTCCCTGCGTCAGGGCGGCCTGGATGGTGGGCCTCCCAACGACCGCCCACAGCCAGTGGTGCTGCCTCGGGTCGTCCGGGTTGTTGTCGTGTCCAGGGCTGTGGGCCACCGTCACGTTCGCCACCGTCACCCGCCCCGAGGAGCACTCGGGCAGTCCGCAGCCCGGGTTGACGTCGGCTCGTAGTCGGTGGCCCTCGCCGCCCTCCAGCTCCCCCAGGATGACCCCGAGGGGTTGTTTCACGTCCTGGACCAGTTGGAGCTGGTTGAGGCCGCCCTCGGACGAGGACGAAGACGGGAGGAGGACGACGGAAAGGAAGATGACGGCGGACCAGAGGGCCGGATCCATCGTCGAGGAGGAAGAGTAGCTTGAAGGAGGAGTTTCTTGAAACAAAGGAAAAGTAAGGAAAGGTGGGCGTTTTTTCGACCACCTTTATAGGTAGTACAACGTAGTATGTACGTATACTATACCTACTTCGTAAAACAGTTGAAAGAAAAGAAGGTAGACCCGAGGGCAGCGGCACACGGAATCTCCACTTCGGTTTTTCTACTTTTCTGGCCGAGCCTTTACCCTCCGAGGACTTGATTAGGTCCAGGAAGGACACTTTGACGCACTGAGTGTCCTTCGCTGACTAACTGGCTGCACATGCACAGGGGAGCTGACTGACAGACTAAACCCTTCAGTCACACGCAGACAGCTGATTTCAATGAGTGCGCAAATGCTGAAAAACTAATCGCAGAACCTCGACTCAAACAGAAGAAGAAGAGGTGCTGTCTGGAATAGGTTGCTACGTGTCAAATATTTTTTTTTGCGACTGACTACGTAGGTAACCCACAGCAGCATACGAGTACTACATACACACATGGAACTCTCAGACGGAAAGGAAAACAAAAAGAACCAAATTGGAAAAATTAAATTTAAGACAGCTTACAAAAATCTGACTAATAAATAATAATGTAAATTTTGCTAACATACCTGACAGCAATAGCATATTTAAAAATATCGTTAAAAAATTGTCAGAACGAGAAGCTTTACTACTAACTGTAAACTTTACTACATACGTACGTTCCAGTGTACACTAATTGAAGTAAATCTGAGAACTGCCCTGATTTTATACAGTGCAGACTTTTCAAGATATTTAAAAGTACTGTAGTGCTTTCTAGAAACTTAGAGTTGCTCTTTTTTTAAGACTGTGGTTTAAGTCTAAGCCAATACAAAGTCATACAAAAACAGGCCAACTTTTTGTTTTCTTTCCAGGTTCGAGGGTTCCGTGATGCAGAGAAAAAAATAATAACAACAAGGATTGACGCCACCTACTACATTTTTATACATTTGTACTCCGTGCAGGTGCGATATGTCGCACGTCGGCGTCCTCCTCCGCTGCTCCTTCCTCCGAGCGCCTGCCCACGTGGCGCGCTGCCTGCGGCACCTGTCGACCAGGGACAACTGGTCCTGGCGCACGCACACCTGCGGGGACCTGCGAGAGGAGCACCTGGGCCGCAAGGTGATCTTGGCAGGGTGGGTGCAGTTCACCAGGCTGGGAGGCAGGTTCGTCCTGCTGAGAGACGCCCACGGCACCACGCAGCTCTTCCTGCAGCATCCTGAGGAGATCCTGAGGGGCCTCGGAGGGGGCCTCACCCCGGAGAGCGTCCTCAAGGTGGAGGGCACCGTCAGGGAGAGGCCCGAGGGGCAGGCCAACCCGGAGATGGCCACGGGCTCGGTGGAGGTCCTGGTGGAGAGGGTGGAGAGGCTGTGCCGCGCCCCGCCGGAGACGCCCGTGCTCGGCCGGGACCACAACCGGGTCTCCGGGGAGGCCCTGTCCAAGTACCGGTACCTGACCCTGCGGTACCCGGACGTGCTGGGCCGCCTGCGCCTGAGGTCGGCCTTCGTTGCCTCGGTCAGGAGCTTCCTCCTGGGACAGGGATTCGTGGACGTGGAGACGCCGACACTCTTCCGTCGCACCCCGGGGGGAGCGCAGGAATTCGTCGTCCCCACCAGGCAGCCGGGTACGGTAGCAACAACTGCTGGGTGCAGACATTTTTTTGTGACAAAAAACTGGTAATTAGCAGCTTTTTTTCTCTCTCTCTATGTACAGGTCAGTTCTACTCCCTGGTCCAGAGCCCTCAGCAGTTCAAGCAGCTGCTGATGGTCGGCGGGCTCGACAGGTACTTCCAGGTGGCGCGCTGCTACCGCGACGAGGGCGCCAGGCCGGACCGGCAGCCGGAGTTCACCCAGGTGGACATCGAGCTGTCCTTCACGTCCAAGGACAGGGTGAAGCTCCTGGTGGAGTCCCTCCTCCGCACCGCCTGGCCGGGCAGCCTGGGGCCCTTCCCCGAGGGCCCCATCCCCACCTTGACGCACGAGGAGGCCCTGGCGAGGTACGGGAGCGACAAGCCGGACCTCCGCTTCGAGAACGAGATCGTGGACTTGAGTGACACCTTCCTGAGGGCGCGCGGAGACCCCTTCGTGGCCAGGTGCCTGAGGGGGGGAGAGAAGCCGTCAGCGAGGGCCATTTCGTTCCTCCCGGACCGTGGCCGGGAGGTGACGCCCGGCAGACTGAGGAAGATCGAGTCCGATGTCATCTCCGCTGTGAAGGACAGCGCCTCGAGCGGGGACGGGGCCCCGGTCGTCCTGTCCAGCTTCTCCGTGAACGAGAGAGGGGAGCTGAGGTCATCCCTGCTGAGGAAGTGCCCGGAGTCGGTGACGGGAGAGGCCATCTCCAAGCTGAACCTGTGCGAAGGCTCTGTGGGCTTCATAGCCACCGGGAGGGCCGACCTGGTTGCCGCGGCACTCGGCCGGGTCAGGGCGGAGTTGGGGCCGCTGGCCACGGACCTGGGCGACAGGCCGTTCTCTTTCCTCTGGGTGGAGGACTTTCCGCTGTTTGAGAAGGACGGCGAGGGAAACCTGGCCTCCAGCCACCACCCGTTCACCAGGCCGAAAGAGGAGGACCTGGAGAAGCTGACGATTGATCCCGCCGGCGTGAAGGGGGAGCACTACGACCTGGTGCTGAATGGCCACGAGGTGGCGGGAGGCTCCATTCGCATCCACGAGTCGAGCCTGCAGAGACACGTGATAGAGGAAGTCCTCAAGCTCGACAGTTCGGAATTCTCTCACATGCTCGAGGCCCTGGACTACGGGTGCCCCCCTCACGGCGGGATCGCCATCGGCCTCGACAGACTGCTGGCGGTCATGCTGGATCTGGGCGGGGTCAGGGACGTCATGGCCTTCCCCAAGTCGACCTCTGGAAGGGACGCCATGTCGGACGCACCGGCAGAAATCTCGGAGGAAGAACAGAAGCTGTACCACATTAGAGTCATTAGCCAGCAAGAATTGTTGAAGAGAGACGGCGGTGACCAAGCAGCAGACGTAGGAGAGTAATAAACGCCTATATTTATATCTTCTTTCAGGGTAAATCATGGCTGGAGATGACCTGGAGCTGGAAAGCATGGCCATACATGACAGGGACATGTTCAACACGGCCGAGGATGTCTTCTCCGAGGTGTACCTGGTGCGGGAGGAGCGCGCCGCCTCCATGAAGGACTGCTACGCTCTCCACCTGAGCCTGAACAGCAGCAGAGACCTCCTGGGGTCTGTCTTCTCCGACGGGACCTGCTGTGTCTTCGACTCGTCCAGCCTCGTGTCCAAGCTGAGCGGCGGTCCCCTCCACTCGGAAACGGTCACGGGTCTGGTGGGAGACCCGTGCAGCCCTGACTTGTTCCACACGTGTTCGGAGGACGCGACGGTCAAGACGTGGGACGTCCGGCAGGGACTGGCCAAGGAAGTGGCAAAGTTTGTGACCAAGCACAGTGGGAACGGCCGGACTAGTACTAGTAGAGGCGGGGAGGAGACCCCGCCGAAGCCGCTGACCTGCCTGGACGCGTCCAACAGCGGCCGGCTGTTGTGCGCCGGCACGGAGAAGGTGCTGAGGGACACCTTTCTGCTATTCTGGGATCCTCGCGGCGACAGCGCCGAGCTGTTGGGCGGCTACTGGGACTCACACGAGGACGACGTAACCTCCGTGCGATTCCACCCAGACCAGCACTCTAGAGTTGCCAGCGGGGGCGTTGACGGGATCGTCAACGTCCTCGACGTCTCGCAGCCCTGCGAGGACGACGCCATCGTCTCCAGCGCCAACACGGAGTCCTCCGTGCAGAAGTTGACCTGGGTGGGCGAGCGAGGGGTGGCGTGCGTGACCCACATGGAGGAGCTGTACCTGTGGAACGACTTTGAGGGGGACGCGGCTCCTGCCAGGGTGTTCAACAGGGACGACGTCTGCGCCTCCATCAGGCGCAAGACCAGCGACACCGCCTACCTCGTGGACTGCCACGTTCGCGCCGGCGACGGCTGCCTAGTCGTACTGGCGGGGTCTTCCTGTGAGCAGAACCCCTGCCTCAGGCTGTCAGTGCTCAAGAAGATGAAGCTGAGGCCCCTGGCGGACCTGAGAGCCAGGAAGAAGAGCGACGCACTCACCAGGTGCGCGGTCTTCGAAGGCGAGGTCATCTACACGGGCGGCGAGGACGGTGTGGTCAGACTGTGGAGCAAGAAGGAGCAAGAGGGACACGGTGACGGTGGCACCGGGAAGGTCAAGTCCAAGAAGAAGAAGAAGGGTGGTGGTGCCCCTGCGACGCCCTACTGACTGATAGAGGCAGTGCCGTCTGTCATGTGCGCATAAATACATACAATATCATCCTAAATACATAAGTACAATATCATCCGGTAGCTTTTTTTTTTTTTATCCTGTGGACAAGAATTGACCGGGAATCAATCTTTTTTTTTCTTCTCAGACATGAACCAAATCAGTGGAATTCTTCGTCCCTCAGCCGTCGGAATCTGCAGAGCAGCCACCTCCGCTTCCTCCTCCACCAGAGTCGCAAAGGAGACGACGGGAGGAGGGGCTGCCGGGCAGAGGAGGGCAGAAGACTTCTTCAGGTTCGGTCCAAAGGAGGAGTACGCATTCAGGACAGCGCAGGCGCGTGCCCGCAGGGGAGGAGGGTCGACCACCACGGACGCGACGGAGGTGGACAAGTTCAGGTCGATGTCCTCCACCTGGTGGGACCCGGACGGGTGGTGCCGGGCGCTGCACAGCATGAACGAGCTCCGGGTGCGCCTGGTGACGGACGGCCTGGTGGCCGCGGGCCGGATCGGGCCGCGCCAGATGGAGGAGGGCCCGCGACCGCTGGAAGGGCTGAAGGTGGCGGACGTGGGATGTGGGGGAGGGATCCTCTGCGAGCCGCTGGCCAGGCTTGGAGCTAGGTAGGAATACTAAGCTCTGTTTGGCAAGAAAACGTGCCTAGCACGTGTTTTTTTTTGTTTTTTTGCTCTTTCTCCCACAATAGAAACATTTCATAATGGGGAGTGGAACCCAATGACACTTCTCCTCTCCCATATACCAAACAGTTCACTATGCACATAAGAGTTCATTATGCACTAACAGCTTATTATGCATATAATAGTTCACTATGCACATTTTTGTGTTCTTGCCTCCCCCCCCCCCATAATAAGCATTCAGTATTAATCTCTGCCAGGGTGACGGGTCTCGAGCCGGCGGAAGAATCCCTGCGGGTGGCGCGAGATCACGCCCTGATAGACCCGGAGGTGGCGGACAGAGTGGAGTACATTCCAACTCCCGTAGAGAAGTTCGCGGAGCAGGCAGAGGGAACGTTCGATGCTGTGATCGCGTCAGAGGTGGGTGTGCCCGAGAGACAGTTCTGGAGGATGGCTCCTGGTGATGGTGATTTCTGTACACTGAAACAGGTTCTCGAGCATGCGTCTGACCAGCGCCTGTTCATGGACTCGTGCTGTCGCCTGGCGTCTCCGCGGGGAGGCTCCGTCTTCGTCACCACCCTGAACCGCACCCGCGAGTCCTACCTCGCCGGGGTGTTGGCGGCGGAGTGCCTGCTGGGCCTCCTGCCCGTCGGCACCCACGACTGGCGCAAGTTCGTCACCCCGGAGGAGCTGCAGGACATGTTGAGGGCGGGGGGCTGCAGCACGAGGCTCATTCATGGAATGTTCTACTGGCCTGTATTTGACAAGTGGACGTGGATCCCCCATCCCAAAGTCAACTACGCTCTTCACGCCGTAAAGCAGTAAAGATGGATGGAGAACACTTGGGGGGGGGGGGACATTGCGAGCATTTGAGCTTTTTTTTAATGGATTACTACCTGCACCATGCCAATAGGAAGCATAGGTTATGTCACAGCACGACTGAGTGATTTTTTCTTTCTACGTCTGCGTCAGGAGGGAGGAGGCCACATGCTTCTGAACATCTTTGTCAGCTTAGCCGAGCTGTACCTGGCAGTCTTGAGGAGCCCAGCAGTTAGAATGCCCTTTGCAGCCTGAAAACATAAAAGGAAAAAATTGCATAAAACTTGGTTCTGAGTATCGATTGCTGGAATCTGTATACGTATGTTATGCATAAATGCATACTTAAATAAGGTCAGGAAAGGGAATTCATTTACCTATAATTGTTTGGACAATTACGTTTGACGTGGCAAGTGAGTTTCTCTTATTGCACTGCCCAAGTGTACTTATTTCAGCTCCTACCGGGAGCTATTTAAAAATGTCAAACGATCTTTCTTTCCCCCTATTTTAGTTTTTTTTTCGGTTGGGCTGACTCAGTACACTGAGTACCTGGTAATTTTGCATTTTGCATGGTGAATTGTGCAATACAACCTACAAATCCGACCTGGGTGACGCTTGTTCTGGCAACAATCTCCGAGAGTGCCATCCTGATGATGTCCTCGGAATCTCTGTCGTAAGCAGCGGAACGGAGCACCTCCTCCACGTCGCGGTATCGTCCATCGCGGTTCCACTCCTGGAAATGAGCAGAGGGCACGCCCAAGTTAGTGGGAAACCGCAACCATAATGCTGGACGGGACTACAGTAGTCCACGGTTAATAGTGCAATGGTGGGCCAGGGGAAAATTGCACAATAAAGCGAGGAGATTTATGAAGCAAAATCTCAAAATGGGGACTCCAAAATATTGTACAATTAAGCAAGTTGTCCTATTAACCGTGGCACAATTAAGCGTGGAGCACTGTATCACCATAACCAGATTCCACTGCAGCGCTCTGGGGAGCTGAGTCAGGTGAAAGTGCCGGGCAGCAGAGCAGGTGTCTTGGTCCCCTCGGCCCCTGTCAGAACAAAGACTGGACTTACTACACAGTGTCTTAAACGTAGCACTGAAATGATAAAACTCAAAATTGCTTATTTCTTCATCAAAATTCCATAAAAACCCGTCCTCGGTGTTCTCGGTACAGTAGTGTACTACTAAAAAGACCCTTTTTTTTTCAATAGCAACCTTTTACCAGCGGTAGTCAGCTAGTCACTAATCAGATTGTCGTGTAGCTAGCCCCACCTGGCAGGCGAGACATCCACGTAGTTGCCGAGTGCGCGGAGGCGGCTAGCGTAGAGCTGCCGGAAGCGGGCCAGGTTCGGGCGAACAATGTTGGACACTGGGTGCGTAGCAGACCATGGAAAAAACGCGTCAGCGTCTACGACGATTTCATGTCCTGTGCAAACTTGACTGACGGACCCTTGTTCTTGTCCTCCCCAACGATCATCCTGAAGTCTCCCGTGTACGAGAGTCCTGCCAGTGTCATGTACAGGTTCTCCTCTGTGAAGGTCTCCGGCAACAGCAGGAGCGCTGTGTGAAGAGCATTCTGCAGGTTCAACCGGAGGGCCATGTTCAGTTCCTGAGGTGGCAAACCACGTAATTAAAGGCTAAAAAAAATAATAATAATAACTAGCCCCCTTCCTCACCCATTCTCTGTTTGAGTCGATCTCCATCAGTCGGACTGGTTTGTGAAGGCGACCACTGCAGTACAGAAACTCCCAGTCCAAGCAGTCTGTCAGAAAATCAGACCTAACACAATGCGAGAGGGGAAAAATGATTGTATTTACAGTACTTTCTTCCTTTTGGTCTGGTACTTTATTTTTTTTTCTGACCTTGAGATGACGCCATACTTGAGCAGTCCTCCCTCAAAGGGGACTAAGGTGTTGAAAAACATTTTGGCCCCAAAGTCCTCCTGCAGCCTGGTCACGAAGCGGGATCCAAGCAGACTCAGCAGTGCTGCGTAAAAACATAGCAGAAAGTTTATTAACAGAGTCTGGGTGTCCCAATTACCTCTCAACACCACAATGTTTCTTGATGCACGAACTCACTGGAATAGTCTCCCCGATTCTTTTTAATGTTGGCGTTGTGCCACCGCTCTGCATTCTCCACCACAATAATGACGTCGGTCACATTGTTCCTGATGTCCTGGCCAGCTTGCCTGTTCGTCCAATAAGAAAAGAGTGACTGCCATCCTGCCGCTATAGTCACTTTAAAAAGTACCTGAAGACACCAGAGCCGTACGCAAAACAAAGACTTCGTCCCTGCACAGGGAAGCGATCCAGAAGGCGGCTGAAGTAACCAGACTTAAAATATTTTAAAAAATGAAATTAATTTCAAGCATTAAAACCATTCCAAGTCAACTTTCGTTCCAGCAGGTACATAACCAAAACAACATAGTTTTGCAACATAGTACAGGTGCAAAACAATAAGCTGCTCCTTGTTTACCCACCCGAGCTCCCACGGACATGGTCAGAGCCAATGCATCCTCGTATCGTACTTTACTCCGAAAGTGCTGTCCGCCAGCGGCAAGGCCACAAACAACTGTTCTAGTCTGACGTAACAACACCTACGAGATAAACACAGGCGCAACTCTCCCAAAAATTAGGCACGCAACCTCTCATCCCGAGATTTTTGTGATTATTGTTACTCTGGCCAACCAATTACCAGGATTTGAGTTGGCCATAATGTTCTGACCGCGCTCTCTACATATACGTAGATACCGGTATATACGAGTACTATATAAAATTGGTGTCCGATGAACCGTTCATTTATTTATTTACACCAAACTGTTACTATGGCGCCCTTGCAGCTGCCGCTATACGTAGGTGATCTTGTCCGGCGGGATGTGCCCGGCCTCACCATCATGAGGATTCCCACGCGCCCGCTGGGCCTCACGTGCAGGGAGGTGATGCTGGCGTGCGGGGTGGCGAACCTCAGCCAGGCGTCCGGGGGCAGCTGCAGCGCGCGGC
>JAAUYM010126233.1_pt1 | contig 14834 bp, 18 predicted proteins | sample 7278001 | NCBI WGS metagenome assembly JAAUYM01 (sample SAMN14350224, study PRJNA611818) | marine sediment metagenome | isolation source: surface marine sediment (1.8m) | place: French Polynesia: Moorea | collected 2018-08
TGAAAGAGTGCCCCAACTGGCGCGCGCATCCCTTTCTCCTCCCAATTCTTCTTCTTCTTCTCGTGAAGCTTTCGGAAGAAGGAGAAAAAAATATCTCCACAGAAATCGCACCCCCAAGGGAGATGCTAGATGTAGGGATTTTTCTATTAACGTGGGCGCAACTGTCACTCTCACACCTGCTGCACTCGTGCTAATTTCTGCTTCCAAATCGGAGCAGTAGTTGCACTGAATTAGGTACATCATCCGTATAAGCAGCCCACGGACCAAAACTGCCACAGGCAGTCACTGACTTTGCAAAAGGCACGCATGCACCACGCAGTATGTAGGGTACATGTACTGTACATGTGAGCATTATTTTCATTTCCCAGAGGTTTTCTTACCCTCTGCAGGCTCTGGAGTTTAATCCATGAGAATAACCGTTACAACCGCGGAATCGGGACTTGCTCACTCTCCTCTCCCCCTTCCCTCTCCTTCCCTTCCCCCCCCCCCTCTCTCTCTCCATGAATGGATTGCCGTAATTTTCACTGTCAAAAGATCGATACCGACCCCTCATAGCATCCGCCCGCTCTGTGAATAAGCTTACTAACGAAGAGAGAAAAGAAAGTTAACTCTTCCTGAACGATACGTGGGTAGAGGTAAGAGGTTTTTTTTAAAACATGCTTTTTCCTTCCTCCCTTGGTGAACCACCCTGTTCACCAAGATCGAAGAAGAAAAAGAAGAGACACAGTTAGTTATGTACGGTGGCTGGTATTGGCCGGAGGTGGTGCTGTAGCGTACGAGTGCTGAACGTTTGGGCAAGTGCGCCTCCATCCAGAGGAGAGGAGACGAGGGGGGGACGGGGACGAATGGTGCCAGCTGCATACAAAAGTTGGCAAAAAGGGTGGGGGGGGGGAGAGACTCCACTACGAGCAACACAGGGTGTGTCAAAGAGGCGACTTCTCTCACCAATGTTGAAAGATCTTTGGATGTTAAAATGCCTGTACATGGACCTTACTCACACATCTTTTCTATTCGTCGCACAGTGGTGTCTGGAGTAAATTCTCCAACGCCACACACGCCACCCTGTGAGAAGAGAGACTTCATTATAGTCCGCGTATACGTACAGTAGTAGCAGCGACAGTGGCAAGTGGGTGTCTCGAATCTAAAAACTCTCTCCTCCCTCCTTCTCCAGCGCACAACCATACCGAATTTAATTCCTCCGCGCCAAATAAAATATTCTGAAGGGTTGGGCTGGGCTGAGCTGACTTGAGAGCGCGGGATCGGTATTTGACCCGTTAATAATGCAGATACTACAGATACCATTTAGAATAATAATTTCTAGATTGATGCTTCGTGTACGTATAAATCATATCAGCTTTAAATTCCGTACTGCAATTAAAGATGCTCTTCATACTATAAGAAGAAAAAATACTTCTGCTTCTGTAGCATCATTTCCCGATCTTCCCGCATTCAGTTGGTGTCCCTCTTCCACCCATTACGTCCTTTTAAATGGGCGGCTCCCTCCACCCCATTTTTGCCTTTGTTGAAAAGCGACAACAGAGGTTTTTTGGGGGGGGGGAGGGAGAGGAGAGGGAAGGAGGAGGAAGGAAGGACTTGCGGGTGGTAGTGGCGCTCAGGGGGAGGGGCAAGACTTCGATCGAAAGTTCGCCCAAGTGTAAAGAAATATTGGACTCTGCTCTCTTTGTCGCTGGAAAAATGCCACAAAAGATAAACGTACATACAAAAATTACTTTTAAATTTGGCACGTTCGTAGTACAGTACTATAGTACCGTAGTATAGTACCTACGTCCTTTCTGCAACATGGTGGAATTTTAAAATGTCCAATCTCTCTGTCTGTCGGACTGAGATCACACGGTGTCACCGGCACCATCACATCTCCTCTGTTATGAAAGCTTTCCCGAGCAAGAAAGGGATGATTGCATTTCATTAAAAAAAACTCGAGTGCCTCCCCTGACACCATCCATCAAACCCTCCCTCTCTCCTCCCTCCATTTCAGCTCTCCTCTTCCTGGTTCCTCCTCCCATCGTTCCTTTCCTCCTGAGCTGAGCCATCTGTCCCTATCGTCAGTTGTTGGATATGATAAGCAACGCTCTCTCTCTCTCTTCCCCTTCTCTTTCCGCCGCCGCCATCGCCGCCGCCGCCGCTGCCGCCGTTGCCGTCAAGTGTCCCCTTCGCCCCCTCCCTTCCCTCTCCTTTTTTCCTTCCTTCCGATCGTTCCTTTTCCGCGTTGGCGTCCATGCAAGCTTGGAGGCAGGAGGGGAAAGGGGCAGCGATGAAGACGACCAAGGGAGAAGAGGCTCGTGCCATTACAGGGTGGCTCACTCATCTTGCTTATTTTTTTCACTTGAGGTAAAGACATGTTAATGTGGTTTGCTGAACTAGCACACTACCTAAGATCAACAAGATGCGTGGCCCGAGACACCGCACGTATACTATACTACACAAACACACTGTACTAGGTAGAACAGAAAGCCGCGATGTAAAAGCAGGATTTGAAATTCATAGTAAATTGAGACGCGCTTGCCTTGACGACTTTGTTAAATGACTATATGTCATTTGCATATTAGGCACAGGTGGCACTCTCACACACTCATATACTAGTTACGTAATGATTGTCCATGGCAATGCAAGTAGTCTATGCTTGTCTATGGTTGGCCCCTTGGGGGTAGAGGAGAAGGCTGCTACAACAAAAGGAGTGGTGGTGTGCGCACAGCCAAACCGTTGCTACTGTTAGTGTAGTCTCGTCGCCCCGAACACAACAGTTTTGCAGTTGTGGATAAAAGGGAGGGGGAGGAGGGAAGGGAGCATTCGGCTCAGATGGTTTGGAAAGGGGGAGATAAAAGGAGGGATAGAGAGAGAGGAGGAGGAGGAGGAGGTGGAGTGTTTTGTTAAAAAGAGAAAAGTGACTGGGCTGTTTTCCTTATTCGTCAGTCGAGAGGGAGAAGTCGAAGTGGAGAGGAGGAAGGGAGAGAGAAAGAGAGGGGGAGGAGGCGAAAGCAGCGTCAGCATCAAGTGAGAGTTGGCCAAGTTCGCGTGCGAACTTGACAAAGGAGACTGACTTTGGCGACTTTTTGTCTCGTCCCGTCCGCGTACCATAGTACCGGTAGGTACTTGCTCTGACCAGAGGAGGAGAAGAGAGGAGAGGACTCCCTTTCCCCTCCTCCCTTCCTCCACGCCCATTCTCATCGCATCAAGGCGTGAAGTCCTCCTCGGTTGCCGGTGGAATTCGACACGGCAAATCCAGGGGGAGGGGGAAGAGAGGGAGGGAGCAGGGAGGGAGCGAGGACACGAGGAGGAGGAGGAGAAAAGTCGGAAGCGGCTTTGGCAGCATCGAAGAGGAAGCCGCTGTCCAGACGGAAACGCCTCCTCAGCTGGTGACGACTCAATTTCGCTCGCGGGTGCCACAAGAACACAAGGTAAGGTTAAACCCAGAGCAATGCTCGCATGTGGACGTTGCGAATTTATCTCCTGGAAAAGAAAAACCAGCATTAGAAAGCGCCTGGAAAGCGCACTAGAACGCTATGTACTACTTTCCATTTATGTGCAAGGACATTAATTACGAAGACATATCGTGCACATATGATCCCTTTGGCAAATATTTGCGCTTAGAACGGAGGACAAATTTCAAATGGAGAGGGGGAGAAGATGAGGGGGGGACAATTTGTAATCCTAGCTTTCGCTTGCGGAGGGAGAGAGCGTGCGACGGCACATTAGACGAAATCATTTTAAACGTCGCCTCCTCTCCCTCCCACCATTTAAATGACTCGCAAATAAGCGTGGTTTTTTTTTACTACCTGTGCCACTGAGCTAGAGCAGAGGTTCTCAACCAAAAGTGGGTGGTGAAGCCTTCCCGAGTGGGTCGCAAGAGGGTCATAACGAAAAACGATGTGCTAGTACACCGGAGTAAAATATTGTGGAATGAGGAAGAAACCATGTAGTTTTTACGTACTGTGTACAGTATTAGTTGGTGGGTCTGAGTACCAATAAGTAGGTCAGAAAAGGTTGTGAACCTCTGCACTAGAGAGTTCAAACCGCGCAAGGAGAGAGATAATGGTAAGTGTGGATGACAATGGGAGAGAAAGCAAGGGGGGCGATGGGGCAAAAATTGCCATTAAGCTTCCAATTAAGTCATTAATGGACCTGAAGGAAGGAAGGAGGAGGGAGGAGGAGGAGGAGGAGGAGCGTGCCATTAATTGCCAAATACTGTGGGCGGGGGCCGGGGGGACCATTCCGCGTTGGGAGGACCATTCCACTTAAAGCAGGTATTTTTACGTGACAGGGGGGTGGAGAGGACAGGGAGAAGGAAACAGACCAGTTGAATGTTTAGTAGGGAAGAAAGAGGGATGGCGAGTTAATGGTTCAGGCCTGGTGGTTGGAGAAAAAGTGGGTTACTTAGTTATACCTAACTTTTTTTTCTGAATTTGTTGTTGTGTGAGGTCAATGAGGGAGCTACTGTGGCTGTGCAAGTGAGTTCGGCAGCTCTCATGTGTGTGCACACTCATCTTCATCTTTCTTCCCCACCACACCCATGCAGCCCTTTACTACCATGTCACCTGTGTAGTTCGCGTGGAATGTTGTGTGAAGCCTTCGTTTCACTCAATAATTGTTCCTTTTTCCTCCGCCTTTCCAGTAGTTGAAAATGTCGAACTCTGATGAAGAGCTCCTGAAGGAGGACCCCGCCCTCGCCGCCATGTTCGAGAGCGACGACGACGACGACGAGGATGAGGACGGAGGCGGCAGCGGTGGCAGCAGCCAGGGGAAGAACAGTCTGGGCGGCTTCAAGCGCTCTCAGTCCACGAGAGTAACATCCTCCTCCGCCTCCCGCGGACCCTCAGCTTCTTCTTCTTCTTCTTCCTCGGTGCTGGCCAGGCAGGGATCGGGAAGGGGATTCAAGAGAGGGGCATCTGCATTCAGGTGATTTTCGCTTTTTAAATTTGCCTCTACAACGGTAAATTCTTTTGGCTATAGAAGGACACTTTTCTTCTTATACTAGACGTTCTTCTCGCTTGTCGAACCGTTCCCCTGCGGAGACGGCTCGCTTGAAGCGCGTTCGCCGGGCCAAAGCCAACGATCGGGAGCGCAACAGGATGCACATGCTCAACCTGGCGCTTGAGAAGCTCAGGGACGTCCTCCCTGCGTTTCCTGACGAGACCAAGCTAACCAAGATTGAGACGCTCAGGTAAGGACATCTCGCAAAAACATTGTCAATATGCAGTTAAAACATGGTGTCTTACACAGGTTTGCCAACAATTATATCTGGGCACTGACGGAGAGCCTGAATGCCATTGAGAATGGTGGTGCCCCTCCCTTCCCTCCTCATCCAGGATTGGCAAGTGAGTAAAAAAAAAGTAAAAACATGTCCTTGGTCTTTCCCTGCCAACCGTCGCCACTTAAATTCTGTTCAGGTGAGCTCCAGCGCTCCATCGAGCAGGGCGACGTTGAGAGTTTCCGTCGGCACGCCCTAGAGAGCTGCGCGTACCTTGCCCAAACCATGCTGAGCCAGAGCTGCCTGAGGGAAGGGTCTCCGATGCAACCGTTGGAGGCGCCGCAGCTGCCGCAACAGTCAACCTCAGCGGCAGGAGTGGGAGCGGGGCTGTCCTTGGCGGCAACTGCGGAGCCGTTTAGCTCGCTGACCTCACCTTCGCTGCTGCTTCAGCAGCAGCAGCAGCAGCAGCAGCAGCAGCAGGATGCTCACTACAGTCCTCACCAGAGCCCCGTCAAGGCCCCGGAGAGGCATCAGTACGACCACCACCATGACCTGAGTCACCCGCAGTGTGGATACCAGACCTGGGGCCCCCAACAGCCACAGCCACACGTGGAAGGGAGTGGTTACGGCATGCAGCAGCAACAACAGCAGCAACACGAGATCTGTTACCATCCCATGACCAGAAGTGATAGTTACCTTGGGTTTCACTGCTGAAGTTGCTATCTTCAGTCAACTGTACTAGTACGTACCTACTTGCACGTAGTGCCGTGCATCTCTTTCACACATCAGGATTTCTAGTCGTCGTCGCACAAGGATGTTCTCAACATTTCAACATTACGTTTTTTGTGCAATAATGTGATTTTCCCCCCTCCCACTTTGCTATACCGCAATTATCCGTCTTGCCGTCTAAGTACGAGACAATCACCGGAAAAACATTGGATAAGTATCAGGCACCTACAGTACCACATACTATATTTCGCTTCAAAATAAATGGCTACCTAGTCTAGTCAAGTCTTCCCATTCAGTCAGAATTGTTACGTCGTGGCAAAAATCTCAACTTTTAAGCTATGTACCAGTACCAGTAGTCAGTACATAGCTGTACCAGTGTACAGCTTAGGTAGGTTCACACTCCACTTCAAGTACGACACTCAGGGGCGCTAAATCGATGTAGTAAAGCTCATTAACCCACCCCCTTCACCTCCCCCCCCTTCCAGACCCGCGCACGCGATCGACACGCGACCTCTTTGCGGCACGTGCAACGAATTAAGCTAGGTAATGTGCAATCCATATCTTGTCAAAACACCACCACGACCACCCGCAAGCTCTTGCAGTTGACTGCTGTACAAAAAGAAATTTCATTTGAAAGCAGCTTTTAAATCGTGTAGGTACTATTCTTGTGCGAAGCACCCTCCTCTGTTAATATCTACCCGGTAGACCGGCAGAAGAAAACAGAAGCTCACAAGCACTTTTCCGCATTTCAACAAAAGGCTTTTTGAAACAAACTGGAGGAAAATAGCATACTCAAGCATTTTAATTGGCATATACTTTGTACAGTACTAGCAGTTTGAAAAAAAAAAACTTAAAAAAGCTCCTCAATCCTCAATGACGTAATTGGGGTGGACGACGAGCACCGGATCGTCGCCCGTCGTCGTGGCGTCGTCCACCTCCCCCTTCTTCCCGCTGGTCAGTCCGGTCCTCGTCAGCGGGATGAGGATGTTGTCGGTAAAGGCCAGTCGGTCGATCACCTTCTCCGCGATCTGACGCCTCTCCACCATCTCGTCCTGGCTCTCGACGTCCTTCTCGATCTCCTCGCAGTACCAGTTCAGCAGGCCGGACTTCGTCACCTGCGTCTCCTCCGCCTCCTTCTTTCGCAGGCAGTGGACAAATATGTTGGCCATAGAGCGGTACTCTTCGTACGTCAAGCGCATCTGCTTCTTCGTAACCTGGAATGACACAGTGCTTCTTAGCACTTCGTCCTTACTCAAATAAAAATAATCGTAATTCGTACCTGCTCCTCTTCATTCGTGTCCATAGCATCCCCATTCGCCTCGCCCTCCTGGTCGTCTTCTGCGGCCAAATTCTCGTCCCCTTCCTCGTCCAGGTGAACCTCCGGCTGGTCTACCCTTATGATAGACTTGTTCAGGAGACGGTAGGCCTCCTTCACGTGGCGCGGGAGGACTTGGTCGGAACAGTGAAGCCTGGCCATGCTTTCCGAAAGCCGGATCATGGATTCCAGCTGCCTGACGGTGATCCTCCAGCTGGAGCGAACCCCGCCGCCGCTGTCGCGTTGCCTCAGGTGGCGGTACTGCTCCACCAGAAACTCCGTGGCCTCGGAGGTAATCTTCGGCTTGAAGAGACGGGTGAAGCTGAGGTACCTCTTGATGTCCTCCGGTTGGTAAACCCTGTCCACGGATTCTTCCAACTTGGAGTGGAGGTCAACGATGCGGCGGGCAATGGCGTAGTCGGTCACTTCGTTGCAGTCGTCAACGAGGATGAAGAACAGGTCGAACCTGGACATGATAGGTGCGGACATCTGGACGTTCTGCTTGAGGGACTTTGTACGGTCGTAGCGTCCAGAGATCGGATTAGCCGCGGCCAGGATGGACGTGCGAGCGTTGAGAGAGGCCTTCACGCCGGCCTTGGTGATGGAGATGGTTTGCTGTTCCATGGCCTCGTGGATGGCAACCTGAAAGGTTTTTTGCAACGCCTTAATTCAACGAGCCGTTCTTTTCGACACGACTTTCACGTATTTCTACCTGATCACTGGGATCCATCTTGTCAAACTCGTCGATGCAACAAATCCCGTTGTCAGCAAGCATGAGGGCTCCAGCCTCGATGACAAACTCCGCGCTCTCCTCATCCTTGACGACTGCGGCAGTGAGACCAGCAGCCGAGCTGGCCTTCCCACTGGTGTAGACGGCGCGAGGGCTGAAGTCGGCAACCTGTGAATAATTGAGGATTAATATAATAAATGAGGCCTTACCACCACCAAAAAAATGTCGGTAAAGTGGGTCTTCACACCTGCTTGAGGAACTGGGACTTCGCTGTGGACGGATCGCCGACGACGCAGATGTTGATATCTCCCCTGTGTAACGTCCGGTAAAAAAAATAATAGTTAAACTATGTAGGTAAAGCACCTGGAGTGCGCAAGGCACACAAAACTTACCTGAGTGTCGTTCCCTCTACGGTGGTTTTGGGTACCCCCCCAAAGAGCATCAGCAATATTCCTCTCTTCACTTCATCGTTGCCATGGATGGTGGGAAACAAACTGAAGAAGAGAACTTGCATTGGGTGGAAATGCCTCCTTTCACGAAATCACCAATTTGCGTTATTACCTTGTGATCAGATTCTGATACAGTTGTTTGTCCTGGCTCATCTTGTAGATGGCGTCCCACTCTTGCTCCGTCATGCTCTCCTTGATGGACTGGGGGGAAGGGTCGCCTTCATCCTGCTCGTTAGGGATGACCTAGAACGGAAGAGACAGCAGCAAATGTTAAGCACTTGCCGCGTAAAACAACCCTCTAGGTCAGAATACCTTAGCCCCAATGGTCTGCCTAGAGGAGGTCACTGAGCAGGCGAGGAAGGCCATCCTGTAGTGCAGGTCCCTGACCCCGAGGGACTTGAGGCCTCGTACCCCCTCGGAGTCCATTGGGTTGCCCTTGTGGCGCTCCCCAGACTCTGCCCTGGCGCCGGGAAGGTTGAGAGCGGCGACGTCCGGAACCACCACCAAGGTGCCGACGAAGTCGCACCTGCCAAGGTGATTTAACGCCTCCGTTACTGATTAGTGATCAGACAGGCAAAGGACCCCTGCAATAAAATCACCTGTCCCCTGGCTGCGCACTCTCCACGACCTCCGCCCTGAGGATGACGTCGAGACTCCTGGGAATGCTTCCCCTGGGGAGCTCCGACTGGATCTCCTGCACGCGGACCTTCTGGAAGTCGACGAAGCGGGACCGGTTGACGTCCAGGAGGAACCGTGAGCGGTTGTTGCAGACCGGGTTCCTGCAGATGGCCGGCTGGGTGTACTTGAACTGCTGCTCCACGTCGGTGATGACGGTCTGGCAGTCCATGCAGGTGAAGGTGCCGGAGACCAGCTCCGGGTGGATCGGGTGGGTGCGGACCACCTGTCCGGTCACCCTGACCAGGTGGCCGATCTTCACCGTCGACAAGTTGCGCATGGTGTGGGCGGCGTCCACGTCCACGAAGGACACGTAGTAATCCTTGGCCACAAAGGCTTCGCCAGAACGATCCTGGAGAAGGAGAGAGGAAATTGGAGAGTCTCCAGGAGCTCCAAAAATAAATTTTCATACGGACCTGAACAAAGTTCCTCAGGGCGGTGCAGAGAAACGGGTACAGCCTGTAGTAGTCGTCCATGATCAGGTTGGCCATGTTGGAGTTGTACTGCTCCACGTCCTTCATGGAGACGGTCAAGGTGTTCCTCTCGGGCTTCTGCAGCTCGCGGGCGGGCTTCAGGTACTTGACGGCCTCCCCGGCGTCCCTTCCCCCGCCGGCGGTGGCGCTGGAGGGATCCTGCCACTCCTCCAGGAAGTCCTGGAAGAGCTTCTGCACCCTGGCCCCGACCTCGTCCGCCACCCTGTCGGCGCCGGCGTTGGCAGCGGCCGCGTCGCCTCCGTGGGTCACGTCCATCGCGAAGAGGAAAGAGGAGATTGGACAGAGGAGCTAACGAGAAGCTGTCGGTGTCGGTCAACAGGTCGCCGCTCTTCTTGGGGGGAGGGTCGGTCTTCTCGATGCCCCCGCAGTTTCTTGCTTTGAAAAGTATGCAGTGACCAGATAGTTTTCTTCCATGCGCGAGTTTTTTGCCCCAAAAAGTTCTCCACGTCTAAACTTGGTTCAAGTAAACGTGGTCAAACCATCATATTTAATGCCAAACCTCCATTTACCTAGCAAAAGTATTAACTCTTCTTCTAGAGATTGGTACCATTGGTTCTCACTCCAGTGAGAAAAAGAGTGAAAAAATACAGTTGAATATTCTTTTCAGTCCGTTCTTCCACAAGGAAGGGCAACACGGACAAAAAAAGAAAACAGATTTGGCGCGAAAGAAAAGTAGCGGTGCCACTCTGTTTGTAATGTAAATTGCAATGCATAAAACTGCGTTTAATACGGTGCGTTGGACACTGAGACTCCGCTTAAACGGCGACGAAGTACTCCTACCATCGTGGAAATTTTCAAAAAAAATTTACAAGTCCTTTTACAATTGCCTTAAGGAACCTAAGTAAGCCCTCTTCTCCTCAAAAAGAAGAGGTTGAGTGTTTTTTCTACGTCAATTTCCGCAACAGCAGCTGCTTGATAAACATGGCAGCAGCTGACTGACAGCAAAGCAGATCAAAAATAACCCAGTGGCACTCTGGCAGTGAGTTGCGTGCTGACCTCTGTCTTTGGTTTCAATCTTTCTGTTCTTTCCGGTCCGGTGTCCATTCTAGACACCGTGCGGAGCCTCCGGCCCCACTGCAAAGTGTCGGGTCACCTACTCCTGTATCAGCGTAAAGTTCCAAAAAGAAAACTGCGTAAACGTTAAGTATGGCAAACGCCGTCTTGCTTGGAGATTTGTGAAGTCATGGCTGAGGTTCAATCGTCGGAGTCCATCCTCAACGACCTCTTCACGGCCATCAACGAAGTAGAGTCCAGCGAGGACGAGGAGGGAGACTCAGAAGGAGAGGAAGAGGCGGAAGATGATGATGTGGACAATGAGGAGGAGGGAGAAGGAGAATCAGAGCGGAAGCAGAGAAAGAGGAAGAAGAGCCACAAACACCACAAGAAGCACAAGAAGAAGAAGAAGCGGCACAAACACAAGAAGAAGAGGGAGGAAGAAGAGGAGGAGGAGGAGAGAGAGGAGACGAGGAAGGTCAGGAGAATAGACGAGCGAAAGAGGTCCAAGGAGAGTCATTTCAGGGAGAGGTCGCCCTCACCTTCTCCACCGCCCCACAGAGTGAGGCAACAGCCAAGACCAAGGTCGCCGCCAAGGTCACACGGGTATCACGCCGGGAGAGAGCATTTTGTGGAGGACTCCTCGCGCGGGAATGAGAGGAGAAGGAGAGAGGAATGGTGGGAAGGAAGGGAAAGGGAAAGGATGGACTACGGAGAGAGGATGGTGGACAGGAGGAGGAGGAGGAGGAGGGAGTATTCCCCTCGCAGGCAGGAGACGAGGCCGCCAGTCAGAAAGGACGAGGACACCTTCTGGGAGTCCACGTGGGACGCCATGCAAGTCCAGAAGAAGGCGGATGCTCAGGTATAGGGAGGGACGTTTGTCTGTCCGTCGATTCTTTTACCGAATGTGATTTCGTTTATTCTTTCCAGGAGCGGAAGGGGAAGCATTTTCTTGAAGGCTCTCGCAACGACCGGACACCCACTTTGAGTCCCAGTCCCAAGCGCAGGAGGGCGAGGTCGCCCACGCCAGAGTGCGAAGAGCTGCAGAGACTGAGGAAGCTCAAGGAGATCCAAGAGTTGGTGGTCAAGGATGGCGAGAAGTACGTCGCCGAACCTCTCGACCCAAATCTCTTCGAGTGGGACAATAGGTAAGCGAAGCAGTATCTTGAAGTGATGATTAAGGAGCGCGCACACGGTTAGAAGAAGTAAAATTCGGGCAGTGGCATGTACAGTATAAGGAGAGAGTATATATTTTTAGCAAAATTATTTGGATAACAAGTAGCAAAAATTTCTTGTACTTAGGCCACGTTCTAGGGGAGTGGAGGTTAGATGACCAAGCAAAGCTCATAGAGTCTTCTTTTTTCCCGCAGGTTAAAAATGTGGAAACGGAAGAAAGACGGAGTGGATAATGATGACAACGAAGCTCTGCAAGATAACGATTACAATAGACTTCTGAAAAAAAGGATGGAGGAACAGTTTCTTGAAAAGAGAAAGGCCGCAGAAACTGGCAGTTCTGCAGGTGAGCCTTCTCGCGGCGATGGACCAAAGGGCAAGGAAGAGGAGGAAGAAGACGATCCAAAAGAAAATGAAGAAAAGAAATTAGATGCTTCCAAGCTTACCTTAGACGAGATCGAAGAGATCCGTAGGAAAAGGGAGAAGTACAAGAAGAAGAAGGAGGAGGAGGAGAAAAGGGAAAAGGAGGAGGGTGAAATCAGGGAAGATGAGGGGAGGCGAGGCAGGTCCGAGGACAAGGAGGATGGCGAGGTCCAGTCCGATGAGGAGCGCGAGGGCAGGGGAGGGGAACGAGGGCGGCACTCCCGACACCGTCGGAGCAGGAGTCGCAGTCGAGACCGCGGAAGGAAGGGGGAGAGGGACGCACGGCATCACAGTCGACGCAGATCCCCTTATTCTTCGAGGAGATCCCGCCATTCGCCACCCCAGTCATCATATTACGGTAGCGGTAGGAGGGGTTTTCGGGGTCGGAGTCGGTCTCCCGAATACCCGGACTACCGCAGGAGGCGATTCCGGGGTCGATCGTGGTCGCGCTCTCGCTCTCGCTCCCGAGAGAGGAACGACAGCAAGGACGGTGGCTTCAGGGGCTCTCGCTCTGCTGTCGACAAGGAGAAGTTGCTCGCCATCGCCAGAAAGAACGCTGTGAAGTTGCTGAACAGCAACAACCTAATGGGTATGGACCACGATCGCCTGGTAGCGATCAAGTCGGGCGGCCAGAGCCTGCGGCAACTGACTGAGTTTTGTAAGGAGCTGGCCAAAAAGGGCCTCACTGACGACCTTTCGGATGAGGAGGCCGAGCTAGTCCACGGAGCTGCGGGCAAGGCCAGCGGCGACGAAGAAGAGCGTGGCTTTCACCACCCGTTCATGGTGAAGGACAGACCTGTACCCGGCCCATTTCCCCTAGGGCTTGGGACGAGCATGGCTCCTTCCGGAGTAGGCTTGGAGATGCTGACCCCGGCCATGAAGACTGCTGCCAAGTCGCACAGGATGCTGGAGTTTCCGGTATCTAGTGGAAATGCTCACAGGATCAAAGAATCAGAAGTGAACGAAAAAGTTGGTGCAGCAGAGGAGGAATCTCCTAAAAAGACTGAGATCAAGGAAGAAGATGAAGAAGAAAATGTTGGCGAGATGGTGCCAAGAAAGTTCGAGGAAGAAAGCAAGACGAAAGTGAGTAAGAAGGAAGACGAACCGAAGGAGATAGTAGAACCCTTGAAGGAGGCGAAAGAAGAGGGAGAGGTTCTTACAGAGGCTGAGCTGCTGAACAAGCAAAATCCTCTTGGCGTGCTTATGTTTGGAGGCCATAAGGAACCTCCCCTAGAACTTACTATGGAGACCGTTCCTGAGAAGGAAGAGGAGGAAGAGAAGAGCAAGGCTCTGGTCCCAGTCTCTGTTCCTGCTCCCACTGGGGCTGTCGTGACGCCGTCGTCTTCTTCCTCCACGCCGCCTCCGTCCAGCTCCTCCGCCTCCTCAAAGAGGGTGTTTGAGGACGTGGAGCAACCGACGGTTGACATCGGCACCATCGTCAGTCAGCGCCTGTCGGCCATGAAGAAGCTGAGCGATAACCCGAACGACCCCGAGGCGCTGCAGACCATGTACGAGGCACAGAAGCAGATGTCTGCTTGGGCGGCGTCCAAGAACAAGCCCGGACAGTTTACGGGACACACCGGCGCCAAGGTGCTCAGTAAGGGCGAGCTGTCGACGGGCGTGCAGGCATGGGCCAGACAAGACCAGTTCACGCAGGCCAAGAAGGTAAATGTAGCTTCTCTTCTACGATAGTTACTATAGGAATGAGGAAAAAGGCAAGCTCGTGGCTAACTATTTTTTTCTGTCCCTTTGTCCTCGCTTTACAGGTGTCCGGTGGCTTCGGTGAGTTCATGCTGAAGAAGATGGGCTGGAACCAGGGCGAGGGGTTGGGGAAAGACCGGTCAGGTGACGTGGATCCGCTGACGCTGGACATAAAGATGGACAAAAAGGGCCTGATGGCGGCGGAGGAATTCCTGATTCGCAGCAAGAAGATGAAAGGTGGCGTGCTGACACTGACTGGATGCAAGGACTTGAGCGGGAAGCACCCAGTCAGTGCCCTCATGGAACTGGCCACCAAGCGGCATTGGGGACCTCCAAACTTCACTCAGGCATTCGAGTGTGGACCGTCGCACAAGAAGCAATACATATTCAAGGTGAAACTGACGATGATGACTTTAGGTTGAGACGTGTTTTTTATCTCAGGTTTCTTTCACTTTTATAAACTTTTTTTTTCAGGTGACTGTGAACGGCGTGGACTATCAACCGACCATTGCTTGTGATAACAAGAAGAAGGCCAAGGCTGATGCAGCGACTGTGGCACTGATGGAGTTGGGACTCTTGCCAAAAGACCCGAACAATCCTCTCTGAGGAGTAACGTGCCTAGTATGGTCAACCTGTTGCATCCTTTTGTACACGGCGAAGTAGGCAAGGTTTTTTTTTAAAGAAGTTTGCAGTAAACTAACATGTCTTTCTCGCCATTTTGTGTTGTGTTATTTTCTTAATCTACTATCCCATTTTCTATGGATCTCGAAAAGAATTGATAAAAATGAGGCGTTCAAAGAGTACATTTATAGTTTACTTCGATGTTTGCACTAATTTTTTATATCAGAATAATGGTATCACCAGTATCGTGAAAATTGACAAAGGTTAAATTACAGTTTAGTGGGATAAAGGAGTCCACAGACTCCTTTAAAGGAGTCTGTGGACA
>JAAUYM010042054.1_pt1 | contig 14824 bp, 17 predicted proteins | sample 7278001 | NCBI WGS metagenome assembly JAAUYM01 (sample SAMN14350224, study PRJNA611818) | marine sediment metagenome | isolation source: surface marine sediment (1.8m) | place: French Polynesia: Moorea | collected 2018-08
CCCCCCTCCCCTCACTTGCACCTTTCTTTATCTTCTCTCCGCGAAGAACCTTCTCGTACTAACTCCGATCTCTGCCAGGTTTAATGCGTCGCCATTTGCTTCTCCTTCGTAGCGCTGTCCAGTCTGGTCACGTTTTTTTTTTTTTTTTTTTTCTTCCAGGGATGTGGTTGAGTGAAAATACGGATGGAAGCTAGGTACTACTCGCAGAGCTAACCTTTTCCCCTTCCCTCTCTTTTCGCAGTCTCTGCCTGGCGTGAAGGCTCCCACCGTCCCGACGAGTCAGGAGCAGCAGTGGAAGCAGATCCAGCAGGCCAGGCAGCAGCAGCAGCAGCAGGCACAGGGACAGGCCATGCAACTCCAAGAGCAGCAAAGATCTCACGGTCAGTCTACTTACAGTACTAGCACATGCATACTACTCGTAGAAGGCCACATTTCTTTTTCCCCGTTTGGGTCGCTCCCGTCCGAAGCTTTTATATGACCCCCGTTACCCTTCTCTACAATCCTTCTTTTGTATGATGATCTCGCCTCCCTCCACCGCTCCCTCCCACTACCCTCGTCTGTTCTTTCCTCCGTACAGTTTCAGCCCTAGGCCAAGCACAGCCTCACTTGTCCAACGCCACCGTCCAGGCGACCCCGTCCTCCCCCTCCTCCCAAACCTCCCTCCCCTCCCCTTCCGCGACCCCGACCAGCCAGCTCCAGGCGCGCCTGTCCCAGCCGCCACTTTCTTCGTCGGCCGCCGCCCCAGCAGCAGCCGCGGCCGTCGGCGCGTCGGAGTCTGGTGTCTCTGGTGCTGCCGCGGGGCCCTCGCCCGAGGGGACCAGGGAGCAGCTTAGATACTTGCTACAGCGAGACAAAGACCAGCCTCCGGCCCAGAGTCAGTTGCAGCAGCAGCAGCAGCAAGGCGTTCAGGCCACCGCAAGAGTTTGGGTTCCAGGTGCGGCGGAACTCTCCTTCGTAAAAAAAAAAAAAAAAAGGACACCACCCACCGGGCACTATCACAATGTTGTAGCTGGACAGTTCTTTAACGCTTTTTTTTCCCCACCGCACACTTCACAAAAAAGTCGGGAAACTTCACGTCACACACCCACACCTGTTGCTGGTGCGGCAGGTCCTCTTTGTTGGTGGTGCTCTTGCTAAAAAAAAATCTGTTGCACCTTCCCACTATCTTTCGGACAAAAGAGACGTTCAGAGGGTTTTCCTTGCATACACCGCTTCTCACCAGTACCAGCGAATGAATGATGATAATGGGACGAACGATTGGTTGAAAAAGCTTGGCTTTTTTCCTCCCCTCCATCTCACCTTTAACCAAGAGTACTACTACTACGTACAATAATGTTCCCAGCATGAATCATTCTGACGGAGGACGTTGTTGCATTTTGTACTTCCTGCGTACTACTGTACCACAAGGCGACGTGGCCAAGTCTTGTTCTTCATATGGGAAGTCACAGTGACAAGCACCCCGATTTCTGGGTTCATCTTCCTCACTGAACAACGCCTGACTTCGACAGAGGCAAAAAAAAACCCTGTTCCGCAACGGCCAGACACCTGGGGAAGGGAGAGGGAAGACACAGCGGTGAATGGGCGCATTCTGGACAGATGGATGTTGGTCTCTCCTCCTTCTTCACTGCACTCTGCTCTTTTTTTTTTTTTTTTTTTTTTTCTTTACCACAGTGGACTTGTTGATTGAGAACCTGGTTGCATCATTTACGACACCCTTTACTGATCTCTTTTTCCCGACGAAACTTGCCACGCTTTTTTTTTTGCTTCATGTTCCATCGCTGCTCTCCGTTGCAGAAGCGGAAGGGGCACTTCAGAAGCAGCCGGGCGTCATTCCCAACCCCCCTAGTCAGCAACCGCCGCCGCCGCCGCCGCAACAGCATCAACCTCCGCACCCGCCGCACCCGGCGGAGTTTAGGCAGCCGCTGCCGCCGGGTGTTAGGCCGGGAATGAGGTTCCCTCTCCAGCCGGGGCAACCGGGACAGTTCCGGCCTGGACAGGTCAGTAATGCTGCGCAAATTTTGCCACTCAATTGGATTTTCGTTTGTTTGTCAATAATTAATACGACTTCTGTTCTTCTGCAGCCTATGGATCCCAGACTTCGTATGGTGCTACAACAGAGGGGTCAGTTGCTCCCTCAGCAAGTCATGCAGCAACAGCAGCAGCAGCAACAGTCCCCGATGGTTATGCAACATCAGCAGCCGTCCATGGTCAGCACTGCAACCACCAGTGCAGCCTCTCCCTTGCTTGCACAGCAGTTGGCGGGGCAACAGCAACAACAAGGACAACAACAGCATGCTCAGCAGCACCAGCAGCAACAGCAGCAGCAGCAGCAGTCGAGCGGTGGTCCCGAGGAGCTGGACAGCGACCTGAACGACCTCGGCGTCCCGGACGAGGACTTGCTCGGCATGGCCGACAACTTTGACATTCTGGAGTTTGCCGACGCGCTGGAGGATGGGGACGAGAGCAACAAGACCAACATTCTAGACGACCTGCAAGCCGACGAGGACGTGGCCGGGGCCAGTGGCGGCGAGGCCAGGAAGGAGGGCGGCAGCGCACCATCGGGTGCCACACCGACCACATCCGCGGCGCACCAAGGACCCCCTCCGCCACCGCCGCCCTACACCGCGGCCAGCGTGGCACGGCCGCCGCCGCCTCCGTATCCGGGGTCACAGCAGAAACAGGTGCGAACATAGAAATGATGCTGGTAAATTTTGTAGCTTTCTGGATAGTACACGAGTACAGGTACACTACGTGCTACTTAATCTTAAAGCTTTTTCATAGAATACACTAAAAAAAAAAATTAATATGCATGCTTTAGTAGTTGTTTTTTTTTTTGGTAAGCAACTAACGATTCTCAGGGAAAGATGTTGCTTGCCTCCTTAGAAACAGCAGCTAGCGAAAAAGTATCCCTTTGCAGCCACCCGAGGAGGCAGGGGGGGACGGAGAGAAGGAGCAAGAGCAGCTTCAGTTTGCCGCAACCTCTTCCTCCGCCGCCGTTCCCGCCCCCTTGGTGTCGTGCATGAACGTCAGCCTCGGCCAGAAGCCGACGGTGGGACTCATCGCCATCGCCACTACCTCCCTCACCACCACCTCTCCCTCCTCCCCCTCTCCGATCATCCTAGCCACCACGGCCGAGCTGGTGGCCGTCGACAATTCAGAGATCCCCACGCCCGTGTTGGAGTCCGTGGCCGCGTCGGCCGCCGTCTCCTCCTCTTCCTCCGACAGCAAAGATTCCTCCTCCGCCGCGGCCCCCCTCTCGACGACGGCCACGGCCCCGCCGGCCTTTGCATCCCTTGACCCGGCGACCTCGGTCTCCCCCCCGCCGGACTCCCAAGTCGAGTCTTCTACCTCCCCATCCTCCTCCACCACCACCACCGCTGATCCCGCCGCCGCCTCCGTTGCCACTCCTGTCCTGAGGAGGTCCTTGCTGGTACAGGTAACGCTGCCAACCTCGACGTTGGATGATGCGATGAGGGAAACAACACCAGCACCGTGCGAGCGGAGTGAAATTCGCACCCTCTCGTTTCCGGCACACACAGCAGGAGTGCAAGGGGGGAAAGGGGGAGCAGCATGCCTTTACCTAACATCGACACTTTCTCTAGATGTTCCTTCGGGTTTTTTTCCCTCTGGAGGAGTGTTTGGTTGTTTCCAGATTTATTGGCCCACTATAGGCGTTGACTGGAAGAGAGCTGTGGTTCGAATTTATGGAAAGGTAGAGCGCAATTGGTGTCACCACATGGTATAATACCGCTGGATGAGTGCACAGAGTGGTTTTATTTGTGTCCTATACTACGTCCGTAGAAGCATCTCGTGTAGAACTAATGCAATTTTACTTTTGCCTCTGCAGGAGCAGCCACTGCTTTTGGAAGATCTCCTGGAGCAAGAGAAGAGGGAGCAGCAACAGCAGCTTCCTCCTGGATCTCAAATTCCCCAACAGCAGCAACAGCAGCAACAACAAACCCAGGGGCCGCCACAACAGCCTCAGCAACCAGGACAACCCGACGCGCAACCGCCGCAGCAGCTTTTCGAGTTTGATCCAAACATGCAGCAGCAGCAGCAACAACAGCAACAACAGCAGCAACAACCACAACCACAACCACAACCACAACAACAGCCGCCACAGCAGTCGCCACAGCAACCGCCACAGCAGCAGCCGCAACAGTTACAGCCACAGCAGCCGCCTCAACATCAAGCGCTTCCTCCTGGTGCGGCACCGCCAGGCGTGTTGCGACCTCGACTACTGCGTCCTCCGGGTCCCCCAGGCGCCGTCGCCGGCCCTAGAGGACCGCCCCTGGGTCCGGGCGTGCCGGCCCAGGGCATTCTCCCACCCAACGCTGCCACCCCGTTCACCCCGCGCATCCGGCGACCGGGGCCTCCCTGGCAGCCGAGGCATCCGCAGGAAGTCACCCTGCAGCAGAGGGCGCCCGGAGGGCCCGGCGGCGTTCCCCCTCAGGGCGCCATTCAGCCAGGTCCCCCGGGTCCCCCGCAGGGTCACCCGGCCTTCGCCCGCCAGGAGCCCACCCCACCGCCGCCGCCGGCACCGCTGACCATGACCCCGCCGCCACTACCGCCGGACAACCCGCAGACGGAGGAGGACCGGCAGAAGGTGGCGCGGTACGAGCAGTGGCTGACCCAGCAGGAGCAGGCCATCAACCAGCAGCTGCAGTACTGCGAGAAGGAGATATCCAAGTTGAGGAAGCAGAAAAAGGTAAAGCTCAACTAGAACTCGTGTAAAAGGCAGAAAAGGTAACTGGCTTTCTAGGCAAACCCTCTCTTTTTTTCCGAAAGGAGCATTATAACTAAACGCCTGATTAACATTGAGAAACAAACGGAACAGCGACTTCTGTTTTCTTCCAAATGGCTTTCTCCCCATTGTCGAATTTGTCTCCCAATTGTTTTCCGAGTGCCAGTGTGGACGTGAGTGTGAAAATCTTCCCTTCCCCCTTCCAGTCACTAAACACGAAACAGCGGACTATGAAGAAGAACGGCTCCGATCTCAGCGAAGTCGACCAGGCCGAGCTGACGAGGGTGTCGGCGTGCGCGTCTGACTGGCAGAAGGCTCTGGACAAGATCAGGAAACAGCACAGGCAGCACCAGATGATTCTCAATGACCACAAGGCCAAGAAGGAGAAGCAGCAGCAGCAGCAGCAAGCGACGCAACAACATGTACAGCAGCCCCAGGTCATGCAGGGTCAGCCGCAGCAGATGATGCCCCAAGAGGGTCAAAGCATGGTTCACGTTCAGCGAGCCTCCATCCCCGGAGGACCTCAGATGCGGCCCACAGGGGAGGTGGTCATGGGTCCGCGGGGGCCGATGCAGGTGCAGCAGCAGCAGCACTTTCCCAACCCGATGCAGCAGCAGCAACACCAGCAGCGAATGCAACACATGCCACCACAGCAACAGCACCAAATGATGATGCAGCAGCAGCACATGCAACATCAGAGGATGCAACAGATGAACCCACAGATGGCCATCCACCAGCAGCAGAGGATGAACATGGTGAGGATGCAACAGCAGCAGCAACAGCAGATGATGCAGGGGCAGCAACCCATGATGGGCGGTCGCCCGCCGCACCCTCAGATGATGCACCATGGAGGGGGAAGGATGCCCAGCCAGATCCAGGCTGGCGGGCAGGTCTCTCCGGGTCCCAACGGGCCGCCTCCCGGCCAGCCGACGCCGCAGATAAGCCCTCGCTCCATGGCCGGACAGCAAAGCCCTCACTCTATGCAGCAGCCGAGCCCGCAGCAACAGCCACAGCCGCAGCAGCAACAGCAACAACCGCCGCAGCAGCAGTTCTCCAACGCCACATCTCCCGTCGGTCTGCGCCCGGGCGTCATCACCTCCCCGATGCAGATGGCGTCGTCGTCGCCCCTGCCATCTTCCAGCCCGCACGGCAGCCACCCATCGCAGTCGCCACAGCCATCAATGTCGCCCTCGCCTGGACAGTTCGGACAGCAGCAGCAACCTTACCCCAACAATGCGCAGTCTCCTCACGGCCTCCAGCCCTCGCCTAGGATGCCAGGAGGACACGTGAGTAGATTATCCTCGTATTTACTAACAAAAAAGCCATGAAGACACACAAAAATTTCTCCTGCGTTTTAACATCTAAATGTGCGATTTTGCTCTCGGCTTTTCTTAGCAGGTTTTGTTTGCTTCTTCTGCTTGTTTTGTTGTTGGCATTGCGTAAAGGCGTCTTTCTTTCTTACAGGAGGAGAATCCCTTCAGTCCAAGCGGGATGCAGCAACAGCGGCCGATGAACACAGTGTCTCCCAACCTGGGCGGCTCCCCCGGGCAGAACCCGACCCACATCTCTCCCCAGGGCACCCCGAGGCACGGGTCGCCCCAGCCGAACATGAGGCCGCCGTCCACCGGGGGCTTTGTCCGACCGACGGGTCCGGTGCCGGGGAAAGAAATGCGCCCGAGGATGCACCACCCGGGGCCGCCAGGGCAGATGCCCGTGCAGCAGCGGGCGCCGCACCCAGCAGGATTCCCCGGCCAGCAGGTGCCCCCAGGCGCGCCACAGCAGGTGGTCGGGCAGCGACCCCCGATGATGAGGCCCCAGGGCCATCCGGGAAGCTCGCCTCAGTACGCAGGAAACAGTCCCGGCCACCCCGGCCAGCTGAACGCCATGAGTCCGCAGCCCGGTATCATCCAGGGGCAGCAGAGGCGGCCGCCCAGCGCCAGCGGGAGCATTCCTAGTCCGGCGACGGACAGGCCGGTCACTCCGCAAACCCCAAGGACGCCGGGCGGGGGACCGTCCACGCCGGGACAGATGTCGCAGCCGCCGACGCCGTCGCAGATGGGGGAGGGAGAGATGGGGCAGCAGCAGCCGCAGTTTTCCACGCAACCAGTGCAGCCACAGCAACAGCCGCAGATGCAGCAGCAGCCAGTGCCGATGCAGCAACAGCAACAACAGCCTGTGATTATGCAGCAGCAGCAGCACATGCAAATGCAGCAGCAGATGCACATGCCGATGCAGCAGCAGCCACAGATGCAGCCACAGATGCAGCATCCTCAGCAGTTCCACCAGCAGATGGTCCCGCAGCAACAGCAGCAGATGATGCCTCCTCAGCAGATGCAGCCCATGATGCAGCAACAGCAGCAGGAGCAGCCGCAACTTCCATCTCAACAACAGCCTGCTGATGGCGGCGGCGGAGGAGGAGGAGGCGGGGGCAATCCCAACATCGCTCCTCTTTACAACGACGATCTCTTCGGCGGCTGGAGAAAAGGTCCCTTTGGTCTGAAGGGCGGCGCGGCCATCCGCGGCGGCTGGGGACGCTTCATCGGGCTGAAGGGCGGCTTGCCGCCAGTCCTGACCCAGTCCCAGACCAAGGAGGCCGTTTCCGCACCCGCTCCACCAGCTGCTACCGTTACCACCGTTGCGGCGTCAGACGCCGCCGCCGCCACCACCATCGTGTCCCCGTCACTGGCGAAACCTGCGGCCCCAGTCGTCACCTCTGCGCAGCTAGGCAGCTCTATCAAGATCATCCCGGTGTCCAGCTCGGCCGCCGCCGGTGCTCACGGAGGCGCGGTCCCGCCCTCCATGCTACCCTCCAGCCTGCCCGCGGGCACCCTCGTCACCGTCGTGCCTCCTACGGCGGCCGCCTCCGCTGCCGCGGTCACCAAGCAGAACCAGCAGGGCGGTAGTAGCGGCTCTCTCTCCATCATGACTTTCTCCTCTACTAGCGGCACTACCACAGCCTCGACCAGCCAGACCAACACCACCGCAGCGCCGCAGCAGAACGACAACAGGCCGGCAGCCGCCGCCGTCGCCAACTCCGCGCCTCCAGCGGCCGCCTCCGCTGTGAAGCCCATCATCTCCCAGCCGAATCTCAATCAAGTTCCTCCGTCCAGCGTGCATCAGGTACCTAACAATTTCAGGATTTCAGGGCAGCAGAACCCCAATACGGTGGGATTGCAATTGTTATTTTCACTTTGTCTTTTTTCCCCTTCTCTCTTTTAGGCAAATATTGGCATTCCTGGAGGATTTAACCCACGGGAGAGTATCGGCATTCCGAGGCTTCTTGGTGCCGGTCCCGACGGCCAGACCGCGCGCTACCCGACTCCACCCCAGGCCGCGGCCTCGACAGTCTTCGCGGTGTCCACCACCAGCGCTAGCAACGTGACTTCCTCCTCTTCCATAGCGACTCCTTCTCCGGTTGTGACGAGCAGCAGCATGGTCCCTCCCATGCCGCCTGCCGTGCAGAAGGCCGGGGCGGAGGAGACGGTGGCGATCGATCCCAAGGCGGCACTCAAAGACTCCAAGGCCACGGTGGAGATCTCTGCGGCGGTGACCACGCCGACAACGTCTGTGCTCTCCTCTCCGCTGACCACCCTGCCTTTCTCAGTCGTCACCTCACTCGTCACCGTCGCTTCTTCCTCCTCTTCCACTGTGCAGAAGGCCTCGATCCCGCAGTCGGCCCAACCAACTACCGCGCCGCCGTCGTCTTCCGCCGTCGAGAACAGCGCCGCGCCCTCCTCGGCGCAGAGCGTTGTCACTCCGACTAACGTGGTGACCGGGAACCCGCCCAGGATGACGGCGTTGTTGCCGCAGCCGACGACGACGACAAACACGACCGCCACTGCCGGACAGGCGAACTCCATCCTCAGCAAAGCGCTGACGTCAAGCACCTCCTCTCCAGGATCGACAGTGTCCTCTGCTCAGTCTGCGGAGCCAGAAGGCAAGGGCGCGGCGCCGGCCACCACGACAACCACCGAAGTCCCCGTCACGCCAACCACTACCACGGAGCACCAGAACGCCCTGCTGAAGCAGCTGCTCAGCACCAACACGTCTTCCTCCCAGGGAGGCACCGACGTCACCGTCTCCGCCACCAAGCCCAACGTTCTGTTGGAGTCACAGTTGGACAGGCCTACCACCGAGACCAAGTTCAAGCAGTTCCAGTCAAAGCAGAGCCTCTCGTCGCTGGCCTCCAAAATTCCGCAGGTCTCCTCTGGTGTCAAAAAGACGGAGGCTGCCGCTCCCGGTGGCCAGACGGAGCAGCAGATGCCTTCCGAGCAGACCACGACTCCCAGCTCTTCGCCAGCCAAGGCGGAGACGACGACGGCGGCGACAACGGCAACGGCAACCGCAACCGCAACGGCAACGGCAACAGCAACAGCAACGGCAACGACAACGGCAACTGCTGCAGCGGCGACGCCGGGAGCGGGGGCGACGGCGGGAGCGGCGGTGACGCCGGTTGCCGCTCCTGTACCTGGCGCCAACAGACAGGGGGGAGGAGGTCCTTCACTCCTCAATCTTCCCACTGAGCCGGTTCCTCACGCATCCCTTGTCCAACAAAACGTGAAAGAAGCTGAAGGTACGGACCAACAGCAGCAACAGCAGCAACAGCAGCAGCAACAACAGCAACAACAGCAGCAACAGCAGCAACCGCAGCAACCGCAGCAACAGCAGCAACAGCAGCAAAAGCAGCAGCAGCAGCCACAACTGGAATCTCAACAGGTCCAACAACAGCAGAGGCGCCCAATTCTTCCAAAAGACTGGGTACAGGGACAGCAGCAGCAGGGACAGCGGCCAGGGCTGCAACCAATACGACCTCAGCAGCAGCAGATGCGTCCGGTCTTCCAGCAACAGCAGCCATCACGACAACCACCCCCTGTTGCCATGGGTGCGCGACCTGCCCATCCCAGGTTGCCGCAAACTCCGATTGTCGGTGTCTCGCAGGGACAGCCCCAGGGAAATCAGCCACCCAGTCAGCTACAAGGCCTTCTACAGAAGCAGACTCTTGTGCCTCAGGAGCAGCTGCGCCGGCCGGATGGCGAAAAGAGGACAGACGGACAACAGCAGCAAGGGGAAAGACAACAGCAGCAAGTGGAAGGACAGTACCAACGGCAACAGCCTGTGACGACTGGCCCAGGAAAGCTTCCTCCCCAGCAACAATCACAGGAGACGACGGCATCTCACCCTTTTCCTGATCAGCAAATACAACAACCCCAAGCACCACCTGCTCAGCAGCAGCAACAACCACCGCAAGAACAGCAGCCGCAACAGGAAGGACCTCAACAGAAACAACAGCCACCAGAACAAACTCAGCAGGTTCAGCAGCAGAAAGATAAAGCAAACGATCGGCAGCCTGGGCAACCCCAAATGCCCCAGGTTCCTCCGCCTCAGCGCCAGATGCCACCTGTTGTCCCCCAACAGCAGGTGCCCCAACAGATGCAACAGCAGCAACAGCCGCAGACAGGGTTTCCACGGGCACCTCAACAGCCCATTCCGCCTAGGGGTCAACAGGTCATGGGACAACAACATCCCATGGCTCCCGGTCAGATCTCGCCTCACATGCAGCAGCAGCAGCAACAGCAGATGCCAATCCAACCGGGTCTGCCAGACGAGGTGATTCGTGGGCACAGACCACAACACCCGATGGGGCCGAACCAGGCGCCGCCGCACATGAGGGCACAGCTCCAGCAGCAGCTGCAGATGCAACACCGCTTCAGGATGCAGCAGCAGCAGCAGCAACACATGAGGCAGCCCATAATGCACCCGGAGCAGCAGCAGATGAGGCCTCGCTTTCCGCAGTCCGGCGCCCCGTTGCCGCCCGGACCCGCCGGAGGGAGAATGCCCATGAGGCCGTCCATGATGCCGGTCAGCCAGCACCTGCAACAGACCGGGCCCATGATGCAGATGGGCCCGGGCGGACCGCCCATTCCTCCGGGCGGACCGCCGCCCCCGCCGCCTGGGATGCCACCGCACCAGAGGATGGCCATGGGGAACTCCCTTCGCCTGTCCATCCCGCCTCCTCAGGCCATGATGCCCCAACCTGGCACCCCTACCTCCGCCGGGCAACCGTCGCCGTCTCTCACCCCGAGATCGGACGGCGGTGGCGCAGACGACTACAACATGGACAGCAACAGCAGCCGCGGAACCACCCCCGGTCCAGGGGATCCCTTTGACAACAGCGGCGCCTCCACCCCGGACGGGTTCTTCGCCAACGGAGAGCCGCCGCAGAAGATGGTCAAGCGGCGACCGTCGCAGCAGAAGCGCAGGCAGAGCCAAAGCAAGGAAGGGCCGCAGGTGAAGAAGAGGGCGAGGAAAGGGTCCAAGATCGACGACAACGACTACGACGCCTGCATGGAGCAGATCGCTCACCAGCTGAAGAACTTGCAGCCCATTCAGACGGTGGAACCCAAGCTGGGGCACTACCACAACGTCTGTCCCGTCTTTGGGAGTGGCGATGCCCCCAAGTTCTCGGACCGCGAGGGCGGCGATCTGACCCTGGGCAAGCTGGAGCGTGACTCGGACGGAAGGCTGAGGGTGCCGGAGGAGGGAGACTACTACAACGTCATGCCGTTCGGGCGGGACCCGCCGGTGCCCAGCATCCAGAGAGTCAACTTCACCACCAGGGGCTTCTACAAGCAGGAGTTCGACGGACGGATGATGGCGGAGAGGGGGAAGCGGTTGGCTGGGGAGATGTCGCCCCCAAACAGCCCTGACCTGCTCTACAGCTCCTCTCCCGAGCCGGACTTTGACACCAAGATCTCGGCCAAGGCGAAGCTGTGGAAGTGCCTCGCTCCTGCGGACTCTGACGATGAGGACATGCCACCGACTCCGGCCAACTCGGCGGGATCCACACCGGGTCCCATCTCCGGCGAGAACACCAAGGAGAACCAGGAGAAGACCTCCTCTTCCTCCTCCTCCGACCCTCCACTCATAGACGATCAGCCCAAGTCTCCATCGATGGAGCTGCTGCAGCCGATGGCGATAAGGCCGAGGCCGAGGCAGATGATCAGTATGAGAGACACGAGGGAGATGGGAACCGTCAAGCTGGAGGACAAGACGATGACGGCTGCACTTCCGGTTAAGGTCGATCACGCCACCCCCAGCGGCTCCAACGCACCCAACAGCTCCTCCACCAAGGATCCCCTCAAGTCAATCAACGGCTTGACCAAGATATTCAAGATCAAGTCGCAGACGGGCGAGTGGGTGGCGGAGGATAAGGAAGGGACGGACAAGAAGGACATCAAGGAGAAGGGGGTGGTCAAGGAGGAGACGAAGCAGGCGGATAAGAGGCAGGAGGAGGTGATGGACGTCCTCACGGTCCTCCTGACCGAGAGACGCCTGTGCCGCCACTGCGAGAAGGTTCTCTGCGGATCCATGGTGGGAAAGAGGACGAAGGACCTCTCCTTCCTCAGCACCCAGGAGAGGGAGAGCTGCAGGGAGGCCTTTTTCTGCGACGCCAAGTGCTACTTTGACTTTGCCATGAGGCGCACCAACAACGAGGAGAGCAAGGAGGCGACGAGCCTGGAGCAGCTGGAATCTCTGCAGGACGAGAAGCAGGAGTCGGAGAAAAAAATCAAGAAAGAGTCTGGCAACGACGGCGGGGAGGAGTCCTCCGGCTCCAAGGAAAAAGAGAACGCTGCCCCTGTCCACAAGGGTAACTCCTACCTGACGTGGACGCCCGAGTTCGCCCAGCAAAGGAAGGGCAAGACGATGAACGAGAACGAGCTGACGCAGATGATGTTCCGGATGGGGACGACCATGATGCCGAGGAGGGAGGTAGAGGACCAGCGCGAGTGCCTCTTCTGTCACCTGAAGGGCGACGCGGCCGCCGATGGCCCCGCCAGGCTGCTCAACTATGACGTCAACAAGTGGGTGCACCTCAACTGCGCCCTGTGGTCGGAGGAGGTCTACGAGACGGTCAGCGGCGCCCTCGTCAACGTGGAGACGGCGCTGAAGAACGGCTCCAAGCTCTACTGCAAGATCTGCGAGAAGAACGGTGCCACCGTCAAGTGCTGGAAGGTGCGCTGTACCAACTACTACCATGTGGGCTGCGCGACGAAGGACAGGGCCATGTTCTACAAAAACAAAAGCGTCTACTGCAACCAGCACGTCCCCAAGGGTGAGAAGGACCAGGAGCTGACTACCCTGGCCGTCTACCGGCGGGTCTACATCGATCGCGACGAGAATCGCCAGGTGGCCAAGGTGATGACGCAGGGTACCGACCAGCACATCCTGCGGGTGGGCTCTCTAAGCTTCCTCAGCGTCGGGCAGCTCCTCCCGCACCAGCTGCACAACTTCCACACACAGGAATACATCTTTCCCATCGGCTACAAAGTCATCCGCCACTACTGGTCCATGACGGAGGTCAACAAGCGGTGCCCCTACGTCTGCTCCATCGGAGAGGTGGACAACAAGCCCGAGTTCAAAATCACCGCCAACGAAGGGAAGCCGGACGAGACGACGTTCACCGACACGACGGCCAAAGGCGTCTGGATGCAGGTGCTGTGCACCATCGAGAGGCTGCGGCGGAAGCACGACCTGGTCAGGGTCTTCCCGCAGCACATTCGTGGGGAGGACCTCTTTGGACTCTCCGAGCCCAACATCGTCAAGGTGCTGGAGTCCCTTCCGGGGATCGAGTCGCTGAGCGACTACAACTTCAAGTACGGGCGCAACCCGCTGCTCGAGCTGCCCCTGGCCGTCAACCCGACCGGATGCGCGAGATCCGAGCCCAAGATGAGGACGCGGGTGAAGAGGGTCCACAACTTTCAAAGGACGACGGCCACAGGAGGCGGGGGCGGAGGGGGTAACGGAGGAAACGGGAACAAGCTCAGCCGGGTGGCCAAGGAGAACGTGCCGGCCCTCATCGGCCTGGAGACGACGGGACCGTACTCCAAGAACTTCGTCCAGTCCAAGAGCTCGCAGTACCGGAAGATGAGGCAGGAGTGGCGGCAGAACGTGGTGCTGGCCCGCTCCAAGATCCAGGGACTTGGGCTGTACGCGGCGCGGGACCTGGAGAAGCACCAGATGATCATCGAGTACATCGGCGAGGTGATCCGCTCCGACCTGACCGACGTCCGGGAGAAGCGGTACGAGTCGCAGAACCGCGGCATCTACATGTTTCGGCTGGACGACGAGCGGGTGCTGGACGCCACCATGAGCGGCGGGATGGCCCGCTACATCAACCACTCGTGCGCGCCCAACTGCGTCACCGAGTGCGTAGAGGTGGACAGGGACCTCCACATCATCATCTTCGCCAGCAGGCGCATCCAGCGCGGGGAGGAGCTCTGCTACGACTACAAGTTCGACTTCGAGGACGAGAACCGCATCCCGTGCCTGTGCGGCGCGGAGAACTGCCGCAAGTGGATGAACTGACAGAGGCGGGAGGAGGAGGGAGAGGGCCCTCCTCGGGCGGGCGGGACGGATCTTACCGCCACATGAGAGACGAAAAGAACAAAAAGAAGCACAATAATACTGGGAAGAAGAAGAAAGAGGACTGACTCCTCACGGCAGTATTAGTGACCTTCCTGTTGGCCCATCCATACCTTTTTTTTTCTTTTCTGAAAGAACTTCCCTTGCCTTTCTTTCTCTCCCTCCGGTGGAGATACGACCCATTTTTTTTTTTTTAGTTCGCGAGGAAAAAAAACTGAAAGCAAAACTATCGAGATGAATGCAAGTGTGCTAATAATTTTTTTTTCCTCCTACGACAAAAGTGCGAAAGACGAAACTTACATCCTACCACAACGTTTAAAGTGCAATTGGATCAACAATGAACAACTTCATCTAGACTTAGAAATGTTATTAGCTAATTGATTAGATCGACTATTATCGCATCGCGAAGAAGAGCGTGTTGAACTATTATAGCTGCTACAATTTTATTACATTTCCCCATTTTCTTTTCTTGATGGATCGTGGGAGGGAACGAAGAGACTTGGTGATATGCAAAGCGGACTGCATAAAAGAGATCTCTGTCGCGCACCCCCACGCCCCACCCCGCGCCAATTTACATAGCAAGAAAAAAATGGAAAGGGGGGAGGGTACCAGGAATAAAGCACCACCGAACAATCCCAAGCGCCCCAGTGGTTTAGA
>JAAUYM010095585.1_pt1 | contig 14823 bp, 14 predicted proteins | sample 7278001 | NCBI WGS metagenome assembly JAAUYM01 (sample SAMN14350224, study PRJNA611818) | marine sediment metagenome | isolation source: surface marine sediment (1.8m) | place: French Polynesia: Moorea | collected 2018-08
CTCGAGTGGAGTGGCAGCACAAAGACAACTCGTTCGATGCCAATCTGGAACCACGCAGCTACGGTTTTTCTGGTCTCCCCCCCCCCCGTTCCTCCCCCGAGATACATGATGGAATCTAAGCCGACTTTCCGACCCGAATTTGTAGCCGCAGAGTCGGTTTTTCGGATGGAGCGAGCTAGTGGGTACTCGTACAGTGGAACTCCGCTATTTAGGTAGTGAAGCAGGTAAGAAGTTTACTACGTGGCACAGCAGAGGTGGATTAAAAAAACGAGTTTGGAAATCACCTCAATCTTTATTACTGCCCGTACTACAGTAGAGTTTTTACACATAGGTGCTATTAGTGAAAATCAACTGTACTTGTTGTTGGTATAAAATGTTGCCTTTTCAAGGACGAAACAGAAAAGAGAAAAAAGAATTTGTAAAAAAATCCCCCACTTGACCTTCTCCTGGGGCCTTTTGACACGTGACATTTTTGTGCAATCTCCACCTCCAGAAATGAGCTTTTTACCTTTGGTTTTTCCGCCGCCGCCGTCGCCGCCATCACCAACCAAACATCATCCTCCAAACAAGAAGGAGGAGAAGGAGGCATCACCATCTCGTCTTAATCCGAGGACAGCCTAACAAGACAGCCAGCAGCATCCCTCCATGCCCCCCACCACCAACCACAGACTAGCAACAAAAAAGCTAGCCTCCTCCGAATTCCCGAATCTGATGATACCATCTACCAAAATTTCCATACGACACAGCACGGCTGAGATGCTGGCTTGATAAGGAGAAGGGAGAGGGAAAATATGAATAAAGATGCGTGACGAAGCCACGGAATGTGGACTAATTGAGGAAATAGATCACCTTACCTCTTCTCCCTCTCTGGAGGATTAATCGCAGGGAAATATTGGGAATGGCAGCTCTTGAGCGCAGGGAGAGGGAGGAAAGAGCTAGTGTTGCCAGATAGCATAATTCAGGCAGAACACCTGTTGGCAAGGTGCAACAAAAGTGTTTTGGTGTCATTTTCTTCACAAAGTTTACTTGCATTTGTCATCTCTTTAAAGTCGACTTGCCATCTGGCAACTCTGGCAACTATGGAGGGTCACAGCATCTCTCTCTCTACGGGGGATGAGTATGAAACATGGGAGAGGTATTTTCTCGTTTATTCCCATACATTCCTCCCTGGGAGGAGAAGGAAGAAGATGCATGCAAGCACGCCTCTCTTGTTACTCTCCCCCTCTCTCTCATCAACCCCCTGATGCTCTAAACTACATTCATAAAGATCTCCTCTCTATGGAGACGGCTAAAATAATTCTCGATTCATTCCCGCGCGTGTGCGTGTGACAAGAAGGTGAAAATTTGCAATAAAAGTCTGAGCTTTTCTATCTTCCCTTATTGCAAGACAATAATTGTACATTTTTTTAGTATCTTTCTTCAATTTCTTTTTTTTTGTGCAGTATATGAGATGAAATCTATCTACCTATGAGACGTCTCTCTTCAAGTCTACATCAGGGTTTAATTTGCATATGAAATTAGGACATTTATCAAAGATTTTTTAAACAAACACTTTACGCAATGTGCATAATATTTTTAAGGTAAAACAGACGAGTTGAACACTCTTCCGAAACGTCACCAAACAAGGGAACAGCAACAGAACCCCATCTTTAACCACGTCGTTCGCGGTAAAAATACAACTTTTTTTCACAGGTTGCATGCTTCACGGTACGTACAGACAGGAGTCGGGACTGTTGAGGAGGAGTCCCACTTTGACACCCATCTCTACCCAGCCACCCTTGGCTTTGAAGCCTCTCTTTGTTTCTTTGGCGTGAGAAAAGTATGCTTTCTTCTTCACAAAAAGACCGGGGGAGGGAGAGGCGTGCCCGACCATACACTCACTTCCTATACTTACTTCAGGGAAAGACTCTGCCTTAGCCACAGGCGGGATTTTCCGACCCCTGACACTCGACAACCTTTAAGGAATTTTCCTCTATTTTTCAGAAATCAGACGTAAAAATAACTACAGATTTCATCAATGCTTTGATAACCCGAATGAATACCCGAGAACTCAAGGAATCGGAAATTCAAGAAATCCTACACGACACACCTCACCTGAGGCTTCCGCGGAACCCTTAAGAGATGTCGACTTGAAAGAGACCTCGACGTGGCGAGGGAAAGTTTGGTCGGGTGGTGGTGGCGAGAGCAAAAAGTGACAAGTGATTAGCAGACAGGCAGGGCTCCTTTTTTTCTGGGTTTTCTTTTTTTTCCGTGGAGGAGTGATTGAGTGCTCAGGAGGTGGGCCAAAGGGAGGGAGGGAGGCAGGCTCTTTTGGCAAGAACTTTGAAAGAAGGAAAAAAAAGAACTATATGGAGATGTAACTGTGAGAAAGAAAGGAGAAAGAATTGGGGGGGGGGAACTTGCAACATTTCCCCCCCTTTTCCACCACCCTTGAGCGCGATGACGCGGACATTGCCGTCTTCTCCCCGTGACAAAGTGACTCTTGCATGCGAGCGTGAGTGAAAATGCAAAAAATATCTCTTTTTTTGGACGACGCGTCGCGACGCGGCAAAAAGGATAATTGCGCGCAGGGATGCCACATTGAAGAAAACAATGCTAACCCTAACTCTAAGAAAAAGAAAAAAATGGCCTTTCGTTGCGTTATCTTATTTGCTGTCTGGCTTAAAAATCTGTGGATCTCGCACTCTGCTGTGCTGGCAACCCTGCCTGGGCGCTCTCTTCTGAAGGAGGACTCAGCGGAAAAAAGAATGATCTATCGTCCTACCCCCGCTCCCCCCCTCTTTCCAGTCGGGACTTCAATTCTGGCGACGGCGATTTTTCATCCCTCCTTCACTCCCTGCCGCATGCAAATTTGTCATCCTCCTCCTCTTCCGAGTTAAAAATCAAGGGAGGTGCAAAAAAATTGCCAATGCTTTTTTTGTCTGAAAAAAAAATGCTCTTTGTATATCGGCGCTCTACTCTTTTTAGGGTGTGGATTCGACGATTTTTGTCGTGTCCTGGTTTCGGGAACCAAATGTGACCAGGACAGTTTTCTTCCTTGTGGACAGCCGTCGGCAGTGCTGCCAGATTTGTTTGAACGAAAAAGAGCGCCAAGTCGGCCAAAAAGCGCCAAGTCGGCCAAAAAGCGCCAAGTTAAAGCTAAATGCGCCAAGTCAGAGCGTAATGGTAGGCGCCAAAATGCGCCAACCCGGTAGACCCCGAATTTGGCGCATTTGCGCCAATTCTGGCGACGCTAAAAGCGGCGGCACAAAAAAAACCTGGCAGGGTAAAAAGTCAGAGTGAAGAAGAGGGGAGAGCTGAGCTGAGTCATTTTGTCTCAACTCATAGATCACCCCTCGTCACCTTGTCCGTCCCTCCGTCCCTCCCCCGTCATTCTCCGCCCAACCGATATTGGTATCACTAGAGCAATGGTTACACCACTAGTGGTAAATAATGATGGGGGTCAAAGTTTGGTTGCATTAGATTGCCCTAAGGGTTCTTTTTCTTCGTTATTTTGACACCTGCTCTGGCATTAGGACAACCCATCACTATAAATGCACACTAGCATATTGGTTGGGCTGTTCTGTTGGGGTTCGCGGCCAATTTTCTCTCCCTTCTTCCTTAGATAGAGATGGGAACGAGCCGATTTTTTTTTCAGCTCGACCCGGGCCGAGCTAAAAAAATGAATTTGTCCAATTTCATCTTTTTCTTTAAATTGGGTGGTGGAGAAAAAAAATACTGTATGTCATTTGGTTAAAGGCCAAAAGTTCGAGCCAGGAAAAAGTTTGCCTTGAGTCGGGCTGAGCCAGAAAAGAAATGAGGCTCGGGCCGCTGGCGTGCCGGGCCAAGCCGCCTCACTCTCCATCTCCACTCCTTCCCTCCTTCTTCCTCCAATCTGTTAGGTTGACATGCTGCGTGAGCTTCAAGTAAGAAAAAAAAAGTGGAGGAGTTTGGAACCCCCCCGCTAAAACTCCTTCTTTCTACCCCTTTTCTTTGCTTCACAGCTGCGGTCAGGAGAGAAGGAGGGGGGAGGGGGGGAGTAATGAACTAATCTAGTTCACTCCTGGAAGGAGGAATGTGACCTCAAAGTGATTGCCCAAGCGTCCGACTTCTTAACGAGGGGGTGGGTGGTGGAAGCCAACACTCCTTTTCCTCCCCCTCCCCCCAAAAAAAGAGAGAAGAGGAAGGGAAAATTATTGAGTCGTGTTTTGGCACCGTTGGGTGGACGTGACACTCCAAGAAGGAAGATCCTTCTCTTCTCTTCTGGAGTGGCGCATATTCATCTTTTTTTTTCTTTTTTGAAGAAGCTCACTTTCTTCCATTTATATTTTTTTCCTTTTTAGCATATTGCCAAAAGCGATCATGGAAAGGAGGGCCCGCCGCTGCCGCCGTTACCGCCGCCGCCGCCGCGGCCGCCGCCGCCGCCGTGGACAAAGATCATTTCTCATTCTCCTTGAGCCTTGAGCTTCTTCTCCTCCTTCCTCCTCTTCAACCTTATATGGAAAAAGGGCTTCACTTCCACATTTTTTTTAAAGGCCCGTGCACACGGAAGGCATTTTTTGCCGCGATTATTACCAAATCAGTCTTCCGTCTTGGGATGTAGCACAGAAACTTTATTGACAAATATTTTGGGGGGGATGGAACAGATAATCGCACTTTAAAACTGAGGGAAGAGATTAAAATGTGAGTGTGTGCGAGAGGAAGAGAGAAAGATAGCGGAAAGAAGGCCGAACTTTTGCGTGGGAAGAAGTCAAGTCTCTCGACTCTCGAAGAGGCACTTTTTTTTATGGTCCCACGTGAGTAATATTCACGGATGATTCTGCAACATTTCTCCAAGAGGAAAATTAAAGGTTCTCGTTAGCATATAGAGCATTGGTAATGATGACGACGACATAAAAAGGTCTAAATTTTGGAAGGATTTCCTCTCTTTTTTTTCCTGGACGATGATGCACTGGCATCGTCGCCATGAAGACGAATTTGGAGGGCATTTTTTTTGGACATGGGATGAACTCAAGTGCTGTTCGTCCGTGCCTTTCCGGGATGATCATCTTCCTTCCTCGTTAGGATCGACACCTCCATTGAAAGATTTTTTTTTTGCACCCTGATGCGCAGTATTGCCAGGTATACGCCCGGAAAGTAAGTCGAGCTTAGCAGGTAACCCAAATAAATTCAAAAATCTGGTCAAACCTGGCTAGTTTTCCCCCTCCCCCGCCCAAGCACCACAAATGGCTAAAGTTGAGACGGTGGGCCAAATTGGCAACTCTGCTTTGGCCTCCTCGCTCACTCACTCACTCACTCCTCTCTCTTTCTCTTCTTCCCGAGACCTACTTTTTACACGTCTTTCTTCTTCCCGTGTTATTCCTGCCTATGTATACCACTCGCAAGACCATGAAGACCGCATAATTTATTCAGCTTTTTTTATGCAATCTCTTTCTCTCTCTCTTTCTCTTTCTTTTCGTTCCGCGAATTAACACCTCTGTGCTGAAGCCGCCTCTCTGTGTTTTCTCCTTCTCCTTCTTCTCTAGGCTAGATACAGTCGAACCTGCATTTGTGGGAATCGGATAAGGGAAAATTCCACTCAGTCAAAACAATTTTAGAGGCACTGTTCGAGATGCTCTTCTAGTATATCGACCATTCCCAGTCTTGCTTATGCAAACAAATTTATACTGAATTAGCATAGGATAAGGGAAGCAGATAAGAGAAAATTCCATTCAATCAGAACAATTTTACAGGCACTTTACTTCAAGATAGTATAAATTTGTTTGCGCAAGCAGGACTGAGAATGGTCGATATACTAGAAGAGCATCTCCAACAGTAACCCTAAAGTTGTTCTGATTGAGTGGAACTTTCCCTTATCCAACTTCCTCATCTGCAGGTTCGACTGTGTCCGCACAGATCTTGCCTATTATCAGTTACTTTTAAAACGTCCTAAGCAACAGAGATGGCAAATAACGCCGATGATACTTTTTTCCAAATGAGTTTATAGTATTTCAGTTTGAGGCAATTGGTGCTGACAAGCAATGGTAATTGACACACTGGTAAACATGTGAAAAAAAGAGAGCTTGATGCCATTAAAAAAGGACTTTTTTTTCAACTCCAGGAATGCCTCTGGCGTGTTTAAGTTTAATTCTCCTCCTCGCATCTTTGTACAATGTTAGTTTTCTTTTCTTTTTTTTTTTTGGCAAAAGAAATGGATGTAGTGTATGCAAGGAGAATAATAATAATCTTCGCTCTCCCCTCCCACCCGTTTTTCGCCGAATCATCATGCCCAAACTCATTCAGTTCGTTACACACCTCTTTTTTGCGCGCAGCGGATGCCCAAAATCATCCTCCCTACAAAAAGAAGTTGGGGGAAAGAAACAAGCAGGGCATTTCGACTTGGGAGCGATAAGTAAAGTGAATTCTCTCTCTCTCTCCCTGGGCCGAGAAATAAATGCCTCCCATCAAGCATGAAAAAGGAGGACAATGGCGATGATGGCAGAGTTAAGGAGGTGGAGTGGGGGAGGGGGGGGGGCAACCAGCAACCATATCTAGATCTTCATCCCCCTGTGTTATCATTAGTCTGAAGGAGAAGGAGAAGGAAGCAACTTCTCTCTCTCTTCTTCTTCTCTCGTGGAGTCGAGTGGAGGTTGGGGGTCCCCCGGGGTCAACGATGCAAGAATGAATTGTGACAATATGGGGGTCTCGGGGAGAGGGGGGAGGGGAGGGGGTCTGCTTGATGCTGATTGGTGGATGGAACGCAGTTTCATGAACGGAACAAAAAATTAATATCACATTTTAAAAAAAGGTTAGTTTACTAACTTAAGCATCTGAAAGGCAATCTGTTGGTCACTTGAAAGTCTTGTCGCCATTCCGTTCAGTCTCAAGGTCTATGGTGGGTACTTCTGTCTCTGTGGGTGCTCTTGGCCTCTCCTCCCTCCTCTTCATTCTCCTCATTTCGTATTCCGACTCCACTGCCTCATCTTTTTCCGGTGTAATCTCTCTCTCTCTCCGCGAGAAGACCCCAGGAATGCTGCTGCCATCTCTCTACACACACTCAGAGCAGGAGATGCTAACACTCGGGAGGAGGAGGAGGAGGGTGCTTTTTTGATTGACTTAAGAGGTTTTCCATTGTTGGGTGGGTTGGGTGGGTGGGTGGGGGAAACAGAAACGCTTTTTGCGGCGAAAAGGCATTTAGCGAGAAGAGGAGGAAGAGAAGGCATCCAGTGTGCAACCAGTATTGCCAGACAGCATCAGTTGATTGCAAACTGCCACCTATGCTACTAATTCACGTAAGCACTTGTTAACACAAACGCAACAAAAGGTAATTTGTAATTTATCTTCACCAAATTTATATACCGGATACTGCTGATATCACTTTATGGTAGACTTGCTGTCCAAAAATCTGGTAACTCTGACATAAAGAGCTTTGCAAAGCAAGGGACAATGGCAATGGATGCACGCAAATGTGCCTTGTACAAGTGCATTCTGCAATTCTGTGGGAGGAGGAATGGCAATAAGGAAACAGAGAATTAATTGACTGAGCATTAGAATAAGTTTATTTCTACGTAAATCGAAATTATCTTGCACGCATACTCGACCCCATGTTGGCACCGGAAAAAAAGTTTGCTGCGTTTTACAGATACTTCTTGTATAAAGTGGATGTTTTTACAAATTATTCAGAACTGGCCAGGAGGAGGAGGAAGAGGAGAGGAGGCTTTGGGAAGAAAAAGAAAAACTTTCGGAGGAGAGGGGGAAGCAACAATGGGTGGTGGGATGGGAGGAAGGTAGAAACAAGGCTAAGAAGCCTCTTTGTCGCCCTGAAAAAAAAAACGTGCCTGAGTGGAAATTGGGATTGTGTCAACACGGGGAGGAGGAGGAGAAGGAGGGAGGTGGTGTTGAGTGCTCCTCCTCACTCCTCAGCTGCTGAGAGAGGGAGGGAGGGAGTGACGGAGGGAGGAGAAGCCCCTATGCTTAAGTGGAGGAGGAGAGTAGGGTCTCTCCGGGACGGAGGAGGGAAGGGCGGGGGTTCCGAACCCGGGCTCCCGGGTAGTAGCGGGCGACAATATTCTTTTGGATTACTTCCGGACGTGAAAATAAAAATGCTTGTAGTACGTGGTACCTAGAACCCGGATTTTGGTTGTGTATGTTGTCGATACTCGACTATCCGACTATCTGCCGGGAGGAGACATCCTAGTGGAGGAAGGAGGAGTGGGCGAAAATCCATTTCACTGCTACACATTCCAAGGTGAGGAAGAGAGAGGGGGGAGAGAGAGAGAGAGAAAGACAAGCGAGACTCTGTTTTTCAAACCTTGATTTCGAGGAGGAAGGAGAAGAAGAAAAACCTAGGTAGTACACACGACTTCTTCCTTCCAACTATAGGCACATATTGGTACGTCGTCTCCCCCATTTGTTGACGACGTGGACGTCTCCTTTCCCCCAATTACTTCCACGAAAAATTTAAAAGTCTTCTTTTGATACAACGGGCAGCTGGGAAGAAAAGGAAATCATTGATGTCCGAAATTGTGTGAATTGTGGAATCTCTTTTTTTCTTCTTCTTCTTCCGACAATGACGCAGAGGAATGAAGAAAAAAAATTGGTGGAGGTAGGAGAAGTCTTGCCTTTTTAGGAGAAGGAGGCCACTCATTCAGCGGACGGCGGAGGCGGCGGCCGCGGCGGCGGCGGCTTCTCTCTTGTCCAAACAGAGCAGCATTTTGGAGGACTGTGAAAGAGGAGCCGTGACAAGAATGAGGAGCAGCTATGGCGGCAGAGAACGGGCGGATCATGGAAAATTCAGGGTGTCCAGACTTGGGGCAATTGCGCCAAATTGGCGCTTTTTGGGGGTCTTTTAGGCCCCATGCGCCAAGCTGCAGAAATCGGGCCCGTTTTGGTCTAAAATATAAAAGTGCGTATGTAGTAAGATGTTTGTTTTTATCTTTTAGAAAAGAAAGATCTTTTTTTCAAAACGTTACAAGCCAACCACCTCTTAACCGTGCAAAAATAAATATAATCCTATCTTACTTTGCCCCATGCTTTGGCGCATCTTTGCCCTGGCTTGGCGCATTCGGGAAAAATATATCTGTGCACACTGTCAGCGATGACAATTTTGTCATCGCGAATTGGATTTTTTTCTTTCCTTTGTGCCCATCAGTGTTCAATAGGGAAGAGGATGCTATTGTCAAGTCTTCCAAATTTTCTCTTAATGCCACGCCTTATACCCTTTCTTTGCCTTTTTCTTTGGTTACCGCAAAGTCCCAAAATAACCAGCCCAACCCTCACTTCCTCCAAGTTCCCTCGGTTCCAAAGAAAAGTCCTATTTGGGTTTCCTCCTACTTTTTTGAGCCCTTTTAAGAGCCCCCCTCCCCTCGCAAGAGGAAGAAGGAGAAATATTCAGGTTGCCCAAATGACGCCATCGGAACTGAAAAGACGTGGCCAAATATTGACAACTAGATCAAATAACGCGAGGTTGGCTGGCATGCAGAAAGAGGAGGAGGAGGAGGAGGAGAAGAAGGCTTGGTGGTCTCCTTCTCTTCCTCTTTCTTTTCTGAGAGGTGGAGGAATGAGGGCTTTGTGAGACTGCGTTAAAGTCTCCCTTTATGTGCACTATGTACTACAAGTAGAAAAGTATAACTTCGCTTTGTTCAGGTATACTATATCGCAGGTTCTAGGTACTATATCGCAAAGGTTGCAAATTTGCGTTTTTGTTTCTAACCTGCTCCTGCTGAGGTGCACACAAACTCTGCTATTTTAGGTACTGTACAAGTTGCAAACTTTTAGATGCTGACCCCCACCAACTGTACTGTAGTATATCGGAGTTCTACTGTAGTTTGGAGTGAGTATTCTACATGGTTGCTAAGGATTTTGCTCTCTTTTTTGAAATAGAGAGCAAAATCTATTGCAAATTCCATGGAAAAACTGCACACAGCACCTCCAGCACACAGTGTTTGTCATTTTCGTTTCGAGGGCCGCCTTTTTGTCTCAGCTCAGCAGCTCCCCATTCCGCGTAAAAGGGCGACTCAGCAGTTCCTTCTCGGTCCCCACCTTCTTCGTAGGTTCCCATCTCCTTCAGCCTCTTCTAGTAGGGCATGCTCTCCAATTATAAAACCGGATATCCAACCTTTGTGTTGTTGAATTTTGACTAATTTATTCTGAAAAGCTAAAAAAAAAAAAAACTCCGACAAATTATCCATCTTTATCCGGAATGTTGTCACAAAAAGCTGGTTGTGCCCTACCCGCTTCTAATGCGGCAGCGGAGACAATATTTCTTGCTTGGGCTGGTTGGACGCCCCTCCCCCCACTCGCTGCGTTGCTAATTTATTGAACAAATATCATCTTTCTCTCCTCTTCCTCCTCCTTCTCCTCCTGGAGGGTGCCCCCAAGCCGTGCAAGTTGCCCCGCTTCTACTACAGGATGGCACAATAAAAAACTGACAACCAATTTTGAATTTTGAAAAAGTATTTTGCAGCATTTTGGACGGGCAGAGAACCAAAAGCATGACAAATGTTGTTGGGACATCCTGTATACTAACGAACACAAGATCAAGACAAAACCTATACTACTACTTGTCGGACATTACTTGCACCTGCAGCTCTTTGCGATTGTCGACGAATTGAACCAACATATTTCTTGGGGAGTCTCTGGCGATATTCTCTATGGTCCCAAGACAAGCAGAAGAAGTCCATGACATCACCGATGTCGATCTCTCTCCACACAGCGGCACATTTTGGACCTCTCCCCCCCCCCTCCTCATCCGGTTGGGCCAACCACCAAGCAAGACCTGCCTATGTATTGTAACTCTTGTGATGCTAAATGTGATTTTTGTTATATATGAAATGGGATCTACCTCTTTCTAACCTGCGGCGAAGCCGCCAAGTCATAGGTTTCTCCAGCTTCTTGAGACAAAGTATAAAAAATTGCCCTTAAGCTACTTTCTTTCCTCTCTATCCTTGTCCTTGTCTTTGAACAGAGTCTGTTCTTGTTTTTTTTTCTGCTGGGTCTTTGCGATATATGACGCTCCAAGCCGCGACTGCTCGAGCGAAGTCAGGCGATGGAGAGAGAGAGAGATGATGATTCAGGCGAGACATCCAGCCACTTTTTACGAGCTACGAGGAAGGAAAGGAGGAAGGAGGATTCGCCCATAAAGATTCTTATAAGCTCTCCGCGGGGGAGGGGGAAGGCAGTGTTGCCATACTTTTCAAAGCCGAAGTTAAAAGGCTACCGACAGAAAATATATTTGCGAAAAAAAGTCTCCAATCAGTTTTTAATCTTTGTCGCATCTTTATTGACGCTTGTTTCGCCTAAATTCTACCAGGTTAGTACCGAACGTCGCGATCTGGCAACGCTGTCAAAGAGGGAGGCAGAGAAAGGCAGTTAATCTGGAACACACGTAGCGGGAAAAAAAAAGAGCCTCGGTAGAGCCAGAACTTAATTTCTGTCTTGCAGAGGAGGAGAAGGAGGAAGAAGCATCATCCCTCGTCTCCTCTTCCTCATCATCACACGAGCCGACCATATTTCACTTTCTTCCATCTTTCTCTCACACACAGAAAAAAAATACTTTCTCCCACATATTTTTTTCGATTACTCTTTTTAAGCTTTGTAGTAAATGAATTATCACGCAGAGATGGAGAAGTGCATCTCTTCTTCCTCTTTTCCTTGCAAAACGTGGTCACTTTTTAATCTGTGGGCCCCGATCTGATGTTGATGTTGCTGGAGGCCCCTCCCGCAGGGCCTCTCGGAAGACTCGTGGAGACAAATGGCAAAAAAAAATAGTTGATATGTGTTCTTACATAATTCATTGCTACATTTCGCTTTATGTGCCTCCCCCATAGAAGCGCTATTTGTACCAAGTTCCATAAACTTCAAGAAGTTCCTCTGCGGGGGCAATACTCGTACGTCAACAGAAACACATTCTCTCTCTCCCTCTTCGCGGCATCAGTGGTGGTACAGTCAAACTTCGAAAAAAACAACGTCACTGGCCGCTGAAAACTTAAAAAAGTTTTTAATCCCTCTGCATCTGTACAGAGGATGTAACTATTTTCATTAGAACATTTGCTTCACTTTAGTGGAGTTTAGGTTTTGCTGCAAGCTAGGCGGGAGTGTACTGTACCTACCTACTATAGTTGCAGGCGGGCATCACGTATGCAAACGCCTCCTCCTCCTCCTCCTCCTCTTATCTCGCCTGCGAATCATGCGGTCATAAACATTCTTCTGGGCAAATTGAACAAGAAGTATAACTCAAATTCCAAGTAGAAGCGACGAATATCGAAAAGAGCCATCTCTTCACTCGTCCTCCCCCCTCCCTCTTTTCCTGCCGACTTGTTCTTTTTAATGCCATGTGTGGGGCTCACATTACACACGTATTGGAGAATAACAGATACAGGATGCTTGCACAAGAACGATGCTGTCTTTTTGCCCCGCGTACATACAGTATAGTTGCGACCTCACAGACTCCATTCTCCAGCCCCAGGTTGAATGACAGACACACCCTGTACGTACCTATGTCGTTTTTGCAAAGAATGTGTTGTTGGCCAGCCATTGCCACTCCGCCGCCAGCACCACCACAGTAAACGTCACCCTGCTGATTGCGAGAGAGAGAGAGTTTGGGGCCATCGTGGCCAAATTTGCATCGCGCCGGAATTCTCCTTTTTCCGAGAACGAGAAGTGCAGCAAGAGCGAGAAAGAAGAGGAATCCAATAAAAGATCTTTTTTTCCTCGAAATGCAGCATTGCCTCGCCGGGATTTGTGTCACTGATCAAGCATCTTTTTTTCCGTCCTCCTCCTCCTTCTTCTCCTCCTCCTCTTTGGGTGCGCTCATAACGTGGACATCTTTAGTGGGTAGCAGGAGGAGGGTTTAAATTTAAGAAGATTGATCTGCGGAGGGAGGAAACACAGAGAGGGAAAGATGAGGAGGACAGGGTTGCCAAAGAGAGCTATTATTGACACCCTTTTTTTAGAGTACTTTTGGGTCTTGTTGACTACAAGGTTTGTTAAACCTGCAAACTACAAACAACGTTTGGCGCTAATTTCGACTCTGAATGAGCATCTCAAAATTGGCTAAAATTAGCTGCACCGATTGAGTGCTGAAGTAGCCATTTTTCAAGAACTTATTAAGGGATCGTTGTTGGTTGGAAACATATTTTTTAGTACTATTTGCTATCGAGTTTCGGTTTGGGGCTGTATTTTAGGACGGGAGGGGGGGGGCTACCTGGCAACTCTGGAAACGAAGCAGGCAAGTTTTGACCGTGAGAGACTCGGTTGGTTGGGCCTTCCCATTTGGGCAAGGACGAGAAGAAGAGGATGCATTTGGAACGACGCAAAAACGAGTTTTCGTCTCTCCCCTCTCTCCTGATGTGTGTCCAACTCTTCTGAAAAAAAAGTACACGAACATCCAGGACGGGGCCCCCCGAATAATATGTCCATGTAAAGGAAGGCCTCTTTGTGCGTACGTGCCATTGCACAGCAAATTTGTTTCGGATTGCCTGTGTGAAAGGTTTCTTTTGTCTTGACCCACTCTCACGACCCACTCGAAAAAAAAAATTTGCGACCCACTTTAGGGGAGGCGTCGCGACCCACACGTTGGAAACCTCTGGTTCTACTTCGTAGTGCTTTGTACACGCAATCCCGCATTTCCCGCCATCCTTCCTCCTTCCTTTCATCAAAACTGGAGCATGGGCGAGAGACGGGGCGAAAAGCCAAGCCCAAACCCAACATCCGACCTGCCTCTGCCTCCTCCTCCTCCTCTTTCCGTCCAGGGCTGCTGCTGCTCTAGTTTTTGCTGCCTGCCTACCTTGCTTGGAGGGAGGGGGAGGAGGAGAGGGGGATGACGGGGGCTGGAAATGGGAAGAGGAGGAGGAGGGGCTTGGCGGGCTCCAGTGGGCCAATCCTGTTTGGGCGCTGAGGGAGATGATGAAACTGGAGCAGGTAAAAAAAAAAGCCACCACGTCTCTCAGCATACCTGTCTACGTACATAAAAGTAACATAGCACAATATTATTAACCCTCCTTTATACATACTACATATATCAAACCACCTGATCCCGCAATGAATGGAGAAAGAAGCCTCCATTTTTTTGTCCCGAAAACCCCCGACCGAGGTGGAATGGATCACTCAGAGGCATTCTCTTTTTTTTCTTCTTCACAAGAGAGAGCGAGAACGGGGAGTGCCCAATTCTGGACCATTCCTTCCCTCCAACTTCGTCTCCCCGAATGACTGTGCGAAAAAGGAGGCGAGTAGTGAAGAATGGGGAACAGGTAGAAGAGGAGAAGGAGGAGGAGGAGGAGGAGGAGGAGGAGGAAGAGGTGCCTATGCACACACGCACGTATGTGGTGAGTCAAAGAACAGGCAATTTCGCACATTTGCATCGTCACACACACACACACGCTTTATTGGTAACGCGACTTTCTACAAACGCAACTATTTACTATTTATGGGCAGCAAGAGGACCCAACCAACAACATACTCTTAATAAACTTCCGACTGAGCTCCGATGCAGAATTTTTTTTAATAAGCATCGACTGAGCGTACAAATCGTTGCCAAACGTGCAAAAGCGTGTATGCAATGCAAAAACGTGTATGCATCTTGCACCACCGTTGGTGGTTGGGGATGGTTGCCACCATTGAGACCTATGCGAATCTGGGGACTTTTTTCTGCTTATCAATTGGTATGGTCCTGGCGCATGTCCGAATCTGTTGAAATTAAACAAGTTCTTCTTTCTCTCATCCATGAATTTCATTTGTTCTTCTTCTTCTTCTCCCTCCTTTGTGCAAAATGTTCAAGCCGCCGCCCCCCCAAAAAGAAGAAGAAATAAAAATTCGAATTTCGGCTCCGGAAAAAAAGTTGGTGGATGCACGAACTCACTCACACAC
>JAAUYM010000279.1_pt1 | contig 14820 bp, 9 predicted proteins | sample 7278001 | NCBI WGS metagenome assembly JAAUYM01 (sample SAMN14350224, study PRJNA611818) | marine sediment metagenome | isolation source: surface marine sediment (1.8m) | place: French Polynesia: Moorea | collected 2018-08
CATGGCAGCAGCAGCAGCCCGCAAGCAAGTAGTAGCCCTAGTGGAATTGAAAGCTCGTTTTGATGAAGAAAATAATATTATCTGGGCGAGAAAGTTGGAAGATGCAGGGGTCCACGTGGTTTATGGTCTAGTGGGACTGAAAACCCATACTAAAATTTTCTTGGTAGTGCGTCGAGAAGGGGAAGAGATTCGTCGCTACTTCCATATTGGTACGGGTAATTATAATTTCTTAACTGCCAAACTTTATACCGATCTGGGACTGTTGAGTTGTCGCGAAGCATTGGGTGCTGACCTGAGCGAGTTATTTAATTTTCTCACTGGTTATTCTCAACAGAAGACCTATCGTAAATTATTGATCGCTCCGGTTAATTTACGGGAAAGCTTGCTGGCAATGATTCGTCGCGAAATCGAACACTCTCATCAAGGGCGTTCGGGTAAGATTATTGCCAAAATGAACGCTCTAGTTGACCCAGAAATTATTGCTGCTTTATACGAAGCCTCCCAAGCAGGAGTTCAAATCGATTTAGTCATTAGGGGCATTTGCTGTCTGCGTCCTGGTTTGTCAGGAGTAAGCGAGAATATTCGGGTAATTAGTATTGTCGGACGATATCTGGAACATTCCCGCATCTTCTATTTTCAAAATGATGGAGAGTCAGAAATTTACCTGGGTAGTGCTGATTGGATGCCTCGCAATTTGGATCGACGGGTAGAGGGCATTACACCAGTTGAAGAACCTAGCCTGGTTAACAAGCTGAAAGAAATTCTCGAGATTCTGCTACAGGATAATCGCTATGCTTGGGAATTACAAGCAGACGGGACTTATATTCAACGACATCCCCAAGCAGATGAGTCAGAACGTAGTGCCCAAAATATATTTATGGACATGGCACTACAAACAAAATCCTGAATCAATAACCTTATTGTACAATAACTATTATTCGGGCTATCTTCTTAAGCCGGGACAGTAGAGGAACTAGAGACCTAGGGAATAGCGACTGGGTAAGAGTTTTCCTGATTGTGCCTACCTGGAAGGGGAGAGTCTTTGGTTAAGGTCTATTGGCTCAACACCAGAAATTGAATGTAATTCCCCCATTCGGTGCCCTTGGATCGGAAACCTCGGCGGGAGACAGACAGGGTATCCGCGAAGCTGACGCACCGCAATCACCAATCACCAATCACCAATTCCCTTCGTGTCCCGCTTTAAGTTGGTAGACCTATTAGTTATTAGTTGACTATCATGGATTTAACATGGATTTAACCCAGTTACGCAAAACTGCTCTTGAGATTTTCTTGGCGGGGGTTCAAGCTGCTGATCCTGAAACTGCTGTCAAAAATTATCTTACGCGATCGCCTGCTTCTAATAACCTATCCATTACTTTATCCAATGGGAAACAAAGAACTCAAGCTTGGTCAAAGATTCACCTCATTGCTTTTGGTAAGGCAGCTTGTGCTATGGCAACCGCTGCCCAAGAAATCCTCACCTCCAAGCCGAGTCTCATGGCATCCCCAGGCATTGTGGTGACAAATTATGAAAATGTGAGAGAGGTTCCCCATTGTCAAGTGTTTGCAGCAGGACATCCTACTCCAGATAGTAATGGTTACCAAGCAGCTCAACACATTGCCCAAAGAGTGGGAGAAGCTAAATCTGGGGAATTGGTGCTGGTGTTAATTAGTGGCGGTGGTTCGGCGTTAATTCCCTATCCTCCCTCTCCCGTGAGCTTGGCTGATAAAATCACTACAACTAAACTCCTATTGGGCTGTGGTGCTACTATTAACCAAGTCAATTGTGTTCGCAAGCATTTGTCTCAACTCAAGGGGGGCGGTTTGACCCGTTTAGCAGCACCAGCCGAGCTTCATGCCCTGATTTTATCCGATGTGATTGGAGATGCAGTAACTGCGATCGCCAGTGGTCCAACTGTCGCCGATCCCACCACCTTTGATGAGGCGATCAAGGTTTTAAACCCTGTGTGGCAGCAAGTTCCAGCAACAGTACGTCAACATTTAGAAGCGGGTAAACGAGGTGAAATTTCGGAAACGCCCAAGGAAAACGATCCTATTTTTGCCAATACAGACTACACCATCATCGGCAGTAATTCCATTAGTGTTAACGCGCTCATTGCAGCAGCCCAAGAGAAGAGCATTAAACCTTGTCTCTACAAAGACCAGCTAACGGGAGAAGCTAGCCAAGTTGCCGAGGATTTAGTAGATTTTGCCCTAAAGCAAGAGCGTACTGCTCCAATGGCAATTTTAGCAGGGGGAGAAACCACTGTTACCTTAACTCCAAATCCGGGCATGGGAGGACGAAATCAGGAAATGTCCTTAGCCTTTGCTCTGGCAGCGAGAGAGAAAGGCTTAAGGGGAGACTGGGTGTTTTTAAGTGGGGGAACCGATGGCAGAGATGGTCCGACAAATGCAGCAGGTGGCATTGTCGATCCAAGAACTCTTACGTCCATTCCTCACCCAGAAAATTATTTAGCTAACCATGATGCCTATCACGCTTTACAACAAGGGGATGCTTTATTACAAATAGGAGCAACGGGAACCAATGTTGCTGATTTACAAGTATTGTTATTGTTGCCAACTTCTGATTCGTGACTTACCCACGCTGACCTGACGGTACAGACGTGGGCTTCCGAGTAGCCCAAAATTTATGGACTAGCAGAACTTCCTTCAAGGTACTATTGGTAGTAGATGTTTTGACTACTGGATTCCCTTTACGACGTTTTATAGTTGGGAACAAGTCCAGCCCAACTCTCTTAAGATTTATCCCTGCGTTGATGTCGCGGTCTATCAAGAGATTTAATTCTTCATCCCAGTACTCTCGGATACTGCAATCAGTAAAGACAAACTCGTCTTTATAACTGAGCAGTTGAGTAGTGTGAGCAGGATTTACTTCTCTAGCTACAGCACCAGCTTTTTCAGCTTTGTACTTAAGAATAGAAAAGAATTGACCAAAGGCAGCATCAGCCCAAGATTTGTTTAATCCTGATTTGGCTAACTGTCCATTCTTGAGGTAACGCCCTTGTTCGTCTTTCTTGGGATTATTCTTCCGACTCAATCCTTTTAGATTAAGTTTTTCATAGAAGAAGACTGTCTTGCCTGTTTTTAGTAGCGCACAGGCTGTATTGTAAGCATGATCTTTTCTGGCTCTAGCAATACGTTGATGTATTCTCGCTTCCCGTTGGGCTAATTTCCGTCTAGCTTTACTACCTTTGTTTTTGGAAGCTTTCTTTTGAGAAACCTGGGCTAGCTTATTCTGAGACTTACGGAAAGATTTAAGACTGGGCAGTTTATAACCTTCTGATGTAGCCAGGTAATCATCTTCGTGCAGCACCGCATCCATTCCCATTGAGTTTGACCAAGTAGGAATAATGTCTGAAGAAAATTCAGGGATACTATTGTCCAACAACCTTAGATTTACATACCAACCATCCGCTTTCTTGATTAGCTGTACTGACTTAAGTATTGCTCCATTGGGGATTGGTCGATGATGACGAACCTTAACTAGCCCAAGCTTAGGTAAAGTCAGATAAAGAAACTTGCCACCAACAGAGCAGCTATGTAGCGAAGCTCCTTCGATGACCATTGAGCGAAAACGAGCCGTATTTTTAAACCTGGGCTTACCGCTACGTTTACCGTTTTTGTCGCCAGCTATATACCTGTTAAACGCTAGTTTTACTCTGTTGCACACTTCTTGTAGCGTTTGAGAGGGAACAGAAGTGAAGTCTAGTATTTCTTTGCTCCAGCCAACAGTCAGTAAGTTTTTCTTGATAACTGGAAGTTGCCGTTTTTGATTGTAGTAATTGGGTTGCTCTTTGAGTTCGCCAAGCTTTATGGTACAAGCAATCTGACAAAATTTTCCTTGAGGAATAACCGCATAATCTCGGTTATGCTTCCACCAGTTAAATCTTTCTCCTAGTTGACGGTTATACCAGTACCGACAAGTGCGAAGCCAGTTGTTAAGCTCTAGCTTCTGTTCTGTCGTAAGTTTTAATCGGTATTGGTAGTTATAAATCACAGTTGGCGGAATGATTTAGGCTACACTGATTATATCATCAGAAGAGTAATGATTGTGAAAAAAGATTTTGTTGCCCGTGGTCGGTCTGTAACCGATTTAAAAGCACATCTGGTTTTGACTACCAAGTATCGGCGCAAAGTTTTTACTTGCCGAATGATTGAACGTCTACACGAAGTTTTTGAAGACTTGCTAGACAAATGGGACTGCAAAATTGTGGAATTTAATGGTGAAGAAGATCATGTGCATCTATTATTTCAGTATCATCCTGAAATACAGTTGAGCAAACTGGTTAATAGCCTTAAGAGTGTTTCCTCTCGCAAGCTCAGGCAGGAGTTCTTACCAGAACTAGAACAAGTTTACTTTAAGAAGAAAGTATTATGGAACAGTAGTTATTTTCTCGCTTCATGTGGAGGAGTAACTATCTCTACCTTGAGAAAATACATCGAGAATCAAGATTCCCCTATCGCTAGCCTGACACTTGCGATTCATCCCACACTCATTGCTATCGCAATAGAGATGTGGGGCTTCTCGCGATTAAGCTAAGATGTCTCCCATGAAGTATCAGTTAGATCAGCGACTCTGGAAAAATTGAAGCAAGCAGGTAGCTAGAGAAGAGTGCAATATCTAAATCAACCAATTTTCTGGCGAATATCTTTAATTGTGACTTGAATACCCAATAAAAATAATCCCACTGCAACTAACCCGAATACTCCAGTACCTAATGCAGCAATGCCAATAACAAGGGTTCTTACTGCAACGGTAATTTTAAGCACAAAAATATTATCTGATACTATTGGTTTATCTGCGTAGGTTTCTATAATAGAGGACATGAGAAAGTAAATAGCGATCGCGATCGCTCCTGAAAAGCTTGAGGCAAAAATACAGCTTAAAAGTGTTACCTTCTTTTTCGGGGAGTCTGTATTAGATTTGGTTGCATCGCGTTTTTTCTTACTCATAAACTTAATAGATTATTTATATTTAAGGACAGAAGGACATACTAACTTATGGCATTAGTCAAACACAAAAGACTGTTTTGAAGAAAAGAGTTCTCTAAGAACTTTGTAAAAGCCAGAATTACTTAATATATGTAAGGTTTCACGAACTCATTTTTTTACACAACTAACTGCTTATTTTGGGTTGGTATTTCCGCTTTTTTTATTTCTACTAACTAGATTAACTTGTTAGTGTTATAGACAAGATATGAATCAATCATCTGATCGCGGTAAAGAGCAAAAATCTATGTCCCACAAGTATCTATTATCAGATAAGCCTCCCCAAAGACGGCGCAGATGGATAGCGATCGCCATTCTATTTTTACTAAGTAATCTAGGGGTAGGTGCAGCCATAGTAGGATGGTACTTGATTCAGAAAAAGTTGCTACCTCTAGTAGAAACTGAAACCGAAAAATATCTTCATCGTCCAGTAACTCTCGGTGAACTAAAGAGTGTCTCCCTTACTTCTGCCCGTATTGGGAAGAGTGAAATTCCTCCTACTCAGGATAACCCCGATCGCGCTGTTGTAGAAACAGTAAAAGTAAAGTTTAATTTATTACCTTTGCTGTTTAAGAAAACTATACCTCTAGATATTATTCTAATTCAACCTGATATTTATATTGAACAAGATCGACAGAGAGTTTGGACACCGACTGATTTTGGGACAGAGGAAAGTGGGGGAGGTGGAATTAAAGTTGATGTAGAGACTATCCAACTTCAACAAGCAGAGGTTACTTTAGTTGCTCGTCAGTCAGAAAGCAAGGAACTTAATCCTCCTGTGATGGTAACATTTAAGGAAGGAATTGTCCGTTTTGTAGAAAATGGAAAAGTAATTCAGTTCGACGCCACAGGGAAACTAGATAAGGGGGGAAAACTCGCTCTCCAAGGAGAAGCAGTCGGGAATATTATAGATCTAGATCTAGATGGGAAAAAATTAGCAGCCAAAGAAATAGAAAATCTGTTAGCTTTACCTCTGGGTCTTGAGGAAGGTAGTATCGATAGCAAAATCGGAGTTAAGCTCAATAGTAATCCTATTCCCGAACTAGACGGTACAGCACAGTTAAATGATGTTGTCTTGCAAATTCCTGGGTTAGTAAAACCTTTTAGTAAGAGTAATGGAAAACTGCATTTTCAGGGTTCAGAAATTACATTAGATAGAGTTAGTGCTTTATTTGGGGAAGTAAAAGGGTTAGCCAATGGCTCTGTTGATATTGCAGGAGCAGGAAACTATAATATATCGGCTAAAACTGAACCAATAGATGCTAATAAAGTATTTTCCGCTTTAGAATTGACTCCTACCCCTGTTCCCATACAAGGGGATGTTAAGAGTGATATTACCTTAACGGGTAATCTAGAAAATCCCATCATTAACATAGCAGCAGTTACTACTACCCCCAGCCGTATCGACAAGCTAGATTTTACCGAAGTAAAGGGGAATCTGGAATTAATTGGGGATACTCTTTTTGTCCGCAACTTCTCAGGGAAACCGACTCTCGGAGGGATTATTGACGGGAAAGGGACAATACAACTAGATGAGGGTCAAAATTTATACTTTGATGTCCGTGGTCAAGAGCTTCCTGGGAACAAAATTGCTAGTAAATATGACACTGAATTACCCATTGAGGTAGGTTTAGTATCGGGACAAGGAACATTATCCCTTCAAGCAACCGATCCCAATAATACTTTTCGCATTATCAACGGAGTCGCTAACTTTCCTCTGGGTAAGGGTATAGTTACCATAGAAAATCTCAACTATGGCAATGGTATATGGCGATCGCAAATTCAAGCTACAGATGTAGAGTTTGATAGTCTTCCTTTTGTGAAAGATACTACCCCCACCATCGGAAAAGGTTTAGTTAATGGCAGGTTTGAAGCTTCAGGAGAAATAAACGATCCTCAACTCGATACTCTGGTAGTGACAGGAAATGCCACCCTAGATACAGTAGGAGGAAAAATCTTGGCTCCTGATATTAAAGTTGCCCAAGGAATTTGGCAAGGAGACTTTACTACTAATAATTTACGACTGCGTAAACTCTTTCCCGAAATAACTCCAGAATTTAACGACAATATTGGTGGAGAATTTTATCTCACAGGAAAGCTAGCAGGAGATGATACTATTACAGGAAAAGGAGATTTAAGACTAGCCAACGGTACAGCTAATATATCGGAATTAGTGATAGCTGGTAACGACTGGAAGGCAACTGCGTTAGCTAATAATTTAGAATTAAAACAATTAAGCTCCCTTACTCCCGACCAGTTTGCCGGACTGGTTAATGGTAAGTTTAATCTGGCAGGGACAATAGATAATATTACTCCCGAAGGAATTATCGCTACAGGAGATGGCAGTTTAACTCTTCGGGAGGGGGTATTTACTGCCAAGAATTTAAACATCAAAAACGGTAACTTTACCACTCAGATTATTCCTGAAGGTGTAGATTTAAGTCTGTTTGCCGATCCCAATTCTGATGATTTTATCCTGGAAGGAAAGTTAAGGGGAGAGTTAACCGCTACAGGAAAGATCGACAAGCTAGATCCTACAGCTATAGATGCCAAAGGCTATGTCAATTTTAGTCAGGGTATCGATCTTCTAGACCAACCTTTTACTGCTAATGTTTTGTGGAATGGTAGCAGGTTAGATGTTGTACAAGCTAAGGGTGATGCCTTAAACGCTAGGGGTTATATTGAACTGGCAGCCAACTTCTTTGATGATATCCCTGATAAACTAGCTGCGGTTAACTACTTTAACTTTAATGTTTCTCAAGCCAACGCGATCGATATTAACAGACTTAAGCTTACCCTACCCAGTTGGGCAGTAAACTTAGAACGTAGTGGAATTGTTGATTTTACAGGAAAAATCTCTGGTATTCCCTCAGCAATGGACATTGATGGCAATGTTATCCTGCGAAACTTCATCTTAGAGAATCTGACTTTTAATAACTTACAAGGTAAAGTCAGAGTCGCTCCCAACTTGGGTGTTAATTTAGCACTAACCGACAGTACCAATGAGCAACAAATTGTCTTAAACCTCGATCGCAATTTTCTGCCTCAAGCTTTTACTTTCACTCATGACAATATTTTAGTTGAAGGCACAGGAAAACAAGAAATAATCCAGGTAAAAGTCAGTGATTTTCCCCTAGAATTGCTCAAAACCATCGCTATCAAAAGCCCAGATCTTGAAATTCCTCCTAATTATGCAGTCCAGCCCCTATCAGGTAAATTATCAGGAGATTTCACCTCCAACCTCTACAACCTGAATACCTCTGGGAAAAACTTGGTTATTACTTCTCCCATTCTAGGCAAAATCAAAGGAAATCAAATAGTTGGTAACTTTCAGTATGGAGAAGGCTATCTGGCAGTACAAGATGTCCAGTTTCAGCAGGGAACAAGCAGCTATCAACTCAAAGGTAACTTAGTGCAAAAAAATGGTGACATTGAGATTGATGGTGATTTATCAGTAGAACAAGGACAGATACAAGATGTTTTAGTTGCCCTAGAAATCTTTGAATTGACCGATTTTGGTAAACCTCTTGGCGATCGCAATTATGCCAAATCCCAAGACCTTTACACCCAGTCTTCTAGTACTTCCAATCCCCTATTCTCTTTGAACCTTCAAGATACAGAAATTTGGCGACAACTGCAAAAACTAGCAGAAATGCAAGCTTGGTTGAACAAGAAAGAACAAGAACGACAAAAATCCCTACAATTACCAGAATTAAGAGATTTAAACGGAACTTTTGGCGGGACAGTTGCCCTATCAGGTTCCCTTAAGCAAGGCTTAAATGCAGACTTTCAATTTCAAGGAAAAAAATGGCAATGGGGCAAAACTAAACCAGAAGAACCACCAGAAAAGAACTTAATTGCCGAAAAAATTCTCCTTAAAGGAGATTTTAGGAATAATATCTTAACCATACTCCCGATATCCATTAATTTACCCCAGCCTCTGCCTGATAATACCGCAGTAATCTCTGAATCTCAACCTACTGAATCTCAACCCAGTACCGAAACAGTATTAAACCCCCAAGTAATTCTAGCTGGTACGGCAGGGGGAGAAACCCTCCTAGGAAAATTAATTTTAAAAGCAATTCCCATTGCCTTCATTGAAAGATTTGTCCCCCTACCACCAGAAATTGCTTTTGGAGGAATCATTGATGCAGAAGCAACCATCTCTGGAACCCAAAATAATCCTAATGTTTTAGGGGAAGTAACTATTTCTGATGCCACAATCAATGAAACTTCGGTCCAATCAACCCAAGGCAGTTTTAACTATAGCAATGCGCGGTTAAATTTCTTTGGTAGCAGTGTAGTAGCAGAAAATGCCGATCCTATAGTTCTCAAAGCTAGTATTCCCTACGAACTCCCCTTTGCGAATACTAAACCCGAAAGCGATCTTCTCGAAATTTCTCTTGACGTAAAAGATCGCGGACTCACTCTCCTCAATATTCTGTCTCAAGGAGAAGTAAATTGGATAGATGGACAAGGGGAAATTGTTTTAGACATTTCAGGTAGTTTCGATCAAACCCGTAATCAAACCCGTAACCTAGTTACAGAAGGAAAAGCTACTATCAATCAAGGCAAAATTGCATTTAAGAGTCTCCCCAATCAATATTTTACAGAAGTACAAAGTGATATTAATTTCAACTTTGACCGCATCTCTGTAGAAAGCTTTACTAGTAACTTTAGTGGGGGAGAAATATCCGCCCTAGGAACAATTCCTCTCAATCGAGAAACGCCCCAAGATAATCCCTTAACTATCAATCTGAATAACCTTATAGTTAATCTCAAAGGACTTTATCTAGGTGAGGTAGCAGGACAAGTTACTATTTTGGGGACAGCCCTCGAACCAGATATTACAGGAGATGTTACCCTTTCTAATGGCACAATACTCCTCAGTGACACTACCGCAGTTAATGATGTCAATACAACAGAACCAACAGGACTGCCAGCCGTTACAGAATATAAAGATTTTCAACTACGATTAGGAGAGAAAATCTCGATCAATCAACCAGCAATTTTTAATTTTCTTGCCACAGGTACTCTTAATATAGGGGGGACATTCTTGTCTCCTGTCCCCGAAGGCACAATTACACTGGAAAGAGGTCAAGTTAACTTATTCACAAACCAACTTAATCTTGCCAGGGAACACAACAACACCGCCCGTTTTACCCGCAAGAATGAACTCGACCCCTTTCTAGATGTGCGGTTAGTAGGTTCAGCTATTGAAACTACCCAAAATCTTACTCTCAACGACCCCTTATCCACAGAAATTAGAGAGATCCCAGCTTACCAGTTCGGTACTTTAGAAACTGTTCGTATTTCGGCGGAAGTTCGCGGTTTAGCCAGCCAAATCACCAATAACATCCGACTTACCAGTAGTCCTCCCCGTAGCCAAGGGCAGATATTAGCACTGTTGGGTGGTAACTTTGTCAATACCATAGGAAGCAGTGGTTCAACCCTGGGATTAGCATCCGTTCTTTTTGGGAGCTTCAATTCTCAATTTAACGAAGCTCTACCCTTTAGTGAAATTCGTCTTTTTCCCACTCAAATTACAGAAGATAGCCGAGACCGGGAGCGCATTGATGCCCTAGCAGGAGAAGTCGCTTTTGATCTAACCGATAAATTTTCTTTTTCCGTTCTCAAAATTTTAAACGTTAATGATATCCCTGCTCAATTTGGTGTCCGTTACCGCTTAAACGATAACTTTGTCTTACGGGGTTCAAGTAATTTTAAAGATGATAATAGAACTATCTTGGAATATGACATTAGGTTTTAAGCTGGTCAACATCGAATTTGCTGGTTGAGGCTGAGTAACAGTAATCAGTAATCAGTTATCATTTGTCGGCTTTAGTCCAAATATCTTGTTTCCTTGTTCCCCTTGCTTGTCTCAATCTATCAATTTAAAGTTGACAAACCATTAATATCTGACTGTTGCAGCAGGATGGTGAAGGTAGCCTACTGTCCTACCTTGAACTGGGTAATTTTTGTATACTCAGATATTGCACCAAGAAAAGTTGATATGAGAACTAAAGGCTGAAGATATTGTGTAGAGGAAATTACAAGTAGTTCTCTTGCTTGGCAAGAGAACTAATATCAAATAGTAATAAAAAACCAAGAAGCTCAATAATTTAGTCAACCCGATGACCAACTTTTTGCTCATCAGAATATAAATCTAACCAACTTTCTTTTAGTCCCTCAATAGCTTGAGTTAATCCATCAATTTGCACTCTTCTCACTACAGCTCTCACTCCATCTATGTGTGCTTGACTTCCTGCTTTTCCGTTCAGGTTGAAAACGGGAATACTCATTCTCTGACTTGGTTTTGGGAAAAATGGCGGTCTGAGCTTTGAGCTGATAATACCAATAACGATGTTTTTGCCCTTTGGCTTGATATCGTGCAACATAACATCCAGGAGGAGCTACCACACCCGAAGCTTCAAGTTCAGACTTTTGCGCCTGTAATTCAGCAATTGCTGCCTGAATACGTTCGGCTCGTTGCTCACGAGCTAGTTCACTTTCTTTTTTGGGCATTTTTGAGTAATAGGTAGGATAAATCTGCTATCTTAGTTCTCTTGGTATACTAGAGAACTAACTTCATGAATCAGATCTTACCCCAAGCTGAAGAATTACTCTCGACGTTGAAACAATTAATGCCCACTCTGTATCAACAAGAAACCTTAGAATCTATCTTAGCTTTGTTCCTTCAAGGACAAGGACATTCTCTTCCTCACCATTGTTCGACTAAATCTGAAAGTGCCATTAGTCGTTTTTTCAATCATTATCAATGGTCTACTCGTTCTTTGATTCGTACTGTTCGTTCTTGTATTTTGAATCTAATTCTTTCCCAAAGACCCAGAGGTCGAAAACCTACTCTCCAAGTTATGCTTGATTTAACTACACTCGAAAAAGTCGGCAAATTCCCTCATCTTCAAGATTTTGTTCGAGTTTATAACCACAAAAAAGGCTTACATATTGTGGTGATGTATTTAGTGATGGGAGATTGGCGATTTCCGTGGAGTTTTCGAGTTTATCGCGGTAAAGATACTCCGTCTCAATCTGAACTAGGACAAAAATTACTGAAGACTTTCCCGAAAATTCTTACTCAATCTTTTCGGATTTATGTTTTAGGGGACACGGCTTTTGGCACGATTAATTTAATTAATCAAATTCGGGGAGATTCCTTTAATCATCATGCCATTGTTGGTATTCCTAACACCCGAACCTTAACTGATGGGCGGAAAGTCTCTGAAATAAAAACTCGTGGGCAACAAGTTTATTTGAATGGTTTGGAGTTTCCAGTTTTTTTATCATGGGTGTGGCTTAAACGAGATGGCAAGAGAGTTCAACGTTTTGTAATTTCGACCAAACCGATGAAAGGGAAAACCATCGCTCGGTGGGGAAAACGTAGATGGCAGATTGAGGGATTCTTTAAACCTGTCAAACATCGTTTTAGTCTTCATCGTTTTGGACAAAAAAGTTTACTAGGAGTATATCGTTGGTTAATTCTTTCTTTCGTTTCTTATTTATTAGCTTATTGGGTTTATTTACATTTAGGTAATTCCGAGAATTTAGATTGGTTTGATTCGGCACAAACCGCCTTAATTTTACTCTTGCCCCATATTTTACTTCTTTCTCTTTTAATCAAATTAGAGTTACTTAGGGCTTGGTTATATGAGAGAGGTTTTGAACTTTGTCTCATCAGGTGCAAGATCTGAGTTAACTTGTCAGTCATGATGAGTTGGTATTAGGAAATTAGCAAAAATAACTTGGACAATTGGTTGGCTTACCGCTCCTGTGAGAGAAGCTGTCAAATTAAAAGCTGTTCAATTTATTTCTTCTAGATTCCTTACTTTGGCAAGATTTTAGGGAACTATATAACTGTAATCCTTGAGATTTGTCAAGCAATCAGGTTGTCAGACATCTTTTTACAAGCAGGTGAGGTAAAACTAATGTCATTAGAACTCCTAATTGGTGAACTTGCTAATCAATGGGGTATTTCTCCCCAAGCTATTCGATATTACGAGCGCCTAGGGCTTCTCAATCAACCGCAGCGGACCAAAGCAGGCTACAGGCTGTATTCTGAGGAAGCACTAGAACGTCTGAAATTTATTCGTTCTGCTCAAAATTTCGGACTTTCTCTCAATGAAATCAAGCAGCTTATTGATCTGAAGTGTCAGTCAATAACTTCTTATATTAAGTTTAAGAATATGGTTAAAGCCCATCTAGAGGAGCTGGAGCAGCAAATTGATAAACTGACTGTCACTCGTCAAGACTTAGCCAGACGATGCGAGCAGATTAATAATCTAATTCCCGATGATGATGTAGAGTCGGCTAGAGTCATTTCCAATTATTCATTACTAAATTTAATGCAGCAAGTAGAAGCCAGCTCATCAGTTGATGGTAGAATTACCGTCTTGGACAAAGCCAATGAACTTCTGCAACTGTACAGCGCTGGTGAACGAGATTTTCAAGGAATAGAACTCATTGGAGCCAAACTGAGTGGAGCTATCCTAAGCGACGCAAATTTTAGCCGAGCCGAGATGATGCTGGCAAGTTTGAACGAAGTCTCGATGGTCAGAACTAAGCTGAAAGGAGTCTACCTTAATGGAGCAGATCTGGTTGGAGCCTACCTAAAACAAGCTGAAATCACTGGGGCAGTTTTAATTGGTGTTGATTTGAGTGAGGCTAATCTCATGGAAGCAACTTTAGTAGGTAGTAACCTTGGGGGGGCTTGTCTGCGGGGTGCCAATCTGCAAGGAGCTAATCTCAGTGAGGCAGTCCTGATCGGGGCTGACCTCAGTGGTGCTGATTTAACTGGCGCAATTTTCTTAGGAAGCAATTTCTTTGAAGCTAATCTCAAAGATGCCATTTTGGACAAAAGTGCCCTTTCTCAGCTTCAAGAATAAGTTTTACTTATCTAAATAGCGAGTCAATCCCTCTTGACTGTGAAGCTAACTGCAATGTCTAGTCTGGATACGTACAGGAGCAAGAACGGCATTTACAGGGCAATGCAAGTTATTCAAGGAACAAGCGACAACGACCAACTTTTTGGCTCAGTGGACACAGATTTACTGCTTGGAAGAGAGGGAAATGACAACCTGGCTGGCGGTGATGGTAATGACTTGATCTACGGTGAATACGGCGACGATAGTTGGCAACTAATAGATGACGGAAATTACGTTTTTGTTAGCGAGACTGACTACAGTGGTGCTGGCTTTGTCATGGAACAGGATGATGATGGGGGCAACCACGACGACTATCTGACAGGTGGTGCCGGAAATGACATCCTCATCGGGGGAGGGCGCATCTAACAGTTGGGGGAGGATAGTAAAAGACAAGCCACAGGAGTAAGATGCATAAGTAATTATTCTCAGACTAAGCTGAATTGACAAATTTGCTCAAACTTCCATTGGAACAACTATGTGCCGACGATGAACTATTGACTACTCATTACTTTGCCCTGCGAAAGTCTCAGTCTCTTGTGGCGATGGTGTGGGCAGCTTGGTTGTTCGGGCTAGCGATCGCCAATCGATTACTGTCGCAAGAATTAGACCGCCGTACTTCTTTACCCACCCATTGGCCCCAATGCCCGAAGTGCCATTGTCGCCTACGCAGCAAGGGAATGTATTCTCGACCAATACACACTTTGGTAGGTCTGGTTCATTTTGACCGTCGAGTGGGGCGTTGTCGCAACCGCTGTAAAGGAGTTATGGTTGTCCCGTTAGATCAAGAGCTGGGATTGAACTCATACCAACAGACTAGCCAAGAGGTGGTGCAGTTGGGATGCGCCCCTAGCAGTGTTTGTGCCCTTCGAGA
>JAAUYM010115929.1_pt1 | contig 14819 bp, 16 predicted proteins | sample 7278001 | NCBI WGS metagenome assembly JAAUYM01 (sample SAMN14350224, study PRJNA611818) | marine sediment metagenome | isolation source: surface marine sediment (1.8m) | place: French Polynesia: Moorea | collected 2018-08
CCTTCCTCCACTGTCTCTCCCCCTCCTCCTCCTCCTCCTCCACCTCCTTCCCTATTGCTCTTCAGCCGCCGCCAGCAAGAGAAGGCTCATTCCTTCCTTCCTCCCACCCACTCTTGGCAGGCCCACAACACACACACACACACACACACACGTTCCTCTGCCTCCCTCCCCCGTCCGTCCGTCCGTCCCACCTCCACGCAGTCCGTCTCTTCCTCCTCCTCCTCCTCCTCCTCCTCCATTCCATGCACGGCTTCATCAGGCAACAGAAGGACTCACGAGAGAGGAAGAAGATTCGCTCACTCACCCAGTCCCTCCCTCAGAGCGGAACAAGGAAGGAGGAAAGGAAGGCAAGGCAAGGCAAGTTCCCCACACTGGGGAAAAAAAGAAGAGGATTTCCCCCCCCCTCCTCTTGGCCAGAAGCGGCGGCAACGGCAACACAAGGCAAGGAAGAGAAGGAAGACAACAGATCAGCTGAAGGAGAAGAAAAACTTGATCGGCTTATTTTTTAAAAAAAAGTGTGATTTCTTCTGGGGCCATCGCAAGAAGTTCCCCCCATTCACTTCTCAGTGCTTAACAGCCTCGGAATCTGTCTCTGTGCCGCCCGGTGCAAGGTGCAAGTGCAACCCGGACAAGGAAAGAAGAAAAAGAAGAGAGGCGGAACCAAAGAAGTCCTTCTGCAACGTCCGACGGCAGAGAAGACCTCTGAAATTTGATCCCCTTTGCGGCCCCACCGAAGAGCAGGAAGGGAGAGAGAGAGAGAGAGACCAACACACACGAGAAAATTAACGAAAAGGTAAGAGAAGTCACCATAAGCATTTGCTAGTTTATTTCGTTACATTTATATTTGCATGTTTCTCATCTCCAGCAACAAAGTCCAAGAATTTCCCTCCTGAGAGGTGTGGCGTGATAGTTTGATTCAAGTTCAGTCTCACCCCGACAAGATTGGGGGTAGTACTTAGTAGGTACATAAAACGCTTCGAAACCTCATTAAGCGCTGAGAAGGAATTTTAATTTCAGGAAGTCTCATTTAGCTGGGCCACGTAGAATATGGATCAGTGCTGCCAGATATTCTGAGTGAAAAGGAACCAAGGTCTCTTAAAACAACTAAGAAAAGCAAGCAGCACGTACATATTTTTAAGAAACCAAATCAGGCCTTATTTTATTTTCATCACTCAAGTTTTCTAGCCTCATACCAAATACCAAGTACCAAGTACCAAATAAGCCAGGCCTATTTGGTACTTTTTGGAACTATCTGGCAGCACTTGGGTAATTTGATTTGCTTAAGTAGTGAAGAGACAAAGAAACAATTTGTGTGCTCTGTATTGGGCTTTAGAAGCTGCTTTTCTGACCTCCTGTTAAAATGTTCAAAATCTACGTACGGAAATGGTCCTTCACATGGGTATCAAACATTCTTCGCGTGGATGGTTTAGCTTTTTATTGGTGTTTGTGGTTGTTACACCTTCTGTTCTTTTCATGCAAACAGAAAGAAAGATTCCTAGAGTCCAACATTCGCAAGAAGAAGAAAAAATCTCGTTGGGAAAGACTCGCTTTAATCCACGCTGGCTCCCATTTCCCCACAGCAATAAATCTTTCTCTCGGTCTGATGTTTGTGGCTAATTGGGGACTTTTTCTTGTGAAGGTGTGGATTTCCTATTCCACCCTGGCGTTGTGCTGAATAAGAAGCCCTTCCCTTACTGCTGCCGCATCCAAGAAGGCGTCAGAGAGCATCAATCGCTTTCGTCGTCGTGCATTGAGAATGATCACAGCATCCTCCATTCTTATTCCTGATCTCCGGAGCTGATTGATACGGTCTATTTTGAAGCACCCTGAATGTCGTCGTTGGGACAACGATATTTTTTTTCTTCCCTTGCTCCTCCACAACAAGCCAAGTTGCCAACTAACTAACTCTCTCTTCTCCCGCAGTTTGAACAGTCTGTTCTTCTTCTTCCCACAGTAGATTTCCCTTTTTTCCCCCTTCTTCGCAACAAAGTGGCTTTAGAGAAGAGGTTGGAGGTGCTAGTGAAGAGGAAGGAGGGAGAATCGCTTGGACTACGAAGAAGAGACGACACTTGTGATTTTGGTCGATGGATTGGACACAGCAAGAGGGAAGAAAAAGAAGAAGAAGAAGCTGGCAACACACACAGATGACGGTGGAAGAAGTCTCTCCTCCCCAGTATGAACTGACGACCAGCTACTACCTGCTACGTATTTCTCCTTTCCTCTTCACTAGCATTGTAGTAGTACGAAAACACTGTAAGCAAGAAAAGTTATGAGGGACTCGTTTCCGGCAACCCTCCGCCAGATTCATGAATACGTCTGTAGTCGGAAAGAGCTTCTGAGGATGGGGTCAAAAGGAAATTGCTGATAGAGAAGAATTTTGTTCATATTCACACTGTCCCATATTGGCCTTTTGCTGACTTTGCCAGGTGCAAATGGAAGGCTGAAATGAACCTCCATGACACACACTGCAGTCAGTACTGGTCAATTGTGTGGCTGGCTCTATACTCAGAAGATGGAAAGACTGCCCCAGATACTATTACAGGGAGATGCTATCTCATACGACTGCACCAACTCTACTACGTACCGCTTGTGAGCCTTGGCAGATGGTAAATGAGCAAGGGCAGACTGAGGATTATCGGACGCGAGTGAATGTGTGAGTTCTCTCAATGTTTTACTCCATTCAGTTCCATTGCGTGAAAGCAGGAAAAAGTTTGATCCGGGAACCCTAATAGAACTTGCCAGAGATTTAATGGCTTCTTCTCTCGCCAGTTGATTGACTTGCTTCTTGCTCGCTTTGTTTGGCGGAGAAATCTCTCGGCGGAAATTGGACAATATTTTTTTTCTCCTTCTCCTGTGCTATTTTAAAGCCCAAGTCGTGAGGCAGTCGAGGAAAAAAGTTATTCTTTCTACTCCAAATACTAATTAAATGTGATGCTGTGAGGAAATGTTTGGTAGCAAACAGACATCAAATTCTTCGCGCAATAGTAGAACTCGCATGTGGCACGTACGGTAGTTTAGCTTGAACTTCCTTTAAAAGGAGGGCTACGCAGAACTGAAATGTCCTAATTTTGAAGAAGAAAGTCTTGGCCCCCGTCCCAGAAGCGTGGTAGGAATGTGAGAAGGCACTGTTGGTACGTGCTTGGTTGCCAAATGCTGCAGGTTTGCTTCTCGACTGTAGGCAGGAGGGTGTGTCGTCATCGTTGTGGAAGGGGTGGGAGAAGAAGGAAGGGGCAACAAGTGAAGCCAAGTCCGCAAAGGAAGGTAGGTAGGTAGGGCGTGAGCGGACTTTTGTAAAGTGGAAAACAATTAGTTCTCTTGGAAAGAAACCACCAAAAAATACAAAGGGACTTTTACCGCAAAATTCTTGCTGTAGCAAAACATTTTTTTTTGCCATTCGAACCTTGTTCAATCACGAAGAAGGACATCATTGTGACGAGATAACACGTGTCGATGATGACATGTCTAATCCCCCGCCTCTTCCTCTTCTTGCATCCGAATAAAGTTTCTGATTTCACCCTCCTTGCTTCCTTCGTTGCTTCCCTCCCTCCTTCCCTATCCCCACCGCACCAACGCTGGCATGATCCGCCACGCCTGCCTGCGTTGCAACACCAACCTCCTTCACTTCACCTCCCACCCACTCCGCCAGCGAAATAAGCCAGCTGGGTTGGTTGGTTCGTCTTGGCAGAAACATTGCACACGCACCACCCAGACGCAACCGACGTTCACTCGCTCGCTGCTCTGGCGATGGCGATGATGGCAAGAAAGAATGCTCCCCCCCCTACCCCTGGTCTTCTCCTCTCTGGTGTCGTTCACTACACTTCGCCCACTTGGATGGAGGCGGCCTTTCAGATGAGGAGGAGAAGAGGGAGGGAGAAGAGGGAGGGAGGTCATGGCATAGCGAAGGGAAGGTAAGGAGGAATGCGCCTTTGCGGTGGGTGGTGGTGTTGGACGGACGCACCTTCCAAACGGACATTACGCATAGTGATCGGACCGGGACGGGCTCAACTCGAATGCACCCGGGCGACAGACGAGAGTCGGAGTAGAAAAGTTAAGCTTGCGATCCCGGACCCGGGGATTTTTAAGCTGTTTGGATCTCGTCTCCCCCGCAAAATGAATCTTCTGTGCTTGCGTGTGTGTGTGGGGGGGTTCTTGGCTCGATTTGCCGCGCCCCCCCCCCTTCTATTGTGGTTGATGCGTCGTCGGCGTCGCTCCTTCCTACGTACGCAAATTGAGCAGGGAAAAAGAGGAGGGGGGGATGAGGAGGATGGGAGTCCCAAAGGAGAAGGACGTGGAAGCAGGCTCAACAGCAGGGCAAGATGGGAGGAAGGAGGCAGGGAGGGCAGGAGTCTATCTAGAAAAATACATAGCTAAAAAAAAATAATTTGGCACCTCAAGGCTTCTATTCTGCTGAGATTTTTCTTTAAGATGCATATATTTTTTTTTACACAGCATCGCGCTTTGGTGTGATGGTCGACCTGTGCACGATAATGCACCAAGAAGCTCATTCGTGTGCGTGAGTTGGTTGACATTTGTTCTCGGCATCTTCCCCCTTCCCACAAAAAAAGCATCAACAGGGGTCGTGAGAGGTCGAATCTTCTTCCATTCTTCTCCGGCGTCATTTGCGCGCCCCATCTCATCTCATACCATCCCGTCCCTGCAACAAAGTGCCACAACGCAGGTGCCAACGACCATGGTTATTAACCTTTATGTAAAAGGATACCCCCCGTCTTTTTGTTGTGCGGCTTGCGAAAGGAATGGAAGGGAAGGAGACACAAGAGACGATTTCTTTTGACGATGTGCACTTATTCCTTTGGTTTCGCATGCACATTGGCTCTTCTACATATGTACATACAGTACAGAAGTGCGTTGTAAGACTTTTTGTGTGTAAAATCGCTTGTCTGCGTTAGCTTCAAAGGAATTTTCCCTCAGTTGTGACTTTTACGTCATAAACTGCATTGAACGCGTCCAATCTGTGAAGGAGAGTTGGCTTAACTGCTCTCGACATCCCGCGATGATTCCGACCTTCGCGTGCTTGAGAGCAAAACGTAGCGTCTGCATACCGGTAAAATGGAATGAAGCCAGCAAGGGATGCGATGCAAAGAAGGTCTTGTAACGGAGGAGGAAAGGATTTTGTGGAGGGCGGGGGTGGGGGTGGTGGGGAGGGAGATGAGGAGCATAAGAGATAGGGGTCATGGGCTGGGATCAGAGATGTCAACGAGTTGTTTGCATACGGAAGTCCAGCATCCGGTGGGATCTTCTACCCATCATCTCCCCCATCAGAGCATCAGGTATACCGTACTAGAGCAGAATCGTTCCCGATTGTGAGCACCGCTTTTCCAGAAAGAAAAAAAAACAAACCATTTTTCTCCCTCTGGAGATGTGCGGGAAGATGTTCTAGCCGGTGGGCGCGCAAGCATTTTTGAAATCTTTCTCAGGGCGTGTGCGTATTTCTTGTGCGCTTTCTGTGATTAATTGATAGGAACATGCATGCGACAAGGGAAAGAGAAAGAATCTCCTTCATTCCTCTCCTTCTCTTTTCCTTCCTTGTTTGAGCCTTTTCTTCTTTCTCCACCAAGGACGCCTCTTCTGCCTCTGCCCTCCCCGCCTTCCCCCCTTCCATCTCCTCTCTGCCTTCGTTCGGCGCCGACGACGCAGCTCGAAGCGACGCAAGAAGAGGAGGAAGACGGATCCAAAGATGCCTGATTCTCCTCCTCCTCTTTTTCCTCCTTCTTTTCTTTCTCTTTCCTTCTTCATCTTCCATGACGGAGGAAAAACTTTTGATGCACTTGCTGATGGAGCTCCATGGAGGAGGAGGAGGGGGATGAATGCTCGAGGATTCATGTTCTGCGAATGGCAGAAGCCGAAATTGCATCACATGCAGATTGACTTTATGTCAAGTTTCGCACGAAGCACCACGCGACGACGACGACGCCGTGTCAAGCCTGGAAGGAGCAGGGAAATACTAGCTTAGCCAAAAGGCTTCCGACTCCTAGCTAGGTGCTAGTATTACAGGGCGCTAAGCACATGAGACGAATTTGGTGATGTGGATTTTTTCAACACCCTGTTCTTGTTTTTTTTCGAGGCGTGGTTGGATTCTCCTCCTTCTCCGGGCAGGTCAAAAGGGTATAAAAAGAAGAAAAGAGAGAGAGTTAGCTGATGAAATTCCTCCTCTTCTTCCTTCTCCTGGCGTGCTTGAGACGGGAGAGTGAGGCTGCTAGTAGGTATCACCCATTCTTAAGACATCCTTCCTTTCTTTACTGCCAAGCGAACATGAGCCTGCTACTCAGAAAAGTCAGTTTGTACTTCTGGCTTTGTAAGCAAAGTGCGCATAAAATTGCGATGAAAATGCTTCACTTACTCGGTTTTAGCCCTTGTTGATGTGCGACTTGCACATATTTGTAAGTTTACGAGTACTAGTTTGATCGTAGCATGATGATTCTCCTTTCTTTAGTATACTCATTTCCTGAAGCAGGTAAAAGAAGAAGATTCATGAGATTCCTTCCTCTGCCAATGTGGGGTAAGAGGAGAGGAAAAAATGGCTGATATCATCTTGCATCAATAATGTCTTGTCGTTATTCAAGGACCTCTATCCATCGTCCTTGCGCAGTCAGCCTCGTGAGTGTTTTGTCCGGAACCCTTGACGAATGGGAAACGCCCTTTATTCGCCTCCCCCACGACACAAATCAAGAGACACAGGAGCGACAAATGAAGTTCTCCTCTTCCCCCCAAAAAAACATTTTAAGTTTAATACCGACCCTTTTATTGCCAGATTTTTTCCCCACGCAGGGGGGGGGTAGCGTTGCGATGAGATGAGATGAGAGGGAGTTGAACCATCATCCGTAAGGGAGCGGGGGCTCCCAAGTTCAAAGGGGCGCGGTCGGATCGCCCCTCGCCGCCGCCGCCGGGTGCCGAGGGTAGGAAAGAGAGGGCAAGAGGGGGAGCAGAACGACAGTGTGTGGGGGAATGCAACAAAGGAGGAGGAATAAGGCAAGCAATCAGAATACAGTAGATGAGATATGTGCGCAGTCAGACATGCTCATACTCCTACACGTACCTACGTACCTACGTAGATCCCCCCCCCCAAGTGATTTGCCATTCCTACGCGATAGAACCTACTACGTACATTGGGAGATTCTTCCTTCTTGGTCCTGTCCTTTCCTTCACATCGACATTTTTTGTAAGTTTGCCTCTCGTGACAGGCTCGTCTCCTCTTCGCCCTAATTTTGAGTCTCTTCCCCCTCCTCCCTCCCATTCACGTAATTTGCTGGAACTTTCCTTTTTCCCGAAGTCAAGATGGAATAGAGAGAGAGAGAGAGGCAGGAAGCTGTCTGGATTCGTGACAGCCAAAACACCATCTTTGGCATTCTTCTTTCTGGTGAGTTTCCTTTCCTCCCCGCCCTATTTTCACTTTGCGGCATCAGTTGTTCACTCAGACGGCATCCAAAGAAGTCATCTGGTTGGTGCCTCCAAATAGAAAAAGGAGGAGGAAGGAAAGTTTCCCTTTTTTAAAAAGTAATAAAAGAATGAAGAAGTGTTAGGGAAATTCTTTTTGTCATATATTTCGGCATGTCTTATCCTCGTCCGTAAAATAGAGTTGTATTTGAAGCGTGATCCACTATCTGGGTTTCATTATCTTGATTGTCCCTCCGTTCTCACCCTCCTCCTCCTTCCTCCACATCTACCTCTACTGTCTCCCTGACATCTGCGCCTGCCTCCAAAGAGATGGTGGCACCCATCGCTTGATGGTGGATCAAGCAGCTACGAAGGAAGAAGAAAAAACAGTATCTGAATCCGATGCCGATGCAACCGCGGAAGGAATTACACTGGCTTAAGTTGTGTACGTCCTGTGGAAGCAAATAGATGTACCTATCTACCAGATGCATCTACTATGTAGGCGATCCTTTGAAGTGCGAGTGGATAATTACTTGGCCTCTAAGTGACATCAAAAGGTGGGGATGTCACTCTGTTGCACGGTAGCTACATCTGATGACGGAACATTCAATATGTGCCGTGTCTATACCTACCCATACTGATTGGTACGAAATCTGTTTTGCCTCGACTTTTTTGTTAACTTTTTTTGCATTCCCTCTTTTTGTCTTGGGCGGGGCCCAACAAACGAAGCCATATAGCAAGAGAGGAGGAGGGTTGGTGGTATTGGTGTCTCTTTTGCGCGATACCTGGATAATTAGCATCAGGCACCACCTTAGCTCACCTCTCTCACTACGTGCATAGTACAAAACTGACAAAAAAAGTTTGCAGATCATTAATGCAACTGTGCGTTACCTCATAACGGTTCGTATCTTTTCGCAGTGTTGGATTAACCTTGTCGCCTCCTTCGGTCTCCTTCCCCTCTTCCTCTGTATGGAGCTAGAGCCGCCCCAACCAAAAGAGAGGAGGAGGAGGAAGAAGGCAAATTTGAATTTGCTTCTTCCCTCGACGTAAATTGACACTCCAAAGAGTTTCTTCTTCCACGACGGCCACCAAAATGGCAGTTTGGATTTGCATATTGCTCAGAGACATTCTTGACCTTGTGGTGAGGAAGGCTAGCAAAGCGGAGGAGGAGGAAGAAAAAACTTGAAAAATCATGACCACACACAAGCACACACACACGTGGGCACGAAAAAGATTTTTTGGGGGAGGGGGGGAGGAAGAGCAATATTTTGTTGAGACGCAGGTGAAAGAACGTGATGTTTAGCAATTTGTCATCGCCCATTCAATATTTGGTGTCTTTCTTGTCCAGTTTGATGCCTGAATGACTCCAAGACATTAGTATGTAAGTAGTATAAATGTAGCAGACTTTTTCAACCAATGTCGTTTCGTTATAGTTACTCTCCTGCTGCTTTACGACGACGCAAAATCCTGCAATTGCAAAGGCTTCTCCTCTTCTTTTGGAGCGTTATCAAATAGTGCCTTCTGAATTTCTGATTGTGAGTGGGAGTAGCCTTCCCACCCCACCCCCCTTCTCTTTCTCTCCCTTCCCTCCCCCCCTCCTTCCCTCACATATGCGTGTAGCCGCTTTAAACATTGCCCGTCACTTCTCTCTCATAGAGAAACACTTGGATTAGTTGTTTAACCTGTCTATTAGTAGTAGTTCGCGGTTCGCGGATGCTGCTAAGGAGAGAATGTTGCTCGAAATGGGAAAAAAATGCAGAAATGCTTCGTGCAGAAACACCGTTTTGTCGCCTGCTTTTACTATGAGTCTGGTGGTCGGGTTCTAGAGTTTCACCGGTGCTGTTGAATGTTGTCGGTTCATTGTGCGTGGAAGGAGCCGATGAGAGAGAGAGACTCCCTTGTTCATTCTCTGAAGAGGAGAGTGAGACAGAGATCCTTCGTCACTCACTCACTCGCTCACTCACTCACTTCTCCAGCAGCTTTCTTTTTCATCGGTGTTGTGTCATTCCGCTCCCTCCTCCGCCGTCCCCGCAGGAGCAGCGCCAGCATCAAAATCCCTTCTGATTAATAATCTTCAGAGTGTGCGAGATGAAGGCACGCCAGGAAGGAAAAGGGTATTTGTTTTATAAATTTGTTCGGTACAAGTCTATGTACTATGGGCAGTTCTCCCCAAGCAAGCAATCTATAAATTTGTTTGTCTGTCAGTATGTTATTATAGTAGTACGAATATACATAGTGTAATAGTATATTCTTTATCAGGAGGACTCTGCAGGTGACAATTATTCCTAATATTTGTGGGGGAAGTTTTTTATGGGGAAAGGTAGGTGCATCAAAATTTTATATTAAAACAGGTGGTTTCCTATAGATGGTTGCACTGAGAAGAGGTAATTTGGACTTTACATGTAAAACAGTTTTGTAAAATGGCCCCAGCGTAGCAGCCCGGTACGGCCACTTCTGTTCTAAAAAAAAGCATTTCTACTACCTACGACCGTAGCACATGTAGAGACTAAGGTTGCAGCATTTGGTGTTAACAACCTTTTTTCCCTTATATTTCAGAAATGCATATCAACCACGCAATGGAATGTAGCAAGAAGGACCTCAAAAGAAGAAGAAGAAGAAACCAGGACACATATCCTAGCGGCAACTCAAATATCAGCAACTAAAGTCACAGGAAAGGCTTGGCTTGACAGCATCACACTAACATATCAACGAGGGAATAATAATCTCGACCTGAAACACCCCAACGCTTGCTTGCATCGTCGAAACGCAAACATATTTAAACTCACAAGGAAGATAGCAGCAGCAGCAGCATTTACGATCACATCCAAGACGAGAAGAAAAAGAGAACAGCTTCACGAGCAACTCAACATATCTTCATACTACTAGTACTAGAATGCTTCCTCCTCCTTTTCTCCGGTGACCCCCCCCCCCACTCGCCATCCTCACCCCCACTCCAACCCCCACCCTCGCAAATCAGGATGGGCCTCATCCCTCGTCGACACCGGAGTCTGCTCTACAAGGTGCTACTGGCCGTCCCGGTGCTCTGGTTGATGGTGGCGTTGCTCATGTACAGCGACAGCGGACACAGGGCGTCGTCAGCGAACGGCAGCGGAGACAGAGCGGGAGCCCGCGTGGGGTCCAAGGTCAGGGCCAGAGCAAGGGTGGCTCCGGAGGAGTCGGGATTCTCGGAAGACGAGCGAGGTGAGCGACCTTAAACCCTGTCAGGTTTAAGGGATTACCTTGAGACTTGCAAAGTCTCCCTTTTGGAAAATTGCCTCAAATTAACAATTGAAAATTTTGCGTTGGAAATTTGCAATTTAAGTTTTGCAAAATATGCCGACGGGATCAAAGAAAAAGGCACCCCTTTTAAAATTATCCCAAATTTTCTTCTAGGCGCTGTCGACGGTGCGCTGGACAAGCCACTGATAGACAAGAAGCTTGATGGAGGCCACCACAGCGAAGGCGGGGTCGGGAGAAAGGCGACCAACGACGAGAGGTGGTTGGAAGAGACGGACAACACCTTCCCCAAGTTTCTCCTCACACGTCATCCTTCCTGGTTTTTTTTTTATCAGGTGGCGTGACGACCGCGATCGCCACGAGGAGGGAGTCGTGCCCAAGCCGCCCGACCCTCACGCGCCGGGAGAGATGGGGAAGCCGGTCAAGGTGGAGAACCCGGACCCGGAGGTCAAGAAGCTGATCGACGACGGGTGGCAGAAGAACGCCTTCAACCAGTACGTCTCGGACATGATCTCCGTACACAGGAACCTGCCAGATCCGAGAGATGAGTGGTCAGTGGAGAGGCCCGAACTTGAACCGATGTGCACCTTGACAATTTCTTCTTTTTTTTCTTGTACTGCACAGGTGCAAGGCCCCGGGTCGATTCCTGGAGTCTCTCCCCACCACCTCGGTCGTCATCTGCTTCCACAACGAGGCCTGGTCAATCCTGCTCCGAACGGTCCACTCAGTCATGGACAGGAGCCCAAGACACCTACTGAAGGAAATTATTCTAGTCGACGACGCCTCCGACCTCCGTGAGTGATGTCATCCCACTACGCCAGGAGGGAGAGAGAGACTCTGCTCTTTTTCAACCTACTAACTAGGATTGCTTTCTTTTCCCACAGCTCACCTGGAGGAGCAGTTGGAGAGCTACATGAGCAAGTACTCGCTGGTGAAGATCATCCGCGAGCGCGAGAGGGTCGGCCTCATCAGGGCCCGCCTGTCCGGTGCGAGGCACGCCACCGGGGACGTACTCACGTACCTGGACTCGCACTGCGAATGCACTACAGGTGGGAACCAAGGAGTACCACACGTCACCCACGTGTACCATGATCAATCTCATCTCGTGGGTTTTTTTCTTTTTTTCTCTCTCTCTTTTACTAGGTTGGTTGGAGCCCCTTCTGGATCGCATCGCCCGCGATCCGACCACCGTGGTGTGTCCAGTCATCGACGTCATCGACGACGACACTCTGGAATTTCACTACCGAGATTCCACCGGTGTCAACGTCGGAGGCTTCGACTGGAACCTGCAGGTATCGCGCAAAAGCGGGCAGGAGAAGATTGAGGGAAGCGGAGGCGAACTTTAGAACTCCCAACATGCTGTTCTCTCGTTCATCTACTATTTAGTAGCAGCTCTCCTTCCCTCATCTCCTGTCCGCCTGTGTTCGGACTTTCTAACGCGAGTTTCTTGTTTTTTCCGCCTCCCCTCCTCTTCTCTCCTTTCCCCTCCTGCTCCTCCTCTTCCTCCCGGATTGGGTCTGTCCATTCCCGCCTTCCCTCCCAACGCTGGCACCTGTAGGTTGGCTGGAGCCCCTCTTGGACCGCATTGCGAGGAAGCAGACCAACGTGGTTTGTCCCGTAATCGACATCATTAGCGACGACACCCTGGAGTACACGTTCAATAACGACCAAGTCTCGGTGGGAGGATTTGACTGGGGGCTGCAGGTCTTTTTTTGGTCTTCCATTGGCTTCATGCCGTTTTTCGAGCTGCTTCCTCCATCCAGAAACGTCCGCGCAGCCACATGTCGAGGGTGCCAGCAGAGAGGATCAGTGGTGCACCTATGAGGGGGATTTTGGCAGCCAACATGGGGTCACCATTAACGTGGTTTTGGAGGGAGGACTCCTCTTCGTTCGCACTTTCTGCGTTGTGCACGGACGTCTCTGGCCATGGCAGGTGTATCATAGTGCAGTGAGGTTTTATGCGTCACTTTTCTGTCCTGGTTGCGGTTGATCATCATGTATAGTTAGAAGTTAGTACATATTTTATATACCACTGAGATCCTATTGATGTTGATGACACACGAGATGTTGAATATTCTACACCGCTCGTTGAAGACTTCTCTTGAGAAAACAAATTGTCTAATAGCGACTGTAGTAACGCTCATGACATTCTGACATGCGATTAGCATTACTGACATGCATTAATTAATGCCGCTGTCAAGGATAATCAGACATATAAATTTCTTTCTAACGTGTGTGTGTTTGTGGACATTCCTTTTCTCTGTACCAACTTGGCCTTTTTCAAGTTTACTGACTTTACAACCCCGCTTCCTCCTCCTCCTATCTTTCCTCTAGTTCAACTGGCACAGCGTCCCCGACCGCGAGAAGCGCCGTCACAACAGCACAGCCGAGGCTGTGGCCACGCCAACCATGGCTGGAGGCCTGTTCTCCATCGACAAGCGATTCTTCGAGAAGCTCGGTTCGTACGACTCGGGCTTCGACATCTGGGGAGGAGAAAACCTGGAGCTGTCGTTCAAGGTGGGCGGTGAAAAAGTAATTACACACACGATGCTCTCGGTGTTCAATCTCCACATCTTGCAGACGTGGATGTGTGGGGGCACCCTAGAGATCGTCCCTTGCTCTCACGTCGGCCACATCTTCCGCAAGCGCTCTCCCTACAAGTGGCGGTCAGGCGTCAACGTACTCAGGAGGAATTCCATCAGGCTGGCAGAAGTCTGGCTTGATGACTACAAGAAGTATTACTACGACAGGATAGGCCACGACTTGGTGAGTGGGGGAGGGGAGGCAGATGAAGCATCACACAGCTGCGAACCGATTTTTCTGCCATATTTTTTCAGGGAGACTTTGGCGACGTCAGCAGTCGCAAAGAGCTTCGCAAGAGCCTAAGCTGCAAGTCGTTCAAGTGGTACCTCGACAACATCTATCCGGAGCTCTTCATCCCCGGCGAGGCAGTCGCACATGGCGAGGTCAGTCGCGTTTGCTTCATGCGTGCGCATATAATACTACATAAAGGCTAGCCAAGACAAGGGAGAACGTTTTGGACGAGAGAGCCAAAAGTGATCACTTGAAGGGAATCCCATAGGAGTTTTTGTTTAGATCCGGAACTCAGCGGGAGGAAAGAGCATGTGCGTTAACTCGAAGACATTGCGTGAGGCTCTGCACAAGCCGCTCAGGGTGTTTCAGTGCCATGGCAAGGCAGGCGAACAGGTCTGCAAAGAAAAAAAACATGTGGGGAAGACCCATCCTGTCTCTCTCTCTCTTGTCGTGTCCTTCCTTATGTTGTGTGGGGGAGAGTGACTGATCACATTCTGACCGGAATCAGATGCAGGTTTCACGCTTCGAATGAGGGGGGGAAATGCACACTTCTCTTTTTTCTTCCGCTGTGATGCAGCATGTCCATTATAAAATTGAATACCTCATTTTACTACCTTTTTGCGCTTAATAAAGCATTTATGATATAGGAAAATAATTGCCTTTTTGAAGTACAAATAACTTTTAAAATAGTTTTTTTAATAAAGGATTTTATATTGACTAATAATGTTCAGAAAAAGTTATGTTTGATTAGGGAAGAAACTACGTATTCAGGTTTTTTGGACATACTGTACATTCGAATGAACTCGCACACTTTTTTCACTTTGGCCAACGTGTCCGCTGAAGTCCTTCCTTGTTCACCCGCGATGCCTGCGCTCGCTTCTTTTCCCTCCCTCTACACCAACACACCCATTTAGGTGCGCAATGCGTGGAGTAAGCAGTGTGTGGACTCTCCCGTGAAGACAGACGACCTGCACAAACCAGTGGGACTCTGGCCATGTCACCAACAAGGAGGAAACCAGGTAGTAAAAGAGAGAAAGGGGGAAGTGAGCTGCTGGCATCGATGACAAGAGGAGGGGGCTTTTTCTCCAGGAATGTGCAAAGATGGCTTGCAAATGTTTGCCTCAACCGTGTGTCCGATTGCATTAGGCTGCTTTTTTTTTTTTTTTTTTTTTTTTTTTTTTTTTTTTGGGGGTTTTTTTTGAAGTTGTTCTCTTTTTTCTTCTTCCCTAAAATCATGATCGATCGGAAAGTGGAGAGAGAGAGAGACAGAGAGAGAAAGAAGGCTTTTATGTGCACCGTTGCGTGAATACCTCTCAAGGGGATTCAGTCCAACATCTCTAGCTCTGAGAGAAAACTACTTGAGTGCAGCCAAACAC